>Ga0208980_10003042_pt1 | contig 10173 bp, 8 predicted proteins | sample WetSurMetagenome_3_FD_187993 | JGI IMG/M metagenome (GOLD analysis project Ga0208980, IMG submission 187993) | Wetland microbial communities from Twitchell Island in the Sacramento Delta, sample from surface sediment Aug2011 Site A1 Bulk (version 2) | ecosystem: Environmental > Aquatic > Marine...
TCGTTGATGTAGATGGGTATGATCTTATCCACGTCGTTGGTCATGGCCCCAACGCCATCTGGCGTCCATGCGATATTCCCGTAATTGTTCCAGAAGTACACGTTGGACAGAGCGCCAATCGTGAAAGCCACCCCAGTCATCAACAATATGAAGATCGAGCCGATGGGAACGGCTCGATTCAAGGACTTGTTGTCCTTGGCGGTCATGAACCTGACCACCAGCTGAGGTTGAGCAAGAACCCCTATCCCAACACCCAAGATGATCGTCGTCACCATCTGGTACCATATGGGAGATCCTAAGTCCGGCATAGACGCCCAACCTGTCCATCCTTTGGAGGCTAGCGCCGCCGTGGAACTGGCTGGCACCTGGGAAGGTAGATTGGTCAGTGCTTGGTTGGCGTCGAAGACTCCTCCTAATGTCACGAAGGTCAGCACTAGGATCGTGGTCATGCCGAACATCATTATGGCGCCTTGGAAGGCGTCAGTATACATGACCGCGAGGATGCCTCCAGTGATGACATACGCAGCGGTGATGACCGCAAATCCCAGAAGGGCGTACTCATAGGGCACTTGCAACGTCTGCTCGATGAACCTCGCCCCTCCGATCAACACTGCACTGGCATAGAGGGGCATTGAGAGCAGGATGATGATGCTGCTCGTGTATTGGACGAAGTTCGAATTGAAACGCTTGCCGACCAGCTCTGGAAAGGTCAAGGCTTTCAGGGATTGGCCGATGGCCCTTGCTCTCTTTCCGAAAAGGATGAAGGCCAGGAGGATGCCAATGGAGATGTTCAGCACCGTTAGCCAGATAAGCCCCTCTCCCAACTGGGCCGCCACGCCTCCGAATCCTACGATGGCAGAAGTGCTAATAAACGTGGCCCCGTAGGATAGTCCGATGATTAGCGGATTGACCTTCCGACCGGCAATGAGGAAGTCCTCATTGCTCTTGGTCTTCTTCCAACCTAGATACGCTAAGTAAAGGGTAATCACCACATAGATGGCTGTCGTAACCCAGAAAACCCAAGGCTCGATTATCTTAATCCTCTCCCAACACGCCGTACGGCCGCTTCAGCTCGCTAATGGAGAAGCCTCCTCTTTGGAGAATTTGTTCTTATCCAGCGCATAACCAATAGCTAGGGCGGCAATGGAACAAGGCATGGCAATAATCAAGGGATCCACAACCTGCCACGGCATCCCCAGGAGCGAATCGACGCCGAAAATGGCCTTGCATATCCCAAGGGGGGCTGATTCTGCCTTGTGCACGAAGAAGGTCCAGAAGAACCAGACCACAGTCCCCACTACCAAGCTGCAAATGGCCCCCAATCGGGAGATCTTCTTGGAGAAGAGCCCATGGACGAACAAGGGAAGAAAGGCCGAGGCACATAACCCCATGAACATTGCCGTTGCCCGTGCGATGATGCTGCCCGGCATGAAGAATGCCAGGGTAACGCTCGCAACGATCATGATCAACGTCCCGATCCGGCTCGCTTTCAACGATGCTTCTTTGGTCTTGCGTCGTTTGATGTAGGAGTAGATGTCGAAACCAGCGGCCGATCCCATGGTATGGAACAATGAGCTCAAGGTGGACATCGCCGCTGCCAGCAGGGTGAGCATGAAGATTACGATTACGATGTCTGGCATGGCTAAATTGATATAAGTCGGAATGATTTTGTCCAGGTTTTTGTCCCCAGCAAAGTAGGAAATCTGGTTTTGCTCATTCCAAAAGTACACATTGGTCAGAGCGCCAACAGTATAGGCGACCCCAGTGGTCAATAGGATGAAGACAGCACCGATCGGCACCGCCCGGTTCAAGGACTTGTTGTCCTTGGCGGTCATGAACCTTACCACTAGCTGTGGTTGGGCCAGCACGCCAATTCCGACCCCCATTATTATGGTCGTGACTATCGTATACCAGATAGGGGAACCAAGAGCGGGGAAAGACGTCCAGCCTTCCCATCCCTTAGTGGCCAAATCGGCCAGGTAAATTCCCGAGGCGGAGCCAGGAGGCACCTGCGATGGCAGATTGGTCAGTTCCTGGAACGAATTGGTGACTCCTCCCAGGAGCACGAAGGTCAGGATGAGGATGGCGGTCATCCCGAACAACATGATCGCTCCCTGGAACGCGTCAGTGTACATGACGGCGAGAAGACCGCCGAACAAGACATAGGCGGCAGTGATAATGGCGAAGGCGATCAACGCAGTGTTGTAATCGATACCCAAGGTGGTCTCGATGAAGCGGGATCCTCCTATCAAAACCCCAGAGGCATAAAGTGGCATCATTATGACGATTATCAATGCCGCTGCCACCTGTAGGAACGGGGATCTGAAGACCTTGCCCACCAGGTCCGGGAAGGTCATGGCTTTGTATCTTTGACCGAGCTTCCTGGTCGGCTTCCCGAAGATAATGAAGGCGATGAGGATGCCAACGGCTATGTTCAAGAACACTAGCCACATAAGGCCTAGACCCCAATTTGCCGCGACGCCACCGAACCCTACGATGGCGGCTGTGCTTATGAAAGTCGATCCATAGGAAAGGCCGATGATCCAAGGGTTGACTTTCCTTCCAGCAAGGAGGAAGTCCTCACCTTTCTTGGTCTTCTTCCATCCGAAGTAGGCGAGGAAGATGGTAATGGCAACATAGACTGCCGTAGCGCTCCAGAAGAGGACCGCATCAACCATTTAATCATCTCGGTTCCAATAATACCAGCCATACAGCACGCCAAAGATGGTCGAACCAATCGCCAAGACATATCCGGCTATAATCCACGGGTCGTCGATTCCTAGCATCTGCATCTCTCCAAGCTAACGCTTAGCGTCCTGAGCAATCAATGGCGACCGCATTTCCGTCCCCTAAGCGCCCAATGGCGAGGTCGATGCTCTTGAATGGTATTTAAGAGTTACATGTTAGTACGGAACATGCTAGCAGTTGTCGAGTATCCCCAAGCAGAATTAGATCTTCCTCTTGTCCACGACCCTTTTAGCCTTGCTCTCGAATCTTGGAAGCGTGCCAGGTTCGACCAGCTCGACGTCGGCGCTGATCATCAGGGCGCTCTTGAGCCGTTCATGGATCCTGGTCTTCAGAGATTCCAGCATAGCTACGTTGTCCTGGAATGCCTCGGGCTTCAGCTCCACCCGGACAAGGATCTCGTCCAAAGCCCCCTCCCTTTCCAAAACTATCTGGAACTCGTTGCCGAGCTCCGGATTGGACATGAGGACGTACTCGACCTGCGAAGGGAAGACATTTATCCCGCGCACGATCAGCATGTCGTCCACCCTGCCAGTGATGCGACCGAGCCGAGGATGCAAGCGCCCGCAGCCGCACTCCTCCCAATCCACAGTTGCGATGTCCCCGGTCCGGTAACGGATGATGGGAACAGCCTCCTTTAACAGCATGGTGACCACGAGCTCCCCCTTCTCTCCAGGCCCGAGGATCTCACCAGTGTCGGGATCCATGACCTCGAGGAGCGTTTGGTCGCACCAGACATGCATTCCCCGCTGCTCGATGCATTCGCACCAGAGAGGCCCAGAGAGCTCGCTCGTCCCATAGATGTTGATGGCCTTAACGCCCAGCCCATCCTCCATGCGTTTCCTCATGCCCTCCGACCATGGCTCTGCTCCGAGGATGCCGATGCGCAAGTTGGTATCGTTCTTGATGTCCAGGCCGATCTTCTTAGACACTTCGCCAAGGTGCATCAGGTAGGATGGCGTGCAAGCAATGACCGTTACGCCCAAGCGCTTGATTATGTCCAGTTGCCTTTCGGAGTTGCCCGTGGATGCTGGAACGACAGTACAACCCAACCTCTCCGCACCGTAATGCAGTCCAAGGCCGCCCGTGAATAGTCCATAGGTATAAGCGACCTGTAGGATGTCGTCAGCGCTGACCCCGGCCGAGGCTATGCCGCGTGCTACCGATTCGGTCCAGGTGTCCACGTCCTTTTGAGTATAACCTACGATCGTCGGCCTTCCTGTTGTGCCAGAGGAAGCATGGTACCTGACCAGCTCGCGATTGGACGCCATGAACAATTGGTTCGGTTCCAATTCCCGCAGGTCCTTCTTTTGCATGAAGGGCAATTTGGCCGCGTCATCTATCGACCGAATCTGGTCGGGGTGCACCTTTCCCATGTCCATGCGTTCCCGATAAAATGGCGAGTAATCGTACAGGCGATGCACAAGAGCCTTTAGAAGCTTGAGCTGCAGCTTGTCCAGCTCCTCCTTGGGCATGAATTCCATCTTGGGGTTCCAGGTGCTCATGGGTCACCTCAAACAATCTATCAAGAGCTCACCTGAAGTGCGAGATGTCGTAGAGCGTCCGGCCGCTGCCTAGGATAATGTCGATGGCCTTGTCGAAATCCTCTACCTTGAGGATGAGCACCGCTGCGGGCGAGTTGCGGTATCCGTAAGCATACTCTATGTTGATGCCAGCCTCCTTCAGCAGGACCGTAAGGTCATAGAGGCCACCTGGCTTGTCCTCCATCTTGACCGCGAGGACGTCGGTGAATTTGACCACGTGGCCTTGGGCGGACAGCTTCTCGTATGCCTTTTCCGGCTTGTCGACCAGCATACGTACCACGCCATATCCTGAGCCCTCGGCGATGGTGAAGCCAAGGATGTTCACCTTGGCCTCCTTCATGTCCCGGGCCAGGTCCATCAGCCTTCCCGGCCGGTTCTCCGAAAAAATCGACAGCTGCTTGATGCGGTACTTCTCCAGATCGCTGTTCATCAGTACATCCTCCTGTCCACCACTCGCTTGGCCTTGCCCTCGAACCTAGGCAGGCTTCCCGGTTCGACCAGCTCAATCTCAACCCCCACGTTCAAGAGGTTCTTGAGCTTGCCCTCCACCCTTTCCCTAAGGGCGTTCAATTGATTGATGTTGTCGGTGAATGCCTCAGGCTTCAATTCCACCTTCACCAGCATGTCATCGAGGGCTCCTTTCCTATCGATGACGATCTGGAACTCGTTGCCGAGCTCGGGGTTGGTCAATAGTGAGTATTCCACCTGCGACGGGAACACGTTTATCCCGCGGATGATGAGCATGTCGTCCACCCGGCCGGTGATGCGGGAGATGCGCGGATGGGTCCGACCGCAGCTGCACTTCTCCTCATGCATGATGCTTATGTCGCCGATGCGATAGCGGATCAGCGGGAAGGCCTCCTTGGTCAGCATGGTGATGACCATCTCGCCCTTCTCTCCGGGGCCGACCGGTTCTTGGGTCTCAGGGTGCAGGATCTCGAGCATGGTGAGGTCGCCCCAAAAATGGATGCCTTGCTGGTCCTCGCATTCGGAGAACAGCGGTCCAGCCAGTTCGCTCGCCCCATAGCAATTGATGCCTTTGACGCCTAGCCAGTCATGGATGCGATCTCTCATCCAGTCCGACCATGGCTCGGCGCCCAGCAGGCCGACACGTAGCTTGGTGTCGGTCTTGATGCTCACGCCCATCTTCTGCGCCACTTCGCCCACATACATCATGTATGAAGGTGTGGCGGCCAAGGCTGTGACCCCCAGGTCTTGGATCAACTGGATCTGTCTTTCCGTGTTGCCCGTGCTTGCTGGTACTACGGCAGCGCCTATCTTCTCAGCCGCATAATGGAATCCTAGGCCGCCCGTGAAGAGCCCATAGGTGTTGGCCACCTGGACGACGTCGTCCGACCCCAGTCCGATGGACGTGAGGGCCCGCGCCAGGGACTCGGACCAGGTCTCGATGTCATTCCGGGTATAACCTACGATGGTGGGCTTACCTGTCGTCCCAGATGAAGCATGATAGCGCACGATCTCGCGCTTAGAAGCGACGAAGAGCTTGTCTGGATAATAGTCCCGCAGATCCTTCTTGTACATGAAGGGCAGCTTCACTGTGTCCTCCAACGTCCGGATGTCATCCGGGACCACGCCCTTCTGCTCCATCCTATGCCTGTAGAATGGGGAGTTGTCATAGAGCCGGCCTACCAAGGCCCTGAGGTTCTTCAGCTGCAAGGCCTTTAAATCTGCGATAGGCATGGTCTCAATCTTAGGGTTCCAGTATGCCAACTCCCTTCCTCCTCGATTGGGCTAGGTGTGCACGGTGATAGCATGTATCATATATGAGAATTCCCGAGCGGCCCGCAAGCAAAAAGACCCTCTACCGCATTGAGGAGGGAGATGCCAGAGCTGCCCGAGGTCGAGATGGTCAGACGCTATGTTGAAGAGCGATGCGTGGGCAGGACCATCACCAAGGTGAAGATCTTGGATGAGGCGATTTTAGACCGCCTTCTGCCTAGCCAATTCGTTTCGTCCGTTCGGTGCAGAGCGGTTAGAGGGATCAGCCGGCATGGAAAACAGCTGTTCCTCGATCTCGCATCTACCTTGATGACCGTTCATCTAGGCATGACCGGTGACCTCATTATCCTAAAGGGGCGTAAAAAGTTGCCCAAGCATGCACGCGCCGTTTTCGCTCTCGATGATGGGACGCGACTGGTATATGACGACCCTCGCAAGTTCGGAGCCATAGGAATTACGAGCTCCTTCGCTGATTTCGCCGAAGAGCATCGGCTCGGTCCTGATGCTCTAGAAATTAGCAAAAAGGAATTCATTCTCAGGGCGCAAAAATCCCATAGGGCAATCAAATCCGTCCTCTTGGATCAGCATATCGTTGCGGGAGTGGGCAATCTCTACGCGGACGAGTCCTTGTACCAATCAAGGATCAATCCACTGACGGCTTCGGACGACCTCTCAGAGGAAGAGCGAGGGAGGATTTGGGTCGAGATCCGCCACGTGCTCAACGCTTCGATCGACGTTTCCACGGACTTCCAAGAATTGCCAGGAAGCTTCCTCTTGCATTCCAGAGTCGTCGGTAGCCCATGCCACCGATGCAATGGTCTATTGCAGTCAATGAGGGTCGGAGGGCGTACCACCGTCTTCTGCCCCATATGCCAAGAATCAAGATGAGCTGCTCGTCGCCGTTGGTTTTGCGATGGTATTTGAGGGAGGCATATAATCACCGTCTCATCATGTCGAGACATCTCGATACAACCGACATCATCCTGGTGCAGATGATGCTCTCTGACTCCCGGACCTCTTCGCTAAAGATTGCGCAATTCCTGGAGATCTCAGTCGATGAGGTGGAGAGGAGGATCGCCTCCCTGGTGGAGATGGGGGTCCTGCGCTCGTTCATCACACGTTATAGTCCTTCCTATCTCAAGTCGGCCGGGGTGCTGGTCTATGGTCGAGCCGAGACGACCACCTTTGATGATGCCTTGGCCCGGCTTCAAAAGAACGATTCCACATCATGGGTCGCACTGGGCAGCGGGGGAAAGCTTTATGCCGGGGCCACGTTAAGGAAGTTGTCCCACCTGGACTCGTATGTTGCCTTCCTTAGGGAAGAGGTAGGAATGCAGGACCCGGTCTTCGGAATAAGGTCCGCGCCCCCGGATTTGAAGAAACCTTCTGTCCAGCTAACCGATTTTGAGAGGAAGATAATCCGCAGTATGCGATTTGATGCGCGCAAGAGCGTTGTAGAAATCGGTAAAGATGTGGGGCTGCCAGGCGAAATGGTTGAGGAGCGCCTCGCCTCGATGATCCATGAGAAGGTCATCGATTTCTCCGCCGTGCTGTCCCCGGAGTCTTGTCCCGACATTCTATGCATGTTCCATCTATTCAGGCGGGGGCACCAGGAGATGCGGGAGTTCATGCGGGACAAGCTCAACCAGCACTCCCCGCGAATCCTGTTCTTCAACACCTATCGCAACCTGCCTGACCTGGTAATGGCTATGGCCTGGGTTAACGACATGGCGGAGCTGCGCGAAATCAAAGCCTCGTTGGAAGAGGGCCATGCCATCGAGAGGGTCGAGGCTAATATCATACTCGCCTCAAGGGTGGTCCCGAGCTGGGCAGACTCCCTCATCGATGACACCAAGGCCCCAGAGAGGACATAGGTCAGAAATTTCCCTGCAGTTGCTCAAGCTCAATCCTTCTCCGACCCAGTTAACGGAGTTAGTCATCTCGCCACGGTGCTCATATCAATTTCCCTGGTCGTAAGTTGGATGGGATGAACGTGATATCTCCGACATACCTATGATTAAATGGATGGGCTCGAGGCGTGATATAAGGTCGCGCTAATCAAACACCCTGATCTTCTTCCCAGGCCAATGCGTCAATTGCTGGAGATGTCTGGGCGTTTGTCCGCATCGAGTGTTCCAAAGAGGGGCAAGAAGGTGCGAATTGTCAAACCTAAAAAAAAGCATGGAATGTGGCGCCCGTCGAGTCAATGTCTCGCCTCATTTATTAATGAGGACAATGGGGTCGGTTGCGCGGCGGCGATGATTAGTGCCGCAATAAGGGGAAAGAAGGAGGTCACCTGCGGCGAGGACTGCTGCGATTAGCCGTCGCTAATCATTATTTACCCCGATAGCGCTTGCAAATGGCGTGCCTTTGAAGTCTATCGATTTCATGAATCTGTTCACCAAAATAATCATTTGGATACTGGCAATCCTCTTGTGTCTGCTCGCTGCATTGACGATAATCGGTTTACTTCACGAGCTCTGGAATTCATTGGATAATTTTGGCGATATAGTGGATATTAGGGCCTCGATTCTCAATTTCATCGGGGAGATTCTATTGGTCGTGATCATCCTCGAACTGGTTGATACCATCCTGGTCTATACCAAAGAGCACATCATTAGGGTAGGTTCAGTGATCTTGGTAGCAATAACTGCGGTGTCACGTGAGCTGATAATTTTCGATTACCACGCCGGGAACTACCTGATGCTCTTTGGCATCAGCGCGGCCATAATCTCCTTGGCCACAGTCTTCTGGGTGGTACGCCATCTCTATAAAGATGCCAAGGAAAAGGGGGAGACCCAGGACGCAGTTTGAGGATTAAACCCGTTCATCTTTTCATCATGCGCAGGAAATTACCACTGAAAAGGCGTTCCTTCATCTCCTCGCTTCCCCAAGGTTGGGTGCGGATCAGCTCTATGAAGTAAGGCTGTGAGTACGCCAGTTCGAAAAGCGGCCAATCCGTGCCGAAGAAGATCCTCTCTGGTATACGTTCCGCGGCCTCCTTGAGCCTCGATACGACCATCTCTGGGTTGGATGGTAGCCATCCTTGTAGCGCGGAGCAGTCAGAGTAGGCATTGTGATGTTTGGCAAGAAGAGGGAACATCTCCTCTCTGAACTTACCACCCATGTGAGCGATCACAAGCTTCAGCCTCTCGTGCCTTTGCAATACCGGTGAGTAGTACGAAGGGCGGGAAAGCTCCTCGTTCAAAGGTCCCCAGACCGCTCCGGAATGGGTGACCACGACCATTGCATGATCATCAAGTAGTTTCCAGAAAGGTCTCATGCGTTCTTCATTTGGCCGCCATCCAGTGGGAGGATAAACCTTCACGCCCCTTGCATCGAATTTCTTGATGTACTTCTCCACCAGACGTATGGCCGTCTCCCCTCTTTGAGGGTCGATACCTATGAATGGCACGAGCTTGTCAGGATAGGGCAAGCAAGACTCGAAGATCCAGTCATTGAATTCCTCTACACCCTGCTTGGTCGGCCCGACCATGCCGAAGTCCAAGGGGAGGATGACAGACCTGTCGATCTTGGCCACTTCCATGTTCTGGATCAGTTCCTTTTCATCGGTCTCGGAGGTCAACCAATCCTTACCGCCTGGTCCTCCTTTGAAATAGAGAGCATCCAAAAGTACCAGGGGCTCCAGGTAGGAGTCCATTATTACGTCTGGGTACATGCTGCGTTTCCAGATATGGACATGGGTGTCGATTATCATAGGTCATACCAAATCCGTATCTCCACCATATAGAAGTTAGCAGAAATGGAACGGAAGATCCGGCCATTTTGGGCAAGTCCAGAAAACGAAATTTATATTGAATGCGATGGCTATAGACACGGCTGTGGGGAAAGACGACTATGCCATCCAATCCAACCTCTGGCAATGAAGGGCCATCCCCTATGTTCAAGATGACAATCATTGTGATAGTGATGGCAATCTTGGTCTCAGCCTTGGCCGCAGCGTTTATTCAGGTAACTTCAGCTCCCATGCTTACTCAGCCCATCAAACCGCATAATTGGACGGTTGTGGACCCTAACCTCAAGGAGCCGGACATCATCTATCAGGATCCTGATGAACTGGACCTGCTCAAGGAGAACCTAGGCAATGAGGTTCTTTTCACACTGGTGACCTCGACGGATCTTG
>Ga0208980_10003043_pt1 | contig 10173 bp, 11 predicted proteins | sample WetSurMetagenome_3_FD_187993 | JGI IMG/M metagenome (GOLD analysis project Ga0208980, IMG submission 187993) | Wetland microbial communities from Twitchell Island in the Sacramento Delta, sample from surface sediment Aug2011 Site A1 Bulk (version 2) | ecosystem: Environmental > Aquatic > Marine...
CCAGCCATGCTGGCATGGTTCCGAGGCCGCTTGCCAGGGTTGCTTCTGGTGGAGAGCTGTCGCGTATCAGCCTTGCCATCCGTGTTGTTACGGCGCAGCGCGGAGAAACGCCGACCATGATCTTCGACGAGGTCGATGTCGGCATCGGCGGCAGCGTGGCCGAGATCGTCGGACATTTGCTGCAGCGTCTGGGGGAGAGTCGGCAGGTGCTGGTTATCACGCACTTGCCTCAGGTTGCCGCACAAGGCTCGCAGCATTTCAGAGTGAGCAAGACCGCTGCCAATGGCAGCACGCTTAGTCATATCGAGGCGCTGAATCCAGCGGAGCGCATCGAGGAAGTTTCACGCATGCTGGGCGGTGTGGAGATTACCGAAACTACGCGCAGACATGCGGCGGAGATGCTGGGAGCGCTCTGACCAAACTCGAACGACATTTTTACAGGCTTTTCGTCTCTATTCTGAGACAATCAAATCTTGTTTTAAATCAATCCGCTATTGATTTCCCAACATCATTCTGTTGCTGGATAACGACATTCTGTCTGTCGATCATCGAGCATCTTTTATAAAAATAAACGTAAAAACAGCAGGTTGGGAACTGGCCCGGTAAATGCTCTAGCACTACTCAGGATGTGTCGTAATCACATTTGCTTCTTAAGGAAATCTTAAGAAAAGAGGCGTAAAAGGGTAAAAGGGGCTATGTGTTGCAATTAAAACCCTCTTAAAGGCTGCACTCAACAATTCTTAAGGAAAAGGTTTAGGAACTTTTAATAATCCTAATTGGCAAAATAAAATAGGGTCTTAATGTCTTGTTATTGTATTTTTGTCATTCAATGAGGGGTTGAAATTTATGGGGAATCGTATGTTACGTAAAATATTAACCATTCTTGCTTTTACTCTTCTGAGCCTCCATCTAGCTGTATCTCATGCTGCAGGATCAAGAGCTACAGGCTGGACTTCACCGGTTCAGGTTTCTCCAACGGGAAATCCCGATCCCACCCGTGGGGCGCAGGTGAATTCGATTGCAGTGAACGCTTCAGGACTTGCCTTGGCTACTTGGGATCAGTACTACTACACCAATGGCGGAGGCTCCACCATTGGAGCGAATGTTGAAACAAACGGGCGTTGGGGAACGCCTGTCACAATCTCTGATCCTGCCAAGTATTCCGACCGTTCCATGGCAGCAGTAGGCGGTGATGGCACGATGGTGGTGGCTTGGGCATCCACGGAAATGACTGGAAATGTCCGAACCATCGAGGTCGCGGTACGACCTGCAGGCAGCACCTCATGGAGTGCCCCCAAGGCCCTGGCAACAGGTTCCATTCGGGTGTCGCCCGACCCAAGTAGCGTGCGTGTAGCGATGAATACCAAAGGCGACGCTTGGGTGGCATGGTCTCTCTACAACAGTGCTACCGGTCACTACGAAGTTCAGGCGGCCTATATGGACCCACGCTCTTATTTGTTTGGCAGTCCATTCACCTTGACTCCCGAAGGGGAAAGCGGTGTTCAGCCAGCGCTCGCCTTGAATGAGAAGGGTGAAGTTGCTATCGCTTGGGCAGGCGAGATCTGGACATCGATCAACAATATCAATGCTATCTCCATGCGCAAAGGGTCATCCAGCGGATTTGATCCGGTCGTCAGGCTTACTCCTGATTTGAATCACTACACAGGCTATGTGAATTCACCCGCGGTATGCTTGGATGGACAGAACTTGTCCAAGGTGACCTGGTTCGGTGCCGGTGTTCAGGGCAATCTTGAAACGGCACTTGGGTTATGGGCTGTTGATCCGATGGGCGCGCCCATGACGATTATTTCGCCCATCAATAGTTTGACATCCTTCATTACCCCTTCGCTCGCGTGCGATGCCCAAGGGAATGCCATTGCATCGGCCACCCTGTTCGATGCCACGGTCGGGGTGCAGCGTGCTCAGGTCTGGGCCGCCACTCTGGCTGCGGGCAGTAGTGCATGGAGCCCGGCTAACAAGCTGACTGGCCTGAACCCCAGCAAGACCGAAGATATCGCTGCCTCGCAGGCGGTGATGAGCCCGGATGGTATGTTGGCCTATATCGCCTACGTTGATCACTACAACGGCGTCGTCAAATCCATGCACCGTACCGCAACCGGCTGGGGCACTCCTTACACACTGGGCAAGACCACCAGAGTCTCCGGTTTTGCGGAGGTCGTGAATGGTGACGCAGCGTCCGGTACTCAGGCTCGGGTGTTGTGGAAGACCAGTGGGGGCATGGTGCACATGGCCAGTGACTGGAAGCCCTGATTCAGCACCATGAATGAGGTGGATCAGTTGCAAAGACAAAGTCCAGCCGCTGGCGGCCGGTGTTCTAGTCATTCTTTTTTGGAGAAGATAGTCATGGGGGATGTTTATCGTAACTTTGTACAAGCAGCCAGTGCAGCACTACTAGCAATTGTTGCAGCCTTACCCGGCATGGCCATGGCGCAAACGGTTCCCGCGTTTCACTTCGAGAGCATCTGCCGTTCCGATCCGGGAACCAACAAAAATATTGTAAGACTGGTATTGCATGGTCCAGATGTTGATTACCAAGATGGCACTTACCAGCAAACCCATGCGCCTCTTGCCGGCGTTACCATCAATGTCCTTTGGAGTTATGTCGACTACCGTCAGAATCGCGCCGTCTTCAAATACCGGCAGAGCTCATGCACCACGGCGAATGACGGTTCCTGCACTTTCAACGGCGGCAGCGGGCGTGCTCGCTGGCAACTCTCCGAGGTGGTCGGCTACAGCATGAGTTCCCCAGGCTTCGACACCCAGCCGACTGCCACCTGCCCGAATACCACGATGATCGACTTCTGGTAATGGTGTGAATTTAAAGTTGAAATTTTATCCCGAAAAACGCATCAGAAAGGACTTTGCGACATGTCAAAATTAATTTACAAACTTGATTCCAGGAAGATCGCATTTATGGCGATTTTAGCCGTTACGGCAATCGTTGGAGGAATGCCAGCGGCATCAGCTGCCGGATTCAGCGTGCAGCAGATCAAATCACCCGGCCCGGCCGTACGCATGAGCAACAATGCCAATGTGACGGGATTTTATGTCGCCAAATGCGTGACGTTGAGTTCCCAGCCCAAGCGCACCATCTGCTACAACGCCCCATGGCTTTATGATGGGAAGAGTGTCAGCAAGCTGAGCGGCAGCTTTCCGAGCAATTCAAACGCGAAAGCCGTTGCAGTCAATGACGCAGCCGAACTGATTGGCGGCGACCTGACAGGTGCCTGGTACTATTCAAAGGGGCAGGTCGACTACGTGGACCCCGCCGGAACCAAGGTGAGCAGCCTCTATGCGCTCAACAATAACGGCATAGCTGTCGGCATTTCCAGCATCGGGGGGATCTATCAGCCCATCACCTACCAGTTCAATGGTGCTCCGGCGCCTGCCCTCGCATCTGGATATTCCGTAGTCGATATTAATGATGCGGGTATGATTGTAGGCTGGTTCAAGAACGGCACCGTCGAGCAAAGTTTCGTCGCGTATTCCGCGGACCCCGGCAGCATCGTCGCCATTCCCAACCTGATGGATGCCTCTGGGAAATCAATCAACTGTCGCCCGGTACGCATTAGCCAGAAGAATTCCAGCGGCGCAGTCTGGGTTGCAGGCAATTGCGCTGGGAATCGGCCGTTTTTGTATGAAGCCAGTTCCGACAGTCTGACTGAATTGTTTTATCCCGGCAGCAGCAACCTGAGCGTCGTCTCAGTCAATAGCAGCGGCATGGCAGCTGGAACGGCAGTCAAGCCGGGGGCTGCTGCGCCGGAAGGCTACACAGCCTTGCTGTGGGCAGCGGATGGCGCTTCCTCTCCTCTGGATTTGAATGGCAACCATGCTTTTGCCCCGGCGACGGCCTGGAACGTACACGCAACTGACATCAACGAGGCAGGGACAGTCCTGGCAGGCTACAACGACACCAGCGGAAATTTCTACACCTTCCTTTTAAGGCCGATTCCTTAGCCTGATATGGAAAGCAACCTTCCCAAAAACCCACCTACCAGCCTACGATGAGGGGATAGTCACATGAAATCAAGTTCCATTCTTACTGCGGTACTGCCGGCTTTATTGGTAATCATGGCGCAGGGTGCCCCAGCATGGGCAGCCACTGGTGTGCAAGTTGGGCCCAGCGGCAAAACATACGCATCCAGTGGGGTACAATGTGCCCTAAACCCAGTCACTGGCATGGCGCCAGTTGTAAAAGCCGGGCTATACAACCCGAAACGAACTTCCAGCGCCACCGTGTCCCTCAATGGCGTAGATGTGACATCGGTCACATTCTTTAATCCGGACGCCGATGTCTGGCTCGACAATGGCCCCAACACTGTAGCTGTTGCGCTCAGTAAGAAGACTGCCGATTCCTATAGCTTTGACGCCTCATCTTCATCTAAGGAACCGAACATATGTATCCCAGATACCTCGGGCAATACGTTCACGATCGACGCTTACGGCAATGAACTGGAATACGCCGCCAGCGGTAAGTCTTACGCAACGGTGATACCCGGTTGCGCATTGAACGGAAGCACAGGTCGGGCGCAACCCTATGTAAACCTGATTGACAATGGCACTTACCTGCTCAATGTTTCCGTCAATGGCATACCGCTGACACAACTGAGCGCAACCCGCCCCCATACCCCCGTGTTCCTGAGCGCAGGTAAGAATGTCATCTCGGCCGCGAACGGTAGTTTATCCATCGACTATTATGTTCGCGACGGAGGCAATGGCAGCTGCACGCTACCATAGCAGCGCAATGTACCACTAAGGGGCAGCACTTAACTGTCCCTTTTTATTTTAGTGGTCGCCCTGGGGTGAACTTGGAACCGACGGGCTAAAAGCACGTTATTTCGTGCTATTGGTGCGTTCGTGAATTACTCCGCATTTCCCAGAATCCGTACTTCGTGTTGTGAGAACGGAATCACGATATTCCTGCTACGGAAGGTCTCGACAATTGCTTTATTGATTTCGCTTTTTGCAGGAATGTAATCAGGCACGCTAGTCCATGGCTTTACAGCAATGCTGATCCAGGAAGGCTCGAGGGCGCTGACCGTGATGACGGGAAGAGGGTCTTTAAGTATGAGGGGATTGCCTTGCAATACTTCGTTGATAACGGCAAGCGCCTTGTCCATATCAGTGTCGTAGGCGACGTTAACCATAATATCGAGTTGCCGGATATTTCCGTAATTGTGCAATATCTCGCCGACGATCTTGCGGTTCGGAATGACCAGCTGCGACTGATCAGCGTGGCTGAGAATCGTGGAGAAAAGACTGATGTTCTCTACCCGGCCTTCTTCACCGACGATCGAGATGTATTCCCCAACGCGGAATGGCTTGGTAAAGATAATTGTCAGACCAGCCACGATGTTGCTTAGTACGCCCTGCATGGCCAGAGCAATGCCGGCGCCAGCCACGCCGAGGCCGGCAATCACAGGCAACAGTTCTATACCCAGATTCTGGAGCGCCATGATCGCGAATAGAACGAGGACAAATATTCGTACTATCCGCACCAGCAATTGACGAACCGGCAGATCGAGACTGAACTTTTTGAGTCCGCCGTCGGTGATCCTGCCAACCCAGCGTCCAACGAAGATGCCCGCTATGACGATTACTATCGCGACCAGCACCTTGGGGCCAAACTGGATTGCCAGATCGATAATCTTGCTTTGTACGTGAGCCAGGGTTCCGAGTTGATCATTCATAAGCGCTCTTTCAATGAAACTGCAATAAATCCATCGGGCTACTGATCCTTCGAAGAGTTGGTCGCATTGTACTATTTTCGTATACGGGTGTTCTAAAAGGGCTCAAGAACAAACTTGAATGCATAGCCGGGCTGGCCTTTATTGGCTGTCTTCGTCCAGAGACAATCTTTAAACAATAAAATCATGTGGTTATCACATTCTATTAGGAAAATGTCGCTGCCTGATGACATCCTGGCCAGCCATCCATATTCAAGATAAATTGATAAGTAATTGATATTTATATAGAAATAATACATGGCATAGGGATTGCCTATAGCACTTCACCATAGACACGGCGAAACCAAGCCCACCTGCTTCGCCTTGTCATGTCGCAGTAAGGTATATCTACTAATATCGACTAGGTTTGAAACTTGCATTTGGAAAGGAGAGGTCATGAATTTATCTAAAGATGCCACAGGTGGTATGGCTGAGCTGGTGATCAACCCAAACGGGATCATCCATGGATGCAACAAGGCGTTTGAGAGAATTTCTGGTTACTTGTCCAGTGATATCCTTTGGAAGCCCGTTTCAATGTTGCTGCCTCAACTCGAAAGTATCAATCTGATTGCTGGAAAGGAGATCAATCCGCGTCTCCGCTTTCTTATGCACATCGGACACCGGTTCGATGTGATTGGACTGGGCGGAATCCAATTGGCTAGCCAGCTTTTCATCAACGAGATAGAGAGTCTGGGGCAGCGCTACTTGCGAATCATTATCTGCCCATCCTGAGCAGTCATGCATGAACTTGTCTTGCGTTGTTTTATTCGGCAAATTGCTAATGGTTGACTTTGTTTTTGGGGATAGCACGAAACTATCCCTTTTGTTTCGATGGGCCTCTGAGAGCCGAACTTATTATCAACAAATTATGAGTCCGCTATTTCCTGCTGTTCCAGAGTGGCGCTTACAAAGGCATCTTACTCGTTTTGCTCTTCAGCTTAGTCGACCACGCCTCTGCATTTTGTGCGGAAATTTGTTTTCCGTAAGCATCCCGCTCGGCTGCAGTCTTCTTGATCGCCTTGATGCTCTGGATGCAACGCCACCTTGTTCCCCCTTTTGTTGAGATTTGTCGCATCTCATTCTCTAGGTGGGTTTTCCCGCAGTGGTAACAATATCGAGTTGCAGTCATATCATCAGCGCCGTAAATGGAAACGGCCCACATCTCTGCGAGCCGCTTGAAACTGGTGGGGTAGCCCAACCCTCCAGATTTGAAGCTAGGAAACTTTGCCAATGAAATCTTTTTTGCCAATCTCAACACCGTTATGCCGCAAGATGGCGTATGCAGTTGTTGCATGGAAATAGACATTAGGCAGAACGTAATCGAGCAAATACTGCTGTCCCTCGAAGGTAAGCGTCCTTTCATGCAATTGAAGGGTGATAGTCTTTTCCTCTGATCCATCTATTTCATCTGGCTTGAAGGTCTCAAGCAAGGCAATGGTCTTGTCGAGACGTGCCATCAGTTCAGGAAAAGAGGATTCATTGTCCTCAAATTTTGGAATTTCCTTGCCAGCCAGACGTGAAGCACCACCCTTTGCCATATCCGTTGCGATCTGCACTTGGCGTGAAAGCGGGTACATATCAGGATAAAGGCGAGCGCTGACCAGAACAGATGGATCAAACTTCCTGGCTTCGGCGTGTGCTGCTGCTTTCTCTAGGATGGTACGTAAGTTGGTCAGAGCGCGAATGAGTGGTGGCACGGATACCTGATACATGGAAATGCTCATAGTGGAAACTCCTTAAAGTGGTTGCCTGAATCAAGCATTATGCGTTGTCTGATTTTTTAGGGCTATCTGATAGGCTACGGAAGCAGATCAATCGCTCTTACTTCAGCTCTTGGGAAGCAGTGAGTTTGACCAGTCGCGGCCACCGATCATGAATCCAGTGGTATTCATCTGGTGTGTCAGTGGTCACGACATATAGCCTGGACTGGTCGGCAAAGTTCGCCAGTAGCCCTTGTACCACTTCCCCTTGTGGAACTTCAATCCAGTGCGATTTGCGTTCATGGTCTTTTTCCATGAAGGACTGAACCGGTAGCAGCACAGGCTTTGGATGAAAGCGCTTCCACTTACCTTCATTGATTGAATCCAGCCGCGCCCATCCGCCACTGGGGGAACCCTCTACTGGCTCTTCGTTGCGTTTCCCCCATGTGACCCACTCCACATCCCCATCCTTCTTTAGGACAGGCAAAGCAGCTTTCGGGCTAGGGAAGTAGATCGTCCATTCCTTGCCGCTCTTGTCGGTGTATTTGACGCCGCCGTACATGGTATGTTTGAATAATGTACGTTAATCAATAGTTCCTTTATTATTCTATGACCAATCGTGGCGGAAAACGACCAGGCGCAGGTCGAAAGACCGGAACAGGCAGGTTCGGTGAAGCTACTACGGCACTGCGAGTGCCGGTGAGCCAGGAGCAGGTGATTCTGGATTTTCTTGCTGCATTTAAGAACAGGAAGCTGCGAGAGGGACAGGATAACGTTGTCGAACTGTCACAATTTGCCTATGCTGGCAAAGCAGTGGCGCTGCCGCTCTTCACAACCAAGGTTGCTGCCGGCTTTCCCTCGCCTGCTGACGATCATGTGGAGCAGCGCCTCAGCCCCAACAGCTATCTGGTGGAGAACGAGGATGCCACCTTCTGCTTGCGCGTCAAAGGCGATTCCATGATCGATGCCGGCATCTTCGACAACGATGTGCTGATCATTGACCGTTCCAGGGTCGCCCAAGTTGGCGACATCGTGCTTGCGGTGCTGGACGGGGAATTCACCGTCAAGACGCTGGGCAAGTCAAAAGTGGGCGCAAGGCTGATCCCTGCCAACAAGAACTACCCCGTCATCGAGGTCAAGGAAGAGCAGTACTTTGAAGTATGGGGCGTAGTCACAGGCTCAATGCGTAAGTTCAAGTGACCCGTTCCATTGCCCTCGTTGACTGCAACAACTTCTACGTCTCTTGTGAGCGGGTGTTTAACCCCAAGCTAGAGGGCAAGCCTATTGTGGTGCTTTCCAACAATGATGGATGCGCTGTGGCAAGGAGCAACGAGGTCAAGGCGCTTGGCGTAAAAATGGGGCAGCCGTGGTTCCAGTTAAAGGACTTGGCACGACAGCATGGCATCATCGCTTTCTCCAGCAACTATGGCTTGTACGCTGACATGAGCAATCGGGTGATGTCCATCCTCGCAGACTTCAGTCCAGACCAGGAGGTCTATTCCATTGATGAATGTTTCCTTGACATTACCGGTTTTCAATCACGCGACCTTACTCAATATGGGCAGCAGATACGTAGTCGTATCAAGCAATGGACAGGATTGCCGGTATGCGTGGGTGTCGGCGCTTCCAAGACCTTGGCAAAACTCGCTAACCACATCGCCAAGAAGAACGTGCAGTTCAATGGGGTGTGTGACCTGAACGCGATGTCGGCACAGGAGCAGAATGAATGGCTAGGTCAGATCGAGGTTGGCGAAGTATGGGGCATCGGCAGACGGCTTGCCCCTAAATTAGAGGACATTGGCATAGCTACTGTCCTGGACTTAAAACGTGCCGATACGGCTACACTACGCAGCCAGTTCAGTCTCGTCATGGAAAAGATTATCCGAGAACTTAATGGGGTAGTCTGCGTTGAGTTGGAGGACATGAGGGCTCCCAAGAAGCAGATCATCAGCTCACGTTCATTCGGCATTCCTGTGACGGAACTGGAAAGCCTCGAACAATCCATCACCCTTTATGTGAGCCGTGCCGCCGAGAAGCTGCGCCGCCAGCAATCCTATGCAGGATCAATCCATATTTATATACGCACCAGTCCATTTAATGAAGCGGAGCCACATTATTCCAACGGCATGACCATACCGCTGCCAGAGCAGACCGATGACTCCATGCAGCTCACCAGAGTCGCATTGTGGGGGCTGCGCAAAATCTATCGCGGTGGATACAGATACCAGAAGGCTGGCGTGATGCTGTCGGAGATTGTCAGCAAGGAAGGGCGTCAGATTGATTTGTTTCAATTATCGGCCAGGTCAAGCAGATCTGGCAGGCTTATGACGGTTCTCGATCAGATCAATGGCCTGATGGGGAAGCAGAGCCTCAAGCTGGCATCTGAAGGGTTCAGACAGCCGTGGAAGATGAAGCAGGGCAATAAAAGCCCAGCCTACACCACGCGTTGGGATGAGCTGCCGGTCGCATCATGAGTTTGTCGCCGCACATCTATTGAATGACTAACGATCACTCTGTTGCAGATTGACACGTTCGGTGGTGCCAATCTCATATTGCACACTGGCATTGCAACCGGCTAAAGATAGGGTCAGTAATGCAATAAAGATTCCACGCATAAGACCATCCTAGTGTTGAGCGTGTCAGGAATTTTGTGTAAGCGAGCCGAGCTATCAGATTCAGCGATATTCCAGAGTGGCTATAAAGGCACTTTTGTAGTTTTACTTTTC
>Ga0208980_10003044_pt1 | contig 10172 bp, 8 predicted proteins | sample WetSurMetagenome_3_FD_187993 | JGI IMG/M metagenome (GOLD analysis project Ga0208980, IMG submission 187993) | Wetland microbial communities from Twitchell Island in the Sacramento Delta, sample from surface sediment Aug2011 Site A1 Bulk (version 2) | ecosystem: Environmental > Aquatic > Marine...
TACGCTGCCACAGCGGCTACATCCACCTTGCCAGCGATGTTGGTGCCACAGTGGCAAACATACACGCCGGTTATTACTTTTGTGCGGTTCATCTCGCCATCTCCAACTGATACGATGACAATATGCCTTCGATTTCAGCCAGGATTTGTTCCTGGGTAAATCCATTCTGTATAGCAGCTTGAGCAGGGCAAGCCGCGGCACAGGCTCCACATCCCTTGCACAGCACTTCATTAACATAAGCAACCAGACGGTTGTTCAACTCCATCATTTCTATGGCATGGTATGGGCATAGTCCCTCACAGGTGCGGCAACCTCCACATTTGGTTTGGTCAATGAATGTGGTAAATGGCTCCAGGGTGACATGGCCTGCATCCATCAATGAAAGCGCAACACAAGCCGCTGCACCGCCCTGGGCAACGCTATCCGGAATATCTTTGGGACCCTGGCAAGTACCTGCCAGGTATACTCCATCTGTGGTGGTCTCCACAGGTGCCAGCTTGGGATGTTTCTCGAGGAAGAATCCATCCGGACCACGGCTGATGCTGAAGGTCTGGGCCACTTGTGCTGCGTCTGCCTGCGGTTCAATCCCCGTACTCAACACAACCATATCCACGAGCAATTCATCAGCTTCACCGGTGTATAGATCGGTCGAGGACACCTTGAGCTGTCCATTATGGCGGCTGATATTTACACCTCCACCTGGCTCGTCCTGGTCAAAGCGAGTAAAGTGAACCCCTGCTCTTTCCACGCGTTCGTAAAAGGCTTCATAGCCTTTACCAAAGGCGCGCATATCGCGGTAATACTCGTGCACTTCAGCACCCACATAATCGCGCACCAGCTGTGCTAGCTTGAGTGAGTACATACAGCACACCCTGGAGCAGTATTCATGATAATTTTTGTTGCGGCTGCCGACGCAATGCACGATGGCAACGCTTTCCGGTTTGCGTCCATCTTTAAGCAGAACTTCGCCAGTGGTTGGCCCACCTGTATTGATCAACCGTTCCAGCTCCATGCTGGTCAACACATTATCCAGGCCTCCGTATCCATATTCTTGGATCCGTTGGGCTTCAAAGTCCTTGAAACCGGTTGCCAGGATGATTGCACCAACTTCCAGATCGACGAATTCTTCTTTCTGCTCGAAATTAATCGATCCCGTTTGGCAGAATTTCTCACAGGCCCGGCATTTACCTTTTTGGAAGTAAGCGCAGTTATCCTTATCGATGATCGGAACCCGTGGAACTGCCTGGGCGAAGGGAAAATAGATCGCCGGACGACTTCCCAATCCCAGGTCAAACTCAGAGGGGATTTTTTTCCAGGGGCATTTTTCGACGCATGAGCCACAGCCAGTGCAGGTTAACTCGTCCACATAACGTGGCTTTCGCCGTACTTTTATATTGAAATTACCAACATATCCGGAGACTGATTCAACCTCGCTGTTGCTCAGGAGGGTGATATTTTCGTGGCGTCCAACGGACACCATTTTTGGGGTGAGAATTCAGGCTGCACAGTCTAAGGTAGGGAAGGTTTTATAAAGTTGAGCCATGTGCCCGCCGATGCTGGGCTGCCTTTCTACCAGATAAACATGTTTTCCAGCGTCCGCCAGCCGAAGAGCAGCCTCAATTCCGGCGATACCCGCTCCCACCACCAAAGCCGATTGTTTCATATCCACCTGGCGTGCTTCGAGTGGGTTGTGGTATTGGACCCGACTGACGGCTGCCGATACAAGATGCTTGGCCTTTTCGGTTGCTGAAACCGGGTCTTCCGAAACCCACGAGCAATGTTCGCGGATATTGGTCATCTGGAATAAAAATGGATTAAGACCTGCCTCAGCACATGCCCGGCGAAAGGTCGTTTCGTGCATCAGGGGTGAACACGATGCCACAACAATACGGTCCAGGCCTTCATTACGTATATCATCCTGGATAAGAGCCTGACCAGGATCTGAGCACATATAGGCATAATGGCGAGCGACTTTCACGTTCCCCAATGTTGCTGCATGCTCAGCCACTGCATCAACATCCACCATCCCGGCGATGTTGGTGCCACAATGACATACATATACACCAATCTTCGGACTACCTTTATTTGTTGCTACCATCCGGTGTTCCTCCTTCATGGGCGACAAAATTGGTAAAACGGACACCTGATTAAATGACTGGCCAATATCTTATAAACGCTTGCCTAAACATAAAATTATCGCTCGGCTACTTTGGGTTAAAGTGAGCGACCGATCGAACAGAAACCAGACATTTACACCCATAAGTAGCGGTTCCTGCATATGTTCTTTATAGCATACTTGTGCGAGGAAGCACAAGATAGTGTAATTTAGCACAAATTAAATAGGATAAATGTGACCATTGCGTTACCCGATGCGCAGATCAGGCTCATCCAGGTTTTTATTATTTCAAATTTGCCTGAGAGTCGGGTGATTTAATCCCTTAACGAACTTGCTTTCTCACTTGCCTGAGGAATGACGGTGTATTCAATCCGCGCTCGAGTAGGAATGTCAGGTAATACCCCATCAGCTCTTCCAGCTCAAGATCGACCGCTGATGATAATCGGGCACGTTGAGCCTCACTATATCGTGAACGCTGGAAGTGGCGTAATATTTTTAGGGCGGGCATGCTAACAGGTCGCGCGGATGGCTCGTTTTTCCCACATCTTGGGCAAAAAACGCCACCTTTTTCAAATGAGAAGTATTGGTCTTGTGCTAAAATTTCCTCTCCACAGTTTACACAGTGAAATAGCTGAGGCCGGAAACCCACTAAATCCAACAACCTGACTTCATAATAGCGCACACCAAAAGCTGGTTGGTCCTCTGAATTAAGCCGGGATAAGGTCTCGCTCAACAGCCTGTACAGGCTGTTGTTTTCACCCTCTTCATAGGTAAAACGGTCCAATAATTCGATAACATATGCTGCATATCCCACGCGCACCAGGTCTTCGCGCAATGTCAGATAGACATCTTTTGCTTCCGCTTGAGTGATGATAGGTAAATCCCGCCCGCGGGCAAGCAGTAATTCAACCCGTGTAAAAGGTTCCAGGTGTCCGGCTTTGCGCGAACGAGGCTTGCGTACACCTTTAGCCACAACCTGAATCTTGCCAATCTCACGCGTGAACAACCACAGCAAACGGTCTGCTTCCCCCCAATTTGTGTGGCGGAGAACGATAGCTTCAACACGTTGTGAGCGCTGGCGTGAAGGCATGGCTTTATTATAATCGTTGACTCTCCTGCATATTCCTGGTAAAATCCCACCTTGCCTGTGGCGTTGTACCCTTCGCCCAGGCAAAATTTTGCAGATAACGAAAGGGCTTGAGAAATGAAAGTACTCCTCCTGAAAGATGTTTACAAATTAGGTCGTGCTGGTGATGTAAAACGTGTCGCAGATGGATACGGCCGGAATTACTTGCTTCCTCAAGGGATGGCTGTTTTGGCAACCGTAGAAGCACTCAAAATGTCTGAGCGCATCCGAGAGAAAGCCAACATTCAACGCGCCATCGTCAATCAAGAAATGGATACCGTTGCTAAGGGAATTGCTGGACTCACCCTGGTTTTTCCTGCCCGGGCTTCAGAAACCGGTAAGCTTTATGGCTCTATTACCACCCAGATGATCGCGGATGCCATTAAAGCCAAATCGGGCGTGGAAGTAGCCCGCCGCCAAATTGATTCACAACCATTACGCATACTGGGTGAGTATAAAGTGCATATTCGACTTACCGTCGACCTGATCCCCACTATCGATGTAATCGTTTACCGCGAAGGTGAAGCATTTAATCCGTCCGTTGCCTCCAAAACCACCCCTGAAGAGCCTGTCGAATCTGTGGTGGAAGAGGAACCTGTTGACGAATTAGAAGCCGAATGATCATGACAATCAAATAGATCCTGTTGGGTGCTTACAAAAGGTCTACATTTACAGCACCCGCGTTGTTATTTAAGCCTGCTGTATAATACAGTCGATGTTCATTGGTGATCAACTTCGTCAAGCCCGTGAAGCGCAAGCGATCAGCCTCGATCAGGCTGCCCAGGCTACGCACATTCGCGTACGCTATTTGGAAGCTCTGGAAGCAAGTCAATACGATGTGTTTCCTTCTTCCGCGCAGGTGCGTGGTTTTTTGCGCGCCTATGGGGATTACCTGAAACTAAATTCAGATGAGCTTCTCCAGGCATTGGACGGAGATTGGAAAGCAAGCCAGATAACATCCATCCCTTTGCCTGCTTCCGAAAAAGAATTTCAGACTACAGCCAACACAGGCGAGATTTTTAAAGAGATCGGTCAAAAATTGAGAACTCAGCGTGAGTTAATGGGGCTTTCGCTGGGTGATGTTGAACGCCACACACACATACGCATGCATTATGTGAGTGCTCTTGAGGAAGGGGACCTCTCCCATCTGCCTTCACCTGTCCAGGGAAGGGGGATGTTAAGCAATTATGCAACTTTTCTCGGTCTCAATAACGAAGCCGTCTTGTTACGTTTTGCAGATGGATTACAGGCTGACCTTTATGACCGCCAGGAAGCAAAAAACCCGAGCATAACCAAAAAACGTCCAGGTGAGACAAACAAGACATCCACCAGGCCATCAAAAATGCGCCGCTTGATCTCTATTGATCTATTTGCAGGAGGTTTTTTAATTATTTTTCTGCTTGGCTTCACCATATGGGGGGCATTGCGTATTTCAACGCTTCGATCCGATCAAGAGCCTTCACCAACAGCACCTCCAGTATCTGAACTCTTGTTATCTACACAAGAGGTGAACGCCACGTCCAGCACAACGCTCATGCCGGCTATTATCTCACCCACCGTCTCGGCTCCTATCGTGGAAGCCCCTGTGGTACCAGAAACCACCCAAGCGTCTGCAAGCACCACCCCCGGGATATTTGAGCCAACGCCCTACTTTGGAAATGCACCCATTCAGGTGTACATTGTTGCCAGCCAACCAGCCTGGATGAGAATCACTGTGGACGGAGAAACCGTTTTTGAGGATCGTACCATGGCTGGGAGCGCCTACACCTTTGCAGGTAACGAGCAGGTGGTCTTGCGGACGGGAAATGCTGGAGGGTTAAAGGTATATTACAACCAACAAGACTTGGGCATTTTAGGGTCATTTGGAGAAGTGGTGGAGCGTGTCTTTACCATCCATGGCATTCTAACTGCCACTCCCAGAATTCAACCCACCGGTACTCCCACTCCGACGGGAACTCCAGCACCATCTGGTACCTCCAGCCCTACCGGCACACTGACCACACCTTCAGCCACACCGACACCATAGATACTCTCCTGATGAAGAACAAAACATTTCATATAATTTCCCTTGGCTGCGCCAAGAATACCGTTGATTCTGCTTCAATGGCCCAAATACTGGCGGCCTCTGGGTATCAGTCCACCGATCAACCAGCTCAAGCCAGGGTATTGATTGTCAACACCTGCGGTTTCATCGGGCCCGCCAAGGAAGAGTCATATGAGGTCCTTCAAGAATTAGCTGATGGCAAACGTCAGGGGCAAATTTTAATTGCGGCTGGGTGCCTCACCCAGCGCTATGGGATGGAAGTGGTCCGCAAGGTCCCAGGTATTGATGGTGTTCTGGGTACCCGCCGTTGGATGGACATTCTTGACGTGGTTGATTCCCTTCGCCATTGGAAACATCCTGAACCACTCTATCACCTTCCCGATGTTGCTACTGTGGGAACAGATGAACATGGCGTGTTGCGGGCTGGTATTCAAGGGAAAAGTGCTTTTATTAAAATTGCTGATGGATGCCGTCGACCGTGTGCTTTTTGTGCAATCCCCCTTATCAAAGGCACAGCTGTCAGTCGACCTATCGATGTAATCATCACTGAGGCCCATCGGCTAAGCGAAATGGGTATGCATGAGCTCAACTTGATTGCCCAGGATACGACGGATTATGGTTATGATCTTGGAATGAAGGATGGGTTAGCGATACTACTCGAGAAATTAACCCAGGCAGTGCCCAATGTGGATTGGTTACGCATCATGTACGCCTACCCGGGTTATATCACAGATCGCTTGATCGATGTGATGTCATTCCACTCACAAATTCTGCCGTATCTGGATATTCCCCTCCAGCATGCTCACCCGGATACATTAAAGCGCATGAAACGACCTGCCAATATGGATTGGGTGTATCGCACCCTTGAAAAAATGCGCGCTGCCATGCCTGGATTGGCATTACGCACCACCTTCATTGTTGGATATCCAGGTGAGACAGAAGGTGAGTTCCAGACCTTGCTTGATTTTGTTGAAGAGATCCGCTTTGATCGGGTGGGGACATTTCAATTCTCATTTGAACCTGGAACACCCAGTGAGTCTTTAGGAGACCCGGTACCGGCTGAAGTAAAAGAAGAGCGTTATGATAGACTGATGACCCTTCAACAGGGCATTTCGCTTGAGCGTAATCAGCTGTTTGTGGGAAAGACGTTGGATGTCTTGTTTGAAGGGCAAGGGGAGGGGATATCTATGGGTCGCAGCTATCGCGATGCCCCGGAAATTGATGGCTTAGTCATTGTGGAAGGTTCTGCGCCTCAAGGGGCTCTATTACCCGTACGAATCACCGGTGCGATGGCCTATGATTTAAGCGGTGTCTTGGCAACCCGACCGTAACCGAGCAATAGCTGGTTAAAGCGATGAACGCCTGGGTGAGGGGGGCACCCAGACGTTCATCAAAAAGAATCATACACGAAAAAAATTATTTTGACAAGGGTAAAAGGTAAGTTGTTAGACAATTTTTGGAGCCCCAGGTGGGAGTCGAACCCACAACCTCGGCCTTAGGAGAGCCTCGCTCTATCCTTTGAGCTACTGGGGCATTTTTAGGATTATAGCAGAAAAAGCTGATTATAAATTCACAAGAAGTGCCAGCCCTCGGATCAGACGGATTCGGGCACCCTCCAAAAACAGTGGAGTGTATTATTCGAATCCGCCGTAATGCACAGCAGCCGCCTGAAGGCAGATGACATATCCCCCGCCGGGGGCGCCTAGATACGGAGGATGACAGTTGATTTACCGCCATATATAGTCATTTTTTATAATTGTGATGGGGTTCGAAATTATTTGTGCGCTATTTGTGCGCCAATTTATTCTCCAAGAAGAATCTCTGGTGAAAAAATACCAACCCCAGTAAATCTTACTCGGGGTAGATTTTGGGGAAACCTTCACCTACTCCCATGTTGTCCAGGCGGTGCCCCTTAGGATCATCGACTCTTGGGGAAGATATTTAATTGTTATACCCCCTATGTTTATTATTTAATCGCATTATCTCCCTATGTAATAACGATTCAACCGCACGGGGGATTTTTGTTGTGACGCGGCGATATCAAGCGTTATCAGTCTTATTAATAAACCGGCAATACACCCCCAATATGATACAATTAACACATAAATGGAACATTAACCAAGTCCTTACATCTTAGACCGACCTGTAATGGATAAGGACTAGGTAATTTAGAAGCGAAACCAGCCATATTGGTTTCGCTTTTTTATTTGGTGAGTTAGTGCATGGGGAACGATAAAAAGACCTATGGCACCCGGGCACTTATGAAGTTGCAGTGCCCGAGATAATACCTCACTGTTCAATTGGGGGATTAATCCAATAATGTGCGATAACGAGCATATGGTACAGAGAAAGGAGTTTACCTATACGTTCAAATCCTTGATTTATCCATAATCGTTGATAATCAACCTCCATGCGACTCCCTCTGAGGCGCACACCAAAACCAAAGGAGAAAAAAATATGCCAAAGTATCTATTTCAGGTTAATTATGTCGATGAAGGATTGAATGGATTGCTCTAGGACGGTGGCTCAAAGCGACGCGCTGTCGTGGAAAAACTATTTATGTCGATGGGTGCCACCATTGAAGCCTTTTATTATGCTTTTGGTAAAACCGATCTCTTTATCATCGGTGATTTTCCAGACAATGTCACAGTAACAGCGACTGTCCTGAATGTAGTTTCCACTGGAACGGTAACCGTTAAAACAACCGTGTTGCTGACCGCCGAGGAAGTCGACGAGGCAGTGAAGAAGACACCCATTTATACTCCCCCAGGAAAGTAAGGTGTCTTGATCAAACTAAATATGTGCAATTCTTCGTGAATCGCACGCCATTCAAAAGGTTATTGAAATCATGTACGCGAGGGTAACGATTATCTAACTTCTGCCCAGCAAGACGGACAAAGGTATAGCAATCTTTCGAGACTCGGTAGTGCCGGCAGCCATGTAACAGAAGGGATACAAAGGTGTCTACCTTCTGTCTGACCGGAAAATGGGCAAGGGTATATCGATTACCTTCTGGGAGGCAGAAGCCGATTTGACAGAAGGCGAGAGCAGCGGTTTTTACCAGCAGCAGGTAGCCAAATTCAAGGATCTCCTTGGCGCGCCGCCCGTACGAGAGATCTACGAGGTCAGCGTTCAGGCATAAGTTGAAATAGATGTATGCCTAGAACTCTTGCCTGCCATAATATGCTTCACCGCATTCGTGTAAGGGGCTTATTGCTGGATAGAGAGCGAGATATTAGCCAGGACTCAATCCTTGATTAGCATTTTCTGAAGGAAAGGAGGAAACAATGATAGTAAATCGAAGGACGTTTGTCGTAAAAAGAGGGCACATGGATGATATTGTTGCCCTGATTCAGGCGGAAATAAAACGTACTAACTCAGTACCCAGACTCTATGTGGCTGAAACGGGAGCATTCGACACAATCGCGATGGAATGGGAGTTAGAGAACATGGCTGAGTATGAAAAACAGTGGGCAGAGTATTTTGCTTCACCAGATACTAACAAATTCATGGAAAAGTGGTATGAGTTCACTGAAATTGGTGGAACCAATGAGATTTGGAATTTGGTGAAGTGAGAAAAGGGATCATCTGTAATCTCAGTCATTCTTGCTATAGTCGCACACCTGGCGATGCGCTGTGCGACTTATTTTCATAGTCGCGGCATGTATTGAGTGATGAACTGATTTTTACAAATGGTGTCATCCATTTTCGTGAGTTCCAATCAGGTGATCATTAAATTTTGCTCGGCTCATCTAGGTTGTTGTCTTGACTATTGTTATGTATGCATTATCAGAGATTTTGTTATCATCCAAAACGTTTACTAAAATCCACCTTTAGATATAGCTAAGAGCAGGTAGATTGGGTTGATGATGGTGATTTCATATCTGAAACCCATCACATTATAGATATATATTAACTTTTCGATTCCAACTCAATAGGAATCGGTGTAAGAATTTCAGCCATGATTCGAGCTACCTGGTCCTGCATGGTCGGGATGAAATGAGCATCTATTGTAAGTATGATTGAGATCGAGTGACCCAGCATCCCAACCGTATCTATCAATGAATATATCTTGGTAGATATTAAATTGCTAAATATACAGACAGAAGACATATAATATTCTGTGTCGGGTCACGTATATGATTCTGGCGTAATTATCTATAGATATGATATAGTATGCATTGGGGTGAGATCAAAAATAAATAAGCCTGAATAAGGGATCATTATGCCTGGAAAATTACGTCACTTTTGGTCACAAGAACTCGAAGATGAATTCAATGCGGCGTATGATACCGCTATGCACCAATGGCCGGTTCCATACAGTGAAGTATATATTTCTACTACCTTTGGGAATACCCACGCTGTAGCGAGTGGCCCGCTGGGTGCCGATCCAGTGGTGTTGCTAAATCCAGGAGGAGGCAACGCGACGATCTGGAAGCACAATATCGAGCCGCTCAGTCAAGATTATCGAGTATATGCAGTTGATGTAATCGGGGAGATGAACAAAAGTGTACCTACCTGTCCAATCCGAAACCACTTGGAGTTTCAGCAATGGATGATTGAGCTCTTGGATGGCTTGGAGATTCAGTCCGCCTATTTCATTGGAAATTCGAATGGCGGTTTTTTTACCCTTGAGACGGCTTTCCTTCTTCCGAAGCGGACTAAAAAGGTGGTTTTGATCAGCCCGGCAGCTACATTTATCCAGATGTGGGCTTGGTGGATGAAACTTCTTATCCCTGCGCACATAGTTGCGCCGTTGATCCACTCTGAAGGCATGGTACACAACGCGTATGACTGGCTCTGGCAGGGATTTCCGAGGGACCCATCTGATGAACGGTTGAAAGACATCGCTGTAGTTGCGGGTTATCCGCGTTATCGCCCTTCAA
>Ga0208980_10003045_pt1 | contig 10170 bp, 7 predicted proteins | sample WetSurMetagenome_3_FD_187993 | JGI IMG/M metagenome (GOLD analysis project Ga0208980, IMG submission 187993) | Wetland microbial communities from Twitchell Island in the Sacramento Delta, sample from surface sediment Aug2011 Site A1 Bulk (version 2) | ecosystem: Environmental > Aquatic > Marine...
TTGCTCTCGCCAAAGCCTTAAAGACAGATTCTATCTTATGATGCTCATTATCCCCTTCTGCCTCGATATTAAGGTTGCACTTCGCCGTGTCGCAGAACGACCTGAAAAAGTGGCTGAACATCTCTGTTGGCAGTTCACCAATCTTTTCCCTGCTGAATACTGCATTCCATTCGAGCCATGGCCGGCCTCCGAAATCTATCGCCACTTTCGCAAGAGAATCATCCATGGGGAGGAGGAAACCATACCTGGTTATACCTTTCTTTTTCCCAAGTGCCTCGTGAAATGCCGAACCAAGCGCTAGGGCAACATCTTCAACCGTATGATGTTCGTCAACATGCAGGTCACCTTTAACATCTATCCTCAGATCTACCTTGCCATGATTGGGTATCTGTTCGAGAAGATGATCGAAAAACCCAATCCCGGTTCTGATCTCATTTTTTCCGGTTCCATCAAGATCAATTTCAACATTTATTGCAGTTTCCCTGGTGGTTCTTTCAACAACCGCACGCCTCGGAATAGATATGAGATACCTTGAAACATCATTCCAGTCATTTGTAGACAGCACAGCTTCATCCGACCGCCTGTTGCCAATAAGTATGGCCCTGCAACCAAGATTCTTTGCCAGTTCAACATCGGTAAGCCTGTCGCCGATAACATACGAAGAATAAAGATCAACACCGGAAGCCAGGTATCTTGTAAGCATAGCTGTTCCCGGTTTGCGTGTGGGTGCTTTATCTGCAGGAAATGTACGGTCGATGAAAATCTCCCGGAACCTGATCCCTTCACCCTCAAGTATTTTCAGCATCTTGTTCTGAGCAGGCCAGAATGTCTCCTCGGGAAATGAAGATGTTCCAAGACCATCCTGGTTGGTTACCATAACCAGCTCATAATCAGTTTGTTTGCAAATATCTGATAATGAGGTTATTACAAATGGGAGAAAATTTAGTTTCCCGAGTGAATCAACCTGTTCATCCTCAGGTTCTTCAAGTATGGTACCATCGCGGTCGATAAAAAGCACCTTCTTCATAAACTGATCTTTTTAAGTTCTTTTATGAGCCTGTTGTTCTCATTTCTTTTCCCTACCGTTATACGGATGCAGTTATTAACCACCGTCGAACGGTTACGGACAATTATATGTTTTTCAGCCAGCTCCCTGTAAATTGAATTTGCATCTTTAACCCTGACCAGGAGAAAATTCGCATCTGAAGGGTAAATATATTCAATAATGGTGATCTTTTTCAACCGGTTGATCAGGCTCAGCTTCTCCTCCTTTATCTTTCTGATCTGCCTCGAATATTTCCTGGGATCTCCGACTCTTTTCAGAGCTGCCCTCTGGTTAAGAATGCTTATATTATAGGGTGGTTTCACCCTGTACAGGTAGCTGATTATCTCAGCAGATGAGAAAGCCATGCCAACCCGTATTCCAGCAGCACCCCAGGCTTTGCTGAAAGTCTGGAGCACTACCAGATTATCGTATTTTATTGCCAGTGGCAGGAATGACTCACATTCACTGAAATCAATATATGCCTCATCGATCACTACAACTCCCTTGAAATTTTCTATGATCCTGATGATCTTATCGCGATCAAAACTATTCGATGTAGGATTGTTAGGCGAGCAGATGAACAGCAGCTTCAGGTTATTGTCACTCAGAAAAGGGGAGCCGGCTTCAATATCAATGTCGAAATTTTTATCGAGAGGAACCTTAATCATTTCGATATCATTTACCGCTGCAGATACTTCATACATCCCGTAAGTGGGGGTAAATGTAAGAGCCTTGTCTTTTCCGGGGTCGCAGAATACCCTGAAAATAAGATCAATAGCTTCGTCGCTTCCATTCCCGAGAAAAAGATTTTCGGGGGCAACTCCTTTTCTGATACTTATCGCCCTCCTGAGCTTAAGATGGTGTGGGTCGGGGTACCGGTTCAGCTTACCATAAGGATTCTCATTGGCATCGAGGAATATTCCTTTCCTGCCTGAATATTCATCTCTCGCTGAAGAGTAGGGGATAAGCTCCCTGATATTCTTTCTTACAAGACTATCTGCCCGGTTCATCATAAATCTTTTTTAATCTTATTGATACTGCGTTTTTGTGTGCGTCGAGATTTTCGGCTTCGGCCATAAGTTCGATCGCATTTCCTATCTTCATAAGTCCTTCCCGGGTCACCTCCTGGAATGTTATTTTCTTCATGAAACTTTCCGTTGATACTCCGCTGTAACTTCGGGCATATCCATTTGTCGGAAGCGTGTGGTTTGTACCGCTGGCATAATCGCCGGCGCTTTCGCAGCTGTATTCACCGATGAATACAGAACCTGCATTAATCACTTTATCTGCAAGAGCCAACGCATTTTCTGTCGAAATTATCAGATGCTCGGGCGCATAACAGTTACTGAATTCCAGACATTCATCCATATCATTCAACAGAACTGAGTAACTGTTCCCGAGCGATACAGAAGCTATCTCTTTCCTGGAAAGTAACTCCATCTGTTTTGATATCTCCTTTCGCACACTGTTTACAAGTGTTTCATTATCTGTTAATAAAACCACCTGGCTGTCAGTGCCATGCTCCGCCTGTGATAAGAGATCTGATGCAACAAACTCCGGTTTTGCCGATTTGTCGGCTATGACCAGAACCTCGCTGGGTCCCGCAGGCATATCGATAGCAACGCCATCGAGCTGTACAAGCTGTTTTGCGCGGGTGACATACTGATTTCCCGGTCCGAATATCTTGTTCACGACAGGAATCGTTTCTGTACCATATGCCATTGCTGCAATTGCCTGCGCACCTCCGATCTTGTAAATCTCATTAACGCCTGTAAGGTAAGCTGTAAAGAGCAGAACCGGATTAACTTTCCCGTTTTTTGACGGGGGAGTGCAAATTACTATCCGCCTGCACCCGGCAATCCGGGCAGGGATAGCAAGCATTAGCACGGTGGAGAAAAGCGGAGCAGTTCCACCGGGGATATATAATCCGACTATATCCATTCCGATACTCTTCCTCCAGCATTTTATGCCAGCCGTGGTCTCTGTTTCAGGTTCGGGTATGACCTGGTTATTATGGAATTTTTCAATATTTTCCTTTGCAATCCTTATTGCATTTTTCAGATCCTCCGGTACTGATTCAATCGCTTCTTTAATCTCGGCATCGGTTACCCTGAGCTCCTTAACAGAGACACCATCAAATTCAATTGAATATTTTCTCAGGGAGGTGTCTCCGTCCGCCCGAACATTGTTAATTATATCCGTGAGAAGAGTATCGAGAGACTCCTTTTTTAGTTCCGGCCTTAAAGCAAGTGATGGCCAGGACTCCTTTTCGGGATATCTGTATAATTTCATCACACAATCATTTTTTCAATTGGTATAACAAGAATTCCCTGCGCACCTGCTTCTTTAAGAAGTTCTATCCTCTCCCAGAATTCATCCTCCTTAACAACGGAGTGCAGGCTCGACCATCCCTCCATTACCAGAGGCAGTATAGAGGGGCTTTTCATACCCGGAAGAATTTCACAGATACTGTCGATCGCATCATTCGGAGCATTGAGAAGGATATATTTATTCTCCCCGGCGCTTTTTACCGCCCGTATTCTGAACAGGAGTTTTGCAAGGATCTTTTCCTTCTCCTTGCTGAGTTTTTTGCTGCCGATTATCACTGCCTGGCTCTTCATCACCGGTTCCACCTCCTTAAGACCATTGGTAAGGAGCGTGCTACCGGAACTGACTATATCACATACCACGTCTGACAGGCCAATACCAGGTGCTATTTCTACGCTGCCGCTTATCTCCTCGATCTCTGCTTTTATCCTGTTCTTTTCGAGGAAGGCTTTCAGGATATTGGGGTAGGAGGTAGCCACCTTTTTACCGTTGAAATAGGAGAGACCTGTGTAAACATCCTCTTTGGGTATTGCCATTGAGAGCCTGCAGCCGCCAAATCCGAGCTGCTCATAGATATCAACATCCTTATTCTTTTCCATCACAACATTTTCTCCGACAATTCCAATGTCAGCAACCTGTTGTTCAATGTATTGCGGTATATCATCATCCCTCAGGAAGAGTACCTCCATCGGGAAGTTTGATGCAGTGGCCTTCAGTACACCCGTTCCGTTTGAGATATTTATTCCACACTCCTGGAGGAGTTTCAGCGATTTTTCACTCAGTCTTCCGCTTTTCTGGATCGCAATTTTAAGTTTACTCATTTTCGTTTTTGTTTGTCTGAACAGGCCATCGGGGAAATAAAAAACCCGTCTGAGCTGCTCAGACGGGTTTCAGATATATTATTATTAAATGAATATCATCATCCTCTCGCCTGAGAGCAGGTAATATGATGATGATGATGTAACTGCATTGTTTTCATTTCAATTTGCTGCTGTAAAGATAGTGAACTTTTAATTATTGGCAAATTAAATTTATTCTGCAATCCATTCCAACCTCTGATATCCACCTCACCTGGTTCCTGGTTAACAGGCCTCACCCTAAAACCCTTCCGTATGCGGAAGGGACTTAAAAAACTTAATATGAGGTTCTTACTCCCCTTCTCTTTCAGGAGAAGGGGCCGGGGGATGAGGTTAAATTGCATTTGCCACCCAATCGCCGACCTCGCTTGTTTTTCGCGGGTTCTTCTTATCGATATCCTCGGTTACGAATCCTGCCTCAATCGATCTGTTTACAGCATCCCTTACCGCTCCTGCCTCATTAAGAAGGTTAAATGATGTTTCAAACATCATTGCAACGGAAAGGATCGTTGCCAGCGGATTAGCAATATTTTTGCCAGCTGCCTGCGGGTAGGAGCCGTGAATAGGTTCATAAACCGATGTCAGAAGACCCACCGACGCCGAGGGGAGAAGTCCCATCGAACCGGTTATCACGCTTGCCTCATCCGATAGTATATCGCCGAACATATTCTCCGTAACAACAACATCAAACCTTCCAGGCCACTGTATCAGCTGCATGGCTGCATTATCAACGAACATAAAGTCCATTTCAAGTCCGGGGAAATCCTTCGCAACCTCCTGGGCAGTTTCACGCCAAAGCCTCGATGTTGCAAGCACATTTGCCTTATCGACAACAGTCACCTTTTTTCTGCGTTTCATTGCCATTTCACAACCCAGCTTCACTATCCTCTCAACCTCAGCTTTTGTATAGACGCATGAATCATAAGCCGTTTTGCCGTCCTCCGATCTGCCCTGGGGTCTTCCGAAATATATTCCGCCGGTGAGTTCCCTTACCATAACGAGATCCACTCCCTCGACGATCTCCCGCTTAAGCGGCGATTTATCGGCCAGCGATCTGAAAGTTGCAACAGGTCTGATATTTGCATAAAGTCCGAGCTCCTTTCTCATTGCAAGCAGTCCCTGTTCGGGTCTTACCTTTGCCTTAGGATCGTTATCATATTTGGGGTCGCCGATAGCGCCAAATAGTACAGCATCTGAACCTTTACAGATATTCAGTGTCTCCTCCGGAAGCGGTGATCCGGTCTTATCGATGGCTGTTGCACCGATAAGTGCATATTTATAAGTAAATGTATGATTGAATTTTTTACCGATAGCATCAATAACTTTTACTGCCTGTTCAACAATCTCAGGTCCAATACCGTCTCCGGGTAATACTGCAAGGTTAAACTTCATGCGTTACTTCGTTTAATGTTTTGATCTTGTTTTGATTGTCGCTGTTCTCAATTATGTTAAGCATCTTTTCCGTTGCCTTTATCGCCGATTCAGTCTGGTCGGCATCAAGCCCCTTTGTCCTGAACTCCATTCCGTTGTAATTCCAGGTAATGGCAGTTTCAACGAGGGCATCTGTTTTCCCTCCCGGAGGTATTGTTACCAGGTAGTCTGTAAGCAGGGGAAGTTCCCTGTTCAGTTTGTCATATATCTTCCTGAGCGCTTTCATAAATGCATCATACTGTCCGTCACCCGAGGATGTTTCTTCGTAAACGGTACCATCGATATCGACCAGTATACCTGCAGTCGGACGCATCCCATATGAAAGTGAGAGAGCGTAATTTTTTATAAAAACCTTATAGTTAATAAGTTCTGCACCAAGTACATCGGCAATTATGAAAGGCAGGTCCTCGCTTGTTACGTTCTCCTTCTTGTCACCAAGTTCAATTACTCTCTCAGTGACCTTGGCAAGCGATTCGGGACTTAATTCAAGCCCGAACTCCTCGAGATTTTTTTTGATCGTTGCTTTTCCCGACATTTTGCCGAGGGCATATTTTCTTTTTCTTCCGAACCGTTCAGGCATAAGGTTATTGTAATACAGGTTATCCTTGCTGTCGCCGTCGGCATGTATTCCTGATGTTTGTGTGAATACATTCTCTCCAACAACTGGTTTGTTTACAGGAACGCGTATTCCGCTGTATGATTCAACTACCTGGCCGACTCTTGTTATCTCCGATTCAATTATTCCTATTTCTGCTTTCAAATGGTCCCTGATAATTGCTATTATGCTCGAAAGCGGTGCGTTACCGGCTCTTTCACCAAGTCCGTTTACAGTAGTATGAACACCTTTAATGCCTGCCTTGATTGCCTGGAAGACGTTTGCAGTTGCAAGGTCGTAATCATTATGTGAATGGAAATCAAAATGCAGGGAAGGATATTTTCCTGTCATCCTGCTGCAAAAGTCGTAAGTCTGATCGGGATTGAGTATTCCCAAAGTATCGGGAAGCATGAATCTTGCTACTGCTTCATTCATGAGGGAATCGACCATATAATAAACATAATCTTCAGAGGAGATCATCCCGTTCGACCAGTCTTCAAAATAGATATTTACAGTGATCCCAAGACTGGAGGCTCTGTTTATAACGTATTTAATGTCAGTCACATGCTGTTCGGGTGTTTTTCGCAGTTGTTTTTCGAGGTGACGTAAGGAACCCTTGCAGAGAAGATTGATCACTTTTGCACCCGCCCTGTTGATCCAGTCGAGTGACGTTTCCCCATCGACGAAACCAAGAATTTCAACCTTCTGCAGCATATTGTGCTGCTTTGCCCACTCTGCTATCTTGCAGGCAGCCTGGAATTCACCCTCTGAGACACGTGCAGATGCAACTTCAATCCTGTCGACCTTAACATCCTTAAGCAGGATCGAAGCAACATGAAGTTTCTCAAGAGGTGTGTAGGATACTCCCTGAGTCTGTTCGCCGTCGCGAAGGGTGGTATCCATTATCTCTACTCTCATCTCAGATGCCCTTTCTTTTTTCGAACTCAACGATTTTATCCTTCATATTTAAAAGGTAATCAATGTCATCCAGCCCTTTGATCAGGCATTCCTGCTTATAGGGATTAAGTTCAAAAGTATAACTCTTTCCGGCCGAGGGTATTTCGAGCTTTTTCTCACTTACATCTATCCTTACCTTAAGTGACGGGTCGAGACTGATCATTTCAAGAAGGATCAAAACCTCGGTTTCTGGCAGGATTACGGGCAGTAACCCGTTATTCAGTGCATTGTTTCTGAAAATATCGGCGAAAAAGCTCGATATCACAACCCTGAAGCCGTAGTCATAAACTGCCCATACTGCATGTTCCCTGCTCGATCCGCATCCGAAATTTTTACCGGTTACCAGAATTTTTCCGTAAAACTTTTTATTGTTTAGTACAAAACTATTGTTGGGTTCGCCACCCTTATTGTATCTCCAGTCGCGGAAAAGATTGTCGCCGAATCCCTCCCTTGAGGTAGCGCTCAGGAACCTGGCCGGTATGATCTGGTCGGTATCGATATTTTCAAGTGGAAGCGGCACACATGTCGATTCCAGTATATTCAATTTTTCCTTTGGCATCTGTGAATAATAATAAATATTACATTAAATCTCTCGGATCGGTTATTTTGCCTGTAACGGCAGCAGCAGCGGCTGTAAGCGGGCTTGCAAGAAGTGTCCGTGCCCCTGGTCCCTGCCTTCCTTCGAAGTTCCTGTTTGAGGTTGATACGGCATATTTTCCTGCAGGGATCTTGTCTTCATTCATTGCAAGGCATGATGAGCATCCCGGTTGTCTGAGTTCAAATCCGGCTTCATTAAGGGTCTTAAGCAGACCCTCTTTAATTATCTGTTGTTCAACAAGTTTTGAACCGGGAACAAGCAATGCAGTTACACCCGGAGCCTTTTTCTTTCCCTTAACAAGTTCCGCAAATGCACGGAAATCTTCAATTCTTCCGTTGGTACAGCTACCCACGAATACAAATTCAATATTATGGCCTGCCAGTTTTTCTCCGGGGCTGAAACCCATGTATTCAAGCGATTTGAGGAAAGATGAAGAAGGTTTCTCACCTGCCTTTTCAGAAACAGGAATATTTTCATCGACAGCTGCCGCCATACCCGGGTTGGTTCCGTAGGTAAGCATTGGCCTTATCTCATTTGCATTGATATTAACATCGGCATCATACTTCGCATCGCGATCGGATTTCAGATTTTTCCATGAATCAAAAATCTTCAGCTCGAAGGGATTATCAGTGAAATATCTGGTCTTTTTCAGGTAACTGAAAGTAACTTCATCAGGGGCTATCAGTCCTCCGCGTGCTCCCATCTCTATACTCATATTGCAGATCGTCATGCGAGCTTCCATAGACAGTTTCTCTATCGCCGTTCCGCAATATTCAACGAAATATCCGGTTGCACCGCCTGAGGTGAGTTTTGAAATGATGTACATTATGATATCTTTTGATGTGACACCTTTCTGGATCTCACCATCAACCTTAATCTTCATGGTTTTTGGCCTTGTCTGCAGAATGCATTGTGTTGCCAGCACCATTTCCACCTCGCTGGTACCGATTCCGAAAGCTACCGCACCGAAGGCACCATGGGTTGAAGTATGACTGTCGCCGCAAACTATTGTGTCGCCGGGACGTGTGTATCCGAGTTCCGGGCCGATAACATGCACAATACCATTATATTGATGTCCCAGGCCAAATAGATCGATGCCATTCTTTCTGCAGTTTTCGATCAGCTTGTTCACCTGGTTCCTCGACAGCTCATCCTTAATTGGAAGATGCTGGTCTTTGGTCGGGGTATTATGGTCAGCAGTGGCAAGGGTCTGAGCCGGTCTGAATACCTTGATCCCTCTTTCTTCAAGCCCTTTGAATGCCTGGGGACTGGTAACTTCGTGTATGTAATGCCGGTCGATATAGATCACATCGGGGCCTGCCTCAATCGAGCGGACCAGGTGCGCATCCCATATCTTGTCAAATAATGTTTTTGAAGCCATTTATGTTTAATATTTTCAATTCTGCTTTGCCCTATGCCTTGCCCCCTGCCCCCTAAAGGGGGTATGGTCTGGTGCAGGTTTTTGCCCCCCTTCAGGGGGGTTGGGGGGCTATTTAATCTTTGCTATTGCATCTATAAATGCTTCCACGGAAGCAGTAACAATATCGAGGTTAGCCGAGAAGCCGTAGTAGATCTTCCCTTCATTTTCAATCTGTATATGGACTTTGCCGATGTCGTCGCTTCCCTTTGTAATTGCCTGGATAAGAAATTCATCGAGAATTACTGTTTTGCTGATCAGCTGCTTGACTGCTGTAAATGATGCATCAATCGGTCCGTTGCCAGTGGCGGTCGAAGTATGAACCTCGCCGTTTATTTTCACTCCAACAGTGGCTACGGGCAGCAACGATTTGCCGCATGTTACCTGGAGCATCTCCAGCTTCATGGCTTTTTCGCCCTGGAATACTTCCCCGGTAAGGATCCTGATATCTTCATCGTTTATCTCTTTCTTTTTATCAGCAAGCAGAAGGAAACGGTGATAGATCTCATCAAGTTCCTCTTTTTCGAATTTGAATCCAAGCAGTTCAAGCCTGTGATTCAAAGCTGCACGACCACTTCTGGCTGTCAGAACTATTGATGATTCGCGGATTCCTACTTCGATCGGGTCAATTATCTCATAATTTTCCCTGTTCTTGAGTACTCCATCCTGATGGATACCCGATGAGTGGGCAAATGCGTTTTTGCCTACAATGGCCTTATTGGCCTGAACCGGCATGCTCATAAGTCTTGAGACCAGTCTGCTGGTCGGAAAAATAAGTTTGGAATTAATATCGGTTCTCAGCTTAAGATCGTGATGGCTCTTTATTATCATTACGATCTCTTCGAGTGAGGTATTTCCAGCTCTTTCGCCGATACCGTTAATAGTAACCTCAACCTGCCTGGCACCGTTCAGAACTCCCATCATGGTGTTGGCTGTCGCCAT
>Ga0208980_10003046_pt1 | contig 10170 bp, 8 predicted proteins | sample WetSurMetagenome_3_FD_187993 | JGI IMG/M metagenome (GOLD analysis project Ga0208980, IMG submission 187993) | Wetland microbial communities from Twitchell Island in the Sacramento Delta, sample from surface sediment Aug2011 Site A1 Bulk (version 2) | ecosystem: Environmental > Aquatic > Marine...
CTTGCCGTTATCCAAGGGCTTGAACAGATGAAAGTCCCCTTCCTTGACCGGCACAAGAACCTGGTAAGACTCCCTCAGCTTCTTCAGCGCCGCGATCCAAGCGGGTTTGGAAAATGTCTTTTCTAACATACGTTCTACCTTCACAAGTTTCAGAGTCCTAAACTGTCCTTTGGAACCGCAACCTAAAGGAATATTGGAATGTTGGAATATTGTAACTGCAAGAAGCGTTGAAGCACGATTCTTCCCATCATTCCATTCTTCCATCGTTCCATCATTCCAGCTTGGTCCTATCTTATGAACTCATTGTAATCGTCAGGTCTGTACACATCCAAGGGCGGCCTCTGCTCCAGGTTCAGCCCCGCTTCCCACAAAAAATACTGCTTCGCATCCTTGTTCAGCTTCTTGGTAAACTGCCTCATGGAAATCCCCACCGGACACACCCGCTCGCAGGCTCCACAGTCCGTGCACCGACCAGCGCAATGATAGGCCCTCAAAAAATGAAAGGTCATGGTGTCCGTAGGATCATTGCTCTTCCCCACCCACTGTGGCCTCGATTCATCCACAAAGCAGGTCGGGCAATAGCACAAGGGGCAAGCGTTCCGGCAGGCGTAACACCGCAGACACTTGGACACAAGCTGAGCAAAAAAGGCCCGCTTCTTCTCCGGATCCATCTGCTCGATACTCTCCACATCGCTAAACGCACTCACCCCTTCCTGCTCAGGCACAGGCTCGGCTATCAGCTCATCGTAGATCACCGGGTTGCGGTGCGTGCAAACCGCACAGTTCCGCTGCAGAAAATCCTTCTTCTTGAAGCTCTGGCTGAACCCTGCCCCCTTGACCGTGAACTCTTCACCCTGATCCTCCACCTCCAGAATCTCCTTCTGCCCCACCGCCCGTGTCACTGCACGGTGATCGATCATGCCGGTGCAGGGAATCCCGATGATGTAAAGTTGTTCCCGCTTGATCTGGTTCTCCAGGATGTGAGTCACGATGTTCCGGGAATTGCAGCCCGTCGCCACAATCCCGATCTTCTCCGTCCTCTTGGTCAGATAATTGCAGAGATTGAGCCCGCAGTTGCTGTCCCAGTGAAGAAGGTCTGCCTGGTCCGCATGATGGATGAGCACAGGCTGGTTCATCATGGCCACAGATCCTTTGCGGTACCCGATGAACACTTCCACCTTCCCTTCTGCAAGAAGCGTTCTGGCTCTCTCCCTGATCTTTTCCGCGTATTCTCGCATCATGCCACCTCAGCCCTTCTCTTAATCAGGTGCTTGGCAGGTCCCAGGGCTGCCACTGCTTTGGATGCCGATTGTGCAACGTCCACGAACTTCGTGGATTCGGCAGAGGAAATCCATGAGAAGTGCAATCGCCCCGGTTCGATCCCGATGTGCTCCAGCAGCCCTTTCAAGAGAGTGAACTTTCTCCGCGCGTAGTAATTACCTTCCAGGTAATGGCAGTCTCCGGGATGTCACCCCGACACCCAAACCCCGTCCGCTCCATTGCGAAGGGCAGCCAGAATGAACTTGGGGTTCACTCGGGCGGAGCAGGGCACACGGATGATTCTGAAATGGGGCGGGTACTGGAGGCGGCTCACGCCTGCCAGGTCCGCCGCACCGTAGCTGCACCAGTTGCAGAGGAATGTGGTAATTTTAGGTTCCCAATTACTCATGCTAGTCTCCAAACCGCTGTGATCGTATCGACAATAACTCTCTTGGAATGGCCTGAGTTTTGTCCGTCTTTAGCCGCAAGTCACTTGTTGCAGGTCGCAGGTTGGAGGAGAAAACGGAATGTGCGCTCCCTGTGACTACAGGCAACCTGCAACTTGCTACCAGCGTCTTCTCATCTATGCGCGGATTTTCCGCCTCCGGCGAGTTTATAGAGGGTGGAGAGGTACTTGTCTTTCTTGCAGTTCGGACACTCGTAGAGGAGTTCCGCATTCCCTTTGCCGTTAAGCGTTGTCTCCAGGATTTGGAGTTGCTTCTTTGGCATCAGGTAGGCGCCGCAGACTTTGCAAGAATAAGAATGTTCACTGTATCCATGGGAAATCAGTAGCTGCCTGAAAGCCGTCATGAAGCTCTGGAAATCAACTCCTGAGGGGCAGAAGAAAGTACACTGCGTGCATGCCCAGCAGTACCACAAGGCTTCATCATCAATACCGTCCGGATCAAAACACAGGCGCTCCACCATGCTTCGCGTGCCCCGGTTGTGGACATACTCTCCATAGAGCTTTACCATCGGGCATATGGCCGAACACTTTCCACATTCCACGCACAGGTTGAGATGATTCGCCTCCATAAGAGCCTGGATCGCTTCCCTGAGATCTGCCGTCGCTGTCTTTTTCTCTTTCTTTAGCGCTTGTTGCATTGTTCATCACCTCTTGGTTATGCGCTCTCACGAGCAGTTCAATATATCCGAATGAACATCAATATCCTCTTTTGCCTTTGGTCTAACTTTGGTTTCCGATCATGGCGAAAATCTGTTCGTCCGTGAAACCGGGAAGACGAATGGCGCCGCTCAAACAAGAAGCCGTGCAGAGACCGCAGCCTTTACACTCCGCAGGATTAATCCTTGCGACGTTTTTCTTTCCGCCTGAGGATGTGCGCACCTCCGCCCAATTCACAGCACCGAAGGGACACACCTCGATGCACCTTCCACAGGCTGAGCAAAGTGAAGGCTCGACTTCAGAGACAAAGGCATCGCTGACGACTTGACCTCTCGCCATGGGGATTGCCGCTTTGGCGGCCGCAGCGAGTCCCTGGCCGATGCAGTCCGGTATCTCAGCCGGATAGCGGGCGCAGCCTGCGACGAAGATGCCATCGGCCGGAAATTCAACAGGCCTCAGTTTCTGGTGGGCCTCGAGGAAGAACCCGTCCGTGCCCAGAGGGATCTTCATCATCTGGGACAACGTCTGGTTGTCTTCAGCAGGCACCAGAGGTGTTGTCAACAGCACTAGATCGGCTCTCAGCTCGATCTCCTTGCCCATGAGCACATGAAAGACTCTGACATTCTCGGCTTCCCTGTCAGTCCCAACCACATGGGGAGGCCGAGCCCTGTCGTACCGCACGAACTTCACGCCCATTTCCAGAGCTCGCCGATAGTAATCTTCGTAAAGCTTGCCGACGGCCATGACATCCCTCTGAACGATTGTCACCTGAGCGCGAGGATTGGCTTCCTTCAGGAGGATGGCGTTTTTCAGCGCGACGATGCAGCAGAATCGCCCGCAGTAGCTTCTCTCTTCGTTCCTTGCGCCGACGCAGTTGATCATGACCACATGGTTGATATCTGCATGCTGGTCAGTGCCCAGACGTTCGAAGTCCAATTGGGTCATGACATTCTCGAACCGGCCGTATCCAAAGGCGCCTGTAGGCTTGTGGGACTGGGCGCCGACTGCGACAATGATGGTTCCCACGTTCAATTCCCGGGATTCGTCGTTTTCCTTGATGGTGGCCTTGAAGTTTCCCACAAAGCCCTTCACCTCCGTGAGCTCCGTGCCGAGGTGAACGTCGATGTTTTGGTGTTCGAGAACGGATTCGATCAAGGGATTCAGGAGTACCGAAGAGGGTCGATGGGTGGGGAACACTTTGTTCACGAAACGAAGCAGGCCTCCCAGTTCCTCCTCCTTTTCCACAATGTCCACACGGTAACCCTGATTGGCCAAGCTCAGAGCGGCGGACAGGCCGGTGACTCCGCCGCCCAGGACCATGGCAGATCTCAGCACGTCTGTGGCCAGGTCCTCCCTGGGCTGCAGAAGGCTCACCTTAGCCACGCCCATACGCACCAGATCCTTGGCCTTGAGGGTGGCTTCGGCCGGTTTTTCCATGTGAACCCAGGAGCAATGCTCCCGCAGATTGACGAATTCGAAGAGATACTTGTTCAACCCTGCCCTCTCGCAGTTCTTGCGGAAGAGCGTCTCATGAGTACGAGGGGTGCAGGAGGCCACCACTACTCTGTTTAGGTGGAGTTCCTTGATCCTGTTTCGAATCGAAGAGAGTCCATCCTCCGAGCAGGTGTAGAGGTTACCCTCGGCCCACTCCACGCAGGGCAAGGTCTTCGCATATTCCACCACTTCCGGCACGTTCACGATCCCTCCGATGTTGGTGCCGCAGTGGCATACAAACACACCGACTTTGACTGGATCTGACATGGCTTTATCCTTTCTCAGCTGCAAGCAGCCAGGGTTTCGGCAACCTTGGCGGCTGCGGCCGATGCTCTCACCACAGAGTCAGGGACATCCATGGGAGACTGGCAGAACCCGCAGGCAAAAATCCCTCCCCTGCTGGTTGCGAAGGGGTTGAGCAGGTCTTCGGACGGGGCGACGAAACCGAATTCGTCAAGAGTCACCCCTATCTGTTGGGCAACCGCTGCGTTGCTCTCGGAAGGCCGCAGGGCTTGGGACAGGATCACCAGGTCGAACTCTCTGGACTTGAGTTCACGTGTTGTGGTGTCCTCGTATTGAATGACAGGATTCCCGTTTTCTTCGTTTTCCGTGATGCGGCCCGGTCTGGCCCGGATGTACTCGACGGCATACTCTGAGTTGGCGCGCTGGATGTAATCCTGGAAACCCTTGCCCACCGCCCTCATGTCCATGAAGAAAATCGTCGAGGACAGATGGGGATAATGCTCATGGGCAAGGATCGCCTCTTTGGTCGCGTGCATGCAACACACAGCCGAGCAATATCTCCTGTGCCTCACATCCCTTGATCCGACACATTGAATAAACGCCAGGGTCTTGGGTTCCTTTCCGTCTGAAGGTCTCTTGAGGTGCCCTCGCGTGGGGCCTGAAGCACAGATCATTCTTTCAAGCTGCATGGCCGTTAGCACGTTCGGGATTTTCCCCCAGCCGTATTCGGTCAGTGGGGATACATCGTACAGGTCAAATCCCGTGGCCATGATGACGGCTCCCACATCGAGAACGATCTCCTGGTCCTTTTGCTCGTAGTTGACCGCCTTGGCCTTGCAGGTTTTCTGGCAGACACCGCATTTCTTTCCATTGAAGAGCCTGCAGTGCTCGGGATCGATGACATAGGTGGAGGGAACAGCCTGGGGAAAGTACTTGTAAATAGCCTTTCTCTGGCCCAGGCCCATGTTGAATTCATCCGTGACCTTTGTCGGGCACTTCTCGGCGCACTCTCCGCAGCCCACGCATTTGTCCTGTTCTACAAAACGGGCCTTCTTGATGATCCTGGCCTTGAAGCGGCCTTCTTCCCCCTGGATGTCAGCCATCTCGCTGTAAGTCAGGAGAGTGATGTTTTCGTGGTTCGCACACTCAATCATTTTGGGTGCAAGGATGCACATGGAGCAGTCATTGGTCGGGAAGGTCTTGTCGAGCTGAGCCATGCGACCACCGATGCTTGGCTTCTTCTCCACCAGATAGACCCTGTTTCCCATGTTGGCGAGATCGATGGCGGACTGAATGCCCGCGATGCCGCCGCCTATGATGAGTACTGATTTCTGAGACAAGCTAAACACCTCCTTTTGCTACACCGTTTGCATGTCGCCGGGGGACGCGTTTACGGAAGGAAACTTGGGAGAACCTCTGCGGTATCCTCAAGCCGACAAGCGGGAACGCCCCTCGCCGACCGGTGTCACTCTGTTTCAAGCCCTCAGTATGAGATCTAATATATGACAGCATTATGGTGAGGTAAAATCGTTCTGTCAAGTGAAAAATTGTGAGGGAGGTAATTGTTTTATTAATTAACATATTGAAAGTTAACGCTATTTTACAATTGGTTTGTTCACTATGATGAACATATGCGCAACCTCTTGCTTTTTCGGAACATTCAAACGGTCAACAGTCTGGGTCGAGATGAAGTCTTGTTTAGTTCTAAGTGAAAGCAGGGCCACCCTGTAAAAGAAAACTTGACACGACTTCAATACTTTTATATGTCTGATCCGCCATATGTCTAGATAGATATAATAAAATAGAGAGGACATTTTGCCCGAGGGATCCGAGAATCTGGTACCGACCATTTCTTCAAAAAGGAGGTAGAGTATGAAGGCAGACAGGATTTTGTGGTTAATGGTATTAGCGCTCTTTGGAACCGTTGTTGCATTGACTGCTGCCCTGGCAGCGTATAGCTCTCACCAGAACGATCAGGATGTACACAATTTTCTAGCAGTCTACCCGTTCGCGAAGTCCACCAAACTTGATGACTGCGCTCTTTGCCATCCCGGAGGCAAGATCGGTTCGAAAACCTATGGCAGTTGTGATTATTGCCACCAAACGTATGGTCTCCACGCGCCGCACCTGCAGCCCGTACCGTTAAATTCATACGGCCAGGCCTATTTGGATGAGGGGCGGAACCAGGACGCCCTAATGGCTATAGAAAATTCGAATTTGGACGGAGATGCCTATACCAACATTCAGGAGATCCAGTCCCTCACCTTCCCGGGAGACGGCAAGGATTATCCTGGTTTGGTTCCTGCACCGGCGGTCGGAATGAACTTCGAGCGGATTCTCAAGTTGCCTGGCTACAGCGAATTTCTCCTGTTAAACGCTTCGAAGAGTCAGGACTTTTACGCCAGGTACCGCGGGGTCAGAATTATGGATCTTCTGAAGTACGCGCGGGTCAGCAAAACGGCCACTCAGATTACGGTCTTTTCACCCGATGGTTTCAGCCAGGTTTTTCCCATTGATGCTCCAGATCCGCAAACAGATCCGAAAAGCATTCAGTACGATGTCATGGGGCCTTATCCCTATGGGACCTATTATGCAGGATTGGACTTCGTAGACTATCCTTCGATTCCCGGATGCCTCGATGATGGCGATCGAATTCCTGACAAGCTCTACATGCTTCTCGCATACATGAGAAATGGTGATCCCCTTACTCCAGGTAAGATAGATCCTGCAACGTTAAAGCTTGACGGAGAGGGACCGTATCGGCTGATCCCTCCCCAAAAAATCGCAGGAAGTCCTGACCGGCCCGCTGCCGCGCCTGGAGACGAACTGAATTACGACGCTTCTAAGGACCACAATGCTGGTTTTTCTGCTCGCACTGTCGCAGCAATCCGTGTGGATCCGCTTCCTGCCGGAACCACTGATTTCAACTGGTATGAAGGCGGATGGAACCTTGTCGATCGGGCAAAGCTGGTGATCTACGGAGCCATCAATCCTCGGACCTATCCTGTGGAGGGCAGGGTTACAGATGAATCTGGAAAACCCATAGCAGATGTCAAAATCACATTTTCATTGCTCTCCCTCGGGCAGGTGGGCGAGGTCACCACATCATCATACAAAGGACGTTTCAAGAAGAACGCTGAGGGCGGCAAGTTTTACATCGACCTCCCTGCGGGAGAATACACGGTTGTTCCTTTGAAGGACGGCTGTACTTTTACGCCTGCGCCTTTGTCCATCAGTCTTCCGGACTCGGAATGCGATTCAGACCCTGACCATTCAGGCGATTGGGGCCGCCAGGACTATTGCAAGGGCCATCCGGATAACGGAATAAGCATTGTCGGTTCTTGTGATTAACAATCGACCGGAGAGCCCTATCCTGCCTGGACGGGGCTCTCCATTTGATAATCCACCATCCTCTCAGGGCATTGCCCAGGAAGTCGGCTTTATCACTACCTACATAATCTAATTAAATACTCATCGGAACTAACACCCTCCTCACGATGGCCCTAAGGATTACCAAACCAAGGATGGCGGGAACAAGAACCCAGGACTAAGTAGGTATATAACAAGGCGGAAGTAGTTCTCAGAGAGACACGAAGAGCTTGAGGATGTCTCAATGTGGCTGAACTTATGCCCCCTATGAAGATCTCCATCGCTCCAGAAAAGAACCCGGGGCTTTTGACCCCGGGTCCCAGTAGATGAACTACTCTGAAATGATCTCGTTTAGAAGTTGATCTGCCACTTGATACCGATCCAGGTAAGGTCCCCATAGGTAAGGTCGGCATTGTCGGAACTCTTCAGCTTATCATAGTCGATAACGCCGATTTCAGGAACGATGATTACGTTCTTCGTTGGGCTCCAGCTCATCTGGATGTAATAAGAGTAAGTGTTCTGCTCAAAGCTGACCTGGCTGCTGGGAGCTTGGACTTCCCCGTTCTGCCAGATCACGCCGCCCTCAAAGCCTATGGAATCGGTGAGCTTGAAGCCGAGGATCAGCTGGGCAGCCATGTAGGTGGAGTCTTCCGATTTGTTCAATTGGGAACTATACAGCTGAACCGTAGGGTAGAGGGTGGCAGGGCCTGACCCTGCGTTGTTGGGGTTCTGGCCGTATTGTGCAGTGGCATTGATATAGAAGGGGCCAAATGCCAACTTGGTTCCAGCACCCAGGGTCCAAGCCTGGATGTCGTTTTCCTGCGTCACGCCATTGACCCCGTAGACTTCAGTAACCGTGTTGTACTGACCGCCGATGAAAAATTGTCCGGGACCCAAGTTGAAGGTGTAGCTCGCTGCGATTCTTGGGATGGTCTTATCATATTCGATAAAGCCGGTACCTGCGGTCGTCTGGTTGTTGGTCAGCAAAAGAGTGGTCGAAGTAATGGGCCGGGTCGTGGTCGGGCTGAACGATGCGGTCGCAGAAGGAAGCTCCAGGGAGAACTTGAAGTCGCCAAAAATGAGTTTTAGCATAGGAGCCCTGCCCGCATAAATGGAGCCGAGGCCGATGCCGTTACACTCAGCACCGCCAGGACCGCAGACGTTGCTGACTCGGTAGTCGTAAGTGCCATAATCCTGACCGACAAGAAGGGTCCCTGGGCCGAAGTTCCAGGTGCCGTAGAGCAACCTGAGGGAGACAACTGCGCTGCCTTCGGTGTTGCCCATGCCGAGCTCAAACCGGCCGCCGATGTTTCCCCATTTCACGTTGGCGCCCACACGGCTGTTGGTCTGGAGCATCCAGGCCAGTTCATTGTCACCGTAGCTGGTGCCGCCGTAAGTAAAAGCCCTGGCTCTGGTCACGGCGTTCTGGAAGAAGGCGCCGGGGGCTCCGGTGGAGGACAGCTGCGGAGGTGTATCACTGTCGACAGACTCCCAGGCTGTCCACATCCTGACGCTTCCGTAGAAAGCCCAGTCAGCCTTGTCCTGAGCAAACCCCGGCAGCGCCGCGAGGATCACAAAAAGCGCCAAAAAAAGAACGAAGATTTTCTTCATCACTCTTTCCTCCTAAAGAAAGTCGTTCATGATGAAACCCTTAACCTATGATCAAGCTTTTATAATGTGATTTCACACCCCCTTTCACGCAGTTCGAAACCAGTGTCCCTCAATCAATCGAATAAAAAACTACATATATCAAGTCAGATATATATCAATGTTGATATATAGTTGACTCAAAAAACCTTGTCAACGGTTTTTTCGTTCTAGAGTCGTTTCATATAATCCGGGATCACAGTAGCGATGGGTGCACCTAGCGGGTTGCAACAATTCTGATTTTGTTCTTTTTCTGAAAGACCCTTGATGGGCTAAGGGTGACAGGTGTCTTAGGTGCCTTTTGTGATGGCTTCCAGAAGACGGGCGTAACCATGCCTTTTATGCAAACGGAAGAGGGCCACTAGGTAACTCACATCGTGGAAGAGAATGGCAAGAAAGAGAATCAGCTTGTTGCAGTCGATAGGACTAGAAGCGAGAATAATAAAACGCTACAATCACAAAATCGTCTGAAGGTCCGCAGATGTGGCGATTGTTGGGAGGAAGAGCAATGACTATTGACCCTTTTATGGAGACCGATAGGGTCGACGTAATCAGGCTGTTGTCCGAGGCAAAGCTTCCAACAGAGGATCTGAACACACAGACCCTCCAAAACTTCCTGGTAGCAAAGGAAGGAAAAGGCACCACGGTTGGGGCAGTTGGCGTTGAGCTTTACGGAGAAACAGGACTTCTGAGGTCTCTGGTTGTTCACCCTTCCTACAGGGGGAAGGGATTGGGAAAGCAGCTCACAAATGAAATAGAAGCTTATGCAAGGGGGATGGGCGTTAAGACCTTATTCCTGCTCACAATGACGGCTGCTGATTTTTTCCCGCGACTCGGGTACAAGGTGACTCAGAGGCTCAACGTACCCCGGTCGATTGCGGAAACTTTTGAGTTCAAGTCCGCATGCCCTGTCTCAGCAGTATGCCTTTACAAGAACCTTGGGTAATCGAAGCAAGAGCTTTGAAATGATAGGAGGACAATTTTGGATGCAGCTGTGAACCGTTCGTGTTGTTTCAGTTAGGAATGGCTCAACT
>Ga0208980_10003047_pt1 | contig 10169 bp, 9 predicted proteins | sample WetSurMetagenome_3_FD_187993 | JGI IMG/M metagenome (GOLD analysis project Ga0208980, IMG submission 187993) | Wetland microbial communities from Twitchell Island in the Sacramento Delta, sample from surface sediment Aug2011 Site A1 Bulk (version 2) | ecosystem: Environmental > Aquatic > Marine...
CCGGAGCTTCCCTATTTCTTTTTCTACTGGTCCTGGCCTTTAACCTCTTTGCCGATGCTCTTCGGGACGCTCTCGATCCGCGACTGAGGAAAGGATGATCGTGGACGAAATACTGAAAATAGAGGACCTAAGGACGCACTTCTTTACGGACGAGGGTATTGCCCGAGCCGTAGATGGCGTTTCTCTATCCGTCAAGAAGGGAAGGACGCTTGGCCTTGTCGGCGAGTCAGGCTGCGGCAAATCGATGACAGCCCTTTCGGTTCTCCGACTCGTGCCCTCGCCACCGGGACGCATCGTGGGCGGTAGGATCACCCTTGCAGGGGAAAACGTTCTTTCCCTGCCGGAAATCCATATGCGCAGTGTCCGGGGCAAACTCGCGTCCATGATCTTTCAGGAGCCCATGACCAGCCTCAACCCTGTTTTTACCGTGGGTAACCAGGTAGTCGAAGCCGTGCGGATACATACGGGAGCGGGACGGGCAGAGGCAACAAGGACGGCGGTCGAGTATCTGGCTAAGGTCGGCATACCGGCTGCTCACGAGAGGATGTCCCAGTATCCCCACCAGCTTTCGGGCGGCATGAAACAGAGGGTCATGATCGCCATGGCCTTGTGCCTCAGGCCGGCTTTGCTTATTGCCGATGAGCCGACGACGGCACTCGATGTGACCATTCAGGCAGGGATACTGAGACTCATGAAGGAGATGCAGGCAGAAACAGGAACTGCCATTCTCCTCATTACTCACGACCTCGGAGTGATTGCCGAGATGGCCGACGAGGTTGCCGTCATGTATGCGGGCAAGATCGTAGAATCAGGTACGTCCGAGGTAATCTTCGCCGATTTTTGCCACCCCTATACGGAGGGACTCTTCAAGAGTCTTCCCGGGAGGACTCCGAGGGGCCGGAAGCTCTACACGATTGCCGGTACAGTGCCGTCGGCCCTCGCCTTCCCGGACGCATGCAGGTTCCACACCCGTTGCCCCCTCGCGATGGAGTTGTGCCGAACGAAGGAGCCTCCCCTCGTCGACGCTGGTGGCGGCCACCGATGCGCCTGTTGGGTGAGGTGCGGAGGGGCGGCATGATGCTTCAGGTAGACGATCTCAGGATGTACTTCCCTGTCAAGAAAGGCCTTCTTCGCCGCGCCGCCGGCTATGTGAAGGCCGTAGATGGGGTATCCTTTTCCATGGATAAGGGTGAAACGGTGGGTTTTGTCGGCGAGTCCGGCTGTGGAAAAACGACGGTCGGCAAGTGCGTTGTCCGGCTCCTTCGCCCCACTGACGGGGCTATTCTCTTTGAGGGGCAGGATATTGCCCGCATAAGGGCGGGAAAAGACCTCAAGGAATATAGGAGAAAGACCCAGATGGTCTTTCAGGACCCTTTCGGCTCCCTCAACCCGCGGATGACCATTTCCGACATCGTTGGTGAGGGGCTCGTCATTATGGGCGAGAAGGGGATAGAAGAGAGGGTGGTGAACCTTCTCGACATCGTTGGCCTTCCGAGCGAGGCGCGATCGCGTTATCCCCACGAATTCTCAGGGGGACAGAGACAAAGAATAGGGATAGCACGGGCCCTGGCCGTAAACCCATGTTTCCTCGTGTGCGACGAGCCGGTATCGGCCCTCGACGTCTCAATTCAGGCCCAGATTATCAACCTTCTCGAAGACCTTCAGGAGAGGTTCTCCCTATCGTATCTCTTCGTGGCCCATGACCTGTCCGTGGTCCGTCATATAGCGGACCGGATCATTGTCATGTATGTAGGGAAGATCATGGAGGAAGCGGCCACCGAAGCTCTCTTTGCCAATCCTCTTCATCCTTACACACAAGCCCTTTTTTCATCGATTCCCTCCTTCGACCCGTCAAAGCGACATGGCCTCGGTGTTATTCCCGGAGAACCGCCTTCCCCTGTGGATCCGCCGCCTGGTTGCCGGTTCGCTTCAAGGTGCCCGAAGGTGACGGCGAAATGCAGGGAGGGTGACATAGAGATGGTCGAGGCAGGCCAGAACCACTACGCCCGTTGTGTTCTCTATTATTGACGGCTTGACGGCGACAGTCGAGGTAACACGACCTGTCTTCGGTCAGTCGGGGGAGACTTCGTCCGACCGTGACTTTCGCTCTATCTGGTGGAGCTGGCGAAGAAGTGCGCGCTGGGTAGAGGTGCTCATGTTGACGAACTCGGCTGATGCATACGCGATTTCTCGTATCACGCGAACGTCGCCACTCGGCCATGTTCGCGTGATACGGGCTTCAAGATCGTAGCACAGACCTCCTATTTCGAGACACACATCTATCACTTGTCCGGTCTCTACCGACAGACCCCTGTCGTGGCTGAAACCCGCCCCTCGAAGGCTGATGTCCTGTATCTTCAATTGATGCTGAAGAACGTGCATTTCGATGCCGCTCTCTTCTGTTGGCTCTACCCGGTGGAACATTCTGATACTAAAGGGACGCGGATCACCGGTCTTGTCTGCCACAATGGCTTTTACTTTGTGTTCTTCGTCAACACCATAGTCGACCAGCGCTGCTACTTCTGCGGGAAAGCCCCGGCGCTCGAGGAATCCATTCTCCCGCGTGAGGTAAGTGATCGTTATCTGCCCGTGTGGTTTTGCAATCGGCGGCTCTATTTGAGCGATGACTATCCGGTCATTCGCCACTTCGTAGACAGTAGATACCTTGACGCTAATCGTCTCTCTGGTGATGTCGATATCGGTGACAACCCTTATGTTCAAGCCCGGCTTAAGTACGCTCATGTCCTATATCATCGGACGTCGGCAGTCAGGAATTAAGTGAGCCCGTTCTACTTGGATTTCAGATGGTCCTTGTTTCTTTCGTAGAGGATTTTGAGCCCTTTGAGGGTGAGGAGTTCGTCGACCTCGTCGATTGAGTGTGCTTCCTCAAAAACAAGATTAGCGAGACCTCCTGTTGCCATGACGTAGGGACTTGTGCGGACATTCTCTTTCATTCTGGTCACAATGCCGTCAACGAGACTCACGTAGCCGTAAACGATTCCCGCCTGCATGGCGTTCACTGTGTTTTTCCCGATAATCTCTTTTGGTTTGGCAAGTTCGACCCGGGGCAGCTTCGACGCCCGTTCAAAAAGGGCTTCCAAAGAGATCATGATTCCCGGCGCTATGGCTCCTCCTACGTATTCGCCCCGAGGCGTTACGTAGTCGAATGTCGTCGCAGTGCCGAAATCTACTATGATGAGAGCCCTTCCATGTTTTTCATAGCCTGCGACTGCGTTGACTATTCGGTCTGCTCCGACTTCCTGCGGGTTCTCGTAAAGTATGGGCATCCCCGTCTTTATGCCCGGCTCCACGACTATGGGCTCGACGCCGACGTATTTCCGGCAGAGCCTTTGGAAGGCAAAAAGAAGGGGCGGGACGACGCAGGATATGATCGCGCTCTTTATGTCTGCAAGTTTGATTTTGTCGAAGTAGATGAGGCTGTTTACCAGGATTGCATATTCATCCACCGTCTTGTTGAGCACCGTGCTCAGACGCCAGTGGTTGATGAGTGTGCCGTTGCTGTAGACGCCGAACACGATATTTGTGTTTCCAATATCTATAACGAGGAGCATGCTGTTAGACGGTGACATCGCCTGCAATCACCCTTACGAGACTGTCATTCTCGCGGAGAAGTAACGCTCCATCGCTGTCGATGCCTTCCGCGATACCTCTATAAACTCTATCGAACTGCCGGATCTCCATAAAAGCACCGTTTATCCCTGCCCGTTCCTCCCACAGGCGACAAATCACCTCCGTCCCCTGCCCCCGGAATATCTCGTAGTATCTTTCGAGGTTGTTCAGTAGCATGCCACAAACGGCCGTTCTTTCAAAGTGCTTTTTTGTTTCCATGAAAAAGGACGTGGCCTTGTCCCTAATCTCGCCATCTATCTCTTTCTCTTCCATGTTGACATTGAGACCGATGCCCACGACAACAAATCGTACCCTGTCCATTTCCGTCGATACCTCAATGAGAGATCCGCAGATCTTTCTGTTCTTGATCAGAACGTCATTCGGCCACTTAAGCCTTGGTTCCAGGCCCGATGCGGCAAGCGTATCGTAGACCGCGAGGGAGGGAATAAAGGTCAAAGGGTAGATTTTAGAAGGATGGATCACCGGTCTCAGGATGATCGATAGGTAGAGATTCTTGCCGTAAGGGGAATGCCATCGTCTCTGGAGCCGGCCTTTCCCTGCGCCCTGCGATTCTGCCACGACACACGTCCCTTCTTCATCACCGGACATGGCAAGCTTGATGGCAGAGGTATTTGTTGAATCGACGGAATCCACATAGTGCAGGTTTCTCCCCAGCACTTTCGTGTCCAGATACCGGTCGATCTCCCATGGGTAGAGCTTGTCCGGCGTGCCCAGGAGGCGATATCCCAGGCTCTTCCGTTGCTCAAACATGTATCCCATTTGTTCGAGCTGTTTCAAATGCTTCCATATGGCGGTCCTGCTGACTCCGAGGTAAGTGGCAATTGAGGCGCCGGAAACATACCTACTTTCGTTTCTAAGACATCCGAGTATTTCTCCAGACCTATCCATAGACGCAGAGGCTGAGGATGGGCGCGTGCAATGAAGTTTGCGTCTTCGATCGCGTCGTCATCGCGACTCCGCTTCTATTCGGTCATAGTGGGAAAAATACATGGTAAAGGACGCCCTCCCTTGAGAAAGTGACCTGATGTCGGTGGAGTAGCCGAACATCTTCGTGAGCGGTGCATTGGACTGGACTACCGTAATCTTGGCCTGGGAAGAGATATTCGCTATCTGGCATCTCCTGGAATTGAGGTCGGCGATGATTTCCCCCAGGAACTCATTGGGTGTCGTGACAGCAAGGGACATAATGGGAACGAGGAGGAGCGGCACTGCTTCCTGACATGCCTTCTTGAACCCGTCGTAGGCGGCCATCTTGAGAGTAAGCCGCGCGAAGTCGGGATTGCTGAAACTCGCTTTCAGAATTTCGACGTGCAGGTCGGTGAGGGGAAACCCCTTGATGGGACCGATCTGTGCGGCTTCGTGAACACCCTCCTCGATGGCCGACACGTAGGCAAATTCCTGATCATTCTCCGATATCCTGGACGCAACGGAAATGCCGCCTCCCCTCGGCGCGGGCGAGAGAGTGAGGGAAACGGATCCCTTGCACAGGATGCTATTGATCACTTTTTCGAATACGTGCTCGACAGAAACACCTCTCTCAACGGTCTCTTTGTAGACAACCTGTGGCTTGCCGACGACGAGGTCTATGGTGAACTCATCTCTGATTCTTCTGGCAATGACGTCAAGATGGAGTTCCCCCATGCCGGAGACCACAGTCTGGTAGGAATCCTCATCGGTCTTCACCAGGAAGGTAGGGTCTTCTTCAGTGATGCGTTGAAGCACCTGGATCAGTTTCTCCTGGTCTGCGTTCCGCCTGGGCTCCACGGCAACAGAGATGACCGGCTGATATGCACCTATGGGCTCGAGTATTATGGGCGATGTCCTCACGAGGGTGTGGCCGGTGGAAGTCTCTTTGAGACCCACGATACCGACGATGGCCCCGGTAAGAGCCTCACTTTCTCTGTCCTTGTGGTTTGCATGGATCTTGTAAATCCTCGATACCTTCTCCTTCTTGGAGAGGTTCACATTGAAGACTTCTTCGCCGACTGCGAGTCTGCCCGAGTAGATCCGGATGTATACAAGTTTTCGCCCTTCCTCCATGATCACTTTGAACGCCAGGGCGCAAAGATCTTCGTCACTTCGCGCTTCCCGGTGGGCAACCTGGTTTGTGGAAGGATCAATCCCCTCGACAGGAGGAACGTCGAGCGGCGAGGGGAGGTAGCGCACAATAGCATCGAGGAGCGGCTGAATCCCCTTGTTTCGCAGCGCTGAACCGCAAATAACGGGAACGCATTTGAGAGCGATAGTGCCCTTCCGAATTGTCTCTCGGATCTGAGATTCTTCTATCCGTTCTCCGTCGAGGTACTGTTCCATCAAGTGATCGTCCAAGAGGGAGAGCTTCTCCAGTAGTTTTTCCCGATACTCCTGAGCGACCTCGTCTGACTGCCGGGGTATGGAGATCTCTCGAAAAGAAGCCCCGAGTGAGTCTTCGTCCCACGCAATTGCCTTCATGGTGACAAGATCGATTATCCCGTAGAAACCGTCTTCTGTTCCCAAGGGTATCTGGAGCGGAATAGGGTTTGCTCCGAATTTCTCTGCTAACATATCCACGACACGGAAGAAGTCGGCGCCGAGCCTATCCAGCTTGTTTATGAAGGCGAGTCTCGGCACGTGATACTTGTCAGCCTGGTGCCACACCGTCTCGGATTGAGGCTCCACTCCCTCGACCCCGGAAAAGACCTCAACCATGCCATCCAGGACTCTCAGCGACCTTTCCACTTCGATCGTAAAATCCACATGACCGGGAGTGTCGATGATCTGAATCTCGTCGTCATCCCAGTAACAGGTGGTGACGGCTGAGGTAATGGTGATGCCCCGCTCCTGTTCCTGCCGGAGATAATCCATCGTAGCCGTACCTTCATGGACTTCCCCCATCTTGTAGGTCTTGCCCGTGTAATAGAGGATACGCTCGGTCACGGTGGTTTTGCCCGCGTCAATGTGAGCGGCTATTCCGATGTTTCGAATTCGTGAGAGTCGCTGTGTTTCCCGCTTCATGCGTAAGAATATGACTAATAACGGGCTGAAAGTCAACAATCGCAAGGGATTCTGCAGGAAGAAGGAGACCGGGGTTCCAGCAAAAGGAAGACGGCACGAGCCGGGGTAGCGAATAGGCCACAGGTCTCGGGTCAGGCAACAGGCTTCAGCGCAATCATGTCTATTGTATCCAAAAATGACGTAGGCTGCCATGAACAAATACACTCAGATCGTTGATATTCGTGGCTAACGTCAAGTGTTTTGTGTCAGCACGAAGACCGGGCACACTCCCAGGTTTATGTTCTCATACATGAATACCGCATAGAGGATCCTCTCGATGCTCGTTCTGTCACTGAACACCCCCATAGGACGTGTTCTCCGTCGTACTTCCCTGAAGCGGCGCTCAAGCGCATTAGTCGTGCGGATCGCTTTGCGAAAGTCAGCGTCATCGAACTGAAAACAGGTGAGCAGATCCTCAAAGTCGTCCTGGAGACACCTGACCGCTTTCGGGCATTTGTCTCTCCATGAACGGGCCCATCGTGTTGCAGCGCTTTGTGCCTCGGTGAGGTTTTTGCCCCATAGATCTTCCGCAAACCTTTCTTGACTGAAGGCTGTTTCTTCCTGGGTACCTTGTCAAGAGTGTTTCTCATTTTATGTGCCCAGCACCGCTGAAGAGGGATGTGCGGATAGACCTCGGGGAGGATAGAGATGAGTCCCTGGCCACCATCGGCACAGATCACCTCGAATCCCGTCACTCCCCGTTTCATGAGATCGGTGAGGAAGGTCCTCCATTCGGCGCCACTCTCTGAAACGAAAGTCGATCACCTCTTTCTTCCCGTCATGGCGGATGCCCAGGGCCACCAGGACCGGACGGGTGAGGGTACCTGCCCCCGTCCTCCTCTTGATGATAAGGATGAGAGCCCGGAACCTCGTGGTGATGCGCCGTGCATGGAATGCCGTGACTGCCTCGTCCAGGGTCTTTGCCACCCTGCTCACCGTCTGGGGGCTGATCTTTTCTCCTAAGAGTGTGGCAAGGGCAACGCCGACCTTCCTGGTTGAAAGACCCCGGAGAAAGCACGCGAGGATAAGATGGTCGATCTCCCGTATCCGTCGGGCATAGGCAGCGATAATGCCCTTGGGGGTGACGCATCTGGTTCTGGGGATCGATAGAGCGACAGTACCCAGTTCGGTGAGGACACGACGGATGTAGCTCCCGTTCCTTCTGTCGGGAATCCCTTTGTTGTACGCCCAGGAAAGATGGCCGGCAATACGCTCCTCCATCTGATCCTTCAGTACTCTCGCGATGGTGTGCCGGTAGTCGCCGCTCCATTCATCTGCCGATCCGAGATTCATGTCCTTGATCACCTTCAGCGCGTCTGGTAAACTTCTGATAACAGCTTGTTTCTCCACGGGTACCTCCTCCTTATTTGAGAGCTTGGCAGTTCTTCTTCTAAGGAAGGTACCCGATCTTCTTCCTCTGACACAAGATATGATACGCTAGCATATGGTCGTAAGTATTTGCCTTATTTAGTCCGTAATTGATATATTGATGGTTGAATCTTCCATTCGGGAGAGGTATGTTTTTCAACACGAACGACGAACAGAGAGGAATCCGCATTCGCATTCCGACATCCGGTTTTCACCTATGGAACTGATTCTTGAAGGCGTAAAAAAGGCGTTCTGGCTGCTCATCACCTTCGATTCCGAAGTTATGGGGATTACCCTCCTCTCCCTGAGGGTGTCTGGTATTGCAACGCTCATAAGCCTTGTCTTGGGTGTTGGGGTCGGCGCTATTGTTGCCCTCACGCGTTTTCCGGGGAGGCGTTTCGTGGTGAGTCTCATCAACACCGGCATGGGACTTCCCCCAGTTGTGGTGGGTCTCTTTGTCAGCATTTTCCTCTGGCGAAACGGACCACTTGGCTTTCTCGGACTACTGTACACGCCAACCGCCATAATCACCGCTCAGGCAATCATCGCCACCCCCATAGTCATGGGCATCACGCTCGCTGCGATGCAGCAGCTTCCAGAGAAGCTGCGCCTTCAGATTCTCGCCCTTGGCGCAACGAGAGTGCAGCTTCTCTGGATGCTTATTCGCGAGGCACGGCTCCCTCTCCTTGCTGCAGTCATGGCCGGATTCGGCGGTGTCATATCGGAGGTGGGTGCCTCTATCATGGTTGGTAGTAACATCAAGGGATACTCCCGAGTGCTTACGACGGCTACAGTCATGGAGACTAGTCGCGGCAATTTCGCCATGGCCATAGCCCTCAGCATTATACTGCTGCTGCTCGCCTATGCAGTCAATCTAATTCTCACCCACATTCAGCAGCGGGAGCGGCCCCATTGAAGCCGGAACAACCAGTAATTCAGGGGAAAGATCTTAGAGTTGTGAGAGGCGGGGCACCGATTCTCGATGTGTTCTCCATTAGTGTCGAAGAGGGTGAAGTCCTCTCACTTATCGGTGCCAACGGGGCCGGCAAAACAACGCTCCTCCAGACTCTCTCGTACTTGACGAAGCCTTTCGAAGGGCAGGTCGTTTTCCGAGGAAGACGTGTCGGGAGCGATTGCCCCGTGCTCACGTATCGGCGGGCCCTCGGGATGGCCTTTCAGGAGCCTCTGCTCTTTGATACCACCGTCTTTGATAACGTCGCATCGGGCCTCAAGTTCCGAGGACTCCAGAAGTCGAAGATCCGGGAAATGGTCAACGAGTATCTTGAGTTATTTGGAATCTCGCGACTCCGAGGGCGTTCTGCCCGCGATTTATCGGGCGGAGAGGCCCAAAGGACAAACTTGGCCAGGACTTTCGCGACTGGACCGGAAGTAATATTCCTCGATGAGCCATTTGCGTCGCTTGATCCGGGAAGTCGAGAACCGCTAATCGATGATGTGCAGAACATCTTGCGGAGAACGAAGACTACCGCGATTCTTGTCACGCACGACTTAATGGAGGCTTTGCGGCTATCCGATAGAATAGGCGTCATGGATCACGGGAGAATACGCCAGATCGGTTCTACCGAGGACGTAATGAACCGACCCGTGGACGAGGTCGTCGCCTCTTTCGTCGGAATCGGGACAGTCGTCTCCGGACGAGTTGTGGAGAATCGGGGAGATACCTTTTCTGTGAGAGTGGGAGAGCGAGAAATCGAATCGGTAGGCCGATTCTCTGTCGGTGAGACGGTAGGAATCTATATCAGACCCGAGAATGTTACGTTGTCTATTCCCCTTTTCCAGCCGGACGGTTCGTCGCTCCAAACAAGTGCGAGGAACGTCTTTTCAGGCATCGTCCGGAGTGTGACGCCTATGGGTTTCTACCAGAAGGTCCATCTCGATTGCGGCTTTCCACTTGCTGCCTTCGTAACCAGACAATCCGTTCAGAATCTGGGCCTCCTGGAAGGCCGGGAGGTCATCGCTTCCTTTAAGGCGACAGCCGTGCACGTAATGAAAAAACTCCCTCAGCCACACTATCCCGGGCCTTAACTTTTTCCCTCCACCATCGATAAGAATATCAATGCAAGCCGCGACACTCAGAGAAGAGCTACTGACAAGGG
>Ga0208980_10003049_pt1 | contig 10167 bp, 12 predicted proteins | sample WetSurMetagenome_3_FD_187993 | JGI IMG/M metagenome (GOLD analysis project Ga0208980, IMG submission 187993) | Wetland microbial communities from Twitchell Island in the Sacramento Delta, sample from surface sediment Aug2011 Site A1 Bulk (version 2) | ecosystem: Environmental > Aquatic > Marine...
AGGATAATACAATTTCCCCGACTCGGTGCCGGGCCATCTGAGGGTTGCTTTCGGACCTTGCAGGATGACAGAGCCTGATGCATACCTTTCGAGAATGTCATTTATATCGATCACACAGCTTCCGTCGAACCAGACTTCGGTAATATGCCCGTATCCGGAAAGAACTTCTGTAAGCTGCTGCCGGAAAACTTTATTGTAGCCCTCCTGTTTTGCCGGATCAGAGGTCCTGCCTCCGCTTCCGATGCCAGCTCCCCATGTCTCATCACCCGGATATACATAAATGCCAAGATTCAAGCCATATTTCCTGCACGATTCGGAGAGCTCCTTCAGAACATCTCCGGAGCCATTTTTGTAAGGGGTATTCCGGATGCTGTAATCGGAGGTACAGGTCTGCCACCAGCAGAATCCTCCTGTATGCTTTGCCACATAAAGGATCTCCCTGGCTCCCCAAGACTTTGCCACCTCACACCACTGATCAGTATTCAGCTTTGAAGGATTGATCCTCGACAATGAAGTGGTATGATTGTCATATTCCCTCCCCTGCCACGTGCAAGGATCGAGACAAACAAACATTATCCTCTCCTGTTCATGCCACATGTACTGAATATCAGTCGGCCTTGCAAGAGTATTAACCTGGGCGGCAACATTACAACACAGGCCAATGGTACAGAGTAACAGGAGAAGCGACACAGCTTGTTTTTGAGAAATTTTCATTGTAAGGCAACGTTCATTATTGATTCAAATCAGCATATCCAAATATACTTATTTCAGACTTCACGATCATATCCGGATTGTGCCAACAAATTCTTAAATTTGAATTAAAACCTGAAAAATGATAACATCATTAACGATTACAGAAGAAATCAGAGCATTAATTGACGAATGGGAACCACGGCTGGCTTCGCTGGAGCATACAACGATAACCAAGAGACGAAATTTTCAGAACAGGACAATAAAGCAAATTCTGGGTCATACTATAGATTCCACCTCGAACAACCTCCACAGAATTGTACACCTGCAGAATCTCGCTTCTCCCCTCGTATTTCCAAACTATGCCACATTTGGAAACAATGACAGGTGGATTTCAATACAGGACTATCAGAATGAGGACTGGCACAACATGATCCAGCTATGGAAATATTCTCTGCTCCATTTTTGCCATGTGATAAAAAATGTAGATGAAAGCAAATTGCAGAACGAATGGCTGGCAGGACCAGGCGAAGTCGTTACACTGGCTTCCATGATAAATGATTTCACCAGGCACCTGAAGATGCATCTTGTGGAGATCGACGACCTGATAAACGAAAACTGATATAAATTCCGGAATCAATCTCCAGGCAATCTCCGTGACTACTCCGTGATACTCAGCTAAACTCTGTGGTTAATTTCTCAGAATCTTAAATTAATACAAGATGGTAATTCAATTCGTAAATGAGATGATAGCTCCCTGCGGCATTAACTGCGGCACCTGCTTGGCCTATCAGAGAGAAAAGAAAAACAGGTGCCATGGCTGCCGGCATGCTGACCTTAACATCCCAAAAACCAGGCTGGCCTGCAAGATTAAGAACTGCGAGCATCTTCAGAAAACTGAATCAAATCTTTGCTCCGAATGCCATCTCTTCCCCTGTGCCAGACTGAAGCATATTGACAAAAGATACAGGATAAGATACAAAACAAGCCTGATCGGGAATCTGGATACAATAAAGGAGGCGGGATTGACAAAGTTTATTGAAAGTGAAGTAAAAAAGTGGAGCTGCCCCAATTGCGGCTCAATCCTAAGTGTACATAAAGATTATTGCCTGAAGTGTAACCTTCAATTGAAAAGAGACCTCTGACAGGAAGTAAAATCATGTCTGCCTTATCCAGATAATAGCATAGGAGAAAAATATCACCACATCCGGCAGGAAATGGATCAGCCATGGCCATAAAAGCCCCTTCGTCTCCAGCATGCTCTTCCCAAGCAGAAAAGCAAGAAATCCTGTCATAAGAAAGCCTGTGACTCCCGGAGGCGAGCCATAGAGATAATGAGCCAGGCCAAAGAATACAACATTTATCAGGATGGTATTTGTTTTGCCGATTACCTTTGTTAATGTGGAGAGAATCGTTGCCCTGAAATATACTTCTTCACTGAAGGCATTAATGCCGGCAAACAGTATGACCGCAGGCATTAGCTGAATGCATCTTTTCAGTACCTCAGCAGATGGTTTCAGGGAAAGGATTGTTGGAATTGCTACAGCGAGAGCGGCAATAATGCCAAATATCCAGGCAAATTTCCTCCACGGTTCCGGCTTTTTTATTCCCATCCAGGTAACCGGTTCGATCGGAGCGTCCAGCTGCCCTTTTACCAGGAAGAATTCGCGTCTCTTTTTCTTTACTATCCATAAAGCCATAATGACTATAATAGTAACTCCGGTATCACGAATAAAAGGCCGAAGGTACATTAGTAAAAAGGAGGGTGTCTGTTCATCGCCTATGAGTCCAATCCACCAGGCTGAAGTCCTTAGCCAGTCAGAGGCTGACAGGGCCATAAAAAAAACCAGCATAACAAATGCATACGGCACCAGAAGTCTGAGTTTTTGATAAAGCAGACAGGCTATCAGAAACACAGCCATGAAGCATGTCTTAGACCAGAACATCCATACCGGAACCGCCCCGGATGTATGCTTGCAGATAATGTCAGGCAAGTCCGAAATAAGTATAATTGAAAGCCATGCGCAAACTATCAGGACAGTCCTTTGATCTCTAACTTGTGTGATAACTTTTTTCATTTCACCCGAAGATCTATTTCTCAGACAACGTAATTCTTCAGAACATCAATATAAACCAAATCGGCAAAAGGCGCAAAAAAAAGATTAAATTTAACTTCATTTTCAGAGTTGAAATTCATAAAAATGTATTATGAGTTTAAAGAGAAAAGTGGTTCTTGTAACCGGTGCTGGCAGAGGAATAGGTCGATGCATTGCGCAAACCTATGCATTGCATGGAGCAATAGTTGTAGTTGCAGAAAAAGATAAGGAGACAGGCAGCGAATCTGAAAAACTTATTGTGTCGCAGGGAGGTTCCGCAACCTTTATAGAAACCGATGTCAGCCGGCCTGAAGAAATTAAAGAGCTTTTCAGAAGGACTCTGGAGATATCGGGTACTCTTGACATTCTTATCAATAATACAGGAATCTCAATATGGAAATCACCTTACGATCTCACTGTAGAAGAGTGGGATCTGGTTATTGACACGAATCTCCGGAGTACTTTTCTCTGCTCCCGTGCGGCCGCTAAAATAATGAGGATTCATGGCGGGGGATCTATTGTAAATATCTCATCTACAAGAGCTTTCATGTCAGAACCTGACTCAGAAGCTTATGCTGCCACAAAAGGTGGCATCCTTGCCCTGACTCATGCTTTGGCAGCCTCATTTGCCAAGGACCATATCCGGGTAAATTGCATCAGCCCGGGGTGGATAGAAACCGGTGATTACGGCAGGCTGAAGGAATCTGACCATCTGCAGCATCCGTCGGGACGGGTAGGAAAACCATACGATATCGCCAGGGCTTGCCTTTACCTTACTGAGGAGGGAAACGATTTCATAAATGGAACCAATATTATAATTGATGGCGGAATGACACGGAAAATGATTTATGAACCTTAACAAAGCGTTGGTCGCAATATTAAAACCAGAATTTTTATACGGCATTTTAAAGAAAGTCATTTTGATTGGAATAGTTTTTGTTGCTATAAAAGATAACCTGAGCACAATAATAATGTATAAAACTCGAGACTTATGAGAAAGCTGATTTCCATCATTGCCACACTGACATTGCTCCTTGCATGTCAGAAGGGTATCAATTCATCCTTGCCCGAGAATATGGATGTGACTTCAGAATTTGTACTGAATAATTCGATAATATTATCTCAGAATGATTGCGCAGGAGATGCCGCAACACATACTTATGTTTGTTTCGAATCAGTTTTGGGCGATTCCCGCTGTCCCGAAGGCGCACAGTGTATCTGGGCGGGAAATGCACAGGTAAAGTTCAGATTTGTAAAGAATAATGACAATCCGGTATTTTTTAGCCTGAATACAAACACGAGCTTTACCAGCGATACTATAGTAGGCGGATACAAGTTCACCCTCAAGGCGCTGAATCCGTATCCATCGCTTCAGGATATGAATCTTCCAAAAGCGTATAAAGCCGAGATAGAGATAGAAAAAAACGCCAGGTGAAATCCTGCATAAACAATTGCTGAAAAGGTTTGTTTTACGAATATCACTCGTAAAACATATGAAATGGTCGCAACAACTAAAACGCTTATTACAGTAAGGGCTACAGTAAATGCACCGGTTGAGTCGGTATGGAAACACTGGACATCGCCGGAGAGTGTCACTCAATGGAACCATGCTTCAGATGACTGGCATTCACCTAAAGCCAGCAATGATCTCAGGAAAGGTGGCAAATTCAGCTTCAGGATGGAAGCCAGGGATGGAAGCTTTGGATTTGATTTCGAAGGCATTTACGATAAAGTAATTGTAAATAAACAAATTGACTATACCATGCCTGATGGAAGGAAGGTCAAAACAATATTTTACCCCAACTCTGATAAAACAGAAATAGTGGAAACGTTCGAAGCTGAAAGCACTCATACTTTGGACCAGCAGCGCGATGGATGGCAATCTATAATGAATAATTTTAAAATATTCGCCGAGACTCATAAATAACCTTTCAAGTTTACTGATTATGAAAGATAAGATGACAATCTGCCTTTGGTTTGATAATCAGGCCGAGGAGGCAGCAAGGCATTACACCTCTATTTTTAAAAACTCTAAAATAGATGGACTCAGCAGGTACGGAAAAGAGGGATATGAGATACATCACCAGAAGGAAGGCACTGCAATGACAGTTAGCTTCAGCCTTAACGGTCAGTCATTTACAGCTTTAAATGGCGGCCCGTTATTTAAATTCAGTGAAGCTGTTTCACTTCAGATATTCTGTGAGAACCAGGAGGAGATTGATTATTACTGGAACAGGCTTTCAGAAGGTGGAGAAGAAGGTCAGTGCGGTTGGCTCAAGGATAAGTACGGTTTCTCCTGGCAGGTCATCCCTTCAATTCTGCCTGTATTAATGAGCAATCCTGAAAAATCCGGAAGAGTGACCGAAGCCTTTCTTAAAATGAAAAAATTCGATATAGAGACACTTAAGAACGCTTAGGATTTTTAAACTTTGCTTCTCTCCTTAACTCCTTAATTCCAAAACTTTCACTAAATTTCATTCCTGAATATTTACTGACACGATATCTGAGCAGAATTTGGTGTTTTTCTGCTCCGTGCAGCTATTGGCAGGATGCATTTTTCAAACTGAAGCAGGTTAAATCAATTTATTATCAGCCATGGAGACTTTTAAATCAGACAACCAGAATGAGCCTGGCAAATTGGTAATAGTGGCCGATGATTTCACAGGAGCAAGTGATACTGGTGTGCAGTTCAGCAAGAACAAGTTCAGGACTTTTGTTATAACTGCGACTGAACGAATAAAGCAATCGCTTTCAGAATGCGATGTTCTTGTGGTAAATACTGAAAGCCGGTTCGATGACCATGAAACTGCATACAGAAAGACTATTGAAGCCGGGAAAATTATTTCTGCAGAAGAGGTAAAATATTTCTATAAAAAGCTTGATTCAACTATGAGAGGTAATATCGGTGCCGAGATTGCAGGACTGATGGACTCTCTGGCAATCGGTATTACCTTTATGGTCCCTGCTTTGCCCAGGTACGGAAGAACCACTGTTAACGGTAAAGTTTATGTAGATGGTGTTCTGCTTGAAGATTCTGAATTCTCAAAAGATCCCAAAAATCCTGTTAAGGAATCATTTATCCCAAAAATCATTTCCGGTCAGACAGATAAGAGAACTGCTGTTATAATTCATGATTACATTCTTGCCGGAAGGCAAATCCTTACTCAGAAGCTGGAGCATCTTATCAGCTCCGGTTATCAGATTGTTATTTTCGATGCAAAGGAGGAGCAGGATATTGATCTTATTGCTTCAGTTATTTCTGACATTAAACAGAAAGTATTGTTTGCAGGATGTTCCGGTCTCGCAGAGTACCTGGCAAAATATCTTGCAATAAAGAAAGAGAGTACAAGCAATATTGTAATAGCAGGGAGCGTGAGTGAAGTGACCCGCAGGCAAATCGACTTCGCCAGTCATTATCTCAGGGTTAAGATAGTTGATGTTCAAACTGTGCGCATATTTACTCCTGAGAGAAATGAAGAGAAAAAGAGGATTCTGGAAATTACAAAGGAATGCGTTTCAGCAGGCGAGGATCTGATAATAAGAAGCGCACCTTCCCGGGAATCAGTGAAGAATACTTTTGAAGCAGGGGAAGAGGCCGGTATCGACAGGTTCACCATCAGCGAGGCTATAGCTTATTTCCTTGGAGAAGTAGCCAGGGAAATAATACAGAATATCGGGATAAAAGGTATACTTCTGACCGGGGGAGATACTGCCTACAAAACTGCGAAGAGCCTGAACATTTCCGGAATAGTTCTTCAGGATGAGATTGAGCACGGCATCCCATATGGTTACTGTGCAGAGGAAAAGTACAGGAACGTAATAATAGTCTCCAAGGCTGGAGGATTTGGAAATGAAGATGCTATCTTCAGTGTTCTGAACTTCCTCAGGAAAGTCTGAACCGGTGCTTTCATTACTGAAAATATGATAAAGACAATCTTCCAGAGCTTAAAACTCTTCCCTTATCTTTTTTCACAATCCTTATAAAAGTATATCTTTACGCTTCTTATAAGAGGAGTCATTGTGCGCAATGCATCCATGTAAGATATTATAGAAATAGAAAGAAAAAAATACTCAATATGAAGAAGACAAACCGTCGTGAATTTATACTCAAAAGTGCCGCCGGACTTGCCGGTCTGACTGTTCTTTCCACCGGACTTAAGGGATTTAACCTCTCACCGGCAGCAGCTACAATTGATAATGTGAAGCTTGGCAATACTGGCCTTATGGTTCCGCGTGTTGCCCTGGGAACCGGATCCGGAGGCTGGGCAAAGGCGTCGAACCAGACAAGGCTGGGAATGAAAAAATTCGTTGAGCTTTCACAGTATGCATATGACAGGGGGATTAAGTTCTTCGACACTGCCGATATGTATGGATCTCATCCCTATGTTGGGGAAGCTCTCAAGGTGCTCCCCCGAGAAAACGTCACTGTCCTTACTAAGGTGATGACATATAATCAGGAAGGCTGGTATAAGGTCGAGCCATTTCAGGCAAGCCTTGACCGCTTCAGGAAGGAAATTGGCACAGAATATTTTGATATTTTTCTGCTGCACTGTATGATGGACGGACAGTGGTCAACAGAATACAGGAAATACATGGATGGACTCTCTGAAGCCAAGCAGAAGGGAATTATCAAAACCGTAGGCATTTCGTGCCACGATATGGATGCGATGATTGAAGCTGCCAGCAATCCATGGGTGGATGTTCTGCTCGCACGAATAAACAATCAGGGTCCCAAAATGGACGCAACCCCTGAAAAAGTCATGAAGGTGCTGGAGACTGCCCGCAAAAACGGTAAAGGGGTCATCGGGATGAAGGTATTTGGCATGGGCGATCTAATTAAAGAAGACCAGCGTGAAAAATCGCTTAACTATGTCATAAAAAGCGGTAATGTACATTGCATGACCCTCGGACTGGAAAGCAGAGAGCAGATCGATGACGCTGTAAGCAGAGTTATGCGGATTGCAAATTCCTGATCAGTCTGATTTCACAATTTTCAGAGCAATATCCTCACGGAATGCTGGGGTGGAGATTCTTATCCACTCCTTCTTCTTAGAGGTTATTGAAGCTACCGTTTGAGTTCCTTTCTCAGGATCCGTCCAGATCATGTTATATGCCCCGGCTGAAAGCTCAATTTCAAATGAGGACATTGCAGCTGTTCCTGCTTTCCTGTGCAGATACAATGCAAGGATTTCATCATTTTCCGACAGGCCAGTGACCATAAGTCCTGACTGATCGCTGATCCTGATCCCGGAACTGTTCACAGGCTTCGTACTTATAAAATCGAATGATTTCATGAAATTCGCAAGAATTCGGAACTGGTCACGCAGTTTTTCCCCTCCGCCCCCTGGCTGACCTGGTTCCAGCCTGAAAGTTCCGTCCTCAGTTTCAGTTGTAAAAGAATAGTCCAGATTATTGAACAGTGCGCCGCCGGATAGAATAAAATCCCATGCTTCTGTCCTGTATTTTGAATCATCGATGCCATCAAATCCAGTCTCATTATCCCCGATAACACAATTAAGGTGATAATTCATTCCGACAGTAACCGGAGGCCTGGCATAATGGAAGTTGTAAATTGATACTCCTTCACGCGGGAGAGAGATCAGCTTTTTATTGTTCGCAACATTATTTGAGACAAGGTGCCTGAATTTAAAATCTTTTTCAGCTTCAACAACTACTGAAGTCATATGATCTTCCCATTGACGGAGGGCCAGCGTATCTCCAAAATAAGGTTCATTGCAAACTTCATAATAAAGATTATCAAAGTCCTTCAGTTCATGGACAATCTTCCTGACCATATTCTCCTGCACCTTAAGGAGCCCGGTATGCTTAAGGGAGAGAACCTCCTTATGGTCCCTGAAGTCGCCAACCCTGTTGATATTGTTAATAGCGTTCAGGGGAGAGAGCTTCCATTGAACAGTGTCATAATAATTTGAGAAGAGGTCTAATTCGACAATGATATCTCTTTCTCCGGCCTGTACAATAAAGTCCTTAAGTCTCGTGAAATATGCCTCATCCCATTCTGAAAGATCAAATTTATTTCCTCCGTTTGCATATCCATCCTCTTTGCTTCTGATCCAGGGACAGATATATCTTCCGGGACCAGGAGCAAGAGTGTTTTTCTTTATCCCGAAAGCTCCGTCTGGCTCAACATATGCTCCTGAAAATGTGCGAGTGATATTCAGCCCTGATGAAGCAATTTCATTTAGGTAGACTATATAATCAAAATCGAGGTTCATCACTGCTCCATAATGCTCCGTAGAGCCTATCAGGAGGGCCGGCTTCCCGCGAAAAAGAAAATAATGTGGATTCTTTGGATGAAGAGTTATTGGCTGGTGCGATTCACTTTTGGGTGAACAGCCGAATATCATTAAACTGATCAGGGATAAGGAGAATATTCTTAGTGAGCCCATTTTATTTCGGATTGAGGATTGAGGATTGAGGATTGTAAAATGAAGTGATTCATCTGTGATTATTTTATCTCCGGGGCGATCTGCTCCGGTGATGTTACACCTAAAGGCAGCTCAATTATCCTGATATTTCGGAAATGGATCTCAGCTCCCTCCGATTCAAGGCAGATGTATCCTTTTTTCTGTGTAGATTTTGCAATTCCATTGACAAACTTGCCATTTACAGATAGTTTTATCACACCATCGACGCAGACAACCTCATAAATATTCCATTCGCCCTTCCCCTTGCATCTGTTCTCAACAGATTTGCTTCTTGTTCCGCGTGGATTATCAGGCACTGTCACCACCCCTCCAACGCCAAACAGCTCTCCATGGACATAGGCTTCGGGAGGAGTCACTCCATCCTTTACATTGAGTTTTATCCATTCGAGCTCAAGCATCTGTACCTCAACTCCATCAGGAAGGCGTGTATCCTGTGGAGGATTTGCATTGCTCCAGACAAAGGTACCTGAATTACCTCCCGGTTCCATATGCATCCATTCAATGTGGAGAATAAAGTTCTCATATTGTTTCTCTGACCTCATAACACCTATAGGATGACCTGAACAAATCAGAAGATCTTTATCAATATGCCAGGTATCCGGCGCAGTATTGACATTTATCCATTTAAGAGACAGATCTTTCTCTTTATTCAACCCCATAGCCTTGTAGAGAGTTTCAGATTTTCCAAAGGAGACAGGAGTATCCTGTGCATATACTAATGATAATGTAACAAACGTTACAATCATGAACATAAAGATTGTTTTGGAATTTGGCATTTTGAGATTTTTTAAGTTTAATAACCAAATATAACTTAAAACCACGGAGCTGCACAGGGTTACACGGAGTAAAACACAGAGTCCTGAACAGTGTAACTCCCTACCAACTCTGCGAAACTCCGTGGTTAAGAACATAAAAACCTAATTATCTTTTTT
>Ga0208980_10003051_pt1 | contig 10165 bp, 8 predicted proteins | sample WetSurMetagenome_3_FD_187993 | JGI IMG/M metagenome (GOLD analysis project Ga0208980, IMG submission 187993) | Wetland microbial communities from Twitchell Island in the Sacramento Delta, sample from surface sediment Aug2011 Site A1 Bulk (version 2) | ecosystem: Environmental > Aquatic > Marine...
CCATCGTTGCATCAGTCTGTCCCGGATTGAATACGCGAGTGCCGTATACCAGTCGTTGTTCGTTGCGGTATCCGGAACTTTTCCAAGATGGAAGTAGAGATTATCAAGCACGGATTGCCTGATTGCTTCAACACTCAGCCCGGTTCGGTATTCCTTCGGCATTCTCCATTATACCTTTTTTGAGTCTTCGGCAAAAGATCACTTCACTGCACGAAGCCTTATCAATCCGGGAATCTCATTGCTCAGCGCCTTGATGATATTTTCCATTGAGGGAATAACTCTGCAGAAAGGGTATATTTGATTATAATAAACCCATGGTGAATGGACAAACACTAATACTCCATCCTGCCGGCACAATACAGAAAACACGCTCAGCTTTCTACCGGAGAACCCTGCACATGCTTCCCTGCAAGGGAAGAATACGGTGAGCATGGTCTGTCCCTCGTGGTTTTCGTTTATCCTCTATAACCCGATAAGGAAGCTTTTTACTGACAGGGAAAAGATTCTGACTGATTCCGGTATTAGCAAAGAATCTATAGTGCTTGAAGTCGGTGCAGGCAACGGTTTTCTTACGGAAATGCTCGCAAAGCATGCTAAGAAAATTTATGCAATAGAATTGCAGGAAGGCATGATCAGAAAACTGAGAAAGCGGATCGCCGGGTTCGGACAAAACGTTACTGTCATAAGAGGTGATATTGCTTCAATAGTTTTGGAAGAAGAATTTGTCGACGTCTGTATGCTGTATTACAGTTTTCACGAATTCTCCGAACAAGAGAAAGCTGCAGAGAACATAAGCAAAACAGTAAAACCGGGTGGCATTGTGTCGATATATGAACCGACGATAGAGGTCGGGAAGTATACCATGCTGCATACGGTATCGCTGTTTGAGCAGAGAGGTTTTGTAAAACTGAGGGAAGAAACCCGGATGTTAACCCGATTTGTAAGTTTGAGGAAATCACCTCAGTGAGAAAACAATAAGGGTGGGGATTGCTCTCTCAATGCCTTGTGTCCCATACCCTGGCCTTGCTGTATTCCCTGAACATCCTTTCGCGTCTTCTGAATTCTGAAGAATGCATCACTCTCCTGCCGTTCCTGCTGTACTCGCCAAGCGCACTGTGGAGCATTTCATGGTAGATGACATATTTAATGTAATAGAGCGGAATATTCTTCCTGTCCAGTACAGGGTGGATCCGTATGATATCGTTTTCTCTGCAGTAACTACCCAGGGTCCGTTTTCTGACAACCCGTCGCATATTCCTCCTCCCCCATTCAATCGAAGCGGTTATCCTCCCATCGAAATATTCCTGATTGAGTACATCAAAAAGCTCTTTCAGATTGAAATACTTTCCCTGAATATTTCCTCTGTAGGGTCTTCCATTCCCCCGCCTGATACAGTCCCGGTTTTCCCGTATGAATTTGTTGATAAGGGGTGTCCTTCGTCTTCTGTTTTTCACAAAAGATGCAACTTCGCTGATCACCTCTTCACCGGCGTGCAGGAACATCCAATGCAACCGCACTGAAAATGCATCGTTTCCGGATTTGACCGATAGTATCCGTGTGGAATTGTCGGTAATAATAAGGGATACCGATTTACCGGTTCCCTCTTCGAGGAGGACTTTCAGTTTATCCTGGTGAAGAAGATACGGGAGGGTTAACTGAACCATAGGGGAACACCTTTGTTTCTTTTTTTAGATTGTCCTTTTACTGATTTATTTTGAAGATACGGCATGATTGTGCAAGATTATAAACAGGTTTCAGGAATATGTCCATGGTTCAATTATATGACGATTCTCCACAGAGCATCAGAATCTTCTGCCTGTTTATTTGGATTTTCGGTACTCTTTCACAATTTCAAGAGCCCGTTCCCTCCCCTGAAAGCGTATTTTTCTGAAGAGGACGCTGCACTCCTCGACAGTGAGATCCCCTGTGAGTGCAGTAACCCTTATCTTGTCTTCGAGATGGGGTACTCTCATTTTGTCGGATGGGAACATCTCTTCTTTCTTCAAAAGCTTGATGTAGATAAGACTTCTCGCTGCAAGCAGGGTTTCAAAGGCCCTGTCCTCCTTTTTCCTTAAGATATAGTGAATGGTGAGAATGTCACCGGGAGGGAAAAATGTTATCTTTCCTGTTAATTCCCGGGTATGGTCACCAAGCAGATACACGGTGTCTACCCTGCATATCCGTTTTAATTTTCGTTTCAATTCTCTTTCGAGATAAACATGAATACTGCCCGTTTCGACAAAGATCCTCTTTTGCTCTCTATTGGCAACTTCAGCAACGGCGTTTGCCCTTAGCAAGTCCCTCAGGCGGAACTTCTCCGCATCTGCCTTTGCAAACCGCCTGACTGTTTCGAGCAAATAGGGAAACGGCGCTCTCATCGTGTGTTCATAGAAGGCTATAAGGGCTGCTGTTGCTTTTTTTTCAGCTTCATACACCTTCTTCAGGGCAGGTATCTTCATGACGTCCGCCGGATATTTTCCGTCTGAAAACATATCGTAGATCAGCATAAGCCTTTCCATGTAGGGTTCAATCTGCAGTATCTTCTTTCCGTTACGGTGCAGAAAACGGAGGAGCATGTAATAGCGCTTCGAAAACTGTGGAAACTCGAGTTGCTCCTCTTCAATGTATTTTTTGATCGGAATTTTCTTATTCAGCATGAGGGAGAAGCCGGGAGCAGGGGCCTCTTCGGTGATAATCAGGTCATGGCCTTCCATAAGCCGTTTCACGTAGGGGATGGTCTCAATACTATGCGATGTGTACCCGATGGTGATATGCATTGTTGAGGCAAGCATACTATAAAAATTTCCTTTTATGCTATGATAAAAAACCTTTTTGGCAAATACATCAGGAGGCTTCGTATGGGAAGGTATCAAGATTTACATCAGAGGAGCATCGAGGACCCGGAAGGGTTCTGGGGTGACGCAGCCGCGGAAATCACTTGGTATAAAAAGTGGGATAAAGTGCTTGACTCATCGAACCCGCCATTTTACCGCTGGTTTGTCGGTGGTGAACTGAATACTTGTTACAATGCCCTTGACAGGCATGTTGAAAACGGACGTGCCGATCAGATAGCGCTCATCTACGACAGTCCGGTAACCAACACAATAAAGAAATTTACCTATCGTGAACTGCTTGACCAGGTATCGCGGTTTGCAGGTGTTCTGAAAACCCTCGGCGTAACCCAAGGGGACACGGTCGTTATTTACATGCCCATGATCCCTCAGGCTGTGGTAGCGATGCTATCCTGTGCACGGATAGGCGCTATCCATTCTGTTGTCTTTGGCGGATTTGCCGCACATGAGCTTGCTCTCAGGATAGATGATGCTAAGCCAAAGGCGATCATTTCCTCATCAGGCGCCATTGAGGTAAGGAGAGTTATTGAATATAAACCAATCCTCGATAAAGGAATTGAACTCGCAAAACATAAACCGTTAACGTGCATCATGCTCCAGCGGCCTATGGTCAAGGCAGAGATGGTGCCGGACCGCGACCTTGACTGGGATGAACTTATGGCAAAGGCAGAACCTGCTCCCTGCGTTCCGGTCAAAGCAACCGATCCTCTCTATATCCTGTACACCTCCGGAACTACGGGAAAACCGAAAGGCGTTGTGAGAGATAACGGCGGCCATGCTGTTGCCCTCAGATGGAGCCTGGAAAATATTTATGATACGAAGCCCGGCGAAGTATACTGGGCCGCATCCGACGTAGGATGGGTCGTCGGACATTCTTACATTGTGTACGGACCGCTCATAACCGGGTGTACGACAATACTCTACGAAGGCAAGTCCGTCGGAACCCCTGATCCGGGTGCTTTCTGGAGAGTCATCTCCCAACATGGCGTAAAAACCCTTTTCACTGCGCCGACAGCCTTCCGTGCAATCAAGAAAGAAGATCCGAACGGCAATTATATAGGGAAGTATGACCTTTCCGGGTTTCAGTATCTTTTCCTCGCCGGTGAAAGGACCGACCCCGACACCTATCACTGGGCACATAACCTTCTGAAGAAACCGGTCATCGACCACTGGTGGCAGACTGAAACCGGCTGGCCTATCACTGCAAACAGCCTGGGCATCGAACCATTCCCTGTAAAACCAGGATCGAGCACAAAACCTGTGCCCGGCTACAATGTCCAGATATTGACCAGCACCGGCAAGAAACTCGATGCAAATAAAGAAGGTCTGGTTGTCATAAAGCTTCCGCTTCCCCCAGGGACATTGCCTACACTCTGGAATGCTGACCAGCGGTTTGTTGACTCATACATGAAATTGTTCCCCGGATATTATTTCACGAGTGACGGCGGTTATATAGACGAAGACGGCTACGTATATATCATGGGAAGGGTTGATGATGTCATTAATGTTGCAGGCCACAGACTTTCGACAGGTTCAATGGAAGAAATTGTGGCGAAACACAAGGATATTGCCGAGTGTGCCGTTATCGGTGCGAAAGATTCCCTCAAAGGTCAGCTCCCAGTCGGCTTAGTGGTACTGAAGTCCGGGGTAGCGACAGAAGAAGGGGAACTCAAGCAGGAACTCATTCAGATGATCAGGAACGAAATCGGCCCGATCGCCTGTTTCAAGGAGGCGGTTGTTGTACCGAGGCTTCCCAAAACCCGTTCCGGCAAGATATTGAGGAGCACCATGCGGGATATTGCTGACGGAAAACCCTATGTCATGCCATCGACAATCGATGACCCTTCAATCCTTGGAGAGGTCGAGGAAGCCCTGAAAAAGATAGGCTACGGTCAGAAGGACGAAAAGAACTGATCAATACAGGGACTATGGTAAGGCAGCGCAGGAACGCACCAAGTCAGTGTGACTCATCTGATCCGGTTTCCAATAGTTCCCGGATTTTCTGAACTGCTTCTCCAGCATTCGCAGCAGGGATAACCCCTTTGATGTCCCAAGTCCTTATCCCAACCACCGGTTTGTCCATCTGGAGCGCGAAGGCAATTTCAGAGAGCGTGCCGTATTCGCCGCCGACCGCAATCAAAGCATGTGCAGTCCGGGCAATGACCACGTTCCGGCCGATGCCGAGACCTGTCGCAACAGGGATATCGATATACTGATTCGCCTTTTGTGCATCATTGTGCGGAAGAATACCGACTGTAAGGCCTCCTTCTGATTTAGCGCCCCTTGATGCTGCCTCCATGACACCACCCAGCCCGCCGCAGACAAGCACGGCCCCGTTCCTTGCTATCAGCCGTCCAACCTCTTCTGCCTCCTTCAGGAGGGCCTTATCAGTTTTTCGTCCTCCGATGACTGCGATAATTTGTCTCATACTTCAGGCTCAAACATAGGATAATGTTTTGCTCAGATTGCAGCATGCTCCTTCATTTTTTTGCCTTGAAAAGTATCCATTGCTTCCAGCTTTTTTTCGATATCCCGTAGGATCTCCTGCCTGCTCCTGCCCCATATCGGCGCGATGAGGATATCATCAGGTGCAGTGGCAAAGAGCCTCTGCAGGACAATACGGGGAGAGAGACGTTCGATGAACTCACAGATAAATCCGAGATATTCTTCATAGCCGAAGACAGGGAATGGTTTTTCTCCGAACAGAATTTCCAGGGGAGTATCCCTGACAACCTGGAGTTGATGGATCTTGAGGAACCCAATAGGCAACTGTGAGAGTTCATCGGCCATGGTAAGCATTTCTTCTCTTGTCTCTGTCGGAAATCCGGCTATGATATGCGCTCCGATATGAATACCCCTGCCTTTTGTCATGTCAAGCGCATTCAGAAATGTTTTGTAGTCATGACCCCGGTTTATAAATTCAAGCGACTTGTCATACATCGACTGCATACCGTACTCGATAAGGATAAAGGCATTTTTTGCAAGGGATTCGATGAGTTGGATCTTTTCCTTATCAACCGTATCAGGCCGCGTTCCGATTGCAAGTCCTACTACTCCGGGGTCGGCAAGAGCCTCCCTGTAGAGCCTCTCCAGGACATGAACCGGTGCATACGTGTTGGTATATGGCTGGAAATAAATGAGAAATTTCTTTGCCTTATAGCGTTTTCTGACATACGCTGTACCATTTCTGATCTGTTCGGCAAGCGGAAGGGTGGGCTTGCAGGAATTCGGCCTGAAACTGTCATTATTACAGTAAATACAGCCCGTAGTCCCAAGCGTCCCGTCTCTGTTCGGACAGGTGAACCCTGCATCTACATTGACTTTATACACCGTTGTTCCAAAAAGTTCCTTGATATATGCGCCAAATGAGTTGTACCGTCTTGACATACTTAATTATTTCTTCTTGAGAACACTTCTGTCAACGAGCCCTCCTGTCTTACAGTGAGCAACGTATACGTTATTTAGAGTCTGCCCATAAACTAAGAAGTCAGTTATCCGTTATTCTCCAACTCGATCGGTCTACGACTCATAGAAGGGAATCCAGTTTTTCAATGGGTAATGGATCCCCCGGTCAAGCCGGAGGATGACAAACTATTACTTTATGGACAAACACTTCTATCCAGAATTATTCATGAATTTCCTTATCAAGCAGAGCAGATGCTGTATCAGAGCGGCTTTACAGAGTGTTCGACGCATTAAGGCGGAAGACACTCTGTACCTCGGAGGTCCGCAAAAGCGGGCCGAGAATGAGCGATGATACTGCATCTGTTCTGCTACTCTACACGTCATGAATAATCTGGCTTAGGTTAAGGACTTTCCGGTGATGAAGTCGAATAGTCCCTGAGTCTCTCCGCATATTCTCTGAGACGTCTGTCCACCAGGCAATTCACTGTCCCTTCCGGAAACGTTCCGTCAGGTTGTCTTTCTCCGGCAGGAACACCTGTAAGAATTTCGATACCCTGGTCTATGGTTTTCACTTCATAGATGTGAAAGGCTCCCTCTTTGACAGCCTCGACCACGTCTTCCCGGAGCATCAGATGCCGCACATTAAGACCGGGGATCATGACTCCCTGTTTCCGTGTCAGACCCTTTGCCTTGCAGATATCAAAAAAGCCTTCGATCTTATAGTTTACCCCTCCGATCGGCTGCACCTCGCCTTTCTGATTTACCGACCCGGTGACCGCAATATCCTGCCGGATCGGCAAACCCGAAAGACTCGACAGGATTGCATAGAGTTCGGTAGAAGAGGCGCTGTCGCCCTCAACTCCCGAATACGATTGTTCAAAACAGATGCTTGCCGAAAGGGATAACGGTTTGTCCTGGGCATATTTCGATCCGAGATATCCCGACAAAATGAGAACTCCTTTATCATGGATTCGTCCGCTCATCTGGGATTCCCTCTCGATATTGATAACACCCCGCTTCCCTAAAAATGTTTTCGCAGTAATGCGGTTGGGACGCCCGAAACTGAAAATACCAAGATCATACACAGCCAGTCCGTTTACCTGTCCGGTCACCTCACCCTTTACATCGATCATGAGCGTGCCGTCGGTGATCATCTGTCGCATCCGCTCGGCGATAAGATCAAGCCGGTGAATTTTCTCTCTTACCGCTTTTTCGACATCTTCTGCGAATATCTTCTCACGGTTCGCCTCCCGTGCCCAGTAATCGGCTTCAACCAGGAGATCCTTGATTTGTCCGAACCGGGCAGACAACTTCTCCTGGTCCCCGGTTAATCTGACTGCATATTCAATGACTTTTGCCACCCCTGAACGTTCAAAAGGCATGAGTTTTTCATTATCACAGCATGTGCGGATAAAACAGGCAAATGAGCTTATATGCTCATCCGTCCGCTCCATCTGGGAATCGAAGTCTGATTTCACCTTGAACATCTCCCAGAAATCCTCATCGTATAGGGTGAGCATCTGGTAGAGGGAATCATCACCCATAACAATAACCTTAAACTCAACCGGCATGGGCTGTACCCTCATACCCTGAGGCGCCAGAAAACCGAAGTGTTCCCATGGATCTTCAACACGGACTTCCTTCGTCCTGATCACCCTTTTTAACCCTTCCCATACACCCTGGTTCAGCAAAAGATCACGGACGTTGAGGATGAGATACCCTCCGTTCGCCGATTGGACCGCTCCTGCCTTGACCATTGTATGGTCACTCACATAGGTGCCCATGAATGCCCTTCGTTCTATTTTGCCAAAGACATTGTACCAGTTGGGATTCGGCTCAATAATGATTGGCGGGCCGCTCAGATTACTGTTGTCAATGAAGATATTTACCTTGTAAGCCATAAATGAGTCCACCTGAAAAGCGGGAGGTATTCCCGGCATTTGGCCCTGTGGAGGCACCTGCAGGAATAATTCCAGCTTTGAAAGCGTATACTCCCGTGCCTTATTCAGGAAATCCATGATATCGGGATACTCACGGTATCGGCTGAACATCTCATCGAAGTGGTTGGCCACTGCGAATTCCCCTGCCTTCTGGTCAACCTCTTTCATTTTTTCGCTGATCTCTTTTTCCAGATCACGGATATGGGAATAGGTTTCGTCAACCTTTCTCATCAATTCGAGACGCTTTGCTTCGATAAGCTCTTTTTCTGACTCCGGCATGGCCAGAAACTCTTCCCTCGGAAGCGGCTTGCCATCGACGAGAGGAACAACAGCAGCACCCATGGGGGAAAGTTGTACCATGAGATTGTTCTTTGCTGCCTCTTTGTCGAGTACATCCATTGCTTCCTGGTATCGTCTTTGGTGTTCCTCCATGATATCCTGCTTCCTTTTGGTGTATTCTTCACTTCCGAAGGTTTTGGGAATTTCCTCCTTTAACTTCTTGACAAGCTCATCCATAGTACTGCTGAAGGTTCTTGCCATCCCCTGGGGTAATTTCAGGATGCGCGGCTGGTCCGGTTCTGAAAAGTTATAAACATAACACCAGTCATGCAGCTCATATTCAATACCTTTAGCTTTTTTATCAGTAATAAACCGTTCAAGATGGGACTTGATGGTTGCAGCCTTGCCTGTACCGGTCAGCCCTGTAAGAAAAAGGTTGTACCCTGCTCTCTCAACTGTCAGGCCAAACTTTATCGAGTCAATAGCCCTCACCTGGCCGATGAATTCTTTTAAGGGTTCAATATCCGTTGTGCATTCAAACGCAAAAATTTCTTTCGGACAGATCCAGCGGAGTTTGTCTGCAGGGATAGCATATTTTTTCACTCTGACCGGCTTCCTCATGATTCCCTCCTTTTTTACCGGTAATTATATCACGGAATAAAGGGAAGGACACTTGCCGGTATCTTGAAGCAATTCTCATTTTCGTAAATGAGAACTGCAGAAATGAGAAGCTTCTTTCATCACAATTTATCCGAGGCCTTGTAACACCGCATTTTACCTATGGCATTCATTTTGCATTTCTATGAAAAAGTGTCGATGGAGGATTGAAGTATTATGCCTTTTCTCAAAGAACCAAAGAGCTTTTCCACCATTCTCCGTGATCCGGTCCATAAACCGGAAACCTTCATAGAAAAAGAGGCTGATACACATGAAACATCAGTCTCTGTCAAAAAAGGGGAGGGAAAGATGATGTATATGGAAAAAAGCATAAGAAATGTCAGGGAATTCGAAATATATCGGTTTGTTTTCGAGACTGCCATTGAGATATTCGAAGAGATATTCGAGACATCAAAAAATTTTCCGAAAGAGAAGAAATTCCTGACTGATCAGGTACGGAGATACTCACGGTCGGTCTGTACAAATCTTGCCGAAGCCTGGCATATGAAAAAAAATAAATCTTCATTCATCAACAAACTCTCCGACGCAGCACAGGCAGCATCGAGAACACAGCTCTTCCTCGAATATGCATCAAAATGCAAATATATCGATTCCAGGGTTTTCAGGAAATTAGACTCTAAATATGAGGATATCTTCGATATACTCTGTGATGTAACAAGGCATTAATTGTGTAATCAGGATTCCCTTCTTCGCTGACAGGATGTTGGTAGCAGAACACCCGATGTCATCTCCTTGCATTCCTTCTTTCCTGATCCCTTCCAATCACCAAGGTTTTATCCCGCCTGTCTGTTCTGGTGAAAGAACATGAGAAAAGAAACCTTCTCTCAGAGTTTAAAAAACCCTGACTGTTTGCTATACTGTTTTATTAGAACCTATCTCAAAATCGGTTTTCGGTTATAAGTTGTCATTCCCGCAATCCCGAAGGCTTTCGGGAGTCGGGAATCCTTCTGAGAACAAAGAAAGATTCTCTATGAGTCGTAGACCGGACAAGTCTACGACTCGTAGAGCCGG
>Ga0208980_10003052_pt1 | contig 10164 bp, 7 predicted proteins | sample WetSurMetagenome_3_FD_187993 | JGI IMG/M metagenome (GOLD analysis project Ga0208980, IMG submission 187993) | Wetland microbial communities from Twitchell Island in the Sacramento Delta, sample from surface sediment Aug2011 Site A1 Bulk (version 2) | ecosystem: Environmental > Aquatic > Marine...
CATGCTCATACCTGCCATGGTTATGAACTGGGCAGCCCAGATTATATACAGATTCTTCTTCCAGATTTCCATGAGTGTTCAAAAATAAGCATTAGACGAGAGTAGAGAAATGGAATTAAAAATTCAAAAATTTAAAAGTCAAAAGTCAAAATTGAAATTAAAAATTGAGAAATGACAAAAGTTTGTTTTTAAAAGAATTTATAAATTTGAAATGGGAAATTATGATAATCCGGGTCTTGGACAATTTTTAAATTCAAAGTGCAAAAATCAAAGTGCAAAGTGCAAATATCAAAGTGCAGAGTGCAAAAATCAAAGTGCAAAGTGACAAACGGAAGAGCGGGTAATAATGAATAATAAAAATTCTAAAAGATTAAAATTAAAAACCCGAAATTGTAATAATAAAAATTTTATCTCAGATATTTAAAAGTCGAAAATTGTCAATACCAGGTTTTTAAATTAAATTGAAATCAGAAATGTAAATTTAAAATTTGAAGTTAAAATTTCAAATTCTACTTTGGTTGCTTCTTTGCGGTGAAGCCCTGAATGACATTTCCCAGGAGCGCTCCTATTACTCCACCGTAAACTGTCATTAAATAAATGTTTGATTTAATAGGGCACGTTCCGTCAGCGCAGCCAACGAATTTCCAGTACAATAATCCGGTTATGAGACCAATGAAACCGAGTATAATTGTAATAATATTTTTTCTAAAAAAGTTTTTCATGATTAAATAGTTTTATAAAAATACGGGCTGATAACAAACCCGTGCATGTAACAACAGCACATTTGTATAATAAATTTCAATTAAATACCGTACCTGCCGGCCGGTTCAATTTTCTAAGACTCTTTTTAAGTAGCGGCCGGTGTAAGATTTTCTGCAGTTAATAATATCTTCTGTCGTTCCCTGCACAACTATTTTTCCTCCGCCGTCGCCCGAATCAGGTCCAAGGTCTATTATGTAATCAGCATTCTTAATGACTTCCAGGTTATGCTCAATAACAACTATCGTATTTCCTCGCTTCAGCAAAGCGTCGAAACATTTCATCAGTTTCGAAATATCGTGATAATGCAGGCCGGTAGTCGGTTCGTCGAATATGAAAAGCGAATTTCGTGACGAGGACTGGTTTGCAAGATGATAAGCAAGTTTAACTCTCTGGGATTCTCCGCCTGAGAGAGTAGTACCTGCCTGTCCGAGTCTGATGTATCCGAGCCCGACATCTTCCAGGATTTTCAGTTTTTTAACGATTTTCGGATAAGGTTTGAAAAACCTGATTGCCTCGGAGACCGAAGTTTCAAGTACTTCATAAATATTCTTGCTCGTTCCGTTGCTGTCCTGAATCCTGACTTCGAGAGTATCTGATTTATACCTTTTTCCGCCGCAGGATTCGCATTCAAGGAAAATATCAGCCATGAACTGCATTTCAACTTTTATTATACCGGCTCCCTCGCATGTTTCACACCTTCCACCCGGAACGTTGAATGAAAATGTTCCGGCGTCAAACCCTTTTCTCTTTGCCAGTGAAGCAGATGCAAAAGCAAGCCGTATTTCATCGAATGCTTTAATATACGTAACCGGATTACTGCGTATGCTTTTTCCGATATGAGACTGGTCAATAAGTTCGACATTTTCTAAGCCCTCAAATCCCGTTATGCTGTCATGACTTCCGATTTTATCTTCATAAAACCCTTCGAGTTTTTTCTTCAGTCCTCCGTAAAGGATGCTGTTGACCAGCGTTGACTTTCCCGAGCCGCTGACACCTGTTATACAGGTGAACATCTTCAGGGGGATTTTCACTTCTATATTTTTAAGATTATTTTCCCGTGCGCCTTTTATAGTCAGAAAATCAGTGCCGCTGTCAACTGTTCTTTTTTCGGAAATAAGTTCGACTTTCTGCCTGCCTGTTATAAATTTTGCAGTTAAAGATTTGCTGTCTTTCAGAAGTTTGTCATATGTTCCCTGGAATATTACTTCACCTCCGTTCTCTCCCGCGAAAGGCCCAATATCTACTATTTCGTCTGCTTCTTTAATCATATCTTTGTCATGCTCCACGACAAGAACTGAATTTCCGATATCGCGGAGCGATTTCATTATATCAATAAGTTTCCCGTTATCACGCGGATGCAGCCCGATTGATGGTTCATCCAGCACATATATGGAGCCGACAAGCGATGAACCCAGAGACGTAGCAAGGTTTATGCGCTGGGCTTCTCCGCCCGATAATGTATTTGAAAGCCGGTCCAGAGTCAGGTAAGTCAGGCCCACATCGACAAGGTATTTCAGCCGGGAAACGATTTCCCCGAGTATTCTTCCTGAAATTTTCTTTTTATAGTCATCAAGTTCCAGTGACGTGAAAAATTCGTATGCTTCGGCAATTTTCATCCTGACGACATCAAAAATATTTTTCCCGCCGATTTGAATGTACAGGGCTTCCTTTCGCAGTCTTCCGCCCCCGCATTCTGAACATGTTGTATATGCCCGGTATTTATTTATCAGTACACGGTAATGCAGTTTATACATTGCTTCGCGCTCAACCATCCGGAAAAATTTATAAATTCCAATATAGCGCTTGCCTCCTTTGAACACGAAGTCGAGTTCTTTCTGATTTAACTGCCTGAAAGGTTTATGAACGTCCAAATAATGATCATCCGATTCGAGAATAAGGTCGGTTAGATGTTTTGAATGTTTCGGTGTTGAAAAAGGAAGTATTGCATTATTGACTATTGATTTATTCCTGTCGGGTATAACAAGATTCATGTCAATATCCATTGTGCGCCCGAATCCCTGGCATTTCCTGCAAGCACCGAAAGGATTGTTAAAAGAGAACAGGCGCGGTTCGGGCTCTTCGAAAGTTATACCGTCAAGAACGAAAAACTTATTGAAATTCCTGTCAGTAAATTTTTCCCCGTCAAAAATTCTTATGCTGATGAATCCGTCGCCTTCACGGAAAGCCATCTCGATGGAATCGGTAATTCGTGATACGAGTTCTTTGTCTTCAGGGTCGAAGTTCAGGCGGTCTATAACAACATAAAAGATATCATCATGAAAATTTTCAATTTTCTTGATTATTGTTTTGTCGTCGAAATCATTTACATCAACTGTTTCAGAACCGAGCATGATTTTATAGAAACCTTTCTGTCTCAGATTATTAACGAATTCCTTAAAATCTTTGACATCAGATTTTTTCATGTCCGCGAGCACGTAAAGCCTGCATTTTCCGTATTGTGTTATATCGTTAATAATTGATGACGGAGTGTCCTTTCTCACAATTCCCCCGCTGACAGGAGATATTGTATCTCCCGCGCGTGCAAACAGCAGGCGAAGATAGTCATAAATTTCCGTTGCTGTGCCGACAGTCGAGCGTGAAGTACGAGAACTTGATTTCTGCTCAATTGCCATTGACGGAGCGAGCCCAGAAATTGAATCAACATCAGGCTTGTTCATCTTTTCAAGGAACTGACGCGCGTAAGAAGAAAGACTTTCAACGTACCGCCTCTGGCCTTCTGCATAAATTGTGTCGAAAACAAGAGAAGATTTTCCCGACCCGCTTACGCCTGTGAAAACAACCATTTTATACTTCGGAATATCTATATCGATATTCTTAAGGTTATGTACTTTAGCGCCGCGGATTATTATGAATTTCTTTGAATCCCGTTGTCCTGCGGGCTGCTTTCCGGTTTTGCCGCCGGATTTTTTACCGGACCTTGCGGGAACTGATTTGGATGATGGAATTTTTCCTGCTGAAACAGTCCTGGCATTTTTATTACCGGATTTTATATTTTTTAGTTTCTTATCTTCCAATTTTAAAGTGAAACATTAAAGATAACCCTGCGAACCGGATTATTAAAGTCAAAATTCAGTGAAAATAATATGTTTAAAACTAAGGGCATTAATGTTTATATGAAACTCCCCTAAAATCAGCAATTTAACGTTTTCAGTTTTCTATCATATGTTTTTTCAATATTTTATAAACGGAACGTTACTCAACTTTTATCAGTTTAATTCGTAAGAGCATTATGACACCAATAAGCAGAATAATATTTTTCACGGTTGTAATCGGAATTATACTTACGATACAGTTTGTAGTCTACAGAACATTCAGGGAATACCTGCTCAGGAAAGGTACTGATAAAAAGATTGTGAATTATATCACAAGGATTCCTTTTGTTGTATTTTTGCTCCCTTTCATTTTCATTTTTACTTCCAGGCCTAATACAGAATTTATACCGGAATGGATTAACAAACTAGTGCTTACGCCGTTCTTTATCTTTCAGGGTGCGGTATTCTTCATAGGGCTGTTCCTTATTGCAGGACTGATTATTAAACTGCCGTTTATAACTTTTCATTACCTGGCAACAAGATTCGAAGCAGTAAAGAAAAAATTTGACATAGTTAAAAACAAAAAAGGAATTGTGAAATTTGACGAGTCGCGCAGAAAATTCCTGACAGGAACTACCGCTTTGGTATCTGCATATGCATTTATAGGAGCAGGTGTCGGTGTTATTAAGAAAGATGATTATGTGGTTGAGGAAGTCACTCTTAAAATAAACAATCTTCCGGAAGAACTGAAAGGAACGAGGATTGTTCTGGTCAGCGATATACACGCAGGTCCGTTTATGGATACAGGTCTGATGCACGAATATGTTGCGCTGATAAACGGTATGAATCCCGACCTTGTTCTGATTCCCGGCGACATGACAAACACTAAAAAAGATGAAGTCGCGATGTTCATAAAAGCTTTCAGGGATGTCAGGGCCGGAAACGGGGTGTATGCAACTCTCGGTAACCATGACTATTTCGATGATCCGCAGTTTATTGCGGATTCTATTGCAAGAGAGACAGGAATTAACATGCTCAGAAACGATGCAAAAGTGATTTATATAAACGACAAACCCATTGCATTACTCGGTATAGAGGATACAAGGGACAGCGGCGCGGGCTCTAACACAATTCTTACCCGGTATATCGATACTGCGGTTAACAGAACTGAACTTGCATTGATGGAAAAGGGTCTGCATAGCACAGAGGTACCAAGACTGCTGCTGGCGCATAAACCTTATGTATTCGATTATGTCCTGGATAAAAATTTTGATATTATGTTCAGCGGTCATACGCACGGAGGACAGGTTGTCTTCTTCAAATATGAAGACATAAATCTTTCGTTTGCATCAGGCGTAAGCAAATATGTAAGCGGCCTGTACAAGTCAGATAATAAACAATTGTATGTATCAAGAGGTATCGGTACCGTCGGTATGCCAATAAGATTCAACTGCCCGCCCGAAGTAACGAAGATAACACTCGAATAAAAATATAAGATAAAATATCAAAAATAAAAAATATAACCAGACCTGTAACCGCTTGATTTATTTCCCAGATTCCCGCAGATTAAAAAGATTTTAAAATATCCTAAAGACCTTACTTAATTATTAATGAGATAGTTTTACTTTATGTTTTGTGTTTTTAATATTTTATTTTTTAATTCACAAATTAATGTAAACCGAAATGACTTCGCAGATGTGTATTGTTGTCTATCATAATAGTGAAAAAGTAAAAAACAGGGGCGCTGTTAATTATTTACTTTTCTAGTTTTGGATTGTTCGTGACCAGGGCGTCAGTGTGGCCTTTCATGAATTGCCCCCATTTTTTCCAGAGTTCATCCTGCTTTGATTTATCGGGATATGCTTTACTCCATAATTCATCGCTTCTTTTCTGCGAAGCTGCGAAACCTTCCAGGTCTTTATATTCGGTTAAAATGCAGACCGACCATACCGGACCCGAAAAATGCCTGAAAAACTTTACGCTTAAAATATATTCATTCTGAGCGTCGATAGGTTTGCCGTATGTTTCGTAGAGTTCAGTAAATTCGCTCATCTGGTCGTATGATATCTGTAAAAAATTCATTTCATAGAAGTGCTGTTTTGAATCTGACTGTGAATAAGAAAACGATGTGAAGATTGCGGATATTACAATTACAAATAACGGAATAAAAATTCTCTTTCTCATTTTTTTCTCCTCGTACTTTAATTTTTTTTTGTATTACGCCCCTTGTTAATGAATTAGAACATAATCGGATTAATAAAATTCATTGTTTTTTATGCGGGGTGATTTATTATATTATAATTTTATCTTATTGATTTTTATGTTACTTTGCATGAAATCAAAAATTATTGCACAAGCGAACACATACCGTTCATGAAAGCGGACTGCTGACCCGTCTTGGATTATTCACATCACTGATGATAGTTATTTCTTCAATGATTGGTTCCGGAATTTTCAAGAAGATTGCGCCGATGTCGTCTGAACTGGGTTCTCCGGGTTTAATATTGTTATGCTGGCTGATACCGGGAATAATAACCATGATTGGAGCAGCAACCAATGCGGAGATTGCTTCGCTAATTGCAGAACCCGGCGGACAGTACGTATATTTCAAGAAAATGTACGGAAATGCATTTGCTTTTCTGTACGGATGGAGCAGTTTTTCCGTGATACAGTCTGCGTCGATTGCTTCAATCGCATATGTGTTTGCAGAGTCGGTTAATGCTGTGATTCCGTTACCAGGTCTTTCTCCGGAAATGGAATCTGTTTTGATATTTGGGATATTCAAACCCTTCGCCGGATTTGGCGTAAAAAGCTTTACTATACTAACAATCCTTTTCCTTACGGCCGTAAATTATTTCGGCGTGATTTTCGGAGGAGTTTTAACAAACATTTTCACCGGGTTGAAAGTACTGGGTATTGTCCTTATAGTTATTCTTGGCTTTGCAATAAGCGGCGGGTCAACCGCTCACCTTACTCCCGTATGGGAAAGCCAGAGTTTCAAGTACGGCTCAGACCTTGGACTCTTTGGCGCCATGTTTGCAGCTATGCTTGCAGCATTCTGGGCATACGACGGCTGGAATAATATCGGTTTTCTCGGCGGCGAAATCAAAAATCCAAAAAGAAATATACCTCTGGCTCTATTCGGCGGCGTCGCGCTAGTGATATTGATTTATCTTATCGTGAATGTTGCATTTCTATACGCAATGCCGGTTGATGAAATAATTGCGGTTTCTCAAAAAGAGAATTCAATAATCGCAATTGAAGTTATGAGAAAATTTCTCGGAATGGGAGGGGCGCTCTTTATTTCTATCCTTATTATGGTATCTACATTCGGCACTACCAACGGAACTATCCTTGCAAGTTCCAGGATTTATTTTGCAATGGCGAAGGATAAACTGTTCTTTAATCTGGCGGGAACTCATCACTCAAAATACAGAACACCTCACATATCACTCATAATTCAGGGTTTTTGGGCAAGTACGCTCGTACTTTCAGGTTCATTCGACCAGTTGACGGATATGCTGATATTTGCCTCATTTATTTTTTACGGGATGGGGGCATTCGGAGTATTTGTGCTGAGAAGAAAAATGAAAGACACTGAACGCGTTTACAAAGTACCCGGTTACCCGGTAATTCCGGCGCTCTTCGTATTGTTCTGCGCCACGCTTGTAATAGTGACAATCATTCAGAATCCCAGGGATGCAGGTATCGGCCTTGCACTTGTTCTTATAGGGATTCCATTCTATATGTTCTGGAAAAGAAAAAACGGCACTAAATTCAGTTCTTCAGTTTAGCAGTATTTTAGTTTCCTGAATTCCGATTTCCGCTGATTTTCATTCAGGTTATTGCTAAATTGACTTAATATTCATTAATAAACAGGAGGAAATTTTCATGAAGAAATTAATAATTGCATTACTTTTATTTATCGTTCTTTCATCCGCAAATCTGTTCGGCCAGCATCAGTTAGATTCTGCTGAAATTACATCGAGCGTACCCGAATTGTTTGAGTTCCATGATGTAATATACGTTATCTGGCACGAAGCTTATCCCGCGAAAGATATTTCAGCATTAAAATCAATGGTTGGCAAAATCAAGCCATACATGGAAAAAATTAATGCTGCCAGTCTGCCCGGAATACTTCAGGACAAAAAGGCGAAATGGGATGAAGGTCTCAAAGTTCTGAATGCATCTGCAGAAAATTATTACAGCGCAGCAGCAGGAACCGATGACCAGAAAATGCTTGATGCAGCGGAAAAACTGCACGCTGATTTTGAAATGATGGTCAGGGTTATTCGTCCCGTAGCAAAAGAGGTTGACGAATACCACAAAACTTTATATGTCATATACCACAAGTATTACCCTGCGAAAGACTACAAAGCGATAGCAGGGGTTATTGATGATTTGATAGCAAAAGCGGAAGCATGTGTTGATGCAAAGCTTCCAAAGAGGATGGAAAGCAAAACAGATCAGTTTAAGTCCGAAGCTCAGAAACTTGTTGAAAAAACCAAAGACCTGAAAACGGCACTGCAGTCAAATGACCCGAAAACAATAGATAAAGCAGTCGATGTTATGCATTCACAATATCAGGATGTTGAAAAAGTTTTCGAATAAGTAATAAAGCAATTAAGGCTATTAAAGGCTGTCCATAAGACAGCCTTTTTTATTAATGATTTTTGGCGTCTGATACTGCCGGAATTTAGTCCAATATTATCCGCATGAACCCATAAAGTTTATTATTGAATATTTTCAATAATTATTATAATTTTGAATATTGATTCACTAATATTATAAAAATCCAATGAGGAAAAAAGAAGGTAATAAAGAAAAAGACATTATTAACGCCGCTATAAAAGTATTTTCGAAATACGGATTTTTTGAATCCAAAATTTCAAAAATCGCGGAACTCTCAAATGTATCTGTCGGCAGTATATATGTTTATTACGAAGACAAGGAAAACATTCTCTATAAGATATTCGACAATTTATGGGGTGAAATGCTTGTGAAACTAAGGGAAATTCACGGCCGGAAGAATCTCGATATAGTCTGTAAATACGATTCAATGATTGACATGATATTCAACGCGTTTACAAAGGACAAGAATATTGCAATTCTGATTGCGCATGAGCAGCAGAGATTATTACTGAGGGACAGGGAGAATTTTACTCCGCATTATACTGGTTTTATTGAACTCGGCGAAAAGATTATCCGCGACGGAATTAAACAGAAAGTATTTAATCCCGACATTAACGTAAAGTTATTTAAACTGTTTCTTCTGGGTTCGCTCAGGGAATCAATTAATAACTGGGCTTCGGAACCGGATAAAATGTCTCTAAATTCAATAAGAAAGAACATAAAATCCGTTACAAAATACGGGTTGATTAAGAACCATAAAGGATGTAAACCGGACGGAAAGCGTTAAAGTCTCCACAAATACTGCAGTTTCAGGTAATACTGCCTGTCGGAAAGCACGTATTTTGATTTTCCCGGTTCATACGTCTCCAGGTCGGAAAATCCGTTTGAAGAACCGATATAGAATGTAGTAAAAGGATTAAGCCTGAAACTGACCATCGGGTCTATGAAAAAAGATTTATTGAATGAATCAAATTGGAAAATAATCCTTGCCGATAAACTCTGGGTTACCTGCACATTGGTTTTGTTCCTGAATATATAGCCTGCAAATATTTTTGAACCGCCGGATGATTCAAGAAGTTCGTAATAAGACCAAGAATTATCGAGCGTGATTCTGTCAATCGGCTTTACTGTTCCCCATAATTCAATATTGTTAACGTGCCCGACCCTCGGATTATCCGCGTCCCTTACGATTGCCTTTCCAACCGATAAAAAGAAACCGCCGTAAAGCCAGTCGAACGAATTGGCATTAACGTTCAGGGAAAATCTCCGGGCGTCATCGAGAAATTTCCCTGCAAAAAACTCGTTATTAAAAAGGAAGTATGATGCATTTACATTTATCTGGTTTATTAATCTCATCCAGAGCGTTGCCTGGGCAAACTGTTCCATTATTTTTCCGTCATAGGTGTATCTCAGCATGCCGTAAGCAGATGGTTCTATCCTGTCAACTATTTTTCCTTCAGGGTACATTGTATATCCCTGCCATGTTTCTAACCGCCTTATGTCATTATTGTATATAAAACCGTTGTCCCTTCTGGCAACGGGGGATATGTCATCATAACTTAGTTCAAAATTCCAGTGCCTCGCGCTCCTGTTAATTTTTAACACGGTTCCGTTGCCTGCAAACGATTCACCGTCCAGAGCAGAGGTATACTTGTCATTATCAAACCTGCTGCTGTTCTCATATTCGGGGTAATTGATTTCTTTTGAGAAAAATCTC
>Ga0208980_10003053_pt1 | contig 10161 bp, 11 predicted proteins | sample WetSurMetagenome_3_FD_187993 | JGI IMG/M metagenome (GOLD analysis project Ga0208980, IMG submission 187993) | Wetland microbial communities from Twitchell Island in the Sacramento Delta, sample from surface sediment Aug2011 Site A1 Bulk (version 2) | ecosystem: Environmental > Aquatic > Marine...
CTTTAGGAAAATTGGAAAGCCGTTTGCGCGCAGTTTATTCGGACACCACGGTGGACCATGTGCTGCACCCGCGCAATACCGAAAGCATTCCCAACCCGGAAGGAGTTGCCGAATACAGTAGCGGCGGCGGCGAAACCATGAAAATCTGGCTCAGAATCCGGGACTCCGTCATAGAGGATGCCGGATTCTGGACCGATGGTTGTGCGGCCACCATCGCCTGCGGCAGCATGTCGACGGAACTGGCTATTGGAAAGTCGGTGAGTCAGGCACTGGGCATAACGGCTCAGGACATTGCGTTGGCGCTGGTCGACCTGCCTCCCGGCAATCTGCATTGTGCGGAAATGGCCGCGGCTGCCCTCAGAATCGCCCTGAAGGATCACCTGGCGGTTCAGCAACAACCATGGAAACGCCTCTACCGGAAATAGGGAAAACGGTGCCAGAAACCGGTGTTGCGGGCACCCTTTTTCCGCTTGACACCGCCGGAATGGCTCCACTAAGATCGTAGACGCAGCATTGATTCGTTCCAAATATTTGATTTCATAATATTTGTGGGCCTTCCGGAATGTGAGCATGCTTTCAGAATCCGCATGTCGGCAGATTCAAGCCTTGATCGGTAAATATCCGCAGAAGAGGTCCGCCCTTATCCCTTCTTTGCAGCTGGCCCAAAAAGAAGCCGGGTATATTTCTGCCGATATTGTTCGCGAGGTGGCGGCTTTATTCGATCTTTCCCCCAACGAAGTCTACGAAGTCGTCAGCTTTTATACGATGTTTTACAGAAAACCCGTGGGAAAATACGTCGTCCAGGTGTGCACCAACATCTCCTGCATGTTGTGCAACGCGGAAGGCATCCTGGCGCATCTTACGGAAAGACTCGGGATCAAGCCGGGGGAAACGACGCCGGACAAAAAATTCACGCTGCTGGAAGTGGAGTGTCTGGGCTCCTGCGGGACGGGCCCTGTCGTTCAAATCAACGAGGACTATCACGAGGATCTCACACCGGAGAAGCTAGACCGGATCCTGGACAGCCTGGAATGATGGAAACCGCACTGTTTTACTTTTTCGGCGTCATCGCGCTCTTATCCGCCATTAACGTGGTTGCCCAGAGGAAGGTATTTTATTCCGCAATTTCACTCATTATTTGCCTCTGTGCGGTGGCTGCTTTGTACATGACTCTCGAAGCGCCTTTCATCGCGGCGATTCAGATTATTGTTTATGCGGGGGCAATCATGGTGTTGTTCGTATTCGTGATCATGCTCCTGGATCCGTTTTCGGCCGCCGTACTGCGGGATAAGAAAAAGCCGCTGAGCTATCTCGCGGTTTTGCTGGCGATCCTGGTCCTGACGGCTCTTTATCCGATTCTGAGATCGTTCGATCCGGCGCAAACGCCCAGGATGGTGGACTCCATGAGCGGCGACGCCGCTTCGATAAAACATCTCGGGCAGGTTCTTTTCACCCAGTTTCTGGTGCCATTCGAAGTGACGTCCGTGCTGATCCTGGTGGCCATTATCGGTGTTGTGGTGCTCGCCAGGCGGCAGTCCTAGATCAGATATGGATCTAATACACTATCTTGTCCTGAGCATGCTTCTTTTCATCATTGGAGCTGCAGGCTTCATCATCAAAAAGAACGTGATATCGGTGTTCCTCTGCCTGGAGCTCATGCTCAACGCCGTAAATCTCAGTTTCGTGGCATTCGCAAAACACCTGAACCAGGTCCAGGGGCAGATATTCGTCTTCCTGGTCATGGTTGTGGCCGCGGCGGAAGCGGCCGTGGGGCTTGCCATTACAATAGTTCTGTATCGCAACCGCAAGACTCTGAGTGTAGATGACGCCGACTCGATGAAATGGTAAGGGCAAAATGACCGACTCCCTTTGGTTGATCCCCCTAATCCCCCTGATCGGTGCAGCCATCAACGGGCTTGCGGGCAAGCGCCTGCCAAAATCGGCCGTATCGGCGATCGCTTGCGGGGCGGCCGGAATATCCTTTCTCCTCGCCTGCATTTCATTCGTGAACCTGCTGCAACTCGCGCCCGAGCAGAGGCATGTGCTGAAAGTATATTTTACCTGGATCGCCTCCGGAGACTTCCTGGCCAAAGCCGGGTTTCTCCTGGATCCCCTTTCAGCCGTGATGATACTCGTGGTCACCGGGGTCGGATTCGTCATCCACATTTACTCCATCGGCTATATGCACGCGGAAGACGGCTATTACCGTTTCTTCGCCTACATGAACCTGTTTCTCTTCTCGATGCTGATTCTGGTTTTGTCCGGCAATTTCCTGCTGATGTTCGTGGGATGGGAAGGCGTCGGCCTCTGCTCTTACCTGCTGATCGGCTACTATTTTGATCGCCGCAGCGCCGCAGATGCAGGCAAAAAGGCCTTTATCGTAAACCGCATCGGGGACGTGGGATTCATTCTCGGAATATTCCTCGTCTTCATGACGTTCAACAGCCTCGATTTCGGCGAGGTGTTCGGACAGATTGCTGCCGGAACGGAGCGCTTCGCCGTTGAATCAGGAATCGGGATTCTCACGGCGATCGCCCTGTTATTGTTCGTGGGAGCAACGGGCAAAAGCGCGCAAATCCCTCTTTACGTCTGGCTGCCCGACGCCATGGAGGGCCCGACGCCGGTCAGCGCGCTGATTCACGCGGCAACCATGGTGACCGCGGGCGTCTACATGGTGGTCCGCTGTTCGCCCATATTCAGCCGCGCACCCCTGGCGATGGACGTGGTAATGGTCGTCGGGATTGCCACCACGGTCCTGGCCGCAACCATCGGGCTGGTTCAGAAGGACATCAAGCGGGTTTTGGCATACTCCACCGTGAGTCAGCTCGGCTATATGTTCGTAGCCGCCGGCGTGGGCGCCTTTTCGGCAGGCATTTTCCACCTGATGACCCACGCCTTTTTCAAGGCATTGCTCTTCCTCGGAGCGGGAAGCGTGATCCACGCGTTGAGCGGAGAACAGGACCTCATGCGCATGGGAGGTTTGCGCAAACACATCCCCGTAACCTACCGCACCATGATGATCGCAGCGCTGGCCATCAGCGGAATCTTTCCGCTCGCGGGATTTTTCAGCAAGGATGAGATCCTCTGGTCCGCGTGGGCGCAGGGGCATCCCTTTATCTGGCTTTTCGGGTTGATCACAGCCGGCCTCACGGCCTTTTACATGTTCCGGCTGGTATTTCTGGCGTTTTACGGCGAGGCGCGCTACCCGGAGGAAGTCCGCCACCACGTACATGAATCGCCGGGCAGCATGACGGGCCCATTGGTCGTGCTGGGCATTCTGTCCGTCATCGGGGGATTCGTCGGAACGCCTCTCTGGATGCATCTGGGCCCGAACCGGTTCTTCAGTTTCCTGGAACCGTCTCTTGCCCTCGCCCGCCTGCCCGAAGGCCATGAGTTCTCCCACATGGCGGAGTTGGGATTTGCCGCAATTTCCCTGGCAGTGGCGGGAGTCGGCATCTACATCGCATATAGGATTTATGTCCTGAATCCGGGAACCGCGGAGAATCTTGCCTCACGTCTGAGCGGAATCTACCGAATCCTGTTCCGAAAATATTACGTCGACGAGCTGTACGACGCAGTTTTGGTGAATCCCACGGTACGAGGGTCGACCGAGTTGCTCTGGAAACGGGCGGATGTCGGACTGATTGACGGGGCTGTCAATGGAGTCGGATCCACGGTCCAAAGGATGGCAGCCATTCTCAAATATGTTCAGAACGGCCTCATACGCAGCTACGCCGCCTGGATTCTTCTGGGAACAGCGGCCGTCCTGATTTATATCTCTGTTTTCCGAAGCTAGGGGGGATATTATGGAAATTGGCCATATCCTCTCATGGGTTATTTACCTGCCGGCGCTGGCCGCCCTGGCCCTGCTCCTCATTCCCAGGGCCTCCGACAAGGCGGTCCGGCAAGTGGCCTTTTGGGCTTCCCTGCTGACGTTCATTCTTTCGCTTCAGCTCGCTTACCGTTTTGATGCCTCTCAGGGCGGCATGCAGTTTGAGGAATCGGTTCCGTGGATTCATACGGCAACTTATAGTGTCAGCCATCATATCGGGATCGACGGGATCAGCCTGTTCCTGGTGATTCTGACGACCTTCCTGACTCCCCTGGCCATTCTTTCTTCATGGAAATCGGTCACCCGCAGGGTGAAGCCCTACATGATCTGTCTCCTGGCCCTCGAGACCGGGATGACGGGCGTGTTTTGTGCGCTGGACCTGGTGCTCTTCTACGTTTTCTGGGAAGTCATGCTGATCCCCATGTATTTCCTGATAGGCATCTGGGGAGGCGAGCGAAGAATTTACGCGGCGGTCAAATTTATCCTGTACACGATGGCCGGATCGCTTCTCATGCTCTTGGCTATTCTCTATCTGTTCTTTGCAAACGGCGCAACGACTTTTGACCTTGTGCAGATCGCGGAACGGCTGTCTTCCGGCGCAATGCAGCTGACGGGCCCGGAGGAGTTCTGGCTTTTCATGGCTTTCCTGATCGCGTTTGCGATCAAGGTCCCGATGTTTCCGTTCCACACCTGGCTCCCGGATGCGCACGTGGAGGCTCCCACGGCGGGCTCCGTGATCCTGGCGGGAATTTTGCTCAAAATGGGCACGTACGGGCTTTTGCGCTTCTGCCTGCCCCTGTTCCCTGCCGCTTCCGTCAGCGCGGCGCCCTATATCTCGATCTTCGCACTCATCGGCATCCTTTACGGCGCGCTGGTCGCCATGGTGCAGCCGGATATCAAGAAACTCGTGGCGTATTCTTCCGTCAGCCACATGGGTCTGGTGGTCCTGGGAATTTTTGCTTTCACGACCCAGGGGCTGCAGGGGTCCACGATGCAGATGCTCAATCACGGTCTGTCCACCGGAGCGCTCTTCCTTCTGGTCGGAATGATCTACGACCGCCGCCACACGCGCATGATTTCCGATTTCGGCGGGATCGCCCATGTCAATCCGGTGCTGGCAACTTTCTTCATGATTGTGACGCTTTCCTCCATCGGCCTGCCCGGATTGAACGGGTTTGTGGGAGAAGTGCTGGTCCTGGTCGGAACCTTTGCCCGCAACAAAGCGTTTGCGGCTGTTGCCGCCCTGGGGATGATACTGGGAGCCGTATACATGCTGTGGATGTACCAGCGGGTATTCCTGGGCAAACTGACGAATGCGGCAAATGAGGCAATGACCGATATCGACTTACGGGAAAAACTGATCCTGCTTCCGATCGTCCTGGTAATGTTGTGGATGGGCGTTTACTCGGCTCCCTTCCTGCGCCCGATGGACGCTTCCCTCCAGCGGGTGCAGCAGAGAATAGAGCGTGCGCGCAAGCCCGAGGGCGGATACCGGGTGGAATTCAGGCAGGTTGCGCCGGTCTCCAGCGAGAGAGCGAAATAAATGAATAACGATTTTGTGTTCCTTATCCCGCAATTCATACTGATCGCCGCCGGAACGGCGCTCATGTTGATGGAGCCCTTCACTCCCCCGGAGCGCAAGGGCCGCTTGGGACGCACTGCGGTGCTGGCGGCTGCCGCAGCCGCCTACAGCCTGAGCTTCCAGTGGAACATACGGCCGCGCACCCTTCTGGGCGGAATGCTGGTGGTAGATAATTTCAGCATTTTCTTCCAGTGGCTTTTCATCGTAATCGCCGGCGTTTCCGCGTTCATTTCCATGAAATTCAACGAGCGCGAATCCATCAACCGTGGGGAATACTACGCGCTGCTGCTGTTCGCGTGCTCGGGCATGTGCCTGATGGCCGCAAGCGTCGACCTTATCCTGACTTTTCTCGGGATTGAAATTCTCTCCATCGCGACCTATATCCTCGCCGGTTTCAAGCGAAGCAACGCCCGCTCCAACGAATCGTCCCTCAAATATTTCCTGCTCGGTTCTTTCGCCACTGCATTTCTGCTTTATGGAATAGCCCTCATATACGGCAGCACGGCCAGCACCGGCTATTCGTCGATTCGCGCTCTCATTTCGCTGCAGGGGGATGTTCAGGGAATGATGGTGGCCGGCATGGGACTCCTGCTGGTGGGATTTGGCTTCAAGGTGGCGCTGGTTCCTTTCCATTCCTGGGCGCCGGATGTTTATGAAGGGGCGCCTACTCCCGTAACCGCGTTCATGACCGTCGGTCCCAAGGCGGCCGGCTTCGCGGCGCTTCTTCGAATCCTTGCGCAGGCCCTTCCTTCCATGGCCGGGAACTGGGTACCGATCCTGTGGCTTTTGTGCATCCTGACGATGACGCTTGGCAACGTTGTCGCGGTGCTCCAAACGAATGTGAAGCGCATGCTGGCTTATTCCGCCATCGCGCACGCCGGATATATCCTGATCGGGGTCCTGGTGAACAGCCGGATGGGCTTCAGTGCCGTCCTCTTTTACCTGGTTATTTATACGGTCATGAACCTGGTGGCATTCAGCGTCGTCCTGTCTCTCAGCCGCCAGGGAGACGAACACGTTTATCTGAACGACTACATCGGTTTGGGACGCAAAGCGCCGTTCGCGGCGGCTGCGCTTTCTCTCGCCCTCATATCGCTGGCCGGCATTCCGCTGACAGGCGGATTCATCGGCAAGTTCTACCTTTTCAGCGCGGCGGTGCAGAAGGGATTTATCGGACTCGCTATTATCGGCGTCCTCAACAGCGTTTTGTCGGTTTTTTACTATTTCCGGCTCATGGTTTACATGTATATGAGAGAACCCGGCGCGGATATGCCGGAACCTGAGTCGATCAGCTGGCCGGTCCAGGTCCTCATCGGCATCGGCGCCCTCTGCATTTTGTGGCTTGGAATCCACCCCGATCAAATCCTTACCCTTGCTGGCTACTCGAGTCTTGCCCTAAAATAACAATTCAGCCGATTGGAGCAGGTGATGATTGATGTGCGCAAGAAATTGCAGGAAGAGCTTAATGTCATAGAACGGGAACTGCGGGTGGATTTGCCGAGGGAGATTCTGCGCGCCAGGGAGCACGGCGATCTCAGCGAAAACGCCGAATTCAAAGCCGCAAAAGAGCGGCAATCCTACCTGGAGGGAAGAAAGGCGCAGCTGCAGCAGAGACTCGCCGCTTTGTCCCTGGTCAATTTGGACAAGATTCCCACAGACCGGGCGGCCTACGGATCGAGGGTTGTGCTTTACGAGTATGATTCGGAAAAGGAAATTGAGTATCAGCTGGTTTCTTCGGAGGAATCCGACATAAGCCGCGGTTTGATATCCATTACGTCGCCGATCGGCCGCAGCCTTGTAGGCAAAGCGGTGGGCGACAGCATTGAAATCGTCACCCCGTCAGGCAGGAAAGACTACGAAATGCGGAGCCTGAAAACCATCCACGACATCGAGGAATAACCGAATACGCGAATGCCCTGAAATGCCGTTCCGGGCCATTCGCGTATTCGGTGTTTTCGCCGATTTTTACCCGTAAATCAAAAGAATAACCACAACAAAAGTCAGCAAGGCCAGGAACTCGATAAAGGCCAGGCCCAGAAAAATAAACATGCGGATCGTGTCGGTGGCCCCGGGATTCCGTGAAACCCCTTCGCACGCCGCGGTCAGAGCACGGCTTTGGGCGTACCCGCAACCGGCGGCAGCCAGAGCCATGCCGAACGCCGACGCGATAAGAAGCCACTGGCTTTTTCCCTCAGGCGCGGCAGCTCCTGCCTCGCCCTGGGCAAAGACCGGAATCGCCCCTGCCAAAAGGGTCCCCGCGATCAAAAGCATCAAAACCGACTTTCTGCCCATCAAACTCTCCTTTCAGTAAATCCTGCAGCGTGCAACCTCTTGAATATTTCTTCTTAAGCGGTTGCCATAGGAATTTCAGATTTGTGCACTGTTTTTTCGTTGTGGGCTTCGCCGTGGCTTTCATCGTGGGATTCTTCCACAGCGCCCGAGATGTATACCATCGTAAGCATGATAAAGATAAAGGCCTGAATCGTGCTGAGAAGAAGCGCCAGCAGCATAACCGGGATCGACACCAGGAAAGGGAAAATGTACTGGTTCAGCGATCCGATGATCAGCTCTTCGGCGAATATATTGCCGAACAAGCGGACGCTCAGGGAAAAGGGGCGCGCGAGGTGGCTGATAATTTCAATGGCGAAGAGGAGAGGCGCCAGCCACACGACCGGCCCTGCAAAGTGCTTCATGTATTTGGCAAAACCGTGTTTTCGGATTCCATGATAGTTGTAATAGATGAAAACACTGAGCGCGCACGAGGCGGTGATATTGAGGTTGCTGGTCGGGGAGATGAATCCCGGGACCATCCCCAGGATATTGCCCACCAGGATATAAACGGCCAGCGTGCAGATGATGGGCGTGAACTGTCTGCTTCCCGGGCCGATCACCTCTTTCATCAAACCCTGAATAGCCTCGAAAACCACCTCGACGAGATGCTGAACCCTTGTAGGATTTTCGACGCTGAGCTGCTTCCGCAGCCAGAGCGCGAACAGGATCAGGGCCAGCGCAATGATCAGGATCATAACGATGGGATCCGGCACGGCGTGGTGACCAGGGCTCAGATGAAGCCCCAGGGCGCGCCACAAGGGATCGAACAGGTAAGCATTGAGAAGATTGGCGACCGGTGAAGTTTCGTGCATATCCTTAAGAGCTGCTCTTGAATGCCTCCAGAATGCCTTCAAGAAAAATGCCGCAGCTGAAAACCGCAAACCCTGCAGTTGCAGCGATAATCCCAAATGAAAGGAGCCGCATCATAGCATAGAGGCATAGGGGAATCAACACCAGGCGCAGCAGATAACTTGCGGCGACCCGGAAACCCGATCTGCCCGGCCCCCGCAGGAGAGCCGCATTCACGGTATGCCTCAGCATGGCGAGGTTGGCGGCCGAAAGCAGTCCGCCTGCCAGAAAGGACGCTCCGGAGCGGACTCCAAAAATCAAAGCGGTCCCGAGGGCGCCGACAGCGACCAGGCAGCCTCCCAACCGGAAGATACGGGATTCGATGCTAGGAGTGCGGGTCACCTTTGCTCCGTTGGTCCTGGACCAGGATTTTAATGACTTCGTAAAGGCCGGCCACGGCGCCGATGAGAGTCAGGGAAAGGCTGCCCCAGGGATAGGAGGAAAAATAACGATCGACCAGAAAGTATCCCAGGATCCAGCCGGCCGCCATGGAACTCGGCAGAAGAAATATGATGGATGAGAGCCGGCCCATTCTGGAATAGAACGAAGAGTCCGGCATTATCGCTTCTCTCCCAAGCTTAAGAAATCCGCAAACGGCGCAAGCATATGAAGGCATTATCCATCGTTCCGCGGGCGTACACAAATTCTCTTTGGCGGACAGGCCAATCTTTGGTAGGCTTTCAGTCCGGGAGAGGTACCGAAGAGGTCGTAACGGGTCCGACTCGAAATCGGATTACGGCTCAAAAAGCTGTACGTGGGTTCGAATCCCACCCTCTCCGCCACACCTCACAACATTCAGCTCACAGCTGTTGTGTCCTTCTTATCTCAAAGGACCCGAAGCTATTTATTGATTCCAGGATTTTTTGATCTGATATTTCCCTGGAATAGAAGATTTGATCAAATCCTGCACTCTTTTCCTGCTTTACGACTTCCCAATTCTGAAAAATTGCTTTCAGCGATATCGTCTCCCGGATCTCCTTGCGGCGCACGAGGCCGAGTACTTCGCTGATGTCCATTTTGTGCGAGTCCATGATCATTGCGATATCGTAGAAATCACGGTACCTGGCGCGACCGCTCGCTGCCCGGATCTTCTCGGCGAGCATCTCACGCAGATCCATTATCCGCACCGTGGGGCGCACTCCGTACAGGTCTCGGTATTCCCTTTCGCAAGCTGGCAATACGACATTCTGCGCGTAATCGATTTCAATCTTGAGCGAGTTGGGATTTCCCAACGGCCCCGTATATTTCAACCGGTTGATCTTGATCGTAAAGTCGGAAACACGCGACTCTTTCACATCAAGAAAATCGTGAGCGGACAGTATGCCGCCGATCTCTTCCAGGGTAATGGCGGATATCGCGGTGAAGTCCAGGTCTTCAGAAAAGCGCAGCTGGGGGAGATAGGTGTGATGGAGCGCGGTTCCACCCTTGAAAACGAGCTTTTCTCCAAGCGGGGATTCGTACAGTATCTTCAACACCAGCGCGAGGAAATAATCCTTCTCGGCGGTGGCGAGCGGATACCCGAGGTTGCTCCTCCGGTTGAGGATCTGGAGTTGTGCTTTATTTAATA
>Ga0208980_10003054_pt1 | contig 10158 bp, 26 predicted proteins | sample WetSurMetagenome_3_FD_187993 | JGI IMG/M metagenome (GOLD analysis project Ga0208980, IMG submission 187993) | Wetland microbial communities from Twitchell Island in the Sacramento Delta, sample from surface sediment Aug2011 Site A1 Bulk (version 2) | ecosystem: Environmental > Aquatic > Marine...
GCCGCTTCGGTAGAAAGTGGTCCCGCCGCATTCCGCGCACTTAAGGATCTTTTTGGCTATATGCGGGTCCTCGTCCGTAACCGCCGGAAGTTCCGGGGGTAATACGGCGAATACCGCGGTACATAAGCCCAAAAATTTTAAAAACATTCTTCGCGTTACACCCATTTTTACTCACACCTCGGCATGGTTGGAATTACGGGATTACCCCACTCGTCTACTTCATATATATAGCCATAATCATTCTTGAAATAACGTTTAGGGACGGGACAGGGAGTAGAATGACTGTGTTCTGTCAGCCGCCGCTCTAGTTCCTGCACCTTCTGATTTAGATCACTAATCAGTGAAGATTCCCTAGAGGGGTCTCCGTAATACATTTTAGGCAAACTACTTTCTACCTTTCCTTCTATTACCTCCCAGCCCTCGGTTATACGTTCCAGCTCATGCTGGGCCTCCCACGGCCGCTGCCAATAAGTGAGATCTTCTTCATCCTTGATAGACTTGTGCTTGACTATGAAGACTTCGAAGATATCGCTTAGACGAATCCGGTAGACATAACAGAATTCTTGGAAGAACTTGTCTATGTTCCCCAGTCTTATAGTGTCGCCGTGATACTTGGCGCATTTAACCTGTAGCTGTGGCGTTAGTTTCATATTCTGGCTCCCATACAGTCTTATAGTATCTGTCCAAGGCATCTCGGGTCATCTTATACCTGACATCAGCTTCTGCTCGGGTCTCCGCTGTCATGAAGAACCGCAGGGCAGAGTTCACCCCATTCAAAGCTTTTTCTTTTTCTGTTACCATTTGTTTTACTTCCTCTGGTTTTACTTCCCTAGCTCTGCACAAACTACTGCAGAACCAGGGCCTGTCACTTCGAGACATGTCCTCTCTACTGATTTGTACATCTCTCCACAGAACCCCGCAGGCTGCGCATCTTACTGTTGCTGTTATCATGTTTACACCATAAATTTGTCGAAGGTGGTTCCCGGAGGAGCCCCACCACAATTTAAGTTTCGATGGTCATGTGCAGGGGTTACTATGACCTCTATCCATTGTTGTGTCTCGTTCCGGTGGTTTTTTATCAATATTTTACAAGATTCTTGTACCCCGACAAGAGCAAATCCCAACTCTTCAACCCATTGTATAGGGCCATCGTCGGGCCCGGAGACAAAGTGAGCAGTATAGATCCGTATGTCTTGATACGGGGGTAGCCCAGTCCATACCACATAGGGGTCTCCTACGTTGATGTCAAACCAATCGTCTGGGTCTTCTATGGGGACCTGCTGTCCGTAATTCATATATATTTTAAGTATTTTGCTCATTTTGATTTCCCGAAAATATTTTCAAACTTGGGTACCGTTGAACCCTGCTCTCCTAGGACTTCGTTTATTATCCCGTAGATATTCTTCAAGCTTATTTGCATAACAGCAGCATTGTTCCACAGACTCTCGGAATTAAATTGGTCCGGGATTTGTTCTATTATATCTTTGATTGTTTGGATCTTCTGTGTTTCTTCCTTAGTCATGTGCTACTACCCCTATTGTTTCCCATTTCCCTTCTCCTGTTCTTTTGTTTCCTCCGGGGGGTAAGGCATAAGAATATCTGCTGCTTCCCAAAACTCTTCGCCAGATTCCTTAAACATACGCTGGCGGTATATAATACCACAACTGATACATCTTATGATATTCCACTCTGTTGAAGGCCGCGTTGTTTTATACAGCCAGTCCTCACTGGACCCGCACTCCTTACAGACTTCTGGATTAATGTCCGGGGACGGAGCTTTGTCGGAGGCCTCTAGGTATTCATCGTTTAGCCTCTGAGCTTCCTCTAAGCCCTCAGTGAGGATTCGTGTAGCCCAGCTATCTTCTGCGAACGCATACATATCCCACTTATCAGCCAACCATCGCCACAACGCCCTAAAGGCCTTCTCTCCGTTATCCATGATCTTTCATCCTCAACTTATCCCCAGGTTTTACTTCGACTCGGGCCCCGCACTTTTTACATACTGCGAGCGGTTTCTTAGTTGTCACGGATTCAAAATCTAAATCCCACAAGTCACCGCCGCACTCTTTGCAGATCTTATCTGTATAGGGGCTGCGCTCTTTTCTACTCATTCTTTCCCTCGTAGTGATACTCCATACAAGCCACGCCCAGGGCTGTGATCTTCCGCACGTTGGCCATCGCTTCGGCTTTGCTAAAATTCACTCCCATCATAGCTTCCTCGGCCCGTCTCAAGTAAACCCTCATGTAGGTTATCCAGGACTCTACTTCGTGTGTAGCATCATGGTCGGGACCACCCCACTTCTTGTCTTGGTGATCCCGTTCCGCATCTATAGCTACATAAACTTGTGTTCGTGTTAACAATTTATATCTCCTTCATATTTTTATCATACAAAACTTCTAATACATGATCAAGGCAGGCTCTGTGCCTCTTGAGGTTACTCTCTTCTATGGAGACATATAGGTCCTCTAGGGCCTCCTGATAAAAGTCCCCCTCCCATACGTTTTGCGTGCCCCCGCTATCAAACATTAACCTATATGTTATGGGGTGTAATGATTTTACCGCAAAGGGGTCCATGACCTCGTGTAGGATGAAACACTCGTCCCAATACTCATTATAACGATAAAAATAATAATGCCCTTCTGCATTCCATCTCCAGATAGCATTCCCTGCCTTTGTGGCCCCTATCAATATTTCCATGATATCAGAACGTTCCTCCCACGGTTTGGGAGATTTTACTTCAGGCATTGGTATGTCAAGCTCAAGCTCTGGGTAATCCATATTTTTCCTCCATGTATTCTTCTGGAAGGAGACCGTTCTCCCGCCGCCACTCTACGTGTTCTTTCCAACTATCAGCCATTTGAACGGCAAACCACTCAGGAGGTAAATCCCAGATGGACCAGCCCAAATAGGGGTCATCCTTTCTGTTATGGTCCCAGCCACACATTGGGCATACCCCACCAACCATCTTACACTCAAATACAGCGTGACAGTTTCCGCAGTGGCATACTGTTCTTTCGTAGTGTTTCTCTATAGCCATGATGCGGTCCATCTCGGTCAGGGCAGATTCGCGGGTCTTAAAATGTTCGTGAAGTTCCTCTTGGCCCTCTATGTAGTAAGTGACTAGCCACAGATCCCCTACCTTTAATAGACACATAAAACTTTCGCCGCCCCTCGGCTTACGGTAGTAGGTGATTCCGAAACTAACTCTTAATATCAACTCATCGTGAATGTAATCGCCGTGGGCGGCGTTTCGTTCTTCGAGGGAGGGTAGCAGTTCATCTATCATATTGCCTTTCCTCCGTGCTTATAGCCGCGGGTTTTATTGTAGTGGTTTTTAATGTCCATTTGCTTTTCCATGTCTATCCCTAGCCACTCGGCCATGTCTAGCACACGTATCACAATATCAGCTAATTCACTGGGGAAGCCCACAGGCTTATACACAGCGGGGTCTCTGGTGGGCATCATGTCTAATTCCATGGACCCTTTACGTAAGTCTTCTAATGCTTCACTAACCTCTGAGTGGATTAAGCACAATAGTGAGGTCATACGGAGCTCTGTCTTTTTTCCCAGTTCTCCGTCATACCAGCCCCGCTTGCGAGCGCCTTGGTGCACTTCCTTTTGCCATTCCTTTATCGTCATGTTTCCTCCACGGCTATCATTGTTACACCATACTTATTTAATAAACCCTTAGCTAGCCTATAACACTTTCCGTCTAGCTTATAAAACAGTTTATGGTCCCCATAGGAATCCTGCATTTCCTTTATAAGCTCGTCTCGGACTTTTTTAAGATCCTCTTCTGTGTCTCTTCCGGCGCGCCGGAGTTCCTGGAATTCCACTACCAACCTCGGTGGTTCTATTTCATTAGATAGGACAGCGTGGACCATGGGATACCCTTCCGGGCCTCGGGCGGTCATCATTATAGGAAAATCAGTGTTATAAAATACTTGTATGTTCATGGCCACAGCCTCCCTGTGCTGACGTAAATATATAGACAAAATGCTAAAACTATCACTAAGGCTGTTATCATTTTCTTGCCTCATAGTATTTGTGAACCCGTGTACTAAGTTTTTTTATGTCGCATTTATAAAGCCCGGCACAGTGATAGGCGCTGAGTTCCATTATGTAGATGTTTCCACCGGATGCACACAGGTCTAGCGCAAATACCGGATCAGGCCTCCAGGAAACCTCAGCCAAAACTTGATTTACAAATTGTTTTACTTCTGTGCTACTTTCTAGAGAGGTCAGAGTTAAGATTCTCTTTCCTTGTATTCTATAAAGAGAGCCTGTTATTACTTCGTTTTCTATGCAGAAATAGCGGGCTTCCCAATCAATGGGGCACGGGGCACAAACATGCATCAACATTTCACCTCCATGTCGGGAGGCAACATACTCAGCATGTCTTCTGGCCTCATAAGGGTCATAAACCCCGCCAACCCACGCTTTGTCACCTGCATCCGGCCTGATAAATCTGGGTCCACCTATTTTGTCCATAAGGCTGGGGAGCTCTTTCAACGTAACACAGTGTCCCCCCTTGTTTAACACATAATTTCCAAAGTGTTTGTAGTACTCAGAGCATTTATAATTATCCCAAGTAACCCCGGCTCCAGGTTTCCACTGTGTATAGCTCTGCACTTGCTTGAGTAGATTTATAGATCCGTAAACGATTACGTTATTGTCGGGTTGGATAGGCAAGAAGGCTGAGGGCTCAGCAAACGGAACATACTTGATTATCTCATAACCAGTCCCGCGCGCTAAACCCAGGTCAGCCAGTGCCTCCTCCATGTCGTCGACGTAATTTTCGTCAAAGACGTCTTCTTGAATTACCCACTTCATCTTTTGTCCTTACCAAAGGCCTACATCAGTTAGGTCTATTTCTGCCCCACAATGGCATCTAACCGTAACTCCTGTGCCTACTGACGTGGGACTGAAGATTATATCAATGCCCCCGCCGATGGCTCCCAGATAGCCCGTATAGCCACACTTTTCTTTTTTATGTTCCTCATACCATTCCTGGTATTTCTCAAATTCTTTTTCTGATATTTTAAATGTTCTACTGGTGAATGTCTTATCCCCTTCCCTCTGATTTATCCATTGGCTGCGCCTCGTCCTGGGACTTAACGTAGCTATTCCATTTCTTCATGAAGGCTGTGGTTCCTGGCTCCCCATATTTGTCATAGGCTTCCGTAACAGCTCTGGAAATTTGACCAATAGTTTTATTCATATAGGCGTCCTTACTGTCAAGGCCAACCCTATCCATCGACTCTCTTATAAGACCGTTGATCCATTCTTCCCGTTCCGCGCTTTCTCTTTTTTTCTTGGCGGCTTCATAAAATGGAAGATCTCGGACATGTCTGTTAAGCGGTCCGAAATCTACCTCTTGCCCAAAGGCATCAACTATTTTATCCTCGACTTCTTCGAGCCAAGCAGTAATCTCATCGGAGTACATCCGGCTAGTAATGAAGCCAGCGGCGAACCATAGGATTTGTGCTATCATAATATTGTTTCTCCTTCTGTTTGTAATGAAAGGACCAAAAAGGTCCGTGTGTTATGTCAAAGGAACCATGTATTAGCATCGCAATAATAAAAGCGTGCCCCATAGTTCTGTTGGGGTTATTGATCACATCCTCATAGGTCATACCAAGGGCACGGTGATTATAGCCATCAAAGTCCCACAAATATATGTCTCGGTCTTTCTCTATTTCAGACAGCCACCAGAAGGCGTCGGTTCCCATAACCGAGTTAGAATATAGAGGTATGTAAATAAACTTTCGGGCCATGATATAGTCCATACGGATTCCGTTCCACAGGCTGTATAGTGGTTTGGCACCTTTTCCCATCGGATACCTTACGGCGCGGGGGTTTGCCCACCCCTGCGTGGCCCATTTCCAATATTCATCCGTGACGATCCTAGAGGAGCCTGCGTGCTCTGGGTACACTTTCGAGTATTGCCACCCGTTCTCCACGTTCTGAGAAACAAAGTCACTATAGAGCTTACAGGGGCCCAGGAGGAACGGACTAAACGCCCGTCCCCAATCTTGGGAACGAGACGTTGTATTAAGGACTTCTGCGCCCGCAGGCACTTTGTCTTTAGGCCCTACGACAGTTAGCATGGTTTATCCCACTTGGGTAATTCCTTTTCTGGTTTCTTTCTCGTTGGCTCAGGGCCATATACATCTTCGGCTGATTTAATAACATCTTCCGGCTTCATTGTATAGCCCACTAGTATCCCTACTCCAAAGGCAATCAGTGGAAGAAAAACTACAAAAATAGGCATTACGGTTTTTCCTTTATCTTGAAGAATCGCAGGGCCAAAGCCACTGCGTCATTTGTAGACGCTCCTGGGTGTGAGAAGCGCGAACTGGCCCAGCTGCCGTCTGTCTGTTTCTTGAAAGAAAATAGATGCTTCAACAGAGCCTCAGCACATTTATTACAGAGGTCTTTATTTTCATAAAGAAAGTCTTTATTCCACTCTATCCCGTCAGAATAACTGTGTGTCCCATTAGGTATTACTATACTGATGTGGTCCTCACATTCTTTTCCGCATCTGTCACAATCAACAACTGTTCTTTTCATCCTCGGGAATCCTCCGCGTCAAACAATTGGATCCAGCGTCCACTATTCCACCACCGGCCCATACCACACTTATGAAATTCTGGCTCTGCTCGGACATCAGGACAACCATAGTCAGGGCAATGCATTGAAATGAACTTCGGGTTGGGCTCGGCTCTGCAAATAACCGAGGACATTAACACATCACAGTCTTCAGTCCATACCTCTTCCCCGGCTTTACTTCTTCCCGAGATTGGCTCTTGAACGTAACTGTCTCCAGAGTGAAAGCAACTGATACAAGTCATCTCACAGTCTTTCATTTTTTACATCCCTAAAATCTCTGAATAAAATTTCCCGTCGTTGGCTGGTTTTCCCAGGCCTCCCAGAGAGGCTGTCCACCATGCTCTTCTTAAATTTCTCTAGTAGCTCTTTATCTTTCTTCTCTTCAGCCGCGTGCTCGGCGTTTACCCTCTCCATGTCCTTCCAATAACTAGGAGCTTCCAGTATCTTATTCCAAACATGTTTTGCTACGGGCACGGCTAAAAAACCGACAACCCATAATGCTATTCTAGGCCACATAGTGCCCTCCTTTAAAATTGTTCTTCCCAGCCATCAAATTCCCCTGCGATGACTTCTTGGTGGTAGAGGTAGTTATTTTCCTCTGTAACACGGTCCATTCGACCTTCTACTTGATCATAGCTCAACGGCATAAACTCATGGGCGTCTACCCCCACGTTGAAAGAGAGCCAGAACTGAGCCAGCTTATTATGTATATGTCCAAATAGATGCCATGCCCCGTGCATAGCCCTGTTCCATGTACGGTGTGGGTAGTGGCTCAACCAGATATACTTGTCATATACTTTGATCATGGCTGTGTCTTTAACCCAGACCCACCCTAGTTGGTTGATGCTATTGTTATCGTGGTTACCTTTGATCAGATACTTTCTTCCGTTTAGTCTTTCGAATATCTCTTGGTTTTTCTGTAGCTGGCCCCAGCCAAAGTCTCCTAAGTGATAGATAAAATCTTCCTTCTTCACTACCGAGTTCCAGTTCTTAATAATAGTCTCATTCATGTCTTCCAGGCTCTCGAAGGGCCTGGCACAGTAACACATGATATTGTAATGATTGAAGTGTGTATCCGAGGTAAAAAAGTAATTTGCCATTGAATCTTTTTCCTTCCTATTGAATCTTATAGTATAGACACTGCGTGTGTACTAATGTTTCGCATGGTGTCTAAAAAATTGGAGGTTGTTATGGAAGAAACACTAGAAGAAAGATACGCGCGTCTGTATAAAGACCTGGGGATTTCAAAAGAGGAAGCTGCAGAGCTCTCCAAAAGAGTGATGTCTTCCTATGAATGAGGCGGATGCACTGCTTGTGGTTCACAAGAAAATTTAGAGGAACAAAAAGAACCTGAAGTTGTCTAATCTCGTTAGCAAGAAGAGCTAGGTGCCTTCTTGACTAAACTACACTCTGCGGAGGTAATATAATATGAACTGGATAGTACCAGTGTCACTGGATGAGTTCAGGACACCGATGACAAGCTTATTTGATTCTATGATAGCGGAGTTTTTTAAGCCAGTGGACCCGTTTAGATCCTTTTCTTCTGATGTCAAAACGCGGTCTTATCCCAAGGTAGATGTAAGACAGGATAATGCAGATTTAATTTTTGAGGCGGCATTGCCTTTTGTGAAAAAAGAAGACCTGGACATTGGCATCAAGGGCGGGACTCTCACGATCTCTGGAAAGGTTCAAAAAGACGAAACCTTCGATGAGGGAAATTTTATCAAAAGGGAGTTGGTGAGATCTTCATTTGCTAGGTCCTTTCCCCTGCATGATAAGATGCATTCTGATTGGGAAAAGAGGGGAGGCCAAGTCTCCGCCGACCTGACTGAGGGTGTCTTGACCGTGAGATTAATAGAGTTTTTTGATCCCTTACCTGGGTCTGTGGAATCAGGGAAAGACGTTAAGAAAATAGACGTCTCTTAATTAGTAAGGCCCGGTAGGCTCTCTACCGGGCTTTCGTTTTATAGAGCATACGGGTCGTGAGTCTTGCCCGCCTTTAACTCGGCTTTATAAGTTTCAGCCACCTCTTGTAAATAAGCAACAACATCTTTATCAGAAAACGACAATGAGCAGTCAGTTCGTATGTCTGGACGGCTAGTCACCATGATTTTCCCTTTTAGGTGTTCCATTAATACGTTTAGGTTCCCCAGAAGTTTCTCTCCCAGCGAACTATTATCCCAGATCTTTTTATACTGCTCGGCCTTTTCTTCATCATGAGCAGGCTCCCCCATATGGTGGAATCTAGTAATACTTTCTATGGCCTCTTCCAATAGGTAAGTCCACTTGTCCTCTTTAAAGACTAATACACCTTTATACTCTTTCGGGACGTGGGGATTATATAAGAATTCAAAGGTCCCCCCGAAAATACTTGCAAATGAAGCCATTGCTATATAAATGGTTGACAGCGAATCTCGGCTATGCGCCGTCTTTATGTAACTCAAGACTTCGTCTTCTGTGTACGTTTTTTTAAAGGTCACTCAATTATCCCCAGTACGTTCTCTTCCTCGATGATAATAAATTTTTCTCCATCAATCACTACTTCACTTCCAGCATACTTTCCAAATATTATCTGGTCGCCCACCTTTACTTTCAGGTCCAAAAGGGCTCCTGATTCTGTTCTATAACCTTCCCCCGCCGCTACAACAACGCCCTTAGACGGGGTCTCTTCTGCCGCCTTTGGTATAAAGATACCGCCGGGCGAAACCTCTTCTGCGTCGTCTCTTTTGATCAACAGCTTGTCATATAGTGGTTTGAACTTCATTATTTTTCTCCCTTTGTAATGATTTCATCCTGGTCTCCCAATACAATTCTGTGTTTATCATAATGGGTATCAACTCTTTTTACTACCTCTTTGTTATCACACTCAGCGCAAGTGTAAGTCCAATAGTTTATGGGTCCTCCCATCAGGGTGGAAGAGCATGAATTTCTAAAATTCTCGCTTCCGCATTTAGAGCATACTAAATTTGCCATCAGAAAACTCCCTCTTTTATCAGTGCCCACTTCTGAGAGCGGGTCAGTTTTTTTATTTGTAGTTCTAACTTGGTAGCTTCTGATCTTGTATCTACTACATCACTGTACCATACCAGTCTTACTGGCCGCCGGGCCCTTGTGTATTTGGCTCCCTTGCCCCGGTTATGTTCCTCTAAACGGACGTCAATATCACGGGAAATCCCACAGTATAACGTTCCGTCACTACATAACACCAAATACGCCTGCCACATCAGTGTAAGTATTCCTTTTTATTTCCTTCGGAGGAGCTCATTCCCCGGAGTTTATTTATAATACCGCTTATCTTTTCTCTGGCCCAGTTAGTGGTCCCCGTGGAGTCATGCACAACTTCCAGACTTCTAATCATTATCTCTATTTCTGTAACCGAGAAAAAGACAGTCTCTTTATTGTAACTACTGTAATCATCCATCTTGTCTCTTTCTGTCGTTGACATACTTAGCCCAAACCTTTGCTTCTGAGTCCATAATGTCGTGCTCGTAGTCGTCCCCTTGTAACATCGAAGTCATCTTGGCTTTTGCTATAACTTCCATTAT
>Ga0208980_10003055_pt1 | contig 10157 bp, 9 predicted proteins | sample WetSurMetagenome_3_FD_187993 | JGI IMG/M metagenome (GOLD analysis project Ga0208980, IMG submission 187993) | Wetland microbial communities from Twitchell Island in the Sacramento Delta, sample from surface sediment Aug2011 Site A1 Bulk (version 2) | ecosystem: Environmental > Aquatic > Marine...
TTCACTATTTTTGAATCAACAAAAATAATTTACTATGTTTTAATCAGTAATGAACAAAACAGTAAAAAAAATTGTAGTCATACTTATAGTCCTGATACTGCTTCCTGCGGCGTTTCTTACAATTAATGAATTTATTTCTCTCAACCAAAACGAAGAAGTGATAGGAAGAATTTATTCCAATCAGCTTGATGCAATTCTTTATTCGGTTAACCAGTATTCAGAAGATGTTGTAAGCAGCTGGGCAAGCAGGATTGATGAGTTTCATGATAATCTTAATAATTTAGATGATATAAAAATCTCCTCAACCATTGATAGTTTTTACAGCCAGTTTCCGTCCTTGTCCATAATTTTCGTGGCTGACAGTGCTAGTAGTGAAATAAAACTCATTGTGAAAAAGGAGGATAATAACTCTTTAAATAAATTAGGTGAGTTTAAAAAATCAGTTAAAAATATTATATACGAGAATCAACCAATTGTAGAAAGACTCCTGACTTATAAAAAAGCAGGCTATCGAAAGCTTGAACCTATCAAATCAGATTCAACTATTAATGGTTCAATTCTGTTGTTTATTGAAGAAACGCCTGAAGGAGTAGGCAGGATAACCGGGATGGTGATTGATCCAAAGGAATTTACTTACAGAATACTTTCTCCCAAATTGCAGGAAGTTGCCCAGCAGGAATTTTTGATTTCAGTTTTTAATCGCGCAGAAAATTATCAGTTTAATTCCTCCAGGGATTTTAAGGTTGGAGAAGTTCAGCAATCTAAGGCTTTGTGGATATTTCCAGACTATCAAATCGGAATTTCTTTAGTCGGACAAACTATCGAAGATCTTGTTCAGCAAAGAGCACTTACGAATATTCTACTTATCGGTTTGCTTACAATTGTTTTAATTCTTGGTGTGTGGATAGTTTACAGGAATATTAAAAAAGAAGTCGAACTTGCGCAGATAAAATCTGATTTCGTTTCAAATGTTTCTCACGAACTCAGGACTCCGTTATCACTCATCAGTATGTTCTCAGAAACTCTTGAGATGGATCGTGTAAAAACTGAGGAGAAGAAAAAAGAATATTATTCGATCATTAGTCAGGAAGCTAATCGTTTAAGCAAAATAGTAAATTCAATACTTAACTTCTCCAAAATGGAAGCGGGGAAGAGGCAATTCAATTTTGTTCAAAGCTATTTAAATGATGTTGCTGAAAATGTTTATCGTTCTTACAAATTTCATCTTGAACAGAAAGGATTTACTTTTAGCATTGTGAAGGACGAATCGATTCCGATTATTAAAATAGATGAAGAAGCAATTTCTGAAGCGATCGTTAATCTTGTTGATAACGCAGTTAAGTACAGCAATACTAACAAAGAAATAATAATTCGTACAGGAATGGAAAACAATTTTGCTTACGTTGAAGTAGAGGACAGAGGTATCGGCATTCCCGAAAAAGATCAGAAAAAGGTGTTTGAAAAATTTTTCAGAGTTGGTTCGGCCAATGTTCATAACGTAAAAGGATCTGGAATAGGTTTAAGCATTGTTAAGCACATTGTTGACGCACATCATGGTAGGATTGAGTTAAGGAGTGAACTGAATAAAGGAAGTAAGTTTAGGTTGCTGTTGCCGTTGAATAAAACGTAGCAGTAAGCTTTAAGCTATAAGCAGTAAGGAGGTCAAAGAAGATGAAAGATTTTAGAAGTTTAAAAGTTTGGGAGAAAGCTCATTTATTAACTTTGAAAATTTATAAAGTCACCGAAAAATTTCCTCGTGAGGAATTGTACGGATTGACTTCACAGATTCGAAGAGCTTGTGTTTCAATTCCAACAAACATTGCAGAGGGATGTGTTAGAAGTTCCGATGCAGATTTTTCTCGATTCCTTTATATTGCTCTCGGTTCAACAAGTGAATTAGAATATTTAATGATATTAGCCATGGATTTAAATTTCATTAAGAATGAATTGCATACCGAATTAAATAACGAAATCAATGAAATCAAAAAGATGCTGATATCAATGATTCAAAAACTTAAAGCTTAACGCTTACGCTTAAAGCTAAGAGGATATTCTTATGGTAAAGATTCTTATCGTCGAAGACGAACCAAATATGCGAATGGGTTTACGTGATAACCTCGAGTTTGAAGGTTACGAAGTAAGCATAGCCGAAGATGGTGAAAAAGGTTTGAAGCTAATCCGCGAAAACCAATACAACCTTATCATACTTGATGTGATGATGCCGAAGATGTCCGGCTTTGATGTTTGCAAAACTATCCGTAAAGAAGGAGTGCAAACTCCGGTTATACTTCTTACTGCGAAAGGTGAAGAGATTGATAAAGTTCTCGGACTTGAATTAGGTGCAGACGATTATGTAACTAAACCTTTCAGTCTTCGCGAACTGCTTGCAAGAGTAAAAGCTGTTTTAAGACGAGGTGAAACTTCTATTAACACAAATGCTTCTGAAGCTGTCATCGGAAAGTTGACAGTTCATTTTACAGGTTACCAGGCGTACGAGGAAGGAATTCCTGTTCAAATGTCGCACAAGGAATTTGAAATACTCCATTATCTCTGGAAAAAAAGAAACCAGACAATCAGCAGAGATGAATTACTTAACAATATCTGGGGATATGAAGAAAATCCTGCAACACGTACTGTGGATAATTTCATTGTTAAGCTGCGTAATAAAATTGAAAAGGATCCCAACCACCCGCAGATAATTTTAACCGTGCACGGGATTGGGTATAAGCTGGTTAGTTGAGTAAATGCGAACTCGCCGTCAGCTTGAGGCACTGGTTAGACTATTTTTATTAACAGCAACATTTAGTCTAATTTTCCGTGATAGATTAACTTCTGTCTTGTCTGTGCTTCATATACAAGGAAAAAAGCTTCTTTGGGAAAAAGAGCTGCTCCATAAATTTGTGTTGCTGGTGTTACTTTGAAGTAAAACAAATACTCCAAATCATTTCCATTATAATGAACCAAACCGTCTGTCATTAGCAAAAAAATATCCTTTGAATTTCTTCCCCAGATACGTTGGTAGAAATTAGGATTATTCACATTCAGTACGGTTTGAAATTGATTGTTTCTACGGATTGCAATTCGATTACCTAAAACAAAGTAAACTTCACCATCAATTAAGCTTAGATCTGATTGTGTACCTTTTGTCCAAACACTACTATATAATTGTTTTAATATTCCTTGTTTATATTCATAAATAAGTGTGCTATCATAGTATAGACCATTACCAACTCTATAGGTGTTTAAGTAAATATTGCTATCAAAATTGTTTTTAAATAGATTTCCTACAATACCGATTATATCATCAGTATTAAGCATCGTCCATTTATTATTTAGAAAATGTGCAATCACGCTATTATTAAATCCGCCGATTGAGTCTGGCGAACCACCTACAACATAAATGTCATTTGGGGATTCACCCCAAATATTTTGGATAACAAAATAATCGGTTCCTTCCTTTTTTAATTTAACAGATAAATTCCAAGTATTTCCATTAAATCTCCAAATAGCTCCATTATCTGCGCCCACGTAAATATTATCAGCTGAAAATCCACATAGTCCCTTCAGACCAAATAACCCAATAACCTGAGAAGAAACCCAATTATCACCATTAAAATGATAAATAGATTTTTCCCAATTACTAGCACTTACTGTCCAAACATCTGTAGGTGAACTTCCCCACATTCCGTAGTAAAAATTATCAGGAGCATCTAATGTATCCACTGTCCAGTTATAATCTCTTCTTCCAGGAACTATATTATCAATAAATTCCGTTGGTGAATCACAGGAACTAAATAAAAGTAAGGTAATGATTACTAAAAGAAATATATTTTTCATTTACTACTTATATTTTTTGCTAAATAGCCTAACTATTACTTATACTGTACAGAATTATTAGTTAGGGAACGTAGATTGGCGTGCAGTTGCATATCTAAGTTCCAGTTTCTTTGATTATTGCCTAAAAAGTAAATATTTGAAAATATCTCGTGCATATATATCATCCTTGTGCTTGCTGGATAATAATCTACTCCATATTCTCTCTGTAGGATTCATCATTTCTCCCATAACGAAAAACCAATTCTAAATCATATCAAATTTGCAATTGCAACTTACTCAGTATTAAATAACTAATAAAGCAACAATAAGCGATTAGCAAATAATTGGATAGAGAAGAATAAAATTATTCTCAATACTTAATCGAGATTCTTCGTCATCCCGACATTGTCGGGATTCCTCAGAATGACAACTAAAACCTAACTATTGTAATCCATTTGATGGAATCTGCCATGACATCTTTTTACAATTCCTTACTTGCCCATGACCCCTGTTGCACTTAGAAAGAGTAGTTTTCTAGTGGAAATAATGATTAACTGTTCAACTAAAAAACTTAAAATACAGGAGGAAAACAAAATGGGAACTTATAAAACATTATTAACCGCAGTTCTTCTCGCAGCAGTTTTAACCGGTTCGGTTTATGCGCAGAAGAATTCAATAAAAGATGTTACTCCTAACAAGCACGCATTGGAAAACCTTGTTGCAGGAATACATTCTGATAACACCGGAGTTAAAAGAAGTGCTATCTACTTTGCCGGTAAATACAGAATAGCCGAAACCGAAGAAGCTCTCATAGCTCAGCTTAAAGAAGAAAACGATCCAAGCACAAGAATTTTGATAGCTCTGGTTCTTTACGAAATGGGTAGTGAAGAAGGTTTACTTGAAGTAAAAGATCTTTCTATGAAGGATAAAGATGCTAAAGTAAGAAGAATGGCTGCACAGATTTACAATGAGTATCTGGTCAACGATTCAAATACAACAGCTTTTGTTACAGAGTAGTTTTTTACGATTGAAATTAAAATCTTTGCAGTATTGAAATCAATATAATTGAGTAATGAAAAAACTATCTGTTTGTCTTGGGATTTTCTTAATAGTCTTTGTTGGCTGTAAGTCGGAAACTGATAACCAGCAGGATATGAATAACAAAAACATATTCGGAATAGAGGATAAATGGCCCGGTGTGAATGAAAAGAATTATATCGATCTGGAAGGCAACTGGAGATTCTCGATTGGTGATGACAGTCTGTGGGCTTCACCCGATTTTGAAGATAATAACTGGGAAAAAATAAAAGTACCGGCAATGTGGGAAGATCAGGGATTCCACGGTTACAACGGATATGCCTGGTACAGAAAAACTTTTAAAGTTCCGAAGGAGTTTATCGGAATGAATATTATTCTTAGTGCCGGATTTATTGATGACGTTGATCAAACTTTTATAAACGGAAAACTTGTAGGAATGTCCGGAGGATTTCCACCACAGTTTGTAACTGCTTATGATGCTCACCGTGAATATTATCTTCCAAAAGATATTTTAAAAGGAGGAGAGAATACAATAGCAATTCGTGTTTATGATGCTCAGCTTGGCGGTGGAATTTCAGGGGGAAGAGTTGGACTATCTGTTATCCAATCAAATTCAGGTCATATTGCTTACCTTGATCTAGATATAAATCTAAGAGGATCCTGGAAAATAAATATTGGTGATATCCCTGATTGGAAGAATCCGGATTATGATGATAAAGAGTGGAAAGAAATATTTGTTCCCGCTTTCTGGGAAACTCAGGGTTTTAAAGATTATGATGGATTTGCCTGGTACCGGGTGAAATTTACTTTGCCGGAAAAATACTCAAATGAAAATATGGTCCTTATGCTTGGGATGATTGACGATATTGATCAGACTTTTCTTAACGGAATATTAGTTGGCTCAGTCGGCGACTGGAATTTTGATATTGCTCCAACAAACTTCAATTATAACAATGAATGGGAAACAATCCGCGGATATTATATCCCCGATAATGTTTTACTTCCAGGGAAAGAAAATACAATTGCAGTAAGAGTTTACGACGGATTTATTGATGGTGGAATTTATAAAGGACCAATCGGACTGATAACTCAGAAAAAATACCGGGAGTACTGGAATAGTCAATAATAAGCTGCAGTTTATTTAAATAGTTTAACCTACTGCTAATTTTTAAATCACAAATAATAAAACACAAACAATTTTCAATAACTAAATTTCAAAATTCAAAAATTAGTTTAATCAATTTGAATTTGAAATTTTTATTTATTGCTTCCTGTTTGGAATTTTCTATTAAACAGAATAAACGTCATAATAATAAAGAACGACCCAAACAAAACATCCGATGCATAATGAGCACCAATTACAACTCTGCTCGATGCCAGAACCGTAGCCCAAATGAAAATTAGGATAGTTGAAGAGTATGTAAGCCAGGCTTTTTTATTTACTAGTAAAATTAATAAAGGCAATAACATCCAGCCCATTGCTGCGTGACCGGAAGGAAATGAATCCGAACCAGTTATTCCCTGTGGTAAATACCACGGACTGAATTGTGAAAATGCAGCATCAAGTTCTCTGAAACGAACTCTTCCCCAAAAATATTTTACTCCTTGAATACAAATGACATATCCAAATAACGCAACAGCCACAACCACTTTAGAATATTTAATAGCAGCTGCACTTTTTACTTGCTGTATTTTATGAATGATGATAAATAAGATCAGATTGATAGCAACAGAGATAATCAAAAAAGTTACAAGATGATTCGATGCAATAACGTCAAAGAGTATATCGAATAAATGAAAAATCAACCCACTGCCTACTAAAAAGAAAACTACTTTTTGAACGTTTGACCAAACATCTGACTTATTTTTTATGAAAGAATAATAAATATAAATCCCACTCAGGATGACAAGTAATCCCGGGATCATTCCGTAATTCTCAAGAAATTTTGCCCAGACCGAGTTTTGATTTACAATTTGTTTAGAGATTTCAAGATCATAAACTCCGGATATTACGGCAAGGATTATCCAAATCATGGACAGTATGAAAATATATATTTTAAGGTGTCTCATTTTTCGTTTTAAACTTACTAATATTGAATAGTATTTAAATTGATTGCAAATATATTACTGATTAACTTTATTTATTCACTCTCACATTAAAAACTATTAATCTGTATATCAAAGATTCTAATAACTTAAGAATGTTAGAATTGAAAATATGAAAGATATAAAATGAAAAAACCTGATAATCATATTCTTGTCATCTTCGGTGCTTCCGGGGATCTCACATACCGAAAATTAATTCCGGCTGTCTATGATTTGTTCCGGCAAAATCTTTTACCAGAAAAGTTTGCGATTCTTGGTGTAAGTCGTACTGAAATCTCTGATGAAAAATTCAGAGATAAAATGAAAGGTGGAATAAAAATATTTGCAAACTTTAAAGTAGATGACGATAAAATCGTTGACAATTTCCTCCAACACCTTTCATACTTTGCAATTGATACTGAGAGCAAAGAACACTTCAGGAAATTAAAAAATCATCTGGAAAATATGAACAGTAATTTAGAAACAGGAGACAATGCGATTTACTATCTTTCCACTCCACCAACATTATACGGCGTGATTCCTGCTTTACTTGGGGAAGTTGGCTTGAACACTTGTTCAAACGGAAGCTGGAAAAAACTCATTATTGAAAAACCATTTGGTTATGATCTTGCGTCAGCGCTTGAATTAAATAAGAAGTTGTCAAAATATTTTAGGGAAGAACAGATTTACAGAATCGATCATTATCTCGGAAAGGAATCGGTTCAGAATATTTTAGTTACCAGGTTCTCGAATGGAGTTTTCGAACCGCTCTGGAACCGAAACTATGTTCATCATGTGGAAATTACATCAGTTGAAAGTATTGGAATAGAAAATCGTGGTGGATATTATGATTCATCCGGTGCAATGAGAGATATGGTTCAGAATCATCTGTTACAGTTGACGGGTTTGATTGCAATGGAACCGCCATCTTCATTCGATTCGAATGCAATAAGAAATGAAATTGTAAAAGTATTCCAATCTTTCCGACCCTTCAGTGAAAATGATATTTCGAAAAATTCAATTCGAGGTCAGTACACTTCAGCAACAGTAAAAGGTGAAAAACTTATTGGTTACCGTGAGGAAAAAGGCATCAGTAAAGATTCACGAACGGAATCTTATGTAGCAATGAAAGTATTCATTGATAACTGGCGTTGGGGTGGCGTTCCATTTTATATCCGGTCTGGAAAAAGATTGCCAACAAAGGTTACTGAAGTCGTAATCAATTTTAAACCGACACCTCATTTTCTTTTTTCAAAGCAGGATATTAATAATTCCTGCAATCAGCTTGTGCTTCGCATTCAACCTGATGAAGGTGTGCTTTTAAAAGTAGGAATGAAAGTTCCGGGACAAGGATTCAATGTTCAAACTGTTAATCTGGATTTTCATTACTCCGATCTTTCTCATTCATATTTACCTACTGCTTATGAAAGACTTCTTCATGATTGTATGATAGGTGATTCAACATTGTATCAACGTGCTGATGCAGTAGAATCAGCGTGGAAGTTTGTAGATCCAATTTTAAATGCCTGGAAGAATGACAATAAAATTCCGATTTATGGTTATCCTGCGGGAACATGGGGTCCGGAAAAAGCTGACAATCTACTTGAAGAAAAAGGATTAACATGGAGATATCCATGTAAAAATCTTGCTGAAGATGGAATTTATTGTGAACTATAAATGATGATAAAAATTTTTAAAAATACCGAAGAATTATCTTTTGAATTTTGTAATGAGTTGATAAAAATTAGTTCTCAAAAGGGAAAATGCTTTATTGCTCTTTCTGGTGGAAGCACTCCAAAAATTATTTTTCAAACATTATCAGAGCGTTTCAAAGATAAAATCCAATGGTATAAAATTCACTTATTCTGGAGTGATGAAAGATGCGTATCACCGGATGATTCTGAAAGTAACTATGGAATGGCAAAACAGTATTTGCTTGATTTCATTAGTATTCCGGAAGAAAATATTCGTCGCATAAAAGGTGAGGATGAGCCGGAACAGGAAGCCGTAAGATATTCTGAGGAAATAAAAAATATTGTTGATTCAAAAAAAGGATTACCGAGCTTTGATCTTGTAATGCTTGGAATTGGTGAAGATGGACATACTGCATCTATCTTTCCAGATCAAATGCATTTACTGAATTCGCAAAATATTTGTGAAGTTGCAGTTCATCCAATTAGTGGACAAAAAAGAATTACAATGACTGGATCAACAATAAACAATTCTGACGAAGTAATATTTTTAATAACCGGACGAAGCAAAGCAGATATTCTGAAAAAAATATTGGAAGATCAGAATAAAATTTATCCTGCAGCAGGTATCAAACCCATAAACGGCGAATTAAAATATTTTATTGATGAGGAAGCATCAAGCTTGTTGAATAAATAATGAACATCGCTCATCTAAAAAATTCTTAATTTTAGATAAGAGTTTTGTATTGAAAAAGTCTAAAATGTAAATAATAAAATGAAGGAAAAATCATGAGTAAGTTAAATAAATTAGCTGAACTTGGACAATCAGTCTGGCTTGATTTCATAAGCAGAAAACTTCTGACGAGTGGAGAACTTATAAAGCTTAGAGAGATGGGCTTAAGAGGAATGACGTCAAATCCTACAATCTTCGATAAAGCAATTTCTAAAAGCACAGACTATGATGAAGATATCAGACGCCTTGTTGAAAAAGGATTGTCTGTTGAGGATATTTATGAAAGACTTGCTTTAAAGGACATTGGAATCGCTGCTGACGAAATGAGAAAAGTATATGATGAAACAGATAGCCTCGATGGTTATATCAGTATCGAGGTTAATCCACTTCTCGCAAATAATACACAAGAGACGATTAAACAAGCTAAACATCTTTTTAAAGCTTTAGGCAGACCGAATATCATGATAAAAATTCCGGGAACAGAAGAAGGACTGCCTGCAATAACAGAAGTTCTTGGTTCCGGAATAAATGTAAATGTAACTTTAATATTCAGCTCTGAAAGTTACCGAAAAGTAGTTGAGGCATTTATGGCTGGTTTAGAAAAGTACGATGTTGCTGGTGGAGATATAAGTAAACATGCTTCAGTCGCTTCATTTTTTGTTAGCCGTGTCGATACAGCGGTTGACAAAGAGCTTGAAGCAAAAGGAAATAAAGAGCTACTCGGTAAAATTGCAATCGCAAATTCCAAACTGGCATTCTCAATATCTGAAGAAATGTTCGGCAGTGAAAGATGG
>Ga0208980_10003056_pt1 | contig 10156 bp, 6 predicted proteins | sample WetSurMetagenome_3_FD_187993 | JGI IMG/M metagenome (GOLD analysis project Ga0208980, IMG submission 187993) | Wetland microbial communities from Twitchell Island in the Sacramento Delta, sample from surface sediment Aug2011 Site A1 Bulk (version 2) | ecosystem: Environmental > Aquatic > Marine...
TTTACGAATCCTTAACCTCCAGAATTATTTATTTAATAAAGTTACCAATTATTAACCACTATTAGATGAAAATACAGCTTCTCCCGCTTCTTTTGTGTTAATCTTGTTTTGCAGTTGAACAGGAAGCCTTGATTCTGCTTTCAGGAATTGCTTCAGATTCACTAATTCTGACAACAATGAGCAGATTGGGTTTTACTGTGGCTCTGATATAATCCTTTAAATGAATAAAAAAGGCGGTACATATGTCTCGCTGCATTTCTCCGTGAAGTCGGAGCACTCCCCTGGTATCAGGTGGAGTAAAAAAGGTTGTACCGCCCGTACTGTAAATATACAAAATTCTGAAAAATACAAACATCAGAATCCTGCGATCTGCAGATGCATGGTATCTGACTCAATTCGTTCATTTCTTAAAGTCAATTAATGGCCATTTGTCAAAGTCGCGATCGAGGAGCATTTCATCGTCTGATATAATCACCCATTTGTTTCTGGGGCTATAAACATCGTAAATAATTTTATGGCCACCTGGGAACTTAAAATGAGTCAATAATTGTTCCTGGTCAGGATTGGCTTTCATAATTTCGTTTAATAATCCGGTACACTCACGATCCTCAAAGATTGCTATCAATCCAAAATTACGAGTAGAATAGACTACTAAAGAGACACTATCTTTCATTGAAAACACTGACCAGTTATTGCCTTTTTCGAGAGGGGTAATTCCGGAAGGGACAATCACCGGTCCTGCAGCGCACGCAAAATTCTTAAATACTCCTGTATTATTCCATCTCATATAATCAGTCCCCGGACCCGAAAGATGAAAGGTCTCAGAAAGATTGGCCGAATTATCATCGAGAAAAAGGGTAATTGGCCTGGGAACGATCAGTGACCGTTTTCCGCGGTTAGCACCTCCTGCAGACAGAAGAAAATGTTTTCCTGCGGAATATATCTCCGGACAGGCAACAGGACCATGTCCCATTTGCACAAAGTAACCATTCCCTTTATTAAATAATATTTCAACAACTTTATCTGCAGGACGATAAGGCATACAGGCACCAATTAAAGCGTGGGCATTACCTATACCAATGTCAGGAAGATAATTTAAATCAGGAGAATAGCTCAACCATGACTTCATAAAAACTGTTTGATAATCGTTGGCAAATTCCTGAATACCGGCCTTTTCATATCTCCTTCGCATCGGGGGATAGTGGTTGAGGTTATAACTGCCTAAAGCATAACACCAGTTCATATAATCCAGAACTTTGCGAGCTTCATTTTTAACTTTATCAGAGGCAAATGCTTCGAGGTTCAGCAATGCTGTAATTGTATAACCAATGTATGGATTTGAGTTGAATTCATATAATCCATTATTGTTCATCTCTGACAGGAACGCAATGATTTTGGCTTCCATTCCATTCTGAACATTATCATAGAAGGTATCTTTATTGCCATGAAGTGCTATCCACCTGTTTTTGAGATACCGGGAACCTTCTGTCATCAAAATATGGTTTTCGGTTTCGAATACTAATCCTAATGTATGGGGAGCAGCATCCCGGAATTTATTGCCAGTCTCTGTCAGCAGTACATTAAGTAAATGGTCCTTTGTATCTGGATATAGAATTTCCGGATCGTCCCCAAAAAAATAGAGGATTGTTGTTAATACAGTTATTGTGAAATCATAGTCACCTTCCTTATTCAATGCCCATTTTGACCCGCTCACTCCATGCGGTTTAAGATTAATAATCAAATTGTTAGTCTCTTTTAACTCGTGCCTGGTTATTAGTTTTGCCAGTAACACCCTTGGAGCATCGGTTTTACCTTCTGATCTCCAATCTGGTAAGGATTTACCAGCCCAAAAGTTGAAAATACTATCGGCAAATGCTGTATTATTCTTCCATTTGATTGACCTTTCTGATGGTATGATGCTGTTGCCAGGCTTAAGGTTAAAATTATGATATCTCACTTCACCAAAGAGCCATGAGGTAAAATGCCTGTTAGTTATAATTAAAAATACTGCCAACAGGCAGATAATAAAATATATCCATTTGTTTGACAGACTGATATTCATCCCCTGGTTTAGAGTTTTGATATGAATGGGTTCCAGATTCTGGTAACTAAATTATATTTCTATTATTAAGCCGGAAAAACATACATGAGAATAATTAAACCCTCTTGACCGGTTGCTGATTACACCTTTTTTATTATTCTGACAGATTCTTTTCCCCCGGCCCCGATGTTCTTTGCCTTCCTGAGAACTACAGAGCCAAAACCTTCAATTGTAATTTTAGAAATATCAATATCTCCATTCAGAACATTCAGCGTTAACGATATGTCTCCATTATCTTTTAAGATTTCCACTGTGCCGTAAGAATACCCGTCTGACCAAAAATATTTTCCGCTGATGTCTCCAAATTTTATCTCCTTTGATACTCCTGAATACTGAAATCCGGTAAGAGCAAGAACAGCAGACCAGCTGGCCATCGCCCTTCCATAATGATGTCCGCATTCAGCCTCATCAAATGGACTCCTACTTCTTCCGTCATAGCGGCTACGGATATTGGTAATACATTTTAATCCATCCTGAATCTGACCCTCGTATAGCATACCTATAGCCGCGGTATATTCAAATCCTGTCATTACCTCTGTAAAATAAGGAAATGGATTTAAAGGCCTTGATTTAGGATAAGATGCCATGAGTAGTGCTGACTCGTTACCAAGTGCATAACTGCGGAAACAATTGAAATGGTCCGAAAGATCAGCTACATAATTGTATTTCATAATGCTCTGAAGTGTTTTGGCAACATTTTCTTTCTTAACAAGATAACCAAGGCCGCATACGTGTGCAAGATACTGGCCTACAAGCTGATCTACGAGGCAACCTTCTCCAAGCTGGTAATCAGGATTCCCATAATCAGTTGATCCCATTCCGACTAACTGTTCTTTAGGAATGTTTTCTTTCTCAGGAACTATAATTTTATGAATATAGTATTCACCATTGAAAAGGTTCTCGTCTGTCCATTTACTGCCGCTAAGAAATAACTTCCTGCATTTCGAAGCTGTTTCTTTGTCTTTCATGTATTTTGCCATCTCTTCCATTGCCCGTAAAGCTCCAAGATACCAGATTGTCATCTGAGGATTGGGACCATAGTATTCCACATCCATAGTGTTATGCTGGACCCCTTCCATTACTCCATCCTGATCCCCGTCCCATCCCCCTTTTATCCAGGCATAGCTTAACGCTTTTGTTGCTTTAGGATAGAGTTCTTCCAGGTATCGGTCATCTCCTGAAAGTTGCCATTCTCTGTATAGTTTTATAATACAACCCATCTGACCATCGGCAGCAACTTTTGCAAAACCGGAAATATTGTCAAGAGGCAGTTTAACTCTGAAACTCATAAGGCCGGTATCAGTGGTAGCCAGAGCAAATTCAACCTTGCGCATTGTTCGGGCCAGATCACCAAAAAGAAAAGCAGTAGCAGTTTCATAATTCCAGACATGTGTACATGTTCCGAAGCAGCATCCGCTTTTATCGTTGCATCCTTCCCATGCATAAAAATTACCATCAGACAGACGGAAACAAGTCTGTGTTCTTAATGTGCTGACATTAAAGAGTGCCGCTTCTTTAACCTGTTCAGGAAGTTCACTGCTGCAAAATGCTTCAACAAACCGGAGTGTCTTTTCCTCAAGCAGAGCCAATTCAGGAACTGTTTTTAAGGCGACATCCCATGAATTGGCATATTTTGTTGAATAGTAGTTTTGCAAAGGTACAGATGACCATGCTGTTCTGTTCGGGAAATACCAGGTAATCAGGAACCTGATACTCTTTTTTTCATTCGGCTTAAGAATATCATTTATGGCAAGAGATCCTACCGGCTTTGCAGATACATCATCTTTCCTGTTTTCAAGTTTACCGTCAGCCGACAGATCGTCCCAAAAGTCCAGAATAGAAGTGCCCCAACGTTCAGGCAACCATGCTGTCCGGTATGATATACTACCTTGTGAGGTACAGACCATAGACATATTTCCCCACTGGTCGGTCTTGTTATCTACCCCATCCGATGTATAATAAATTCCGCTAATTTTCTGCTCCTGACGAAAAGTATTTTTATTACCAGCTGCTTTGCCCTGACTTCCGTCTTCCCCAATAAAGTTCTGCATCGTTCCGCAAATACTGAATGATATTTCTTTATCTGAGGTGTTGGTTAATTCAAAATCAAGAATCGCCATCGGAATACTGCTATTATCTATATCTCCGGGAATCAGCGGATTGAATGCTTTTATTTTTACCTCAACCGGAATCTGGGGTGTCTTAAGGTTAACCTGGCCAAACGGGTAAGCAGCTTCAAAAGAGACCTCTTTGAATCTGGGCAGACCATGATTAGTCGATACTGCACCGGAACTACCCTCATACTCAAAGAACGGGACCGGGCCCTCAAGCAATCTGAGATCCTTTTTTCCGTCAAAATCGGTAAACAGGGTGAAAAAAGCAGAATTGTTTCTTCCTGAGCCGGGATTATAACCTTTTGCCGGCCTGTTCATTATTTCCCAGTCCTGCAAATTTCCTCTTCCACCCAGGGATACCGTTCCTGTGCCAATGCCTCCAACCGGAAGAGCTATTTTATAGATATGTTCCGGGTCATATTTTTTAAGAACAGGCCAATCAGAAGAAAAGAGTGGCTGAACGAAAAAAATGACAGCATTAAGTATAAACAAGATTTTTTTCATGACTTTTAGTTATAAATGAAAATTTATTTACCAGTCAATCCAACTTCTTAAGAAAATTTAATTACTAAATAGTCTCCTCGCATCTGAAATTGCTTTGCCTCCGGCAACTGGTCCGGGATGAATATCATGAAGCAATTTCCGCAACTGACTGACTACTTTTGAATACTCGGGATCATTGACAAGATTATGCAGCTCCTGAGGATCACTGACCTCATCATACAATTCCTGCCCTGCCTGTCCGAAATTCCATTCTGTATATCTATATTGTTCAGTACGTATGCTGTGCCCGGGAACACCAGCCCGCTGTACCTGGGTAAAGGCAGGATGGTTCCAGGCAGCATCAGGATTTTTAATCAGCGGAACAAGGCTGAACCCTTGCAGATTTTTGGGTGGTGTCAGGCCAGTAAGTTCAGCAAGAGTCGGATATATATCAACCAGTTCCACAATTCTGTGGGAGGTTTTCCCTTTCACTGCTGATGCTGGGACAGAGATTATAAGAGGGCATTTAGATGCTTCCTCGAAAAGACTTTGCTTAAACCAGAGTCCATGTTCTCCCAGCTGATAACCGTGATCACTCCAGAATACTATTATGGTGTTCTTATCCAGACCCAGAGAGTGGATGGCATCCAATAATCTGCCGATCTGGGCATCAACAAAGGATATTGCAGCATAATAAGCCAGCTTACATTCCCGTGCCTGAAGTGTATTTATTCCAAAGTATGGCCATGGTCTGGTTGAGGCAAGTGCAAGCGCGGGATAGTTGTTCCTGGTTGTTGAGTCTATTTCAGGAAGTTTCATCTGATCAATATTGTACAGGTTAAAATACTTCTCAGGTGTTATCCAGGGACAATGCGGTTTATAAAAACCCGCTGCTATAAAAAACGGTTTGTCTTTATGCTCATTGAGCAACCTGATTGTTTCAGTTGCAACTATGCCATCGGTATGCTGAATATCCGTTCCGTTCTTGTCGGAATAGTAAGCCATCGAGGAACCCAGTCCCTTTTTTTCAGGAGTATAATTAATAACATCCAGTTCAAGAGAAGTCTTATCAAGCCCTGCAGGATTTATCCTCTCCATCCATGAGGCTTTGTCATCAAGCCCGTTGGTACCGATATCGCCAGGATTTCCATAATGAAACATCTTGCCTACTCTGGCAACATAGTATCCATTATTCATGAACATCTGGGGCAAGGTAACAACATCAGGCAAATCCTGTCTGAAATGATATGTCAGGTCAAAAACTTTTGTGGAATCAGGCCTCAGTCCTGTAAGAAGAGAACTACGGCTGGGGCTGCTTAAAGGAAACTGGCAATATGCATTTGCAAATACCACACCATTTTTAGCAAGCCTGTCAATATTGGGAGATTTTACCAGGATATTCCCAAAGCTTCCCAGGTCATCATTCATATCATCGACTGCGATAAAAAGCACATTCATCTTTTTTTGCTGTGCACTCAGTGAAAATGAAACAGCGGTTGCTGCAACCGGTAATAAAAATCTGCTGATTAAAGATGTCTTCATTTTTAAATTATTTTGACGCATAATTAAGTGAAATGAAGTCTGCACTTCATTGTCCGGGAATCATTAATATTATAAAGTTAGCAGATTTCGGACTCAGTTGCAACCAATCGCAGGCTATAATGAAAAAAGTCCCGGATCATTGAAACCCAAATTTTTGAAACTTTATGTTATTAAGTATTTATTGCAGAAATTTTTATGTAAAAGCATATCAATGATATTCAAATGACAGTTGCCAATCGGAAATAAAGCAATAAATTAGTAGCTAATAATCTTCAAGAGGCCAGATATACATTTGCTGGAAAATTATAAAATCCAAGAAAATGAAGAGAACGAATCCATGGTTACTACTGTTAATTACCTCACCTATAATCAGTTTCAATCGTCCTGCCAAAGCTCAGGAGAAAATCGATAATAAGCGTCCTAATATTGTCTTCATTTTAGCAGATGACCTTGGTTATGGCGATGTTACCGCTTACAATCCACTGGCCAAAACAACCACACCAAATATCGACAGGTTGGCTGAACAGGGGATTCGATTTACAGATGCTCATTCCCCTTCGGCAGTGTCGACTCCCACAAGATATGGAATACTTACAGGCAGATATTGCTGGAGAAGCCGTTTCCCGGTAGGCGTTTTAAATGGATACAGTCAATCCTTGATCGAACAGGGAAGAACTACAGTTGCCTCCCTTCTGAAAAGGAATGGCTACAAAACTGCAGTGGTAGGAAAATGGCATTTAGGACTTGATTGGGTTCAGAAGAACAATAAAATGAACTATTCAAACACCGGAGCTCAAAAGGCTAAGACTGACATCATAAAAAGTTTCAATCCGGACAGTATAGATTTCTCAAAGCCGCCAACCGACGGACCTCTTAATCACGGCTTTGATTATTCATTTATTCTGCCGGCTTCCCTCGACATGCCGCCTTATTGCTACCTCGAAAACGATAAACTGATAGGTCTGCCTGATGAACTTACTCCAGGAAATGATCTGAACACTGGCTCTGCCGGGGCCTTCTGGAGAGCCGGACTTATTGCCAAAGGTTTTGATTTTGAAGAGGTAACCCCAACCTTTACAGAAAAAGCCATCTCATTCCTGAAAAACCAGAAGCAAGCCGGACAACCATTTTTTCTTTACCTCCCCTATCCTTCCCCGCACACACCCTGGATGCCATCAGCAGAATTTAAAGGCAGTTCAAAAGCAGGTCAGTATGGTGATTTTGTAAATATGGTAGATGGAGAAGTGGGGAAAATTCTTCAGACACTTAAAGAGCTTGGTCTGGAGGAAAATACTATTGTGTTCTTTGCAAGTGATAATGGTCCATTCTGGAGACCTGAGTATATTGAAAGGTATGATCATAAAGCCGCATACATCTACCGGGGAATGAAGGCAGATGCATTTGAAGGAGGGCACCGTATTCCTTTTATTGTACGGTGGACTGGCAAAATAAAATCAGGCAGCCAGAGCACTGAGACAATCATGCTGACCAGCCTGCTGGCAACATGCGCTGCAATCACTAAAACCGAACTGTCTGAGAATGAAGGAGAGGACAGTCATAATATCCTTCCCCTACTGGTTGGAAACAGTTCAGAATACAAACGCCCTGAAGCATATATTCAGCACTCATCGAGAGGCATATTTGCCATACGCAGCGGAGAATGGAAGCTCATCCTGGGCCTGGGCTCCGGTGGATTCTCAAAACCTGAAACAATAGAACCAAAACCCGGTGAAGCTACAGGACAACTTTTCAATCTGAAAGATGATCCTTCAGAGAAAGTGAATCTCTTCCTGCAGAAACCTGGAAAAGTTACAGAGTTAAATGCAATACTTGAAAAATATAAAAGGACAGGAAGAAGCCGCTAAGAGCTCATTAACTGTGCAACACAGTCATACGCATTCAAGTGGATTACTAGTTTTAACTATTTGGCTTCGGAACGACATATATGACATCCTCCTTCATCTGAACCGAAGCTTTATGACGGTTGGCTATAATTATCCCGAGAACAATAAGAATAGCCAGAAGAAGTAGCAATCTGACTGGTCCGCTTTTCAATAATTCCAGAATGAAATAGTCCTTTTTCATTATAATATTATCAAACTAACCAAAGTTACTAAATTTCTGAAAAAGGCTGAAATTTCAGTTCTTTATTCATTTTGATTAACGGACGAAATCTGGTATTCACACTTAATTATTCATTTTACTCAAGTCTGGGATAAAGTGTATCGGAAAACTTTGATATCGGTAATATTCAGGATACAGGATTCATCCAGACGAGTTGAGCATTCACGTTATCATTAAGCCTGTATGATCGCTTATGATTATTTATTTTCTCACCTATAATTTCGATTCTGTCCAGGTCAGCAACACCTGAGCCGGTCTGAGCACAAAAATTAAGATATCCCACTTTGGCAAAATCAATGCCCATAAGTTCAATCGCAACACGGTCTGCAGCCAGCCAATCCATTCCGGCTACACATACTTTGTGGTCGACAGGAGTTCCGCTGTTAGGTCCGTTTCCCTCCATCCCTTCAAAACCATCAATAACAGAGAGATGTGGGTGTAACTGGCGGGAAAGTGCATAAATGTTATAATTGATTCCCCGGAATCCACTGCCATGAGCAATAGCCTTGTCACTCCTGGTACCCTGTTTTCGTGCAGCAGTCCAGGTATATCCCAAATCTTTTATTGGAGCACCAAATACGATATTTTTAAGCGATAATGTTGCAACGACACGGTCGTGGGTTTTCATTCGGGCAACTGAAACTAAATAAGAATTGGGATCCAGAAGAACATGTGACATTCTGATTGCATGAGGCCGGAAGTCCTTTTCATCAAAAACATATAGTATATCAAATGGTTCCTGATCGAGATCAACCAGTTTAACCGGGTATTTAGAAATCAATCTATAATAACCGTAATTGTTAAATCCGTCCAGGGTAGGACCATTTGCAGCCGACTCTGCTATTATAACATTATCCAATTTGCCTATGGATTTGAGAAATTCCAGTACGCCTTCAAGAGTATCTGCATGGGTTGCAGTAAGCGGAACATCAATCAGAACGTTGTTGGGTTTAAGTACTACCCGACGCCCTCCTATAGCCTGGGCTACCTGTTTTGAAAACGGCTGAAGAGCACGGAAAGTCATATCAGCTCTGTTATCTCCTGTGGTGATGGCTACCCTTGAAGAGGATTGTTCCTGTTTCCCGATAGTAGCAAACATATCATAAGGATTCAGGCAGGTTGCGGCAACACCTCCTAATAACGATGATCTCAGAAAGTTCCGGCGGGTAAATGTCGTCATGATTCTTAACTTATTACTTAAACAAACATACAAAAATATGGCAATATTCAAGTTTACTATAGGGAAAAAGGAATTATAGTAATTTTTTATTCAATGATTATAAACGGAGATCTGAAGGTGAGATATGGAGAGTCTGGGAAAAGCAATTTTATCTTATCATTCTAAATATTGACATCCGCTTTTAGGACATTCATTACTTTTTCACGGTACACTCTTCCAACTGGCAACTCATTGTTCTTAAACATTATGCTGGTGGTGCTGAAACCCAATATTTTCCGGATATTAATCAAATACGATTTGTGTATTCTCAGGAAGAAATCTGATGGAAGCCTTTTCTCAAATTCAGCCAGCGAATCGCGGACAAGATAATTCTTGTTCACAGTAATCACTTTAACATATTCGCCATAACCCTCAAAATAAATTATATCGTTATAGAGCAGCTTGTAAGTTTTTTTTCCATCCTGTATATAAACATGGTTCTTTTCATCAGTTTCACCTGAGTTATTACCGACTTTTAATGGTGAGATCCGTGCACGGCTGCAATACCTGTTAATTGCTTTCAGAAACCTTTCAAATGATATTGGTTTCAGGAGATAATCAATAACATTAAGT
>Ga0208980_10003057_pt1 | contig 10153 bp, 10 predicted proteins | sample WetSurMetagenome_3_FD_187993 | JGI IMG/M metagenome (GOLD analysis project Ga0208980, IMG submission 187993) | Wetland microbial communities from Twitchell Island in the Sacramento Delta, sample from surface sediment Aug2011 Site A1 Bulk (version 2) | ecosystem: Environmental > Aquatic > Marine...
ATTGCGATCAAACCCAGGAAGGTCATGTCTTTTTCGATCGCTTCCGAAGTGTAATCCTCCATCTGGGGGGGGAGTTCGCGTTGGGCAATGGCCAGCACACGCAACCCATCGCGGGCGAATTCGTCGTTGGCTGACAAGATCTCCATCCGCGCTTTCTCATTCAAGGGGATCGTTTTTCCAGATTGCAGCATTGCGGTGGATAAGTCCAGCATTTCGATCGGCGCCCCTTTGATGTAGGCGATCTCCCGCCGGGAGGGACCGATACTCCGCCAGCCACCAGCCAGGTTGTGGATGGTGCTCATCCGCTTACGACGGGATTCAAAAGGCAATTCGCGCAAGCGCGGGGTTTGATCCTCTTCTTCCGCCAAGTCTATTCCGCCCTCGCGAGCAACCACCAGCAAAGCGGCTTCGGTGGGGTCTCCCAGGATCGTCCAGCGGTTCTTGCCGTCCCCGTTGGGGGGCAGCAGCTTGGAGTTGTTACACAGCCCTGCAGCCAGCAGGAGCGCCCGAAGGTTCGGGTCTGAATCCGCGACCAGCTCCTTATCCGCGTCGAAGATCTTACCCTCCGGAGCGTACCCGTTTCCGGTAACCTTGAGGACTTTTCCGGCGTGCCCATTGGCGGCAGATGCAGGTACCCACAGGCTGCGAACAGTCATTTCATTCTGGGTCAGCGTGCCAGTTTTATCGGTACAGATCACGGTAGTGCAGCCCAAAGTTTCCACCGCGGAGAGTTTTTTGATCAGGGCATTGCGTTTGGCCATGCGCTGGGAACCCATCGCCAGGGAGAGGGTTACCAGGGGCAGCATGCCCTCGGGAACAAAGGCCACAACCATGCCGACCGTAAAAATAAAGGAATCGGTCAGGTTGACCCTACCCAGGAAAAACGCCAGGACGAAGAAGAGCGCCCCCACCCCCAGGGCGACAAAGGTGATGACCCGGGTGGCAATTTTCATTTCCTTTTGCAGCGGGCTGAGTTCCTCGCCCACTTCCTGGGTCAGGTTTGCGATCTTGCCAAATTCGGTATCCATCCCGGTGGCAAACACCACCGCTTTGCCGGTCCCGGCAGCCACATGGGTGCCGGCAAAAACGATATCCGGCATTTCCGTGAAGGAGACCCCTTCCTGTTGAAAAGCGGTGACGCTTTTTCCCACCGGGCGGGATTCGCCCGTGAGTGTTGATTGGTCACAGCGTAACTCGGCGGAGGATACCAACCGGCAATCTGCAGAGATGCTATCCCCCTCCCCCAGCAAGATACTATCGCCGGGGACAAGCTCCTCTGCCAGGATCTTTTGCTCGCCGCCATCACGAAGCACACGGGCATAGGCTGGCAGCAGTTTCCGTAGCGCTTCGGTGGCTTTCTCTGCGCGGAATTCCTGCCAGAAGCTGAAGGCTCCATTGATGAGGTTGACCGCCCACACTGCGATCCCCAACTGAGGCATTTGGGCAATGAAGGCTGCCGCTCCAGCGATCCAAAGCATGATCGCCATCAGGTGGGTGAAGTTGGCCAGCAGCTTTTTATATAGCGGCTTGCCCTTCACCTCGCGCAGCGCGTTCTTTCCAAAAACTCCCAGCCTGGCTTCCGCTTCCGCCTGGGTCAGCCCGGAGCTGGTGGTCTGCAGGGATGCGTAGACTTCCGGAATTGTGCAAGCCGCCAGTTTGGAGCGGTTGATCGTTATTTTTGGCGAATTATTATCCGACATTTCCTTCAATTCGCGGCAGTTGCTTCACCGCTTTTTTTGCCTTTTCTGTCAATTGGTTCGTAAACACAAGGAAAGGATTATAGCACCAATTGCTTTCTCTAAATGAAAAATAAATGTGTGCAATCGCGCAATGTTTAATCGATTCTAATGAAATTGGCTTCTTTTACGGCTGATTTCGATTAGAATCTACGCACATATGTTGGATAATCCATGAAAAGATTAATAATAGGTATTACGCTCGCAATCTGTATTTTTTCGGTGATCCCCGATGGCGCAGTCCAGGCGGAAGAGACCACTGCCAGCAGCGTGGGGAATTCTGCCCTGCCGCTCTGCCTGCCGGGTATCTACCTGAGCCAGCAGCAGGATTGCCTCGCTTTGGGTCCTTCGCAAACCCTCAGCGGTTTGGCTAAGATTGGTTATACCTTTCCCCCAAAACCGCCGGTCGGTTTCAATCCCTCCGCGGATCTGGCAACCATTCCCTACCGCTATATTAAAGTTACCGCCGATAAGAAGCCTATCCCTCTTTACCGCACACCTCCGGAAAAACGGGATGATCCCGCACCGCAGTACCAGGATCCCGGGTTCAAATACTTTTCCTATCTAAATTCTGTCGAAAACGACGCAGGGCTTTTTTATTACACAAAGGGCGGCTACTATGTGGATGGCGAATATGTTGCCCGGGCAGCGGTTCCTGCCTTCCAGGGTGTTGAAATTCGCGAGCCGGTGACCACTCCCTTTGGCTGGATCCTCTCGACCGCCGATGTGCAATCCGCGCCGGGTTCAAACCAGCCGCTCACCGGCAAGAAATACTACCGATTTAATCGCGTGAACGTGTATCAATGCCAGGATGCCAGCGGCGAGGAATGGTGCATGATCGGCTTGAACGAGTGGGTACCATCGCGCCTGATCGCCGAGATCACCCCCGAGAAAACACCGCCGGAGGGCGTAACCAACGGGCGCTGGGTGGATGTCAACTTATTCGAGGAAACCCTCTCGGTATACGAGGATAACAAGCTGGTGTTCGCCACACTGACTTCCACTGGACTGGATCCCTTTTTTACCCAGCCGGGATTGTTTCAAATCTACCAGAAGAAGGAATCTGAGACTATGAGCGGCGCTTTCGCCGCCGACCGCTCAGATTACTATTACCTTGAGGATGTGCCCTTTACCATGTATTTTGATAAAGCCCGCGCACTGCACGGCGCCTACTGGCACAGTATTTTCGGTTATCCCCGCTCGCATGGCTGCGTGAACCTATCCATCGCGGATTCGCACTGGCTCTACAACTGGGCTAACGTGGGCGATTGGGTTTATGTTCACGATCCCTCCGGGCAAACGCCCACCGACCCAGCCTACTATTCCAAGGGCGGGGCGTAACCATATTGGTTTCCAATCCCAGAAAAGACCGGCGCACCGGTCTTTTTTAATATCTACCCAGATGTTATAATTTTTTCCTCTGGAATGAATCCGTAATTAATGCCAACGAGGACAGCATGAACTTCAAAATGTGGATCAAAGCACTGCGGGTCATCCCCCGCATTACCAAAGAGGAATGGGACCAACTCGATATTGTATCCCGCTGGCTGATCGCCACGCGCGGGGCGGTGCTCATCATCACCTTTATCCCGGCGGTCATGGCCGGATTGCTGGCTGCCAAGGACGGCATGTTCCACTGGCTGAACTGGATCCTTTTAACCGTCGGCCTGGTCTTTGCCCATGCCATGAACAACCTGCTTAATGACCTTTCGGATTACCGCCGCGGGGTCGATAAGGATAATTATTTCCGCACCCAGTATGGTCCCCAGCCGCTCGAATCCGGGTTAATGACCACCAAACAGCTCCTGACCTATGCCGCTTTCAACGGGGCGATTGCGCTCATCTGCGGCCTTGGCCTCACCCTGCTGATCGGCTGGCAAGTACTGATCCTGATCGCCATTGGCGCGTTCTTCGTCTTTTTCTACACCTGGCCGCTTAAATACATCGGCCTGGGCGAGGTGGCAGTCATTCTCGTCTGGGGTCCCCTGATGGTCGGCGGCGGGTATTACGCCATCACAGGCGTGTGGAGCTGGACGGTCTGCCTGGCTTCTCTTACTTACGCACTGGGCGCAGCATTGGTGATCTTCGGCAAGCACATCGACAAGCTCCCCGAGGATAAAGCCAAGCGCATCCACACCCTTCCCGTAATTATCGGCGAGAAAGCCAGCCGCTATGCCGTTCTGGCAATGATGGCTTTTCAATACATTTTCGTTGTCTACCTGGTGGTCACCGGATATTTTTCACCCATTCTGCTGATCGTCTTCCTGGCGCTGTTCTACATCAAACCTGTGGTTCAGATCTTCCTGCACCCCAAGCCGGCAGAATGCCCTGCCGATTTCCCCAAGGATATCTGGCCGCTTTGGTTCGTGGCTGCCGGGTTCGAGCACAACCGCAAATTCGGGATGTTCCTGATGCTGGGGTTGATCCTGCAGCTCCCATTCTTCACCAACCTGGTTTCTTCCGTATTCAAGTGAACCGGAAAAAGTGACCCTCGAACTTCGTGAAATTTTCAAAGACTACGACCAGAAACCCCTCCTGAGAGGGGTTTCCTTCACCGTGGGTGCGGGGCTAACCTGCTGCCTGCTGGGACCCTCCGGGAGCGGTAAAAGCACCCTGCTGCGAATCATCGCCGGGCTGGAGCAGCCGGATTCCGGGCAGGTGCTCTGGGAAGGGCAGGACCTGGCCGGTGTAGCGGTGCACCAGCGCCGCTTTGGGTTGATGTTCCAGGATTACGCCCTCTTCCCGCACCTGAGCGTGCAGCAGAATGTGGCCTTCGGGCTGCGCATGCAGAACCTTCCCGCGGAGGAGGTACAAACCCGCACCCGCCAGGCGCTGGAGCAGGTGAAAATGGCATCTTTTGCCAGCCGCAAGGTCACCGATCTCTCCGGAGGTGAGCAGCAGCGGGTGGCGCTGGCACGCACCCTGGCACCCCGCCCGCGCCTGATCATGCTGGATGAACCCCTGGGTGCGCTCGACCGCTCCCTGCGTGAGGAGCTGACCGGTGAACTGCGCGGGCTGCTTAAATCCAGCGGTATTCCCGCCATCTACGTCACCCACGACCAGGAGGAAGCCTTCGCCATCGCCGATCAGCTCCTGCTGCTGCACGAAGGCCGCCTGGTGCAGTCCGGACCGCCGGCTGAGGTCTACCGCGCCCCGGTCAGTGCCTGGGTGGCGCGCTTCCTGGGGCGTAATAACCTTGTGGAAGGCAGCCTGGCTTCCACCGACCCGATGCGGATTGATACTCCCCTCGGAAAATTGGAAACTTCCTGCAGTCTTCCAGAGAACCTGCCCCTCGGCAGCCAGGTGACTTTGCTTATCCCTGCTGAATCCGCCAGCATCGAGAAAGACGCCGTCCACACACAGCCTATTGCCGGGCGGGTGGAGGATGCTGTCTTCCGGGGTAAGGATTTCCGCGTGCGGCTGACCTGCGCGGAGGGTATCCGGCTGGAATTTGAACTCGCTGAAAGCTACCTTTCTGGGCAGGAACTTGCCCTTTTCATTTCCCCCGCGGCGATCCAATGCCTGCGCTGAACCCCGGCGACTCTCTGCAGGTCCTCAAGCTGGATCTGGACGGTACGGAGCGCTGGCGCTATCCGGCAAGAGTTCGAGTCATCTTCCCCGAAGGGGTTCTCATTGAAGCGTTCTTCAACCGTCCGGATGATCTCCCCTTTCACGGCATCACATTTCACCCTGGCGACCTATTTCTCGAAATGTATTACACCGACCGGCGTTACAACATCTTCGAGGTCTACAATCGGGATACTTCCACCCTGAAATGCTGGTATTGCAACGCCAGCCGTCCGGCGGTGATCCGCCCTGGTTTTATTGAATATGTCGACCTTGCCCTGGACCTGCTGGTCCTCCCGGGGCAAAACCCGTTACTTCTGGATGAGGACGAATTCGAAGCCCTGGAATTGAGTCCCGACGAACGCAGGGATACCCAAGATGCCATTCGCGGTCTCGATAAGCGCTTCCGGCAAACAGGGGAGATCCACCTTGCGCAAGGCAGGGTCTAAAATTTCCTGAATTGATCAGATCTTACGGAGTTGGGGGGACTTTAAGTAGCACGCCGATCGCATACCCCGCCAGTGCGCTGATCGTACCGATCAACGCCAGCTCGAGACCGCTTTTTACCGGACTCCCGACCATCACCTTCGCCTTATAGACCCCGACCCCAAATAATACACCCGCGGTGATCACCACCGAAAGGATCATGCTGGGCAGCACCGGCAGAAACAGGAACGGCGCGAGGGGGATGAGCGAACCGATGATGGCGGAAAAACCCACGATCAGCGCCACCTTCCAGGCGCTGGAACGGTCCACCGGGGTAAGCTGGTGTTCCTCCGCCATCATCACCGCCACCCAGATATCCTGGTTGGTCGTGATCGTCTCCACAATATGATCCAGCTGCTCGCCTTTAAATCCCTTTTTAGCGTAAATCGTGCGAACCTCATCCTTTTCGAGCTGGGGCAACTCCTCGATATGCCGGTACTCCCGCGCGCGTTCGCTTTCATAATAATCCGCGTCCGCCAGGGTGGAGGTGTAAGCCACCGCCCCCATCGAGACCGATTCGGCGACCGCGGCAGCCAGACCGGCTACCAGCACTATGGAAGTGTTGCCGGTTGCGGCGGCGACCCCCAGGATCACCCCCAGCACGTTGACCAGCCCGTCCTGCCCGCCCAGGATGACATCCGAAAGGCTTGATCCGCGGGCGTGCGGGTCGAAAGAGATATGGTGCTGCGTCTGGTTTATCAGATCAGTTTTATGGCTTTCCATTCGTTTATCCAATTGGCTGTGAAGTAGATTTCCGTGCGATACACATGTCTTAAATTAATAACGGCGTACTTATCCCTTAAGAATATGCGAGACGCCCTGCTCGAACAGCGTGCGGATATGGGTATCCTCCAGGCGGTAAAAGACTTCCTTGCCATCCCGGCGCGAGACGATCAGCCGCATCTGGCGCAGGGAACGCAGGTGATGCGAGACCGCAGAAGGGCTGATGCCAACCTTTTCAGCCAGGGTGGAGACGTTGCAATCACCCTTCACCAGCACCGAAAGCAGGCGCACCCGGTTGGTATCGCTGAATGCGCGGAAGAGCTCCGCCACATGCGCTGCAGTGTGCTCATCAAGAAGGGGTACTTCATCATGATTTGTTATCATATGAACATATACTCACTTGTTATGATTATAACAGAAAATAAAAAGCCGGCGGAATTCCATCCGCCGGCTGTCTGTTCACCACAATTTCTTTCAGTAAGTGAACGGGGTCGGCAGGATCCCTCCGCCGAACAGCCCGCCCAATGCCAGCATCACTGCTTTGATCAACCCCACTGCAACGATAAAAACACAGCAACAGCATACCACCATCAACACCAGCAGGATGATGATCACCACCTCTGAGGCGCGGATCTTGTGCCCCTGCGATTTGCTTTCATTGGCCGCATTCTCCCCCGGCAGGTCCGCTGCCACTCCCAGGGGATTCTCCTGGGGCGTGGTCACGATCTCTCCCTTCAAGACGTTCTCTTTTGCCATTTTGCCCTCCCCGTGCTTAGCCGGATGCTCCCGCGCGCGCCTTCCGCCGCCGAGCGAAGAACCAGATCGACCAGACCAGCAGGATGAGGAGCGCCACCGCGATGAGCACCGGCACCACTATCGACATCACCGAGGTGACCGTGGCAACGGTATCCTCCGCCATACTCACTGGAACGTTTCCCACCGAACCCGTGGTCGCCGTCACCGCCGGGCGCACAACCGCAGCTTTCACGGTATGCACGCCGCCCGCCACCAACAAGCCCATGGCCATGGCGAAAACCGGGTTGATATTCGCGATCACCGATGTGCTGGCAGCAAAGGCGATCGCCCCGGCTGCAGGGCGGATAAATGTCATCAGGACATCGTTGGCGTGGTTCACCGCGGGTACCTTATCAGCGATGAATTCCACCGCCACCAGGAAACCGAGCAGACCAATGATCCACCAGTTCTCCAGGGCGTCCCAGGGGGCGGTGAGCGTGATCAGATTGGTGAACTTTGCCAGCAGCGCGATGGTCAGCAGGGGAATATAAGCGTTCAATCCTGCGCTGGCTGCCAGCCCGAATGCCGAAAAAACTGCCAGTAACTCCATTTCCAACTCCTAAGTAGGTATAAACCCGGACCAGGTGCCCGTCATGTTGAATCGGATGATATCCATTAAGGCTATCTGCCCGAGGGCGGTGATGAAACCGAGCAGCAACAGGACCCAGATCTCACTCCATATACGATAATTGTTCTCTTTTCGTTGCAGCATCGTCCACACCACGGTGTAGACCAAAGTCAGGATCCCCAGCACCGTCCCGGCAGCGATGACTCCAGCAGGGATCATCAGGAAAGGGATGCCTGAGAGGACGCACAGATCGAGAATCAGCCCGAACCCCAGCATTATTCCCAGTTCCTTCCAATTTTTCAGGATCGGCTCGGGCTCGAAATCCTCCCAGACCGTCTGGTGAAAGACCGGCCACAGCACCACCGGGATGATGATCCCCATGCCGGTGCCGGCGAGCAAGCGCATCAGGTTGGTGGTGACATAGATGCTTGGGCTGCCCGGCAGCAGCATCGCGAATGAGTTTAGGCTATCGAAAAGGAAGATCAGCGCGAAAACACCCAATACCGCCCAGATCCTGCCCGGGGGAAATTTGCCGCGCTTGCCTTTTCGGCCCAGGTAGACCAGACCGGCGAAGGCGCCAAGATACATCCCCGTGCAGCGCGCGCACAGGGGTAATTCTCGTCCGCCAATATCGTACGAACGCTCGGCAATGCGGTGGCAAACGGCGTATCCAATGGCATCCGCCTTGCCCAGTAAGCCCGGCGGGGTGAGGACGCACCAGGTTACCAGGAGCACGAGCGCCAGCACCAGGACAATGATCGAAGCAGGGTTGAATTTGAAGGGAATACGGCTCATGGATGCGATTATATCCCCTCATGATAGCCTAATCTTAAATCGTTATAATCAACCGGAAAACTTTTATTTAATGGGAGTCATCATGGCAACAAGGAGATTTGAATGAAAACCTCTCGTATCCTTTTTTCTGCGCTTATTGTCACATTGCTGGCTTCCGGCTGCGGTGCGGGGCAGATTCTGGGTCCCACCCTCACCCCCACACCCATCCCGCCCACCGCCACATCTACCCCCACCTTAACTCCGGTACCCACTGCAACAGTCACCCTTACCCCCACACCGGATTACCCGCCCCAGGGTCTGGGACCCACCAATTTTCCACCGGGGGTGAACCCGCTCACCGGGCTGGAGGTGAAGAACCCCGCCAGTTTGGAGCGGCGCCCGATTGCGGTGAAGGTGGAAAACCTGCCGCGCGAGGACCGACCGCAGTGGGGGCTTTCCAAGGCGGATATCAATTACGAATACTATACCGAGGAAGGTACCACCCGTTTTATCGCCATCTTCTACGGGAATGACGCTGACCTGGTGGGCCCGGTGCGCTCGGCGCGTCTGTTCGACCTTAACATCGTGCCCATGTATAAGAGCGCCTTTGCGTTCGGTAGTGCCTGGTCTCTGGTGCTCAACCGCCTGTTCAGCCAGGATTATGCCAACCGGCTGCTGATCGAGACCAGTTGGACCTTCCCGGCCATCTTCCGCCAGAACGTGAACGGCAACAATTACCTGATGGTCAATACCGCTCTGATCAAGGATGCGCTGCGAAACTACGGCGCCACCAATGAGCGCCAGAACCTGGATGGCATGTTCTTCATGGCTCAGCCTCCCGCGGGGGGCAGCCCGGCCAATACGGTCTATACGCGCTTCTCCTCCGCCATCTATAACCGCTGGGATTACGATCCAACCACCCAAAAATACAAGCGCTTTTCGGATACCCAGAACGCCGGCAGCCCGGAAACCGAGGTGTATGCCCCCCTGGTGGACCGCGCCACTGGCGAGCAGATCACCGCGGATAACGTGGTGACCTTCTTTGTCCAGCAGGACGTGATCATCAAGCAGGGCAGCACGGAAGTGATCGATGTGCCGCTGTATGGCAACGGCACCGCCTACATCGCCCGCAACGGGCAGATGTACCAGGTGCAGTGGGCACGCCCCACACGGGATTCGGTCCTGACCCTTGTTAATGCCGATGGCTCCCCATTCCCCTATAAACCCGGGAACACCTGGTACCAGGTGATGGGTAACACTTCCAAGGCCACCCAGCCTGCCGATGGGGTCTGGCGCTTCACCTTCTCCATCCCATAAAAAGGGGTCGTAAAAGCTTGCATTAATTACGGGATTGAGGCATACTAATTGCACCCGCAAGGGAGTACATTTACATCGCTATTCTTTGATGAGGAGGTGGTGCCCGAAATGAACGATAGTAATTTGAAAAGCGCTGCGGCATCCCTCCTCGCAAGTCGATAGGCTGCCGCAGCGCCCCAACTCACCG
>Ga0208980_10003058_pt1 | contig 10152 bp, 6 predicted proteins | sample WetSurMetagenome_3_FD_187993 | JGI IMG/M metagenome (GOLD analysis project Ga0208980, IMG submission 187993) | Wetland microbial communities from Twitchell Island in the Sacramento Delta, sample from surface sediment Aug2011 Site A1 Bulk (version 2) | ecosystem: Environmental > Aquatic > Marine...
GCGTTTTCTTTGTAGCCCGGCGGGTAGGAGGAAATCTCGCCCAGGTGCACGTAGTAGCGCGAGTATGCGGGATGCTGCAAGACGAGGCCGTGCGGCGTGGCCAGATGTTCGTTCACTGCCGCCAGCGCCTGCTCGGCGCGACCGTCCTGCAAGCCGAGGCCGGCCATCACGCACATGCCGTTCGATTCGATGAAGACGCGGCCTTCTTCACATTCTTTCGATCCGATTTTGTTGCCGAAGGCATCGTAGGCGCGCAGGAACCAGCCGCCGTCCCAGCCGTGTACCTTGACGGTTTCCTCCATCCGATCGGCTTCCGCGCGATAACGTTTTGCTTCGTGCGCATTCTGCAAGTGATCGGCGATGTCGGCCAGTTCATGCGAAGCCAGCACAAACAATCCGGCGATGAAGACTGATTCGGCCACGGTGCCTTCGCGGTTCGTCGTGGTCTGGAACGATTCGCCCGGCTCTTCCGAGAAGCAGTTGAGATTCAGGCAGTCGTTCCAATCGGCGCGGCCGATCAGCGGCAGGCCGTGGGGACCCAGGCGATCGATCGTGTATTGGAAAGAGCGCTGCAAGTGATCGTACAGCGGCGCGGCCAGTTCCGGTTTGTTGTCGTACGGCACCCGCTCGTCGAGAATGCTCCAATCGCCGCTTTCTTTGATGTAGGCAGACACGCCCAGGATCAACCACGCCGGATCATCGTTGAAGTTGCCGCCCACGTCGTTGTTGCCGCGCTTAGTCAGCGGCTGATACTGGTGATACGCGCCGCCGCTGGGCAATTGCGTCGCGGCTAGATCCAGAATACGCTGGCGCGCGCGCACCGGGATCATGTGCACGAAGCCCAGCAAGTCTTGATTGGAATCGCGGAAGCCCATACCGCGCCCGATGCCTGATTCATAGAACGACGCGGAGCGCGACATGTTGAACGTGATCATGCACTGATACGCGTTCCAGATATTGACCATGCGATTGGTGTGCTCGTCGGGCGTACTGACTTGCAACGTGCCCAGCAAGCCGTCCCAATATTTCTTCAACTCGGCGAAGGCCGCGGTCACATTGGCCGGATTGAGATAATACGCAATGATCGGCTTGACCGTGCGCTTGTTGATAATCTGCGACTCGGGCGGATCGAATTTTTGATCGCGCGGATTCTGATGATAGCCCAGCACGAAGATGATGGTGCGCGACTCGCCAGCTGACAGTGCCACTTTGACGTGATGCGATCCCATCGGCTGCCAGCCATACGCGATCGAGTTGGTCGACGCCCCCTGCTCCACCACGATCGGTTCGTGCCAGCCCCGATAGGCTCCCAGGAATTTCTCGCGCTGCGTATCGAAGCCGGCCAGCGGTTCGCTGCATGCGAAGTACGCAAAGTGATCGCGCCGCTCGCGATATTCGGTCTTGTGATAGATCGTCGCGTCCTCGACTTCCACTTGCCCCGTGCTGAAGTTGCGTTGGAAGTTGGTGGCGTCGTCCTGCGCGTCCCACAGGCAGAACTCGACGCTGGAGAACAGCGACAACTGCGCGGCAGTCTCACGTTGATTGGTCAGCGTCACCTGCCATACTTCCAACGTTTCGCCCAGCGGCACAAAGTACAACGTCTCGGCCTTGATGCCCTCGTAGGTCGAGCCAATGATCGAGTACCCCATGCCGTGGCGGCAGACGTAGTCCTGCAACTTGCGGCGCGTGGGCATCCACGAAGGCGACCAGTAATCGCCGCTGGCGTTATCGCGCAGGAAGAGGTAGCGCCCGCCGTAATCGAGCGGCGTGTTGTTGTAGCGATAGCGCGTCAGGCGGCGCAGGCGCGCATCACGAAAAAAGGAATAGCCCCCGGCGGTGTTGCTGATGATGCCGAAGTATTCCTCGCTGCCCAGGTAGTTGATCCACGGCAGCGGCGTATCCGGCTGCGTGATGACGTATTCGCGGTTGGCGTCGTCGAAGTGTCCGAATTTCATGGGTTCCTCGCATGCTCAGGGATTGGACCCCGGAATTATGATAAATGGGCGCATCAAGGGCCTAAAGTCTTATTTAAGTTACGAGCCAGCGGCGTTAAATACTTATCAAACAAAACGTCAATTTCCGGCGGCGCCGGACTGAAGAGCTCTTCCCAAATCTGGCTCAGCGCAAGAGCCAATTTATCTTCAATCAGGCCCCACAGGCGGATGGACGGGAACGAGCGCCCTCGCTGCAGCCCTTGTGCCACACGGGCCAGGTTCGGATCGTCGACAAACTCCGGCGATGTCAGCGATTCGAGCCGCACCGGCAGCAGTCCACTCGACAAGTTGTAAGCGTTCTGCGTTTGCGGCAAAGTCAGCCAACGAATTAACTGGAGCGCCGCCTGAGGCTGGCGCGAATGCTGCCACAGTACCAGGTTTGACCCGCCAACAAAGGGCACTCCCAGCACCGGCGCCACACCCCACTCCTGCACTTCAGCGGGACGTTTACCGCGCTCAGCAAGATAAACCAGCGGCATGCTGAGCACCGCTGCCACTCGCCCTAGCCAAAAAGATTCGTCAGCGCGGGTGCCGTCCAGCCCATGCAGTTCAGGCGTCAAATACTGCCCCAACTCAAAATACGCCTTCAGCCCGGCACGGGCGGCCGGTTGATCGAACAGGACCTGCCTGCCGTCGGTGCTGGCAAAATCACCACCGGCGCTCCACACCCAGGATGCGGCTTCGTGCAAGACACGCAGGGGTGTAGTGGTACACATGGCCCACGGCGAAATATCGCCTGACTGCAAACGCTGGACGGTCTGTAGCAAGTGCGCGGGTGTATCAAACGCTGTGTCGGCATCAAGACCGGCCTGCTCCAGCAGTCGTCGATGGTAATAGATCACGCGGGTGTCAGCCAGCCATGGCAGGGCATATGTCTTCGCGTCGTCCTGCACCACACCGCTCAGCCAGTTGGCGGACACAAAGGACTGCGCGCCACCCATCTGATACAGCTCGGACGTGGAAAACGGCCGCAGCGCACTCATAGCACTCAAATTGCCGATCCACGTCGAACCAATCTCCGACACATCCGGTCCGTGCCCATACAAGGCCACTTTGACCAGCTCGGCCCAGGCTTGATCCCAGGACAGGACGGTAAGCCGCACCTGATGGCGCGTCTCCGCCTCAAAACGATCAAGTACCGGCCGCAGCGTGCCGGCGGGATCATCGCCCCGCGCCATGATGGATAGTTCCAGTTCTGCCATGTCGGTCTATTCTTTCCCTGCGCCCTTAAGGCGTGCCCACAATCTTCACTAATTCCGGATCGACCACCCGGCTGTCGGCATCGACCAATCCGAAGTCCATCTGTTTATACGACCAGCAGGCGCGGCCAATATTCTGTTCGCGCAACAGAGCGATGAAGTCGCGGTGCCAATTCCGATTGGGCTCCCGCGGCGCCCGATCGATCACGCCGAATTCGCCGCAATAGATCGAGTAGCCCGAGTCGCGCGCGAAATCGAAGGCGGGCTGCAAAGCGTTGCGCAGTAATTCCCGATCGAGCTGCTTGCCGAGAAAACGATCCAGGCGTGCGCGATGCTGCGGCTTCTGTGCCAGAAAGTCCGTCAGATCGGGGCTGGGCGCGGGATAGTCTACCGACTCACCGTATTCAAAGGTCTCCGGCACCCACGGCGCTTTCTGGTGCGTGAAGATCATCGGCTCGTAACAGTGAAAGGTGTACACCAGCCGATCGTCCGGCGGCAACCGCAACCGATCCATTTGATCAACCGCGTTGTAGTTGTTCCCGCCGATGATGATTACGCGCTGCGGATCGACCGTGCGAATGGCCTTGAGGCCGCGTGTGGCCAACTCACTCCACGGATCGCTAGCCGGCAGCACAATCTCGTTGAGCAGTTCCAGATAGAGGTTGTCACCTTCGCCACGGTAGCGCCTGGCGATGGCACACCACAACTCGATCAGGCGCTGCTGTAAGGCGGCATCGTCGAATAGCGTGACGCGGTCCAACGCATCAAATTTATAGCCCGGCGCTTGATGCACATCGAGAATGATCTTCAACCCCGCAGCTGTGCACCACTCCACACAGCGATCGACGTAGGCAAAGCCATCTTCCTGGTACACGCCCGGTCGCGCATCATCTTCGAGCACGGGATAATCGATCGGGAGGCGGACGTGATCCATCCCCCACCCGGCGATCTGCTGAATATCGGCCTCGGTGATGAATGTGCGGAAGTGTTCATGATCGAGCCGCTGGTATTGCGACAACCAGCCGCCCAGATTGACACCTGCCATACAACGATTCTGAAACGTCATCGCATTTTTCCTAGAACGAAGCGTAGACAAAAATCACCGCAGATAACCGCACGCCAAGTCGGCCACACGCCCTGCTGCGTGCTGCGTTTCTGCGGTGGAATGATCGCTCAGGGTAGCACGTACAGCGTCATCGAATACGGTGGCAGCGTGACCTTCGATCCATCAGCGATGGTCTGCGGCTCGATCTTCTCGGCGTTGTGGCTTTTGTCCAACCGATAAATCTCGGCGTCCCCCGTGGGCGTGAAGCCGTGCAGCTGCACGGGCAGCGTCTGGGCCTGCCCGCTGCGATTGATCACCATCAACGTCAACGCGCCGTCGTCGCGTTTGGCGGCATAGATCGACACGAGGTCTTTGTCGGTAGACGACTCGATCAGTTCGCGGCCAAAGCGCTTGTACATCGGATACACATAGTAGATGGGACGTGGATTGTCGCGCGCAAACAGGCCCAACTCGCCGCCGCCGGGCGCCATACTCAACACAAACTGCCCCACCATATCGACTCGGTTTTTGATCATGCGCCCCAGTACATCGCCGAACCACAACGCATTATAGAAAGTTTCCGGCGAGGCTTCGCCGCCGCTGACGCTGGCCCAGTTGGAGTTGATCTCCAGAATCCCGATCGGTTTGTCCTGGCCCGTCGTCTCCGAAATCACCTTCCGCATCGCCGGAATGATCTCATCCCACTCTTCGCTGCTGGCGAGCAATTCATCTTTGGCCGGAATGAGATCCTGAGTGTTCTTGGGGAATGGATAGCGGTGAAAAGCTACCACATCCACCAGATCGCCGTTGGCCTTCAGGAACTCCTCCATCCAATCTTTGCCGTTGATGTCTTTGGGTCTGGCCGCTGGATCCGCCATGAATTGATGGGTGTCCGGCCCGACTAGCTTGATGCTGGGGTCAACTTTGCGCAGCGCCTCGGCAAACTGCCGCCATTCTTTGTTGTAGCGCACCGTGTCGTAGCCTTCGACGAGCGCCGCCCCTTTGGCGTATAGGCTCGGTTCGTTGCCGATGCTCCAGTATTTGATGTTGTACTTCTTGGTCTGATTAGCGTACTTCAGCAGGCTGACGGCATTCTCGATTGAGCCGTTGGCGAGGCGGACGGTGATCAACGGCTCAGCGCCCAGTTCCTTGGCCAATGCCACGGCATCATCGAGCATATACTCCATCATGTCGGTCTGGTCACCCCAGTTGCCGCCAGGGTAGCGCAACAAGGAGAGACCGGCTTCCTTCACTGCGGTCCTCCGCGCCGCCGGACTGATGAACGTCCACGGGCCATAGTTGGTGCCAAAGACGTAGGGGCTGATCGGGCCGATCGCGTTGGCGGCATCAACGAAGAGCGCGCCCAGCAGCGGCTGCGGTGCGGTGGAGGTCGGCACAGCAGTCGGCGCAACGGGTGCCATCGTACACGCGGCTAACAGCAACAACGCTAGGCTGAAGGATGAAAGGGGAAGGATGCAGCGCCATGCCTGCTTCAACCTGCGCGCTTCATCCTTCGTTCGCTGCGTCATTTATCAACTCCGGTGACGACGATACCCTGCATGAACTGGCGCTGTGCCAGGAAGAAGATGATCACCGGGATCGCGATCGCCATCAACGTGGCGGCCATCAATTGACCGGGCTGCGAGCCATACGCATTGTTAAACTGGGTGAAGCCCACGGCGATGGGATACAGTTCCTCTTTGCCGGCCAAATAGACCAGCGGCGCAAAGAAGTCGTTCCAGGCGAAAAAGAAGTGGAACATCGCCACGGCGGTGAGCGCCGGCCACGCCTGCGGAATGATCACCGAAATCAGCGTACGGAACGGGCTGGCGCCGTCGATCCAGGCCGCCTCATCCAGGTCCTTGGGAATGCTCAAGAAGTATTGCCGCAGCAGGAAAACGTTGTAAGCGTTGCTGAAGAAGTGCGGCACGATGAGCGGCCACCACGTGCCGCCCCACCCGATGGCGCGGAAAAACACGTACGTCGGAATCAACGTGACCTGACTGGGCAGGATGATGGTGGCCATCAGGATGATGAAGATGGCGTTCTTGCCCGGGATCTTGAAGCGTGTGAACCCATACGCCACAAACGTGGAAGCGATCACGGTCCCGATCGTGCCCAACGCCGCGATGATAAACGTGTTGCGCAGCAAACGGCCGATGTTGATGGCATCATTGGCGGCCGCAAAGTTGCCCGTGTACAGTTCAACGCGATAGACAGGCTTTAACGTGCGCCACTTACCCTGCCAGTCGATGAGGCCCGCGCCAAGATTTTGCGGATCGATGAACTTGCTGTTTTCGCGGTACTTTTCCACCAGGGCCCATTGTTTGATCGTGCCGTCACTGGGGATTTCCATCAGCGGATAATCCGTACCCTGATAATTGTAGGTGACGGGTCGTGACGGTAGAAATGGCGCGTTGACATCCTGAATCTGCTGCAAGTCCTTGACCGAAGTCAAGAACAGATAACCCAGCGGCATCAGGAAGGCCAGCAAGATCACCGCACCAAAAAAGGTTATGGCGGCGATGGCCGTGAAGTTGCGCCAGCGGCGCTTGGCAACCCAATTAGGATTCTGGCGCGTACGCACGGGAGAAGTGGCAGTGGTTGTGGTCATGATTTATCTCCCCCGGCATAATAAACCCAGCGATTCTGGACCTTGAAGAGAATGATCATCAAGATCAGGCCGATAAAGAACAACACCCAGGCCAACGTCGCGCCGTAGGGCATATCCTGAAACGTAAAAGCCGTCTTATAGAGATACATGTTGTAGAACATCGTCGAGCCGTTGGGATCGCCGCGCCCATTGCCGATGATGTACGCCCCGACGAAATACTGCAACGAGCCGATGAAAGCCAGGATCAAGTTGTAGAATATGATGGGCGAGATCATGGGCACCGTGATGTTCCAGAAGGAGCGCCACGGACTGGCTCCGTCCACACGCCCGGCTTCATACAATTCGGTCGGCACGTTCTGTAGTCCCGCCAACATAGTCAGCATGGTGTTGCCGACGATCCAGATCGTCATGAGCGCCATGGCGGGCACCACCCAGTTTTCATCTTGAAACCAATTAGGGCCTTGAATGCCGAAGACTCCCAGGATGCGGTTGAACCAACCCGATTGGCTGTTCAATACCCCACCGAACACCACCACGATGGCGACCGCCGTGATCATTTGCGGCATGAAGAACAGCGCGCGAAAGACGTTCTTGCCGAAGAGGTACTTGGCGTTGACCAGCAGCGCCAGACCCAGCGGGACGAAAATCGCAATCGGCACGGAGAACAACGCAAAGCGTAACGTGATCAACAGCGACTTCATCACCTGGGGATCGTTGAACAAGCGGATGTAGTTACTCAGGCCAACGAAATGGAAGTCTTTCGGCTGGAGCAGATCGAACTGCGTCACGGAAAAGACGAACGAGGCGATCATCGGGAAGACCGTAAACAGGAAGAACCCAATGATCCACGGACTGATGAAGATCAGCCCCCATTTGATTTCACGTTTTTCCAACTTGGTATAACGCGGTTTCTTCTGCGGCGGGGATGCCGGGCGTGCAGGTTGTGCAATGGCCGTCATGTCCTCTCCTTGCCTGTTCGGATTTCTGGCTGCTGAGGCTCCCTGAAAATCAGGTGGAATATGCTTCTATTTCACCACAAGCTGGCCTGGGTGACAAGTGGCACTGAACGACTAAAATACTGACACCTGTCATGCTCAGCACAAGGGTCAATCAGGCTATCACCTGATTCTGCCCTGTGCTCAACTTGACAGGAAAGGGGGAGCACCGTGCGGTGCACGCTGCTCCCCCAGTGCTGCGTGATACTTTACTGCGCGGGCTTCTCGCTGTAAATCTGGTTCAGTTCATCTTCGAATTGCTTGAAGCGAGCATCCAGATCCAACTTGGCATTGCTGCGCAGGTCGCCGCCCAGCTTGTTGAAGGCATCATTGGCCTTGGCATTGTTGGGCAGACCCAGCTCATGATTCGGTGCATCCAGCTGCGGGATCATGTCCAGGAAGACTTGCCAGTCAATGTCCTTACCGAACTTGTCGGTCAGACCCTGCAAGAACGCCGCCTGCTGGCTCTTGCGCGCGGGCAGACCACCGTAAATCGCATACAAGTCCTGAGCGCCTTCACCCAGCATGTAGGTGTAGACCTTGAAAGCGGCTTCAGGATTCTTGGCCTGCGCCATGATGGCGAAGGTATCGCCATGCATCTTGGCCGTAGTCTTGCCGTTGTACGACGGGGCAACCGCGGCGGCCAGGTGCGGCACGTTCTTGGTGTCGATGCAGCAGGTGTACCACAGGTGCGTCTCACCCATCGCTACCTTGCCGCTGCTGAAGGCGTTGCCCTTCAGCAAGTCGCTGTCGGTCGCGGCTTGGTTGGGCATAAACGGCTGCTTGCCCCACATCGCATCGTAATACCACTTCCAGCCTTCCTTCCAGCAATCGGGGATGCTGGCCTTGCCGTCCTTCACCGGGTAATTCGCGCAGAAGAATGAGCCGAAGGCGCGGGGATCGTCGTTCCACTGCATGTTGAAGCCCCACTGCACGATGTTCTTCGGATCAAAGTTCGGGCTGGTGGCGTCGTTGCCGTTCTTATCCACGGTCAGCTTGCGGGCCACCTTGGCCACGGTCTCGAAGTTCCACTCGAGCTCTTGGCCGTCCAGCGTATACTTCTCGCCCATCTTGGTCGGAGGCAGCGGCAAACCGGCTTCCTTGAAAAGGTCCTCGTTCACATAGACGGCCGACGGGAAGATGGCGAACGGCAGACCTTCGAGCTTGCCTTCTACCTTGTAGAAGTCCATGAACGCCGGATCAATGTCACCGGGATCATAGTTGGCTTGCTTCATCAGGGCTTCCAGGTCGGCAAACTGGCCGGGGAAGGCCGCGCGGCCGGCGGTGCCCACCGGGCCAACGATGTCGGGCGCGTTGCCCGCCGCCAACTGGGCGGTCAGATTGTCGCGCGCATAGCGGTTGTCTACGACCTGCGGGATCAGCTGGATTTCAGTCTGCGAAGCGTTGTACTTCTCGACGAAGGCCTTCTCCAACGGGATCTGCGCAGGCTGCGAACCGGCGCCCAAGCCGATGTACCAGTACACTGGAATGCGATCCGGCATGGGGGTGGATTGCACTTCCACCGTCTTCACCACTTCTTGCGTCACGACCTTCTCAACTTCCTTGGTCACGACGACCGTCTGCACAACCGGAGCGGGCGCAGCCGCGGGCGCGCAGGCCGCCAGCAACACGCCGACGATCAACAATACGCCGAGTACAACCTTAAAATTGTGCTTCATCGTTCTCTCCTTTAGAGGATTGGATTTTTCATAGAGCGAAAACGGACAACCAGCGGGCGAAACGATTCTTGAGTAGGCAGTCTTTCCTCCTTTTTATCTTAGAGCTGAGCCGCACGAAGCACGCACGACCAGCTCGGTGGGTAGCACGATGCGCCGCACGGATGAATCCGGATACTCGACTAAATCCAGCAAAGAATCGACGGTCGTTGTGCCGAGGCGATAAGTGGGCTGCCGCACGGTCGTTAACGGCGGTTCGGCCCGGGCCGACTGGGGTAAATCGTCAAATCCGACTACGGCCACATCTTCCGGTACGCGCAGACTAGATTCGCGCAGCGCCCGCAGCGCACCGATGGCCATGATGTCGCTGGCGGCGAACACCGCATCGGGACGACGCGCCAGGAGCTGCTGCATGGCACGATAGCCGCCCGCTTCCGTGAAGTCACCTTCCGCGATCAGGCTGGGATCAGCGAGCAGCCCGCGATCACGCAAGGCCGCGGTGTAGCCGGCCAGCCGATCGGCTCCGACGATCATGTTCTGCGGCCCGGTAATGGTCGCCACGCGCGTGCGCCCTAAGCGCAGCAAGTGCGTCACCGCTTCACGCGCTCCGCCGATGTTGTCAGCGTCCA
>Ga0208980_10003059_pt1 | contig 10151 bp, 12 predicted proteins | sample WetSurMetagenome_3_FD_187993 | JGI IMG/M metagenome (GOLD analysis project Ga0208980, IMG submission 187993) | Wetland microbial communities from Twitchell Island in the Sacramento Delta, sample from surface sediment Aug2011 Site A1 Bulk (version 2) | ecosystem: Environmental > Aquatic > Marine...
GACCCAGGGAAAAGGTTTTGACCTTCCTCTGTTGGAATATATTCATACCCATAAAACGGGGGCCTTGATCCTGGCGGCAATCAAAGCCGGTGCCATCCTGGGTGAAGCCACTGAAGACGAGCTTGAGGCGTTAACAAGATACGGAAAAATGATCGGGTTAGCCTTTCAAATAACGGATGATGTCCTGGATGTGATGGGTTCCAGGCAAACATTAGGAAAGGAGCCGGGATTAGATAGCATACAGGGCAAAGCGACATACCCCAGTCTTTTAGGATTAAAAAAATCGCAAAAACGGATAAGAGAACTAACCCAGCATGCGGAACAAGCGTTGTCTCAGTTTGGCCCTCAAGCTGCACCGTTGAAACAGATCGCCCGTTACCTTGCTGAACGCACAAAATAAAATCAGTAGCACCACCTGCGGTGAATAAAGGAAAATTTATTTTAAGCTAACAGCGTGATTATGGAAAAAGAACCAACACCAGATAATCTTCAGGGCACCTTACTGGAGCAGATTAAAAGCCCGGCGGATTTAAAAAAGCTTCCCGTTGAGAGCTTACCTCGCTTAGCCCAAGAAGTTCGGGAAAAAATTATTGATACGGTTTCAAAAACCGGAGGACATTTGTCTCCTAATCTTGGGGTGGTGGAACTAACCATCGCCCTCCATTATGTCTTTGATTCTCCGCAAGACAAAATCATTTGGGATGTGGGTCATCAATGTTATACTCATAAATTACTTACCGGCCGTCGCGATCAGTTTCATACCCTGCGTCAATTTAACGGAATAAGCGGATTCCCTTCCCGTGCGGAAGGTCCGCATGATGTTTTTGATGTCGGGCACAGCGGAACATCCATTTCAACCGCCTTAGGACTGACCGAAGCACAAAAACATGAAGAAAAACAAGATAACATTATCGTGGTCATCGGGGATGGTTCCATTAATACCGGCCTTGCTTTTGAAGGTTTAAACCAAACGGGAGATTTAGAAAGCAAGTTGATTGTGGTTCTCAATGACAATGAAATGTCTATTTCTCCTAACGTGGGAGCATTGTCCGCCTATCTATCGCGAATTATTACCGGTAAAGCCTACAACCGAGTCCACACCGAGCTTATGCATTTTCTCAGGACCATTCCGAGTATCGGGCCCACACTTTTTCGCACCGTAAAACAAGCTGAAGAGTCTTTCAAGGGATTAATCGTTCCCGGTCTTTTGTTTGAGGAATTGGGTTTTACCTATGTGGGTCCCATTCAGGGACATAATCTTCGTCAGCTTCTCGATAATCTTAAGAATATCAAAAATCTTTCTCGACGGCCGATTCTGCTCCACGTAATAACAAAGAAGGGCAAGGGTTATCTTCCCGCTGAACAAGATCCGGAAAACTTTCATGGCGTTGGGCCGTTTGATAAAGAGACCGGTAATCCCCGCAATTCAAACAATGCTCACAAGTCATATACCGAGGTTTTTTCTGAGACCCTTACTGAGCTTGCCTTGAATGATAACCGCATCATCGCGATAACCGCAGGAATGACCACGGGCACAGGGCTCGCCAATTTTAAAAAACTTTTTCCCAAAAGGTTTTATGATGTGGGGATCGCTGAAGAACATGCGGTTGCCTTTGCTGCAGGACTTGCTACCGGAGGGTTTCGACCCGTCGTGGCGATTTATTCTACCTTTTTTCAAAGGGCATACGATCAAATTCTCCATGATGTCTGTTTGCCGGGCCTCCCGGTACTGTTGGCCATTGATCGGGCGGGAATTGTCGGAGAGGACGGTTATACCCACCAAGGTTTATTTGACCTTTCCTTTCTGAGACACCTTCCTAACTTAGTCGTTATGGCCCCAAAAGATGAAAATGAGTTTCGGCACATGCTCTATACCGCGGTAACATTAGGCGTACCAGCAGCACTACGTTATCCCCGGGGAAAAGTTGAGGGCGTGGACATAGAAGAGACGATGAAGACACTCCCATTAGGAAAGGCAGAAGTGCTGTGCGAAGGTTCGGATTTAGCTGTTTTTGCTCTTGGAAACACAGTCTATCCGGCGTTATCAGCAGCCACGCTTCTTCACAACAAAGATATCTCTGCTACCATTGTAAACAGCAGGTTTGTTAAGCCGCTGGACCAGGAATTGGTCTGCACGTTAGCCCGGAAAACGGGAAAAATCCTTACGGTGGAAGAAAATGTGCTTGCCGGAGGTTTTGGAAGTGCTCTCTTGGAAACCTTGGAGCACAATAATATTACGGGGGTTAAGGTAAAAAGGTTAGGGATCCCTGACCAATTCGTTGAACATGGATCGCCCGATATTCTTCGTAAAAAATACGGTCTTGATGCGACGGGAATTTTTCAGGCTGCGTGTAAACTGCTTGAATAAAAAAATGAGGGGTCATGCAATAACACTATCCGGACGATGTCGTTTATTCTTTTTAGCCTCTGGATTTAACGCGGGATGTTCTGGGCTATTTTTTTTAAAAACAACTGTTTGACGTGTCGATTACCCCATGAGTTCACCAAAAGAAAGAATTGATAAGCTCTTGGTAGATCGAAACCTGGTTCAAAGCCGGGAAAGAGCGAAAGCACTTATTATTGCCGGCAAGGTCTTTGTTGACGGCCACAAGACAGAGAAGGTGGGAACCCTGGTTGATCCTGACGCCCACGTAGTTTTAAAGGAAAAAGATTTCCCTTACGTGAGTCGAGGAGGTGTAAAGCTGGAATACGCGTTGGATAGTTTTCAGCTTGACGTTAAAAACCGGATTGCCCTGGATGTAGGGGCTTCCACAGGCGGTTTTACCCATTGCCTTCTTTTGCGGGGAGCACAAAAGATTTATGCTGTTGACGTAGGATACGGTCAATTAGATTGGACGTTACGGAACGACCCACGGGTGGTTTGTATGGAAAGGACCAATATTCGCCATCTTACCGCAGACCGCATATCCGATCCGATTTCCCTGGCAGTCACTGATACCTCTTTTATCTCTTTAAAAAAGGTGCTGGTTCCTCTTCTCGGGTTGATAGAAAAAGAAGGAGAAGTCCTTGCTCTTATCAAGCCGCAGTTTGAATTGAGCCCGCGCGAGGTGGGAAAGGGAGGAGTGGTGCGTGATCCTTACCTTCATACGAAGGTAGTTGAAGATATGGTTGCGTTTGCGAACGGCTTGGGGATTGACGTGCGGGGAACGGTAGAGTCTCCTCTGAAAGGTCCCAAAGGCAACAGAGAGTTTTTTATTTACCTTAAGAAAACTTAAAAAATGTCAGACGTTGCAATCAACCCTTTACACTTTACACCTTACGCTTCATCTAAAGGATGTAAAAATGAAAGTTAAGATTGCCCAATCCTCGGGGTTTTGCTTTGGGGTAAAAAGAGCTATGGATTTGGTCCTCCAGAAGGCCGCGAGAGAGAATAAAGGAGAGGTATTCACTGATGGGCCTCTTATTCATAATCCCCAAGCTTTAGAGTTATTACGAGACAAGGGGGTTGTCCCCTTGACCGAGGCCAACGGGAAAATTGCAGAAACCATTGTTATTCGTTCTCACGGAATATCACCCAAGCGGCTTCAGACGCTTAAAAAAACCGGGGCAAAAATCTTGGATGCAACCTGCCCCAAGGTTAAGCAAGTGCAATCCATCATCAGCCGATACGCCAAACAGGTTTTTTTTGTGGTCATTATCGGGGATGCTGAACATGCTGAGGTGCAAGGTCTGTTAGGATTTGCCGGAGAAAACAGCTGCGTGATTCAATCCGAAGATGAATTAAAAAAATTACCCTCCCAACAAAAAATATGTGTGGTGGCGCAAACTACCCAGAATCGGGAAAAGTATCTTGAGCTTAAAGAGAAGATAGAGAAACAATTTCCCCAGGCTGAAATCTTTGACACCATTTGTGAGGCCAATCGAAAACGTCAGGAAGAGCTCAAAGACCTCTGCCACTTGGTAGATGCAATTATTGTTGTTGGGGGAAAAGAAAGCGGTAACACTAAAAGGCTCGTGGAAATCGCTGAAGCAGAAGGTATCCCCACCTTTTTCGGAGAAAGCGAAGAGGACTTGAATTTCGAAAAAATGAGATGCTATAACGAAATTGGGGTAATTGGAGGAGCCTCCACGCCGGATTGGGTATTACAAAAAATAGTTGCCAAACTAACACGTTCAAACGAATAATGCTTAAAAAGTCCTTCGCCTCACCTCATCCTGCAAACTTTACTTCTGCACGCTGATGGTAGGTAGTAAGCAGAGAAGATACCATCACCCGTCATGCAATGACGGGTGACACAACAAAAGCATTACTCCCCATCTATAATTTTCCCTTCTCTCGCTTCCTGCAGAAATTGCTCAGTGGTTCTCACTCTCAGCGTGGGGTAGGTAGGAAAATGGGAGAAAATCGCAATCGTTGCCTCGTGATCCTCAGGCCGCCGGGTAGCGCAACAATCAGAGATGATCACCGAATAAAAATCATTGCAAAGCCCATCCATAGCAGTGGCAATCACACAGACTTCAGTAGCCAAGCCAGTCACGGCAATGGTATCAATTTCATAGTTTCGAAGCGTTATATCCAAATCAGTTTTAAAAAAAGCGCTAAACCGTCGCTTCGGCAATACAATATCTCCCGGTTTTACTTCCAGCTCAGGGATTATGTCCGCTCCCTCGGTTCCCCGGAGAGCGTGAGCAGGCATCGTGCCCTTCCTAAAAAGAAAATCTTCTTTAAAGTAGCTGTCACAGGCAAATACAATTAAGCCATTGAGCTTACGGGCTTCGCCCACAAAAAACTGAATTCTCGGAATAATAGCCTTAAACCCCTGAATGATAGGGTGATCAGAAGGGCCCTTAAAAGTATCCTTTAACATATCCACGACGATGACGGCAAATTTCATCGGCATTTCCTTTCCGGCAAAAAAGTTATGGAAGAGTAAATTCCCAGGCACACCAGAATTCTTCTGAATGGTGATCGGGAGGACAGGCGATGCACGCAGTTTTTATGCGGGGATCAATCGTCCGGGCAAAGCCACTGTATTCCACGATCCCCACAGGTTTGCAGGGAAAATCGTCCAAGTTCTTGCTTTTCCGGGTTGCCTGCACCCGGCACTCTTTCATTTTAACGATAAGCTTTTTCCCATTGACCAGAATAATTTCCTGCTCATTCATCTGGGCATAGAGGCGGTATTGGAGGGCTTGGGCGAGGGTGTCTAAGCCCCCGCACTGGGGGATGCTAAAAGTTTCCATGATTCTCTGGGCCTCGATGATGGTGAAACGTTCCCAGGCTCTGGCATCGAATTTAATTGCGGTTTCGAGGTCGTATGCTTCTTCGATACTTAAAAACCAGCACCCGTCATGGGCCAGCCAGTTCTTGGCATACATTTTGATGACGTCAATCAGTTTATCTTTGGGTAAATCTTCCAGTCGTACCATGCGTTCTCCGCGAGAACCCACCTCTATTAACCCCTTTTAGCAAAGGATCTATACAAAGGGGAAGGAGGGTAATTTGTCTGCTCGAAATTAAGACTGGCTGCAGCCACCTAAACCTGTAGCCTTACATTTACTTTTTTTATGTGATTCCTAAAAAACCTCATTCCGCCTCCTTCACTGATAGTTTGCAAAATACCGGGAGGATCAGTAACAATAAGGCCAGAAAGCATTGTCACGCCAAGCGGTTTAAAAATTTCCGGAAGGAGAGGGGTAGACGGCCCAAGGAGCACCACGTCACGGCATCCTTGTACTGCTGCCTCAATCAGCAAATCCATGGTCCCATTGATGAGCGATGTGGAGGTAATAAGCGCGACATCACATCGGGGTAGTTCACGAAAAGCTTTTTCTGCTGATAAAATTCCTTCACCAGACCGATCGTGTAATTCAAAGATAAGTAATTCTCTCACCCGTGCCTTTAAATGGGAAATCATGGGGACAAAAGCCCCAACCATACCAACCCGATCGGTTTCCTTGAGTTCTAATACGTCTAAAACATCTCCTCCTTGTGTTTCTTCTTTTTCCTGATTGATGAGCGCATTGACAGTAGCTATTCCAACTGATGCCTCAACCAAATTAGACGAACCAATATAGCGGAGAACCTCATGGGTTGATCTTCCTTTTACCGGGCGGCTTCCGGTGAAAAAAGAATGGCCTTCCGAAAAGTTTTCACTAAAGGTATACGCAACGCCCGCCTTCCCATCATCTAAAAGAACACCCGTATAGATGAGCCCGATCCGGAGATCAGCAATTTTTCTCTCCGGCGCATTTTTCAACAAATATTCCCCAATCTGCTGGACAATCATCGTAACCCTTCAACCCTTGAACCCTTTGACTCTTCAACTTCCAATGCCAATCACCGTCCCTGGTAATACACCTGGTTATTATGGAGTCGCTGGCCAACCTTACCCTCGTTCTTTAAAACCTCGATTAAGTCCATTAATGCCACCTTTGGGATACCCAGGGTCAAAGATATTTCATCAAAAGTGCAGGGTCTTCTTTTTACCAGATTGTAAACCCGCTTTTTCCCGTCTGCGATACTGCCCTGAGCATCCTCAGGGAGCGAGCCGGTTATAATGTCCGTTTTTTCTCCAAAAAATTTCTTGATCCGCTCCAACTCTTCGCGGCCCACAGGAAAAACACTGTCTTCTGCGGGTGGTCGGTCAAGGGTGTTGAGCTGGATTTTATCAGGATTAATTTCATGAATCACCGCGCGCAGTCTCCTTAGTTCTTCTTCCGAGGCATTAACCCCGCGGCAAAAAAGAATTTCGAGCCAGATTTGGCCCGTGAATAGTTTCCGGAAATCTATTAACCCCCGAATGATTTTTTTAATATCAAGAGAGGGGTGAGGACGGTTTAAGTAGGAAAAAAGAGAAGGGCTGACCGTATCCAGAGAGGGAAGAATAACGTCAGCACGCAAAAGGTCTTCTTTAACGTCATCCCGGTATAAGAGGGAACTATTGGTCAATACTGCCACCGGAATGGAGGTCAGTTTTTTTATCTCCGCAATGATCGTACCAATGTGAGAATGTAACGTCGGTTCTCCTGATCCCCCCAACGTAATATAATCTGGTTGAAGGGCGAGCTTCTTCAAATAACTCTTAAGTTCGTCGATAATCTCCTGGGGAGCACTATACATTTTACGCTCAAGCGTCAGCTGGGTGGTAGTTCCCAATTCGCAGTAAAGACAGTCAAAGCTGCAGGTCTTATAAGGGACCAGGTCAACCCCCAAAGACCTCCCCAGTCTTCGTGATGCAACCGGACCAAAAATATATCGCACGGACCTCCTCCTCGCTCAGGCGCACTTCTGGCACAGAAGCAAATAGACTAACGCAGTTTAAGGAAACGCCAATAGTAAATGCTCAGCGAGTTATTGAAAAAAAAGATCTGGCCTGAGCTTTCGCATGGTTTGCACAATCGGTTCGATAGTGCCTGCGTTGTAAAAATTCACCAGAAAAGCCTGAAGGGCTAAATCCCCTTGAAGATCTGAAGCAAACGTGGTTGCTTTCCGATAAACCACATAAAGGGGATCTCCTTTGGCGACCGCTTCAAACAACAAAAGAAAGGCTAAGGGTTTTTTCCCAAACCGGGAAAAGCAGTAAAGGGGTGCGCTTCCTTTCTCGTACACTGCCTCATAAAATTTCGTAACGTCCTCACTTTTAATTTCTTCACGGCGAATGGGAATACTGACATACTTAAAGCCAAAAGCGAGGGACTTTTTCTCAACATAACCCCCGAATTTTTCCTCTTCATCGCGCAGGTCAATAAGTGTCTTGTAGCCCAGTTCTTTAAGCTGTGCAAGGTCTTCATTATCCGGAACACCCCCAATGGTAATCCTCTCGTCAAACTTTCTCGCGTTTTTCATAACCCACCTCCATCGCTAAAAGTTTTTAATTACCCTTGGTACCTCCTCAGGTTCCCATAGCAAAAAAGATCGCTTTATTTTTTCCTCTGAGTGCTTTATGCGCACACGGTTGCAGACAAAAACTCCTTGAGGTCTAAGCTTTATACAATAGGAGATACCCTATCTCCTCTATACCCCTCAGGTAGAGCCTGAAGGTTTGCATCCGGACGATGACGATGATTCTGCACCGACGCTAAAAAGGGAGATTACTTTTTTGACATCCCGTGCGCTGCATCGGGGACATGCTATTTTACCCTCATCTTCTCCCGATAAGAGAAAAACCTGAAATCGCTCGCCACAGTTTTTACATTCATATTCATAAATGGGCATTTTATTCCTCCGATTGATTCAGTAGACAGGAGACAGAAGAAAAACTAAAAAGTCTGCCTTCTGTATTCTGACTCCTGTCTCCTATTTTTTATACGCCCTTTTCCATGGTTCTTTTTTAAACGCCAGATAGTTTAAAAGAGCTTCTTTAAGTGCTTCTGCCGCTGTGTCCGCGCAATGTTCGCTCTCTTTCGGAAGTCCATCCAAAGCCTCATTGATTACTTCCGGCGTAACCTTAAAGGCCTCGAGAATAGTCTTCCCGACAACCAATTCAGTAACCATGCTTCCGGCGGCGAGCATGGGACCGCATCCTTCAGTACAAAATTTAGCGTCGTGAATTTTATCATTCGTAATTCGCAACGTTATCTCCAGTCCATCTCCGCAAATACGACTCCCTTTCCCAAAGCCCTGAGGGTTTGCTATCATTCCCCAGTTTCGCGGATTGAAACATCGATCCAGTACTTTCTCCGAGTACTCAAGAGGGATCTCCTCCCTTGATTCAGAATCAGATTCTTCCTGCAATCTTTTTTCCGGGTCAGAATTCATGCAGCGTCCTCCTGGTAAAAACACCATTGTTCCTATCTCAAGGAACGTCTCACTGATCTATGCCGTCTTTACTTCAGTTCCTTTTTTCTGATAAGCGTCTAAGAGCGCTCTCCAGGCATGAGAAATCTTGTGAAATGCTTCCCCTGCTTTTGAGTCCGGGTGTTGAGTCACAACCGGAACGCCGTTATCTGAACAAATAACCATTTTTGGATCAAGAGGAATCCTCCCCAAAAAGGAAACCCCCATCTCCTGAGCCGCTCTTTCACCTCCGCCAACTTTAAAGATATCTATTTCTTTATTACAGTGGGGACAGGTGAAACCACTCATGTTTTCTACCACGCCGATAAGGGGAATTTTTATTTGGCGCAAAAAGGTAATGCTCTTCCTGGCATCCAGAAGAGCCACGTCCTGAGGAGTCGTGACAATGATAGCGCCATCGACATCTTTTATGAGATGAGCGGTGCTTAATGCTTCATCGCCGGTTCCAGGCGGAAGATCGATGACAAGATAATCTAATGCCCCCCAAAATACCTCTCCTAAAAATCTTTTCAAGAGGTTATGTTTTAAAGGACCGCGCCAGATAATCGCGTCATCTCTATGGCGGAGCATAAATGCCACTGAAATAACTTTGACCCCACGTTCTGTCTTGATGGGCAAAAGGCCATCGGCACTGCTTTCGATCCGTTTTTCTTCTACCCCCATCATTTTGGGGATGTTGGGGCCATGGATATCAGCATCCAAAAGTCCTACCTCAAAACCTTCTTGCGCTAAAGCTACCGCTAAGTTGACGGCTACGGAACTTTTACCTACTCCTCCCTTGCCGCTCAGAACCATGAACTTATGTTTTATCAAATCCATGGTAGCTTTGAGTCGTGCTTGTTCGTGGACTTCCTTTTCTTCTTCACTGCATTTATGAGCCGCCTTACAGGTTTGACATTCAGTCGTTTTGTCGCATTTCTCAGAACTCATGGAGTATCTCCTTTTACCAATTAATATCCCCGAACCTTCATCAGATTCCGGCGCTCTTTTTTCGTTGGTCTTCCTGGATATTTAATAACTGATCGTTTCATTAATTTTATTAACTCAAGAGATTCTTCTGGTAATTTCTCTTGTTTTTCTTCTCGGTAAAGCTCTCGTGCTTCCTTGGCAGATATGCTCTTAAAAGAAATATCTGCTACTTCAATCTCCCGATAGCGATTTTTCCCTTTAACCGTAAGCTTATTTCCCGGCTTGATCAGTTTGGCCGCCTTGGCTACCTCCCCATTAACCTTCACATGGTTTTCATCACAAGCATGACCTGCTTGGGATCGGGTTTTAAATATCCGGGCGATCTTAAGCCATTTATCCAGGCGAATCGATTGTTCCGGGGATTTTTCCATCAAACGACCTATAGATTCTTACTCATTCAGTCAGCACGATTATTTCTCAC
>Ga0208980_10003060_pt1 | contig 10150 bp, 11 predicted proteins | sample WetSurMetagenome_3_FD_187993 | JGI IMG/M metagenome (GOLD analysis project Ga0208980, IMG submission 187993) | Wetland microbial communities from Twitchell Island in the Sacramento Delta, sample from surface sediment Aug2011 Site A1 Bulk (version 2) | ecosystem: Environmental > Aquatic > Marine...
ACATAAACAATAAAGGAGGCTCCGGAAGGGGCCTTTTTTATTCCGATTTATTGTACTTTTAAGTAAATTTTGCAGATGAGACGATTATTTTTCAGATGAATAATTTATGTTCCATGAAAAGTCCGGTTTTGGGTATATCTCTATTTATTGCTGCCTTGTATATCATTGAAAATTAATTCATTAATTAATGCCATGAAGATACCTTTAAGTACCGTTTTAATAATGTTTCTTATTTTATCAGGAAGAAGTTTTTCTCAGACAACTCATCCTGAACCAAAAACACTTGAACCGGGAGTGAAGGCACCTGATTTTAACCTTCGCGGCGTAGACGGGAAAATGTATAGTCTTAAGGATTTTAATAAAGCATCTGTCCTGGCAATTATTTTCAGCTGTAATCATTGTCCTACCGCCCAGGCATATGAAGATCGGATCATATCACTTTCTAAAGATTACAAATCAAAGGGAGTTGAGATAGTCATGATTTCCCCGAACTCGGTAAAGGCATTGAATTATTCGGAATTAGGTTATTCTGATATGGGTGACAGCTATGAAGAAATGAAACAGCGTTCTGCTGACAGGAATTTCAACTTTCCTTATCTTTATGATGGTGATGACCAGAAAACTGCACTGGCATACGGGCCTGTTGCCACACCTCATTGTTTTGTTTTTGACAAGAACCGAATTTTGCGTTATGTAGGACGTATTGACGCTTCCGAAAAACCAGGTACAGGTAAAGGTGAGGATATCAGAAATGCCATTGATGCTCTGCTGTCAGGTACTCCTGTAAAAACCCAGGTCACCAAAGTATTTGGATGTTCAATAAAATGGTCATGGAAGGATGAATATACACAAAGATTATATAAGGAATGGTCCGAATTGCCTGTAAGGCTTGAAGAAATTGATGTTCCGGGAATTAAAGAGATTATCAGTAACAGTTCCTCCGGTAAGCTCAGATTAATAAATATCTGGGCTACGTGGTGCGGTCCCTGTGTTACCGAATTTCCTGACCTGGTTATTATAGACAGGATGTACAGAGGCCGTCCTTTTGAGTTTATCTCGATCAGCGCGGATAAGCCTGACAGAAAAGATGAAGCGCTGAAATTTCTTCAAAAGCAACAGGCGTCCAATAAAAATTATATTTTCAACAAAGATGATGTATATCAATTGATCGAAGCCGTTGATCCTGACTGGCAGGGAGCTTTACCATATACACTGCTTATTGAACCCGGAGGAAAGATCATTTACAGGAGACAAGATATAATAAACCCGTTTGAAATGAAAAAGCTCATCGTGGGGAATAAATTTATCGGAAGGTATTACTAAAAATGGCAGTAACTTATGAATAAGATACTTAGCAGGCGTCATTTCTTAAAAACCACTACTGTTTTTACAACAGGCTTAACATTCTTGTCACCTGTCTTAAAGGCAGATAATAAAAATATATCAGTTAATTCAATCAGGCTTGGAGGCCCGGTTCCCGGAAAATTCACTGATCCTTCCGATTGGGTTAAAGCTGTAAAGAATCTTGGATACAGTGCAGTATATTGTCCTGTTCAGCCAGGAGATCCTCAGGAACTAATAAGATCTTACAGGGAAGAAGCAAAAAGGAGTAACATACTGATCGCTGAGGTAGGAGCATGGAGCAACATGCTTGACCCAAACGAATCTGCCAGGAAAGAAGCAGTGAGGAAGAATATTGAGGCACTCCGGCTTGCTGATGAGATAGGTGCGTCTTGCTGCGTTAATATATCGGGGGCAAGAGGAGAAATATGGGATGGACCTTATGAGGGTAACTATTCGGAAGAGACATTCGATCTCATTGTAGAAACGGTACGAAATATTATTGACCAGGTGAAACCAGCAGGTTCATTTTATACTCTGGAACCTATGCCTTACATGCTTCCCGATTCACCTGATAACTACCTTAAGTTAATTAAGGCTGTCAACCGCCGGCAATTTGGTGTTCACCTCGATCCCGTCAATATGATTTCCAGTCCGCAGAAGTATTTTAATAATGGCAGTTTCCTGAAAGAGTGCTTTACGAGACTGGGACCCCACATAAAATCTATTCATGCAAAAGATATAATCATACTCCCCAAGCTGACTCTTCATCTTGAGGAGTGCAGGCCAGGCCTGGGTACACTCGACTATACGGTTTTTCTTCAGGAAGCCAGCAAACTTAAAGACATTCCATTTATGCTTGAACACCTTAGCAGTCAGGAAGATTATAAACTGGCTGCGGATTATGTCCGATCTGCAGGTAAAAAAGCAGGAATTTCTTTTGTGTGAATTTATTTACAGGGAATGAACTTATCGATCACAACTGCTGTTTATGAACACCAATGCTTCTATAATATTATTAATCAGTAAAATGAAATGATATGTTTATAAAACTATTTTTAATCGCACTTCCCGTATTCTTTGTAATTGACATGGCATGGCTCGGACTCGTGGCAAAAAAATTCTACGACCAGCACCTGGGATTTCTTATGAAACCGGATATAACCTGGTATGCAGCAATAATATTTTATCTGCTTTTTATTATTGGACTGGTAACTTTCGTTATTTCACCGGCTGTTGAAAAGCACTCATGGCTCCATGCTGTTCTGTTTGGTGCATTATTCGGCCTTATAACCTATTCAACCTATGATCTGACTAACCTGGCGACAATTAAAGGCTGGCCAGTAATAGTAACAGTGGTTGATTTGATCTGGGGCATGGTATTGTCTGCATCAGTTTCGGTCATAACTTATTTAATTGCAAATAAGATAGGGGTATGATTTAGATCTCCCTGAAACTTACCATCATTTTCCGCTTTTCGTCATAGAGCCTTAAGATTAGGGATTCAAAAGCTGAGAAAAAAGTTATTGGTTTTACTTCCCTGAAAATCTGATTTTCATTATAGCATTTTCTGAGGTTGTAATTAGGTATCCCGGGGCTCAGGTGATGAATATGATGATATCCTATATTTCCTGTAAACCAGTTAAGTACAACAGGCAGTTTAAACATTGAGCTACCCTGCAAAGCTGTATTCTTATAATCCCATTTTTCTGAATTTGTCCACAAAACATTCCTGAACTGATGCTGAACGTAAAACAACCATACCCCATGTACAGTTGCTATATAAAGTATTGGCAGCTGTATCATTAAATAAGTTTTCCAGCCGATAATATAAATCAACAAAAGTATTGATCCTATTATTGCCAGATTCGAAAGATGAACATATAGTTTTTGTTGTAACGACATATTTCTTTTTGTAAAACGATGCATTATTGTAAATAAAAGAATTGGTGCAATGCCAATAAGGAAAATGGGATTCCGGTATAACCTGTAAGAAAATTTTTGCCACCGCGTTAGTTTTGAATATTCTTCTACAGTCAGGGTCTTTACATCGCCGGTTCCCCTTTTATCAAGATTCCCGACAGTCTGATGATGAATATGATGTTCGTGGCTCCATTTGTGATAGGGGGTAAAGACTATGAGTCCGGTTATAATCCCGATAATGGTATTCATTCTTTTTGACTTAAAAAATGAACCATGCCCGCAGTCGTGAAAAATAATGAAGATCCGTACCATAAAACCGGCTGCAAAAACTGATAAAAGCAATGTAAGCCAATAAGAAATTTCTATCGACTTTATCATCAGTAACCAAAGTATTACATAAGGACCTATGGAGTTGATTATCTGCCACCAGCTTTTTGCAGGATCGGGTTTATTATACCTTTTTATTATCTCAATCCACTCATTGCCGGTATCTTTTTTTATAGACTGATTGTTAGCCATGATTTAATAAAATAACTTAGAAAAAATCAACAGGAAGCAATTCCTGAGAATAAAAATGCAAAGATACACCATTTTTAGCATAAGTTCAAGCTTGACACAGCATGGCGCAAAGGTACAACGGTGCAACGGCTTAAAGGTTTAGCAGCACCAGGTTAAAACTCATAGGAGGTTCCGTAATTCTTAAGAAATTCAAACAGACTATCTTTCTTACTGTTAAAAAGTTCATTCGTAGAAATGAGCAAATTTAAACTAGAATTCCACTCTGAAGGGTTTTTCAAAATTATCGGGTAAAACTGGGAAACATCAAAACTGATGGTTTTCTCAGGAATCCAATCGTTATTTGAATAGTGACCTTCGTAAAATGTCTGATATCCAAGATTTATTATTTCCATCAGTATTTTCTCATTTTTTATTGAAATAACAGCGGTATAGGTACAGCTATTATAGTAATCAATACTTAAACTGTTTCTGAAAATTATTTTACCGTCCTCCCGGTTAGCATAGATGTAGGTAGGAAATAATCCATAATTAATTGAAAGCCATTCAAGGATCCGGTTGAAAAGTATTTCTTTATTTAAATCAATGAATCTATAGAGAAATAAATAGTGGACCTGTCCTTTTTGATCTAAAGGTAATTCAGGATATTTTTTGATTTCCTTCATTGTCTGGGTCCATTTCGTAGCTATTCTTGAATATTCCACCTGACCAATTTCTTTCGACAACATTTTATTATATAGAATTGCTTTTTCAATCGAATCAGTTTGCCCATAGAGAGCTGATCCAAATATTATAAATAAAAGAATAAATGAATATTTCATGGTTTTAAGTATTCTTGCATGATATACTAAAAAATTTCCTGCGTATCGCGTCACCCATTCTCTGTCATAAAATCAAATGCACCTTTTCTTAGATTAATCCCATATTCTAGAAATGCTTTGAGGCAGGCGAGAAAATTCGCCCATCCGGCTGTATTTCCCGTAAGCCATTTGATACCGGCCTCATCATTTTTTCTGCTTTTCTCTGTAATAGTTACGACAGTTGAGCTATGGTCCTTGTCAGTAAGTGTCATTTCTACCAAAAGTTCAATCCCATCGATCTCCCAATAAAAAGAAATATACTTATTGATTTCAATTTTACCGACACGAACCGGAAATTCCAGATCAAATTCAGGGAACTGCCATTTAAGCTGCTTGCCTTCTTCCATTTTTCCGCTGCTTTTTGAAATGAAATAGTTTGACATTTTAACCGGGTCAACAATGGCTTCAAAGACTAAGTTGACAGGTTTTTGGATTTGAATTGCAGTGTTAATCTCAAGGGTTTTAGTTTCCATGTTTTCGGTGTTGTTTTTAACCTTGTCAGGTACAGTATATTATTTGTCGAGGTGCAGGTAAACATGCCAATAGATCTTTGCTTTTTTGTTAAAATGACTTTCAATTTCTCCCCAGTGTATCCGCATAAAGTTATATGGTTTTAACCAGTCCTGATTCTTAATTTCCTCGTCAGTAGGGGAGGTGTTGAGAGGTAATTTATATTCGGTTGCATAGTATTTATACGCAAGAAGAAAGGCATTGTTTCTAAAGATCTCATAATGTCCGACACTTTTATTCCAGTGTTTCTGGTAATACTTTCGCTCATTTGAAGTCAGAATGAGTACTGAAATAGCAACTGCCAGCAAATAGGTGGGGATAACCATGAGTGTCCACCATGAAATAAAGAAGAATCCCGTTAAAAATACTCCAAACATTATGAAGAGATTAAATTTTTGGAAAACCAGTAACGGCATATTCAACGATTTAAAAATTAAAGTACCAAGACGAAGATTTACAATGATCTGTCCACAAAAATAAAGACTTGCCGGGGCAATGAACTTTACCTGTAAATCAACATTTGTGAAAATCAGGATAAAAAAGGATAATGTAAAAAGAAAATTAGGAAATTGAATAACACTGTCTGTAAGAGATAAAAAGTCAACCGGGTTGATTTTTTTTGAAAGCCGGTGAAAAAGCAACCATTCTGTCTTTCCGTTGATGTCAATAATTTGTCCTTTTGTTGTAATCATTGCCCGAGTATTAATCAATCGACAAATATAAAGCTTGTTTACCAAATCGTTACAGGTAGTAAGGTTTATGGATGAATTTATTTGTTTTAAAGATCCCAACCTGCCTGGTATAATGTTTCTTGTAATTAGTTCATTATGACCAAATTGTAAATTAGCGTGTTATAATTCAAGATAACATAGTTTTTGCTTCCATAAGTTTGGTTTTTTGACTTATTTTGCATTCTATAACGGCCCGTAGCTCAGCTGGTAGAGCACGTGACTCTTAATCATGGGGTCGAGAGTTCGATCCTCTCCGGGCCGACAAAAGAAGATGTGGCTAATGCAATCACCCTGCCATCCTCACCTACAGCGGTATAAAAATGATATACAATGCCTTTCCATTTTATAACCCAGGGTTTATGAGCATATTTTTTATCATAAGATTCTGAAGGTGCTATCAAATCAGGACCATTCCAATCTGTCCAGTTTATCAGATCGTAAGAGCAGGCAAATCGTTCAAAAGCACCAGATTTCCAAAAAGCTCCAAAATAGAACATTATATAAAGGTCGCCGTACTTTGCAATCTGGGCATCACCGCAAATCCCTCTATACTTTGTAATGACAGGATTCTTGCCATAACGTTTCCATGATTGCATATCATCGGAGACCGCCATTCCAATGCTTTCATAGTTAGCAGTGTCTCCCTTTGCATTGTAATACATAACAAAGGGATGTCCGGTGTGCTCGATTTTATCATGAATAACCAGACTTTTATAAATTGTTTTATTATCAAACCAGCTAACATCTTCATCTTCAGGAGATAAGACAGGTTTTTTATTTGTAATCCAAACGGGATGTTCTGTTAAAGTTGTGGAATTTGCAAGGCCTGTTTTTAGCACTCCCGCTTCGTATCCGGATATATTTCCGCCCAGGTAAGTCATCCAGTATTTGCCCTGATATTTCTCAACAGAATAATCCCCACCCCAATTAATGTCAACCAGTGACAGGTATCCGGCTTTTTGTGTGGCATCCCAGGTATTCTCTGTAAACGACAATAGTATGCCTTTCGGTTCCCAATGGAGCAAGTCAGCACTTTCTGCAAGCCATGTTTCATATCCCTGACCGTCAAAGACAATGTAAGTCATGTACCAGATATCGTTTTCACAAAAAATAGTCGGTGAGTCAACCATTTTTGTACTATCAGGATGTTTGAGAACAACCCCATATTTAAACGGAGTTTTAACCTCATTGTAAACTTTCTGCATTGTCTCCTGAGGTACAACTTTATTCGATCTGGCGTTTGTTTGATTACAACTGGTTAATGCTATGATCCCATATACGCCAGAAACTAATAAAACTAGATTCTTCATTTTAAGATTATAATATTTTGATCCTGGTAGAATTTAATTTTTTTAACGTTTTTATAGTCTCGGTAATACTTAAATCCTGCCATTTACCTGAGGGTAGGTCCGATACAATTAAATTCTCTTTATGAGAGTCTTTGAAGTTAAGTGACAGGATATAGGTGTAAAAACCTGATTTGCTTTCATTAATTGTAAGGGCTGGAATATGTTTTTGTAACTCAACAGAATCGATATAATCATAGCTTGTTTCAGTGAAAGAATCACCAATTCGTTTAATTATGCTGGTCCTTGTGAACTCAATATCTCCGATGGATTTGAGTTTTTTATTCTCGGATTTAAGCTTGAAATGAAAAAACATATAGAATCCAGCAAGGAATAACATTAAAATCCATATTACTTCATCAATTCCAATATTGAAAAGATTATGTATTATTATAATGGTCGGGGCAGATAATATTGCCACGACTGCAAACCATATGTTCAATCGTCTTCTTCGTTTTCCAATCCCGGCCGGGTCATGGTGGTCAACACGATAAATTATGTATTTACTCATGACGTTAACTTATTTTATATGATGTGCACCTTTAAAACACGTGGCTGATACGCTGTTAGTTCCTGATGCATCTATTTAAAAACATTCTTTATCGCCTCCAGATAAGCCATTCCATTAACATTATCCGGTTCAAGATAACTTCCTTCAGTCCATTCGTTCCAGCAATTGATGTTCAGGATGCGTGGGCCATCGGGATCGGACAGTAGTTTATCCCTGGTCATTTCCAGGGCTTTCTTAAAATTCTCAGGTGTGTTATTTTTAATCGTATTCATAAAAGGATAACCAACATTTGCCCATTCGGACTCAGGATCACAACGTGGCGTCGGGTCCCAGCCCATAGTAACATTAGGGAAATATGGAACACCATATTCTGTTTTGGCTTTGTCCCAATGAGAGAAATAAGCATCGCGGACGTAATTATAATCGGTTTGAGCAACTGGTAATTCGACATGATGAATCCACACATAAGATGTGGCTGAATCAAATCCCAGCATTTTAATAAGTTCTGCAGTATTGGATGGTGCCTTTTCAACCGGTAGTATCGGGTTTCCCCAGGCAACAAGATTCCAATGTACCCCTTTTAGTCCTGCGGCGACGGCTTTTTGCCTCATGCGGTCCATAGCAACTTTTGTGGCCTCTATGCTCCCAAATCCGCTCACAAATTTCTGCACATCATATACTGAGAAATAGGCTTTTCCATCTATTTTCCAGTAGTTGGGTTTGGTAAAGTATTGTATTATTACAAAATCGCATATTTCATCGAAGCGTTTTTGAGATACCATACCCGGATAAAGCAATTTTTGTTTAACTCCGCGAGTATAAGGATGAATATCGACCCAATCATGGTTAGCCCACATCAATCCAAATTTAATTTGATTACAATTCTTCGCTTTCAGAAATCCATCATCAATGCATTGATTCAGAAAAGGACCATCCTCGTACATATACCAGTCGAAAATAAAACAGTCGATACCGTTATCAACGGCTGAACTTATTTTCAGGGCCATTACTCCGGGGTCTTTTTCATCAAGGTAACCCCATGCCGGTACATTCGGCTGATGATGCCCGGGAAATCTGGGTTTAGCAGCTTTAACCAGTTCCCATTCTGACCATCCCGGGCCTTTGTTGATAATATTCCTGGGATCATCAGTGTGGTAATTTGGAAAATAATACGATGCAACTGTAATATCATCATTGTTTGTGTTGGCTTTTTTTAAAGGATTGCAAACTGTTAAGAGGGTTAGTGCAGCGATTACAAATATTAGTAGTGAATTCATTGCCAACCGTTTATTTAATTTTTTTTTAAAGTCTGGATAGATATTAAATGTAAGAAAAGAAGTTTAATAAGAGAAGCCTGCAATACTTAGAAAATTTTTAATCAATTGTCTCCCTGTTTTCAGATAATCATCATTGAGTGATTTAAAATCTGACTTAATTTGATTTTTGTCAAGCTGTTGAAGATCGTTATCGTGCTTTATCCACAGATCAAGCAGATCTTCTTTTAATTCAAAATGACATTGTATTCCATAAGCATTATCACCAATTCTGATAATTTGGTTTTTACAGGTATCTCCGGATGCCAGGAGAATCATTCTGGATGATAATTGAACAGTCTCCCCGTGTAATTGAAAAACAGTAAAAGAATCCGGGAGATTTTTGAAAAGGGCATCATTCCTTCCCTGAGGTGTAAGTTCAATTTTGTAATACTTACCTTCCTGATTGCGAAATCCTGTTTCTTTTGTTTCACATTTAACGACTTGCCCGCCCATTGCTTTAACCAATGTTTGCAAACCAAGGCAGATTCCCAGATATGGTATTTTTGCACTTATTACTTTATGGATCAGGTCTAATTCATTTTGCATTTTCAGGTCAGTATCATTGGCACTGCCTGGCCCACCTAACACAATAAGAGCTCCCAATTTTTCAACAGATTTGATATGCGATATCTGATCCGGTTCAATTTCGTCATAATGTAGGTTATGTTCTCTGAGGACATCTTCAATTAGTCCGGGTCCTTCCCGGGAGATGTTTTTAAGAATCAAAATATCTTTTCCCATAGGCTTGTTTTAAGACAGAAACCTCAAATATACGTTAACTGTTATTCATATTTAAGCAAATCAACAGGTTTTGAGTAGATTGAGACAGAACCGTCAGATATATGAGATATGATACACAAATCATTGAAATAATGATATTTAACTTCTTAAACAATACTCCCAATCCTCACAATCAAACACAAGTTTAAAAAAATATGAGAAATGCTTTAATTATCATTTCACTTGGTTTGCAAATTTGTATCGATACCTGTAATTTCAAAATAGTATTCCCCGAATTAATTCCGTACCTTTGGGCAAATTCAGTTACACCAGGAAATTAATAACGAACTAAAATTTATCTATGGGCAGATCGCAG
>Ga0208980_10003061_pt1 | contig 10147 bp, 5 predicted proteins | sample WetSurMetagenome_3_FD_187993 | JGI IMG/M metagenome (GOLD analysis project Ga0208980, IMG submission 187993) | Wetland microbial communities from Twitchell Island in the Sacramento Delta, sample from surface sediment Aug2011 Site A1 Bulk (version 2) | ecosystem: Environmental > Aquatic > Marine...
GGTGCCCATTCGACAGAAATTAATCATAAAACGAAATTCCCTGTAATTGACCTCATGGAAGAACAAAAGAGTGTCATCGATAAAGGTGGAACAATGAGGCTGGGGGGTTATAAATGCATTATAAGTAAAAATTCAAAGGCTTACGAAGCATATAAGAAAACGGAAATCATTGAAAGACACAGGCACAGGTATGAATTTAATGATAAATATTTTGATGACTTCAAGAAAAACGGGATGGTCCCTGTAGGGATAAATCCCGAATCAAATCTTGTTGAAATAATTGAAATACCTGATCATAAATGGTTCATAGGTGTTCAGTTTCATCCTGAATACAGCAGCACAGTAATCAATCCACATCCGCTTTTTGTAAGTTTTATTAAAGCATGCATAGATTAGCCGACACATAATGCATAGCACCTAACATGAACAAAATCATTTAATTAAAGGTCAAAATCAAATACTAATAATTACCAGAAAGAATGGATAAAAATACTATAACGGGACTTATTCTGATTTTTTTGATTTTCATTGGTTTCAGCGTATATAATAACAGCAGACAGAATAAAGCTTATGAGAAAGCTGTAGCTGTTGCGGAAACCAGTTATGCAAGAGGAGAATATGAAGCTGCGAGAACGGAATATGTTAATGCCCTGAGATATAAACCCAACCAGGCTGATGTTATTTCAAAAATAAATGAGCTTAATCTTAGACTGGGAATCACCACCGAGGAACAAAAGGTTGATTCAACATCAACTAAAGTAATGAAAAATGACCTTGCAATACCTGGTTCAGCAAATACTCAGGTAGATTCGAGTCAGTATGGAGTTTTTGCGAAGGCAGCATTTGGTGATAACGAGTTTATTACACTCGAAAATAACAAGATTGAACTGAAAATATCACTTAAAGGAGGAAGAGTATATTCTGCAAGATTAAAAGATTACAGGACCTATGACTCTCTTCCGCTTTTTTTATTTTCAGGAGATTCCACCATTTTTGGATTCAATTTTTTTACAGCGGATAATAAGGCTGTTCAGACTAACAACCTTTATTTTACCCCGGTTTCCGATCAGAAGTCTTTCGTCATTGGTTCCCAGCCCCAAAGTGTAAGTCTGAGGTTATTGGTATCAGAAGATAAATATATCGAATATAAGTACACACTCGCCCCTGATAAGTATATGGTTGACTTTGATGTCGTCTTTAAATCGATGGAAAACATCATAGCATCAAATCAAAACAGCCTGACGCTGGACTGGAAAATGTACATTCCGCAACAGGAAAAGGGGAGGGATAATGAAGAAAACTATTCAACAATAAAATATAAGTATTTTCAGGATGATGTTGATGGACTGAGCTTAAGATCAAAAAAAGAACAGGAGGTAAAAGATATCACCACTAAACTGAGCTGGGTGGCGTTTCAGGATCAATTCTTTTCATCTGTCATACTTACCAATGACTATTTTCTCAACGGCTCGTTAAAATCAACACGAACCCTTACATCCAAAAAATATATAAGGTATTACTCTACTGAATTAGGAGTCCCATTTAATCCTACCTCTTCGAATTCAATCAGCATGAAGCTTTATTATGGTCCAAATCATATTAATACGCTGAGAAAGGAAGGATTCCAGCTTGAAAAACTTGTTTTTGTTGGTAAAAATATTATCGGATGGATTAGCAGGTTTGTTATTATCCCAATCTTCAACTGGCTTGAAAAATACATGGACAGTTATGGGTTAATTATTCTTATTTTAACTATTATAATCAAGATAGTCCTGTTTCCTCTCACATTTAAATCTTACCAGTCTACCGCTAAAATGCAGGTTTTGAAACCCATGGTTGAAGAGCTGGGAAAAAAGTTTCCAAAGAAGGAAGATGCGATGAAAAAGCAACAGGCTACAATGGATCTTTATAAAAGGGCAGGAGTAAATCCAATGGGAGGATGTCTTCCAATGCTCCTTCAGATGCCTATTCTGTTTGCAATGTTCAGGTTTTTCCCGGTATCAATAGAATTACGACAGGAGCATTTCCTGTGGGCAACTGACCTATCAACTTATGATTCAATTCTTACTCTCCCGTTCACTATACCTATGTATGGAAGCCATGTAAGTCTGTTTACACTTCTGATGACAGCTTCAACTTTGCTGACTATGAAAATGACCGGAAGTTCTCCTGGTTCTGATCAGCCTGGCATGAAACTGATGATGTATATGATGCCTGTTATGTTCATGCTGATACTTAATAACTTCTCATCAGGCCTTACTTATTATTATTTTCTGGCGAATATGATAACTTATGGTCAGAATATAATATCTAAAAGGTTTATAAATGCCGATGCTGTTCTTGCTACCCTGGAAGAAAACAAGAAAAAACCCTTGAAAAAATCTAAATGGCAGCAGCGACTTGAGGCTGCCGCCAAACAAAGGGGAATCAACCCACCAAAAAAATAGATAACCTGTAATATTATGTTATCTGAAGGTACTGCATGAGCGGTACCTTTTTTTGTAAAAGTTAAAAATTATTAAATTTATTCTCCAGTCAGAAATAAATACTAAATTTATTTTTTAAGAATATTCAGGGGAAATGGGGAAAAAATTTAAAAACAAAGATTTAGCCGCAAGGCTGGGTGTTTCTGGTACTTTGGTTTCTCTTGTGCTCAATAATAAGGCAGACCAGCAGGGTATACGAAAGGACACCCAGGAAAAGGTTATCTCACTTGCAAGGCAAATGGGGTATTTCGAAACACTGCAGGAAAAAAATGTATTATCACCTGTAGAAGAGAAGCCAGGTGTTCTGGGGATGATAGTGCCATCATTGAATGACCCTTTTGTTGTCCAGATCACACCTTTTCTGCAACAAGCATTTTCGAACTTAGGGGTTGGTTTTTCAATCGTCACTAAGGATCCTGATGATCAAAGATATGACAGGCTTGTAAGTGCATTTAAAAAATTCTATAGCGGCCTGATTTTGTGTGGAGATGCTGCAGATGACAATACAATCAGAGCTCTGCGTACGACAGATTATCCGTTTGTTGTTCTGGAAAAATCGGTAAAAACATTGCGTCTGAATACAATCAGTACTAATACATCAGCAGGAGCACAGCTTGTTGTAAATCACCTGGATAAGCTGGGTTATAAAAACATTGTCATAGTTGCTGACCGCAAATCGTTCCGCGAGGATACAACAGCAATACAGGATGTAATTGATGCTATAAGTCAGAAGCCTGGTATAAATAAACCGGTTGTTATCGAGCTTGATAAGCCCTCTACCGGTGATGAAATTGATTCATCGCAATTCGAAAAATTTCTTCGGCCACCCTACAGGGCTGATGCAATGATTGTGATGAATGCAAGTCTTGTTTATCCCATAATGGCTTTACTGCGTAAGAAAAAGCTTAGAATACCACAGGATATAGCAGTTATATCGATGGAGGAAGGTACTGGTTTTGATCTCATGTTTTCTCCGGTTACCTGCCTGAGAAAGCCTCTTTCAGGTATGTCTGCCAAAGTTGCAAATATGATCTGGTCAGAGGTTAAAAACTCCGGAAAAGGAAAATTTAAAAGACAGGTCAACATCGATCCTGAGCTTATAATAAGAAATTCATGCGGAAATATTTAGACAGGTACTTACCATGACAAAATTCCTAAAATTTATTGCAGTGCTAATAATTGCGCTTGGACCGGCTTGTACCAGTAACCATCTGATCACAGATAAAGATTACCTTAAACTGGTTGAAAAATCATTTAATGAAAGAATGCAGCTTGCATCAAACAGGGAAAATAAATTGTCTTTGGTATTCGATGAGGAACTTTCTCAGGAACAAAGTGAAGGTTTGAAATTTCTTTATGCTTTTATGCCGTTGAGCGACCTTGCTGATTATGATGGTGAGTTTTTCCTTGCTAATATTAATATGGCTTTGCTGTCGAGAAGAGAAACCCCATGGGGAAAAGTTATCCCGGAAGATATTTTTCTTCATTATGTTCTTCCATGCAGGGTTAATAATGAAAATTTAGATTCATTCAGGATTGTATACTATGATGAGATTCTTGATCGGGTAAAAGGCATGGATATCAGAGAAGCAGCATTGGAAATTAATCATTGGTGTCATGAAAAGGTAAGTTATCAACCTGCCGATATAAGGACTTCTGCTCCCATGGCAACGATCCTTTCAGCGCGGGGGAGATGCGGCGAAGAATCGACATTCACTGTTGCCGCTCTGAGAACGGCAGGGATCCCTGCCCGCCAGGTCTATACACCTCGCTGGGCCCACAGTGATGACAATCATGCCTGGGTTGAAGTATGGATAAAAGGGACATGGTATTATATGGGGGCCTGTGAACCTGAGCCGGTTCTTGACCGTGGCTGGTTTACCGAGCCTGCCAGAAGGGCAATGCTTGTACATACAAAATCATTTGGAGCACCACTGGGGGAAGAAAATTCAATAAACACTTTCAGGAATTATACTGATGTCAATAACCTTGCTAAATATGCAGTAACGAAGAAAATATTTGTTAAGGTACTGGACAGGGGGGGAATGCCTGTCAAAAATGCTATTGTAGAATATAAGCTTTATAATTATTCTGAGTTTTATCCTCTGGCAGCTGTCCCCACTGATAAAAATGGTATAAGCCGTTTCGAAACAGGTTTAGGTGACCTTCTTGTATGGGCTTCCATGAATGATGATTTTGATTATAAGAAAATATCGGTCAGTGAAACAGATACTTTAATACTGAAACTTGACCGGAGATCAGATAATAGTTACAGCCTGGATCTTGATCTTAATGTTCCTGTGGCACGTTTGCCTCTTCCGGTGCCGTCTGATGCGTTGAATGAACAGAATTCGAGACTGGTTGCTGAAGAAAACGTTATCCGTCAGAAATATATCAATTCATGGATGAAGAGTGAGGAATCAAAAGCTCTGGCTTCAGAGATTAAAACTGATTCTTCAAAGGTTGATATAATAATTTCCAGAAGTATGGGAAATTATAATGAGATCAGAACATTTCTGAAAGATACTCCTGACTCTTTAATAAATCTTGCTGTTTCTTTACTTGAAATTCTTCCCGATAAAGATTTACGTGATATAAAAGCAACTATACTGTCTGACCATCTTTTGAATTGTGTTAAACCACAACGCAATGAGGAAGACAGGGAAAGAAATATCTTTCTGGATTACATTCTCAATCCAAGGGTAGCAAATGAGATGTTAGTTGACTGGCGAGGTTATTTCAGGGAAAATCTTCCGGCAGAATTACTTGAAAAATCATATTCTGATCCCTTATTGATAGTGAATTACCTTAATGAGAATATTAAAATTGCAGATGACGAAAACTATTATAAAACACCATTGACTCCAAGAGGGGTTATTGAACTTAGAGTATCAGATTCCGGATCACGCGCAATTTGCTTCATAGCAATTTGCCGTAGCCTTGGGATTCCATCCAGACTTGAACCCGGGAGAAATGTGCCTCAATATTATCAGGGTAATGCCTGGAATGATGTATATTTTTTCGATCAGAAGAAACCAGGAATGGAAAAAGGCTACATTAAACTGAGTTCCGCTGAGACTAAACCTGTACCGGAATATTATATTCATTTTACACTTGCAAGATTCGAAAATGGGAGGTATAATACCCTGGAATATGATTATAATAAAAAGATATATGATTTCACTGAAGAACTTGCCCTACCGCCAGGCAGTTATATGCTGGTTACAGGTAACAGATTAAATGACAGCAAGATATTATCGAAACTGACTTTTTTCATGCTGTCTGAGAATGAGCATAAAAAAATTGATGTAAGTCTTAGAAAAGATAGTCAGGAAAATAAGATAATAGGAAAGATCAACCTTAAGAATGTAATTGGTTTGTTGGATGCAAATAAAGTCTCTCTTTCCGGTTTTGATAATAAGGGACTCATAATAATCTGGATTGAACCTGATAAAGAACCAACCAAGCATATCTTCAATGATCTTCCTCTGCTCAAGCAGGAACTTGATGCATGGGGCGGATATTTTTTATTTCTCACATGTTCCCTCAGTGATGTGAAGTCATTTGATCCTGGTATAATTAAAGGATTGCCTGACAATACCCTGTTCGGAACAGATGATCAGATGGCCATGCTGAAAAGTTCTGTGGATATAAATCCACTACCTGATACCAGACTTCCTTTTGTTGTTATGTCAGATAATGAGGGAAATATCCTTTTTACATCAGCTGGTTACAGGATAGGGATTGGTGAACAGATTCTGAAACACATTAAATGACTGTTCCCTCCGGAATTAAATTGAATTTATTGTTAACAACTGTTGATATCTGAAGATAATCAACCTGGTTTGCATAAAAAAAACATTTATCTTTGTTATGTTTTGGTGTTACAATGAAATAAAATCATTGTAATGAAAAGGGAATGCGGTTAGAATCCGCAACAGTACCCGCTGCTGTGATGCCCGATCGTTCTAACGATGATGGCTTTATGAAATACCTGCCACTGTTCCGAGTATCCGGGATGGGAAGGCTTCATAAAGTTGGGATAAGTCAGAAGACCTGCCATACAAGTTTGATATTCACGGCTTTCGGGAAGAAAAGCGCCGGATCTTAAAATGATTCCTACCGTCTGATTTTCCCTTGAGCAATGATCTTTAAAGTGTAGTGTCTTTAATTAGTTTTATTTACACGATTTGGTATGTATTGTTGCACAGAAGTTGGAGCATGTAAGCCTTGAGATATAACCTATTATATATAACCTTCCTTTTTACCATAACTGCTGTTAATGGTCAAACATCATTTCAGGATGACACAATAAAAATAAATGAGGTTTTAATAACAGTGAAAACAATCAACTTAGATCTCCCCGGTTATAAAAAAGCAACAATTGATTCCTCGGTTCTGAATAATTACTCCCATGGAACACTAGCTGATCTTTTATCAGAAAACAGCGGAATTTTTATTAAAAGCTATGGACCCGGAGGTACTGCAACTCCATCTTTCCGTGGAACAGGGGCAGGCCATACCCAGATTGCCTGGAATGGGATTAACATAAACCACCCGATGCTTGGCCAGTCAGATCTTTCAATTCTTCCTGCAGGCCTTATAGATGATATCCAGATTTTTTACGGAGGGGCCTCTATGGCGATAAATAGCGGCGGAATTGGCGGTATCATTAACCTGGAGAGTAAACCTGCATGGAACACGGAGACCCGCATATCTTTAAACCCGGGGATCGGAAGTTTTGGAAGATATACAGGATTATTGACAGTAAAAAGTGGAAACAATAATTTCCAGACTATTACCAAAGCCTTTTTCCAATCAGCAGAAAATGATTTCAGATACCTTAACGACGAGATCAGTGCAACACCTGTATGGGAAACAAGAAAGAACAGTCAGATTACCCAGAAAGGTTTTATCCAGGAACTTTATTACCGGAGATCAAAGAATGTTGCTTCAGCCAGGATATGGTACCAGTCGGCTGACAGGCATATTGCTTCTTCGATGCTCAGCCAGCAGACTGGTGCCGGAGAAACTCAGTCTGATGAATCACTCCGTGTATTGCTTAATTATGATATTAACAGAGATAGAAATACTTATTCGTTGATTGGCGCATGGTTATTTAACAGATTAGACTATTCAAATCCTCTTGCCTCCATTGAATCAAAGAATAATTCTGATTTTGTGACATTGAAAGCAAGTATGGAAAGAAGGATCAGTCAGTATACAAGATTCAAGATCTTAATTAATGAGGAATTAAATGCAGTAAAGTCCAATAACTATGAGCAGACTTCGCTGCGTAATACCACTTCGCTGACAGCTTCAGCTGAACACAGTACTTCAGAAAGATTTGGCATATCAGTTCTTGTAAGAGAAATACTTGATAAAAACAAATTTCTTCTTCCCGATTTTTCTGCAGGCCTGCAATTACAGTTGATCGATTCAAAGGATTACTACCTGAAAGCTAACATATCCAGGAACTCTAAAATACCGTCAATGAATGACATGTTCTGGTTACCCGGCGGAAATCCGGATTTAAAAAATGAATATGCCTTTATTTATGAGTTGACATATGAGATGATCCACAAAACTTTGACTCATCTTACATTCAGCTATGATCTGTCTGTGTTCAGGAATTCTATTAAAGATATGATACAATGGCGGCCAGGACAATATTCTGTCTGGTCAGCGGATAATATTCAGAATGTCAATACAACAGGGATTGAATCTTCACTTTCGGTTGGTTATAAACTTAATAATCTGACAACAGATTTAAAAGCCGGATATTCATTCACAAAAGCAGTTGAGGAAACAACAGATGAAAGCACCAATCAAACCAGGGGAAATCAGCTTATGTATATACCAGAAAATCAATTAAATATTTCTCTGAGATTTGGTTACGGAAATTTCCATACCACATTTTTATCTGATTTTACAGGGAAAAGATATATTACTGTTGACAATTCAAAATATTTGCCAGGATATTCAATAAGCAGTGTGTCAACAGGAATTGTATTTAAACTTAAACAAACTTTGTTTGACCTAAATTTCGACATTGATAACCTTTTTGGTGTTAATTATCAAACCATAGCTTATTACCCAATGCCCGGAAGGGCCTATGAATTAAAACTTTTAATCCAGATTGTCAAATAATTTTAAAATGAAGAATACATTAATAATACTTATATTCTCAGTTGTTGTCCTTTCATGTACAAAAAATTCAACCAGCGAGACTGATTCATTTCTGACGGGCAACGGGGTTTTTATCCTGAATGAAGGTAATTTCAAATGGGGAAACGGATCGCTTTCTTTCTTTTCATATGACTCTGCAAAAATATATAATGAACTCTTTCTGGATGTAAATGGACGTCCATTGGGTGATGTTCCTAATTCTATGATAATAAATGACTATTTAGCATATATTGTGGTAAATAACTCCGGAAAGATCGAAGTCATAAACAGAAATACTCTGGAATCGGTGGCTACAATAACAGGATTGATCTCTCCACGTAACATGGCCGTAATTAGCAGCAGCAAAGCCTATGTAACCAGTATGTATTCTGATTCAGTAGCAATTATAAATCTGGTTGATTATACTATTACAGGATACATAAATTTAAGACGATCGTCAGAAACTATAAGGGTTTCAGACAGTAAAGCCTTTATCTCTGAATGGGTGGGCGGGAATGAAGTGATGGTTGTTAATACAATTGATAATAAGGTAGTTGATTCAATTAAAGTTGGAGCTGAGCCTGAAAGTATGGTCATTGATGAGAACAAAAACTTATGGGTGTTATGTAACGGAGGCTGGGCAAGGAATAATTATGCTGAATTGTATGCCATAAATACTATAACCAATATGGTAGAAAAAAAACTGGTCTTTCAGGATAAGACAGCCTCACCTACTTGTCTCCAGATAGATGGCAAAGGTGAAACTCTCTACTATCTTGAAAAAGGCATACATAAGATGAACATTAATTCCGGAGTACTACCGGCTCTTCCCTTAATACCTGAATCACAGCATTATTTCTATAAATTTGGTATAAATCCGTTGAATGGTGATATCTTCATCACCGATGCCGTTGATTATCAGCAAAAAGGATATGTTATGTTCTACAAAAATGATGGCACTTTGATTTCAATATATACTGCCGGAGTTATACCCGGAATGATATGTTTCAAACTGAATGGCAGTTACATCGAAAAGTGAAGTCTTCATTTAACATATCATATTCGTATATAATGATTTTCAGGAATTTCATTGTTTTCATAATTGTACTTATCTCATCCTGTTCCTGCAGAAGAGAGAATAAGTCCGGAAGATTTTTAAATTCAGAAAATAAAATCATTTCACAGGCAGAAAGAATCTCGATTGATAAAGCTGACAGTTTAACAACAGTAACTATTATTAATCCATGGCAGGGAGCAGAAAATGTCAATCTCACTTATCATCTTTTAAAAAGTGGACAAGATATTCCTGATGGACTTGATTCTTCAGCGATAATCTTTGTCCCTATAAAAAAGATCATCTGTATGTCAACAACTCATATTGCAATGATTTCTGCCTTAGGGGAAGAAAACTCTGTTTCAGGAGTATCGGGTACAGGATTCATTTTTTCAGAAAGCATGAATGAGAATGTTGAAAAGGGTTTGGTTGAAGATGT
>Ga0208980_10003062_pt1 | contig 10147 bp, 7 predicted proteins | sample WetSurMetagenome_3_FD_187993 | JGI IMG/M metagenome (GOLD analysis project Ga0208980, IMG submission 187993) | Wetland microbial communities from Twitchell Island in the Sacramento Delta, sample from surface sediment Aug2011 Site A1 Bulk (version 2) | ecosystem: Environmental > Aquatic > Marine...
GTGTGGTGCATGGAACGCTCCTGTTAGATAATGTGCCTGGTCAGATCTTTTCGACGACGACGGCGGTGCCGTACGCAAGGACCTCCGTGACGCCGGACATCACATCGTTGGCATCGTACCTCATGCCGACAACCCCGTTTGCGCCGATCTGTTTGGCGTGCTCCATCATGATCACAAAAGCATCCCGTCGGGTTCTTTCACACAACTCCTGGAGCAGAGAAATATTCCCGCCAAAGATCGTCTGAATCCCTGCCCCGATATTCCCGATGATGGAGCGGGATCGAACGGTGATTCCGCGAACGACGCCGAGATTCTTCACGATCCGATAGCCATCGATCGTGAATGCTGTGGTGACAAATGCGGGATCCATACGCGATTCCTTACTTGAATCGTACGCTGTTAATGACCTTGTCGTAGGCGGCAAGGTATTCAGTGCGCTGCGGCTTGAACCAGTCAAGTGTGATCCGAACGACTTTGTCGTTTTTCACGACAAAATAGAAACGGCGCTCGACGTCTTTTGTGGCGGGATAGGTCAACGTCATAGCCGGCTGAGTGCCAACCGTGGCTTTTCCCGCCGATGCCGCGGCGAATTTGCCCTTGTTCTGATCAAACACTTTCTCCAGCGTCAGACCTTTCGCGGGAAAAACCGTGAACTGGATGGAGCAGGATTTGTTCGCTCCGCGCAACGAAATTGCCAGCTCATTGTTTCCCTTCGGAATGGTCTCGAAGTTGTAGTTGTCGGGATACTGGAAGCTAAAGAGCGGCGTTGCGTATTCGGACGTCGCATCCGACGGAAGCGTCTGGTCTCGCCCCTTCTCTACCGGCTTGGGGAGTTCAAAGCTTGTCAAGGAGGCATCGAAGACGGCCTTGTAGGCTTCAAAGTACGATCCGAAACCTGCAAACCTGATGTCGTACAGCAGGGTGTCGGCGTTGAAGAAAATATGATAGCCCGCCTCTTTCACCTTGTTGGTGTACGCGCCACTGTAAGAAACCTTGACAGCTTTCTTCCCGGCCAGCGTTGCAGGTTCCTCCGGCGCAATGACAAAACCCATCTTGTTCATCTCGCCGATCTGAGCTTTCCATACCGAGTCCGGAGAAGTCGTGCGGGTGAGTTCCACGTTGATCGTCACACCATCCGGATAGGGACCGGTAGGATCGAGAAACTTCTTGTCAACTTCCGGCGCGTTGAAGAACCGTGCGCGGGTGCCGACCTCGGCGTCCTGGATCCATCCCTTGGGATATGCCAGGTGAAAGCCGATTGCAGCGTCACGGTAATCGAGCATTTCGCCCACCGGGACGGGTTCAACCGTCTTCTTTCCGCTGCACCCGGCAAGCAGGACAACGACGAAGAGGACGACGATCGCTCCGGACCAGGTCCTGAACAAACTTCTGGAGTGGTTCATGGGTATCCTCAGGTTGAGTATGAATGGTGGTGAATCAATTCTTTGAACAGCGAATTCCGGTTGACGGCGTCGTTGGACGGGTACGGACTTGGTGAGGCCGCAGTCCCGGGGCACGCAGAAGGAAAGCGTCTCGCAACTTCCTCTATGGCTTCCACGGCCGCCGGCTGTCAGTTGCTCTGAACGTGACAATGAAGATAGACAAAAATTGGTTATGCATCAACCGCACCAATCCACGAGGGTTGCCGCTGGTTTCTCCCGACCCGAACAGGGAAGATACGATCCGTCTTGAATTTCGGGCCTGTTTTCTCTACCTTTGGGCCTCATGAAGCACCCCCGATACACCGCCCTCCTCGTTCTGCTTCTTCTTGTCCCCATCGTGTCCAGATCTGGCAGTAACCTTCGGCGGGTGACCGCCCAACGTACGCCACAACCGCCGGTGATCGACGGGATCCTCGCAGAAAAGGAGTGGCAACACGCCACGCCCGCAACCGATTTTGTCCAGCGCGACCCCCTGGAAGGTCAGCCTGCCACCGAGCGAACTGAGATTCGGGTCCTCTACGACGACGAGGCGCTCTACTTTGGCTGCATGTTCTATGACTCCCGGCCTGAGGGGATTGTCGCACGCCTGACCCGTCGAGATGATGAAATTGAGTCCGACCGCGGCTCGATCCGCCTCGATTGCTTTCATGATCATCAGACCTCGTACGAATTCACGTTTAACGCCGCCGGGGTCAAAATAGACATCCTTCAATATGACGACGCGGAAAAAGAAGATGAATCATGGGACCCCATCTGGGATCTCAAAACCAGCATAACACCTCAGGGCTGGGTAGCAGAGGTGAAGATCCCCTTCGGTAGCCTGCGATACAAGACCGGCACCGACGGCTCGCAGGAGCAGGAATGGGGCATCAACTTCTACCGCTGGATACTCCGGAAACAGGAGTTTGATCGCTGGGCATTTACAGCCAAAAGCCAGAACGGGGAGGTCTCCCGCTACGGACATCTGGACGGCCTTCGTGGACTCCCGCCACCACGCAGGGCCGAACTTCTGCCGTTCGTTCTCTCCAGCCAGAGCTGGCAGCCGGCAACCACCTCCCGGGACGCGTTTCAGGAACTGAACCTGAATGCAGGCCTGGATATGAGGTTCGGCATCAACAACAACCTTACACTCGATGCAGCCGTCAACCCCGATTTCGGGCAAGTGGAGGCCGATCCGGCAGTGCTGAACCTCAGCACGTACGAAACATTCTATCCCGAAAAGCGCCCCTTCTTTATCGAGGGAACACAGATTCTTAAATTTTCCACTTTTGACCAATCGGATGGCGGACCGGGACTGTTCTATTCGCGCCGGATCGGACGTGCAATTGCCTCGTCCGAGGTGGCGATCCCTGCGGGAGGAAAAATCGTGGAGGTTCCGGATGTTGTGCGGATTCTCGGGGCCGCCAAAGTCACAGGCAAAACGAATGCTGGTCTTTCCGTTGGAGTGCTGGAGGCGATGACGGCGAAGGAATCCGCCATCGTCACAGACTCGTCAGGAGTGAGATCGGAACAACTGATTGCTCCGTTTTCCAGCTATGGCATGGTCCGCCTCAAGCAGGATATTCTGGACGGCTCAAATGTCGGGATGGTGGCAACTGCGGTTGTTCGCGACGGCCGGATGCCCGCGTTCACTGCTGGTGGGGACTGGAACGTACGGTTCGATGAACGAGTCTACTCCTTTGATGGATTCCTCGCAGGTTCCTCCACTCCGGGAACGGGAGACGCGATTGCAACTGGTTCGGCAGGGAGGGCACGGCTGGCAAAGGTGGCTGCAGTGCATTGGCTCTGGTCCCTCAGCGGGGATTTTACGTCGCCGCACTACGACATCAATGACCTCGGATACTTCAGAAGGCCCAATGATTTCGGCGCCATCGCAGCCCTGAGATATAAAGAGGATGTTCCTTCCGGAATACTGTACAATTATGCCATCGAGGGACAGGCTCATGAACGATGGAATTTCGACGGTGCGAACATCATCCGCGAGGTGTCCCTCAGCGGAGAGTCAACCTTCATGAACTGGTGGGAAGTTTATGGATTTGGCAGCGCCGACGTAGGGGACTATGACGACCGCGAAACGCGGGGGAATGGGCTCTATCTGAAGCCGCATCGCTACACGGCGGGTCTGGCGGTCCAGAGTGACGAGAGGGGAACTCTGATGGCGGAACTCGGAACGGATCTCGCCTGGGACTCCAAGAACGGCAAGGGGTTCGAGCTGGAGCTTGGCCTGGGGATCCGGCCGGTATCCTGGTCGTCCTGGAACATCGCGATCAAGTACGCAGAGGTGCGAGATCTTGAGGCCTGGGTTGAGAACATCGAGGGACCGACATCGACCCTGAGCATATTTGCGGATCGGTCCACGCGCGAGTTCGACGTTACCGTTCGCGGAACGATCACGTTCACTCCTGAGCTTACGCTGCAGCTCTATGCGCAACCGTTTGTTGGGAAGGGCCATTACGATGGATTTCGACAGCTGGTTGGGGTGGGAGACTTCATCCCCTTTCCCTACATGGGAAATCCAGATTTCAATGAGCAAAGTTTCCGGAGTAATGTTGTACTGCGGTGGGAGTACCTTCCCGGGAGTACGCTGTTCCTGGTCTGGTCACAAACCCGCGGGAATGAGACATCCAACTACTTTTCAACCGTTGGGGAGGATCTGACGGCAGCCTTCCGCACAGCTCCCGCAAATGTTATCCTACTGAAAATAAGCTACTGGTGGCCAATCTGACCATCTTTTTCGCCACTCCTCGATGAAGCTCGTGTTACCGGTGTAGATTCTTCAAGCACACCCTCTATTTCCACACAGAAAGGGTAATTTTTTCACGTTCTCCTGACATGCCCCCCATTTTCGGCCCGATTCGGGCCGTTTTTTTTGGCGTTACCTTTGTACTTACGGGCTATGCCAGACCACCAGAAAGGATGGTGGAGGTCCTTCACAGTTCCAGGAGGAATGCTGGAACCAGCATCAGGCGAAGGTTTGATGGCACCGTCCGAGAAACAGCAGCAAGAATTCTCGAAGGATCGCAGCGCCACGAAGCAAATCGCAGCACTGCTCGAGGAAGCTGACAAACACATCAAAGACGGCAACATCGATGCCGCCCTCGAAGTGATTCGTCGCGCCCAGGCGCAGGACCGGAACAACGTCTATGCTCTGGCCTACGTCGAGAGGATTCAGGCATTGATGAGTGCCCGCAAAGCGAAGGGCGGGCCCGGCAAAGGAGCGTCACAGTGGGCTCCAGCGGCAGCACTGAAGAAAGCTCCCACGCCGCCGATGGCTGACCCGGCCAGAAAACCCGCAGATTCCTCCGCCGACCGTGCTGACGCGCGCGGGGTGGCGATGAGGCATGCCGTCGACGCATTCCTCGCCCGTGCCCGTGAGTATTCGTCGGCAAAGAATTTCGACCGCGCCCTCGCCGAACTTGACAGAGCGAAATTGCTCGACCCGAATTCTCCCGGCATCGATGCCCTGGAAGGAGAGATTGTTCAGGCCCGCGCTGAAGAAGAGGCAAGGGAGCTCGACCTCCAGCAGAAGAGGCATCGGGACGAAGAGGAGCGAAGACGCGGCCTCATCGATCAGGAACTGGCCAGGGTCCGGCGCGAAAAGGAAGAAATGCGGGCGAAAGAAGAACAGGCCCGGCGCAATGCTCAGACTCAGAAGATTCAGCAATATCTGAAGCTAGCCGAGGAGTATTTTGCCGCGGGAGCTTTCGAAAAAGCCTCCGACCAGTTGACTTTTGTCGTGGTGATTGACCCCCTCAATGCTGCCGCGGCGGACATCCAGCGGAAGATCCGCGAGATACAGGAACGTCAGAGACAGGATGAACTCGAGCTCCGCCGAAGGAAGCAAGAGGAAGAGAAACAACGAGCAGAAGCAGTACGGGGGGCGATCAGAAAGAACATCGAGATGGCGTCGGCGCTGACGGGGGAAGGGAACTATGCCGAAGCGCTGAGGCTCATCACCAGGGCATATATGCTCGATCCACTCAACGACGAGGTGCGCGCATGTGAACAGGGTATCCTGGAGGCGCAGGAGGAATCCTACCGGCGGGCGGAAGAGGAGCGCCGCGCGAACGAGGAAGTGGCACGAACGAAACAGGAAGAGGAGCTGAGACGCGTGACCGAGGCGGAGCGCGAGAAGCTGCTTCGCGAGCAGTCAGCCCAGCTTGAGCAGGAACGGCGACAGAACAAGGAAAAGGTTGCGAGGCATCTTTCCAGGGCGCGTGAATTCCTGGGAACACAATCCTACCACGATGCCCTCGCAGAGGTGGCGCAGGCGTTTTCGCTGGACCCGTTCGACGATGATGTGAAGCTGGTGGAACAAGAAATTCTCGAGGCACAACACAACGGCACGCGCAGCGAACCGGTGCCGCAACAGGAAGCCATCGTGAGCGATGGTGATTCTGTGACAGTGCAGATCGAACAGCACGTCGAAGCAGCACAGATGCTCCGCGGTAAAGGGGAATACGCCCGGGCCCTGGACGAACTGACGAAAGCCTTTGCCCTGGATCCGTTAAACGATACCGTTCGAGCGCTGGAGGCGGAAATTGAGGGGGAATACCATCGCAGCCATCATGGGAACAATCCTCATCCGGCCGCATCCGCTGGCCGGGTGGTCGAGGATCTCCAGAATACCCTCACCGATCTGACGCAACAGCTGACGAAAAATTCCCCTTCAGGAGAAAGTCAGGATCAGAATAAGGTGGGCTATCACATCAGTAGAGCAAAGAGACTGATGGAAAGTGGCGCCCTGGAAGATGCGCTCGCCGAGGTCGCGATGGGAATGACCGTGGATGCCGAGAACGCGGATCTGCGGGCGCTGGAAGCTGCCATCTGGGAGCGCCAGAACGGGGCGACTGCCGGGGAGGGAATGGAACAGGCCGAGGACAACACAAGGCTCAAGATCAAAGCGCATCTCGACGCCGCCGAGGATTATCAGCGCCAAGGCGAGTTTGGACGCGCCCTGGACGAGATTGCCAAAGCCTACCAGATTGATCCCCTCGATGATGAGATTCGGACGAGGGAGAATGCAATTCGTGAAGAAGAAACCCGCCGCGCCCAGTCGGGTGAGTCGCAATTGAAGCTGGTCTATCCCCGAAGGGGTGTGGCCGGCGGCGGGATGTGACAATGCACCTAGTTCGGAGAAACCGATGAGTCTTGCAGAACACCACATCGGACTAATGGACGACCTCGGCTTTGCGATTGACCAGGCGCACACGGGGAACTACAATGAAGCGCTCCGGCTGATCGGCCGGGCGAAGATCGTTGACCCGCGCAACATTTTTGTCATCGCACTGGAAAAACAGATCTCCCGGCTGCGCACCGGTGGAATGCTCCCCAGAGAGAAGATGGAGATTCTCCAGTCACTCCCGGGGCTCGTGGACCGTGCGCGGGCAGATAGTGAACGGCGCGGGGTGGCTCCCCAGACGAAGGCCCACCCTTCTGCACCTGCGGTGGATGAGAAACAGGCGAAGCTCCGTCTGGTCGTTGAACAATACTTCCTGCATGCCGATGAGTGGATGGCGCGGGGGGAGTATGATGTCGCACTGAAAGAGGTCGAACGGGTAGTGCTGATCGATCCCGGCAACGTGCGGGCCAGGGAATACCGGAGCCGTATCGATCAGGCACGACAGGGCGGGAATGGCAAGGCAGCCCCCCCGTCCGCAGAGGTTGCTCCCCTGCCTCACTCCGTACCCCTCCCTGCGTCCCCGGCCCCGCTGCCCGAAGCACCGTCGCTTCCCGCCGGGGGAAAGGACGCCAGGAAAGAGAAGAACCCTCTGGTTCTCTATCTGGCAATTGGCATCGCCGTCATCGCTATCGGGATCGCGGCGATCACGTTTCTGCCCACTAAACAAAATCAGCCTCTCACGGCGAGTGAACTTCCGGCCCCTCCACCGCAAGAGCAGTTGGCGCCCGTCGAAAAGGGGCAGCCTGAACCTCAGGTGGCAGCTCCTGAAGTCGTCATGCCCGTACCCCCCCGTCCGGAGAAGGAGAAAAAGTCCGACCCTCCGAAACAGGCCGAGCGGCCGGTGGAACGGCCGAAGGAGGAACCCATGCCTGATCTGGTGAATGCAAAGCCTGCGGCGGTTCCCGAAAGCATCGGCAAATCGGAGAACACGTCTTCATCCGCTCCATTTATCCCGGTACAGCGAGAACCGAAGATCATCCGCCTGGAACGACCCCTGTTTGCAGATGCTGATCTTGCCGCAGGCGTCAAAGGAGAGATCGTTGTGAAAGTGCAAATCGACAAAGCCGGCAAGCCGGTTCAGGCAAAAGTGGTTTCCAGTTCGAACAGCCTGCTCAACGACCCTGTGGTTGATGCAGTCATGAGGTCCAGCTTCTCGCCGGGGATCATGTCGAACGGCCCCGTGCAGTCCTGGATGACCATACCGTTCAGATTCAAGTAACTCGAACGTTGGTTGCTCCCTGAAAAGAAGCGCCCCCGGCATGACCGCCGGGGGCGCTTTCGCTCGGCAACTGCAGGTGTCCCACTACCGTTCGCGCTTGATGCCGCCTGGGCACCGGAGCACGATCCCCTCTGTTCTCAGAGAGACTTCAGCGTCATGACGCTGAGTTCCCGCCTGAGCTTCTCCTGCAGTTCCGTCGCTTCCTCTTGTATTCGCTGTTCGTTCACCCGTAGAGCCTCCTGCAAGGATTCCAGGTGCCTGGCCTTTCCTTCCTCCAGGTGGCGGAGCTCTTGGAGATACATCAGCTCCGGCTGAATCTTCCGGAGCTGGATCTTCATGTCTGGTACCCGTGGCGCGTGTGGGGCCACGAAATTGCCTTCGGGAATCCATCCGAGAGACTCGTTCTCCTGTACGGTGAGCGACAGAGATTTCTTCTCTCCTTTGCGCAGAATGTCAACCGTGGCTTTCTCCCCCTCCTTGAAGCCCTCCAGCCCCTCATTGATGTCCCGGAGGTCCTCCACCGTCTCCCGCCCAAGATGGATGATGACATCCCCCGCTTTGAAACCTGCCGTCTCGCCTTCACTTTCCTTTTCTACCTCCATGATGAGCACGCCGCGACCGTTGGGCGCACCGAAGTACTCTCCCAGTTGCGGATTCAATTCGTAGAGACTGAGACCGTAGATCCCGGAGGAGGTAGAGAAGACGGAGAAGTGGCGAGCGATCGACGGTCCGATTCCGGAGAAAGCGTACGCCATGGGATTCCTGGGCGGCTTCGCAATGACCGCCTTTAGGCTCTTTCGCTGGTCCTGTCGAAGAACGACCACGGTCGCTTCTTTGCCCGGCTCTACCTTCCTCACGGCCTTCTGCAGGTCCTCGACATCATCGATTTTCTTCCCGTTGAACTCAACGATGATGTCGTCTTCATGAATCCCCGCCTTTTCCGCAGGGCTCTTCTTGTGGACTTCGGTAACCACCGCGCCTTCCTCGGTTTTTACCTTCATTTTCTTTGCCTGCTTCGCACTCATATCCTGGACAGAAACACCCAGCCAGCCCTGCGTGCTGTGTGTGGTCGTAACAACAACCTCCTGCGCGGGATCGTCTCCCGGTGCGGAGACCGCACTTCCACCCAGGAGTAGAGATAGCGCCAGTGCACCCACAGGAATTGTGATGTTCATGACCGCTCTCCTCACACTGATGGTTAATCTTGACTCTCGGTCTTGCGTTGGTTGGACAATGTCTTCATTGGATCGGTTGACATGCTACTCCCGGTGGTAGATATCGACGAGGGCCGCCCGGGCTCGTTCGGAGCCGATGCTGCTCAGGTAAAACACCGCATCGCTTCGGAGATCGTAGTTCCTGTTCGTCTTTGCCACCCGGGCCAGGAAGTCGATGGCCCGGTCGTTTCCTACGTCGGCAATGGCGAACAGAGCCGAAGCAAGCTGGTCGGTTCGCTCGGGAGGCAGTGCATCGAAGAGCTCTTCTAATGCCTCGATCGATCGGTTCTTGTCGCGGGCGGTGTAGCCGATGAAATCGATCGCTGTGTTCTGCAGTTCGGTAACGGTGTCATTCCGTGCGACGTCGACCAGGATGGGAAGGGGGTCGTATTTCCTGAATTCGGCAATTGAGTTGATGGCGACAATCCGGAGGAGGCTGGGCTGTGAACGGTCAAGGACGATGTCCTTGAGAGCGTCGAAAGATTTCTGATCCTCACGGCTCCGCCCGATTGCTGAGACAATCTCAATCCGCAATTCGAGCTCGGGATCCAGTTTTCGCTCCTGGAGAATCTTAAGAGCGCCGGGGGGACCGGGAACTCCGGGGGTTAGAGGTCCGGTCCGGCTGCTCATGATGCGCACCTGACGCTCGAGGCCTTTCGCATGGGGGGCGATCGCAATGTAGTATGAGGTCCCACCGTCGCCAGTGCTGGTAACGGCGACAAATGGCGTTCTCCAGGAAGCAAGAGCATTGTTGATCTTGAGTTGATTCATGTCGGCCATGGCGTCGGTGTAATAGCTGCTGGACCGGTGCTCCCGGAGGAAAGAGCGATAGGCCTCGAGAGCCTTCTCCCGATCCGTATGCATGAGGGCGTACGCGGACCAGTACTGGGCGTCGTCGGCATATTCACTCTTCGGATATTTGGCAATCATCTCAGCAAATTTCTTCCGCGCCTGCTCCCATTGCTCTTCAAGAATGCAGTTGTATCCCTGCCTGTAAAATTTGTTTCAACAAAACCTTCATGAGAGTGGCACCTTGTACAATCATTCCTGCTGCCTGCTTCCGATAAAGTTAATCCGGCTGCATGGGCAG
>Ga0208980_10003063_pt1 | contig 10144 bp, 14 predicted proteins | sample WetSurMetagenome_3_FD_187993 | JGI IMG/M metagenome (GOLD analysis project Ga0208980, IMG submission 187993) | Wetland microbial communities from Twitchell Island in the Sacramento Delta, sample from surface sediment Aug2011 Site A1 Bulk (version 2) | ecosystem: Environmental > Aquatic > Marine...
ATTATTGCTTTCCTCGGCAGCCCGAGGGAAGAGGGAAATACGGAACTCCTTCTGAAAGAGGCCTTCAGGGGTATTGAAGATTCAGGATTCAGCGTTCACGTATTCAGGCTGAATACGATGAATATCATGCCCTGCCAGAACTGCGGAGGGTGCGATGAGACCGGGACATGCATCTATGACGATGACATGACACAGATTTATGAAGCGATAAGAAAAGCCGACCGGTTTATCCTCGCATCTCCGATCTTTTTTTCCGGACTCAGTGCACAGACAAAAGCCATGGTTGACAGATGCCAGGCCTTTTGGTGCGAAAAATATCTTCTCAAAAAACCAATCCCTGAAGGCCCTGACAAGAGAAAGGGTCTGCTCCTGCTCGTCGGCGGAATGAAAGGCAAAATCGGCAAAGCCGGCCTGGAATGTGCGGGAAAAACTGCAAGTGCCTTTTTCAGGACTATCAATGTTTCCGAACATCAAACATTAGGCTATTCAGAGATCGATGCTAAGGGTGAAATTCTCAAGCATCCAATAGCACTGAAAGAAGCATACGAAGCCGGAAAGAAACTGGCAAGCATGTAGATACCTACGGTCTTACCCGTCGGTATCTACGGGGAGTTCTGTAGTTCTTTCGACGCCGGAGTCTGGCCTCCCTGCACGCCAAGTCGCCCGCCCGTACCGAGTCCGCCTTTAACGGTTTGCGCCCTATAGTTACGCACTGCCCTGACTAGTTGGTTGTAAGAATCCATGAAAGCCGCTGTGAGAATCTTTCCCTCTGGCGTATCGGTGTAACCACCTAAACCGCCACCTACTCCGCTACCGAACATACCGCCGAACAGGTTGAAATCGAAGTTCTTGGCGCTCCCCACTGCGGCGGCCAGTTGGACACCCGAACGGTTGTCGATCAGAAGCAGTGTCGTTGAAGCTTCGTTCGACTTCAAGCCGCCCGCCACGGCACCCACTACACTGCCGAACAATCCGCCTATAGCGCCTCCCAACCCTCCGGTGCCTTTCTTGCTAAAGGTAATAGATGGGCTCATGGAGTAATCGGCGGCTACCATCTGTCCTTTTCCGAAGTTGCTACCCTCCCGCATCTCACCGCCCTGCTCCAGTGCCCGTTCCTGCATCATGTTGTTGAACGCCTGTCCACGTTCGACCACAACAAAACAGTTCGACTGCTGAATCATCATGCGCAGCACAGGGACAGTCGAGCCGAGCTTATATTGTCCCAGATACCCGTACCAGGGTGCGGTCTGATCCTCCACGACGGCTATTGTACCGAACGTTTCATTGCATCTCTCAAGCTGGCTGCTGGCACCTTCCGCAGCGGAGCCGCCTGCGGCCCCGGTTGCCGTGGTATTTGAACCCCCCAGAACCGGTTCTGTAGCCCTGCATTCCGTCAATCCCAGCATGACCACCAGCGCCATGCTTATACACAATATGCCGAGGCTTCCGATGTTATTTAGTCGTTTCGTCTTCATGGTTATCTCCTTATTTATTAGGTCATTTCCCCGTATTTGATTGTATCATCTTCAAGCTCTGCCACTCCTTCAGAACCTTACCCAGTCTGCCTGAAACTCAATAGGTTTTTTCGGTGACAGAAAAAAGTTCATCGAGAAAATTAATGTGTCGAGCGCTCGCTTGTAGCGCGCTTTTTTATATTAGCAGATATTCCCCAATTATGCTTCAATGCTGATTGTGGGCATTATCATTTCAAGATAAAAAATGTATCATCGAGTTCGTCGGGCCACAAGCCTGAGACTGAAAACGAAAAAGTGTTATTCCCGGTCGGCTGGATGAGTTTGTTACCCATGCTCTATTTTTGTTTTAAATAGCTTTTAAGGTCGCGATAATAATTTTCATGTGGGCCAATCATGATTAGTTCCAAATCCGATCTAATCATTCTATATGAAAGGAGGTACAGAAGAGATTTAATTTTGAATTTATAGACGTACACACCTCTGAGGTCTCCTTTCTTTTCTTCTCCGATTAAGGGATTTTCCGCTATCTTCTTAATTTCGCTGTCTAAAAATTCTTTTTCCTGCTTTGGCAACTTCTTGACTTTGTTTTCAAATATTCTGGATTGATAGATTTTCATTACTTATCCAAACTTATATTCCGACCTCTCGCCTTGTTCCAATTCTTCGAGTCCGATAAGTATTTCTTTGATAAGGCTGTATGTCAAGTCTGGGTTATCTTCTGCGCATTTCCCAATTTTTGCCCAATGCTCTATTTGACCTGTTATAGATCGATGGTCAACATTACTGTATTTCTTAGCCTCTTTGACTAATTTTTCAGATATTCTTACTGCAGTAGCCATTTCAGCACCTCCTGTTCCTTTTTTATCATTATACCTCCAAACATAGCATATTGCAACTAATTGAATTCATGTTGTTTCAGCGGATAACATCCTGCATGACCTGCACGGGCAATGCTTCTACAAAAACAAAGGTGGTTTAAACCGTGTCAGGTCGATGCTGTGAGCCTTCGTCTTTTATCATTCTTTCATATTCGTCATGTGTTCCTATCCAGACCCAAATAAAGTCATTACCGTCTTCTACAGAAAGTGCTCTATAGTTTAGACCAGCGCGGATAGACCAGAATGCACCAATTTTCTTAAAATGGAGAGATGGATGTGAGGGGTTTGCTTTTAGTAACTCGAAATTCTTTTTCGATATCTTCTGGACAGGACTGGGCAGGTTTTCAAGGCATTTCCAGAAACGCGCTGTTGTGCGATGCACCTAAAGTTCTCTAAGTTTATTTGTTGCCTTTGCCTCACGTGCTTCTTTTAGTAAAAAGTCCAATTTTCCTGAACCTGAATCTGCTGTGATTTGTGCATCCCACTTTTGCCAGTCTTTTTCAGAAAACCATTGTCTCAATAAAACATAGTCATCTTCAGATAAGGTGTCAATGGCTTGTTTTATTTCTTCAACCTTTGACATTTTTCACTCCCTTCAATGTATTTAATGCTTATAGTATACATCATTTTAGGCTAACGCTGAACTGTGCGGTGGCGGAACGCCATCCGCACGAGTGATTTGATTATGCGCTCTTTTGCTGCTGTGAAGCATACCAATCTATGAGCCCCCGAATCATCTTCTGATACGACGTACGCTGTTCTTTTGCTTTCTTCTTGAAAAATTCTATGCTCGATTTATTAAGGGAAATAGTAATTTTGACGTTTTCTTCCTTCAAAGCCAGCTCTTCGGGTTTAGGGAGAAAATCCTTGATGATTCTCAATTCGCCCATTGGTTCTTTAGTGTATTTTATTTTGGTCTTCATATATCCTCCCTCCTTTTCTCCAATATCCAGCCCCATAAATACGGATAATTTTGCCACGATAGGTAAACCTTACCGTCATAATTCCTTCTCCGACACGCTCAACGCAATAAAATCTATCTTCTTTCCCGCTATGTGAGACATCCTCGACTATCACACGGTGAGGGTCAAGAAAAGCGTGTTGCGCCAGAGAGAATGGGACATTATGTTTTGCCCGATTTTCCAAATCCTTTGATTCATCCCATTCAAAACGGACTTTAGCCATAAATAAATATACTACAGGTATGGTTTATTAAGCAATATAAATATATGGGTAATAATATGGCATTAAATGTGCATAACGCCTGAAGTAAGCCGCCCGGCCACAGACCTTTGCCAACTCAAACCAGCGTTATTTCGAGTCGGCTTGAGTGATTTTTTATACCGCCATTAGTTCTAATTTTTCTTTAGTTAAGGAAGGCAAGCGAACAGGAGCAAAATAATCCTCCGGGAACAAGTAATCCTCACCAGATTCATCTATAACCCTCAGCTGATGATGCTTTTCTGCTGTCTTGTCGCTTATTACTTCATATATTTTCCGTATCTCCAGTGATGCCTCGTAACCGCGATTGTTAACACAAATCATAAAATGTTTTTTCATGGTTGCTCCGTTACAGATATTTTTTGATTTTGATTTCCTTTTTCCCTATGCCGTGGCCTTCGTACCAATGCACCTCAGCATCCAATACTGTACCATCACTCAACTTTACCCTGCATATTCCCTTTAACTTTCTCCAGTTTGTATTTCCATAAATTCTGTTAAGTCGTTTTAGATTCTTTATCCCATGGCCAGCGGCAATGAATTCAATATTTTTGATTTCTCCAATTATTTTGAAATACATGCCTCAATTTTATCAATTTTTATTATTTATTTCAGGCATAACGGCAGAATTAAGGCGTGCGGTTCCCGCATCGCCTTGAATGATTTGTTGTGTGGTTTCATTGTCGTTTTCAGTATCTATTTGTAATATCGCACAGACTTTCAAGAATACCTTTAACATACTTTTTCCTTATGTCCTCAATTTCAATAAATTCGGCTGCAAATTTATCACGAATATCAGATGGCAATCTTTTAATAAAATTTGGGTCTTTTGCGCATTCGAGAAAATACTCGGCATTTTGCAGGGTGATATTGTTGTCGTAATTCAGATATTCATTTGCTATCTTTTCGTATTCAGTCCATTTTTCGTTAAAGCGATTGAGGCGTTTTTTGTCGGTAGACAACACTTTGAGGAAAGTTCTTCTTGATGAGTCATGCTTGGGAAATTCGGCGATAATAATTTCTTTCAAAGATGATTTGGAATCGGCAAGAGCTTGAATGGCGGACGTGAATTGGTCGCAGAAAATATTATGTTGTTGGATATAATTAGAAACCTGTGCAGCGTGAATATTGCGTCGTCGCGCCAAGAAGTGTTCCCACAACCTGCCAAAAATAAAACCAATAATTCCGCCACCAGAAAGGAATGTAATATTGATGATGGTGATAGGCATTTATTTTATTTCCTCCTTGGTTTTAGCATTGCGGGTTGAGACTTATAATCATTTTATATTTATCATTTACACACAACGACAAGTTGAGCGGTGCGCAATAGTGGGGGCTTGTTTTTTAGCCCCCACTATTGCGCATCCGTCTCCAACGCTTTGTTCGGTGTTAGTTCTTCAGTCTTTCATCTGCTTCTTTGCCGACTTGATAAAGCGTCCAAATGCTCTATCCTTTTTCCGTTTATCCACATAGGACATCTCGTGGTACTCAGATTCCTTCTTAAGCTTCATATAGCTAGAATAGCGTTCTTCACTCAACTCACCATTTGTAACTGCGGTAAGAACTGCGCAGTTAGTTTCCTGTGTATGGCTACAATTTGCATAGTGACATTTCTCGGAAAGTTCAATAAGATCTTCAAAGCCCTGATTAACCCCATCGCTGACACCAAGAAGACCTAGCTCTCGCATTCCGGGCGTATCAATCAACATCGAGCCTTGATTAAGGAAGATAAGCTGCCGACGCGCCGTTGTGTGTGTGCCTTCTCCCGTTCCACTGACGGCATTTGTGTTGAAGGTGTTCTGCCCAATTAAGCGGTTGATGAGGGTTGTTTTACCAACTCCCGATGATCCAAGCAGGCAATATGTTTTTCCTGGGATTAATACTTGTTGGAATTCGTCAAATCCGGATCCATTTATGTTGCTGAGGGCAAAGACTCTGGATATGACGCCAGTCTGTTTGATAGCCGCAAGTTTTTGTTCTAGTTCACTGTGAGAGATCAAATCCGTCTTGGTAAGAATAACAATCGGCTTAACGTGGCCGTCAGCTGCCATTACCAAATACCGATCCAATCTTTTCATATTGAAGTCAAAATGACACGATTGAACAATGAAAGCGATATCTATATTGGCTGCAATCAGCTGGAAATCCACGTTTTCACCAGCGCATTTGCGACGCAAAAACGTTTTTCTTGGAAAAACTCCATGAATAATTGCCTCGGTATCATCGTTATGATATTGCACCGTAACCCAATCGCCCACACATGGCAGGTCAACTGAGGATTCAACTCGAAAATAAAATTTCCCTGCAAGTTCAGATGGAATCTCCCTGAGTTCATTTTTGATAAGATACGAACCACGATCAACCGCTGATACACGCGCTATATCGTGACCATCTTGACGCAAGGCATTAAAATGTGTTTCAAACCATTGATCAAAACCTAGATCTTTCAATTTCATCATATTTTGTCACCGAACATCTATTTTTAAGCGTATTCTACATTTGCTTAAAAGATTATAATTTCTTGGGTTAGTTGTCAATAAATTTACCGTAAAACTTTAGATAGGTGCCTAATAATTCTATATAATGTTGTTATTTTGATTAATATGTAAAATATGCATATTGATATAAACTGATATTCGTATGGGATTTTTGAGAAGGCGTCAACCGAAGTTTCCTGTGACGTAACAGTAAAATTAAATTATATGTATTACAGATTTATCAGTTCTTCGGCGGAACCCGTTTCCACCGCCGGTGAATCCACAACCACTCGGATGGATGCTCGCGAATGTATGCTTCGATGAATGATGAAAACCTTTGGGTATCTTCCAGCAGGGCTTGATCTTTGTCGCTGTTTGAGGATAATGCCACTTCCGGATACACGCGTATCGCATGACCTGTTTCTGTCCGGTGCATAAAGGCCGGCAGCACGGCTGCGCCTGTTTTCCGGGCGATGAGGGCAGGCATTTTGGTTGTCCATGCGCCCCTGCCGAGAAAATTTATAATATACCCCTCCTCCGGGATAACTGCCTGATCCATGAGAATCCCGACGCAACCGTTGTTTTTTAATTCCTGCATGATTGGTTTCAGAGCACCCTGTTTATAGATTACCCTGTTTCCGTAGCGTTTCCGAACTTTCTCAACGAGCCCATTGAGATAAGGATTGTTCACCTTCCGGGCAACAATGGTAATGGGAATAACCTTTGCCGATGCTGTGATCGCAAGGAGTTCCCAGTTGCCGCAGTGACCTGTTATTAAAAGAATCCCTCTGCCTTTTGCCCGGGCTGCCTGAAAATGTTCGATGCCTTCAATCTCTACAGAACGAATGAGTTTTTGCCCGCTGCCAAAATATATTTTCAGAACTTCTGCAAAAGACCTCCCGAGATTCTGAAAACATTTCCTGATTATTTTCTCCGCCGGGTCTGAAACAGTCAGCGCTTCGTGTGATAGCGAATCTTTCAGATTCCTGATTGCAATTTCTCTTCTGCTCTTCCAGAGAGAAAAAAGCAGAAGGCCGAGCTTTGCTCCTGCCTTCTGCGCCAATGATAATGGTATCAGTGACAACGGTATGGAGACAAGAAGAATAAAGCAGGCTTCAATAAACCATACCGTTTTTTTCATGTATTCTTTTCTTCTTGTTCCTTCTTTGTCTTTTCCTTCTCTTCTTTCTCGTCTTCTTTCTCTTTCTCCTTCTTCTTTTCCATCGACTCTGCTATTTCTGTCAGACGCTTCACAACAAGAAAGTTCACTGTACCTTCAGGATACGTGCCGTCTTCCCTTAACTCTCCTACAGGTATTCCGGTCATTATCTCAAGGCCTTCATCAACCTTCTCTATCGCATATATCGTGAATTTTCCCTGTTTGACTGCCTCGATTACCTCGCTCTTCAGCATAAGGTTTTTTACATTCCGTTTCGGGATGATTACTCCGTGACTTCCGTCAAGTCCGATGATCCTGCAGAGATCGAAAAACCCCTCGATCTTTTCATTAATGCCGCCGACCGGCTGCACATCGCCGTTCTGGTCCATTGAGCCGGTGACCGCGATATTCTGTTTCAGAGGCAGACCGGCAATACTGCTGATAAGTGCATATAATTCTGCACATGATGCACTGTCACCCTCTATCAGGCTGTATAACTGTTCAAATGTTATTGACGCAGAGAGGCTGATCGGTTTTTTCGTTGCATATCTGCTCCCAAGATAGTTCGTGATGATCAGGATTGCTTTCTCATGTATCTTCCCGCTCATCTTGGTTTCCCTCTCGATATTCACGACCCCGGCCTTGCCGGCATAGGTTATAGCGGTAATTCTTGATGGCTTTCCAAAACTGTAGTCGCCCAGATCGAGCACGGCAAGGCCGTTAATTTGGCCTGTCTTCTCTCCTGATGTTTCTACGATGATGGTGCCGTCGAGAATCATCTCCCGCATACGGTCTTCTATCCTGTTTGTCCTGAATATCTTCTCATCAATGGCCCGCTGGACATGCTCGCTCGTTACTACCGTGCTTTGTGCTTTGTCTGCCCAGTAGCTTGACTCACGGAGGAGATCAGAAATCTCACTGAATTTTGCAGATAGTTTATGCTTGTTTTCTGCGAGCCTTGACCCGGCCTCAATGACTTTTGCGACACCCGACCTCTCAAAGGGAAGGAGCTTTTCTTCCCTGGATAGGTTTGCGATGAATGAAGAATATTTCTGGATATTGCCCTCAGTCCTCTCCATGATACTGTCAAAATCAGCTTTTACCTTAAACAGTTCACGGTATTCTTCATCGAGGTTGTAAAGGAGATAGTAGAGGTAGGGGTTGCCGATGAGGATCACTTTGATGTCAAGGGGAATCGCCTGGGGTTTCAGCGTTGTTGTTGAAATCAGCCGGTATTGTTCCCATACGTCTTCTATTTTCACCTCGTGGTTTCTGATTGCCCGCTTGAGCGCATCATAGCAGAAGAGGTTTCTCAGAAGGTCAAGGGCATGCATAACGATGTATCCGCCGTTTGCCTTATGAAGTGAGCCTGCCTTGATCATGGAAAAATCGGTAAGCGCGATTCCATACTGGATCTTGTGTTCAATTCTGCCGAAGAGATTGTAATAGGTTGGGTTGCTTTCAAATATGCATGGCGCACCTTTGCAGTCTTTGTTATTCACCAGCACATTGACAGTATACCGCGTGTATGTCGGTTCCGGTTTCTGGAGCCTCAACAGGGGCATCTGAGAGGATTGCTCTTCCTGGACTTTGAAATCATCGATATTTTCGAGGATATTATCCTGCACATCGCTAAGGTAAGTCAGGATCTTTTCGTAACTACTGTAGGCATGTTTCAGTTCGTCAATAAGATGCCCAACTGCAGAGAGCGCAGCTTCTTTCTCGAGCTTCACAAGGGATTCCTTGACCTTCTTCTCACTGTCACGAATCAACCGTACTGCGTCGTTCAGTTTTTCCTGGAGCGCCCTTCCTATCTCATCTATTTTCCCGCGGGTTTTGTCATCAAGCGCTTCGTATTCCTCTTCTGTCAGCGGTTCATTCGTTTTTTTGACCGGTATAATAATCAGTCCGCTGACAGTCTTACGGAGCGCAAACCCTTTTTGCTTTGCCTCCTCCTCAAGATTTGTAAAGAGTTCCTTCTGCTGTTGCTGCGATTCTTCCAGAATCCTGTTTCTCTGCTTCTCATACTCTTTTGATTCAAAAATCTTCGAAATCTCGACCTTCAGTATTTTTATGGTTTCATCCATATCCTTCTGAAATACAGCAGCATCTCCCGGCTTCATGGAGATTGCAAGCGGCGCATCAGAATCTTTGAAATTATAGACATAGCACCAGTCCTCAGGCACAGGTTCACTGAGGGCCTTTTGCGCGAGAAATGACTTTACCGTAGTCATTTTGCCGGTACCATGTTCTCCGAGTATATAGATATTGAATCCTGTGCTCTCAAGACTCAGACCGAAGTCAAGTGCGTGGAGAGCCCGTTCCTGTCCGATCGTCTCTTTGAATTCTATAAGATCGTTTGTTGTATTGAATGCAAAGATGTCAGGATTGCAGGCGTTGTAAAGTTCATCAAATTCAAGCTTCTTCATTCTGTATTCCTCCGATAGGACAATTTACATAGTCGTTCGGTTTACTGAATTATTATTTGTGTATAACCTGATATTTTAACACCCTCCCCATCCTCTCCCCTCAAGGGAGGGGTATATTTACTACCCTCTCCCTTGAGGGGAGAGGGCAAGGGTGAGGGTAATGGATAAATGGTCAGACTATAATTAAGAGAAAGTTTACACGGTTTCCCTGTTTGTTTCAACACAGCTGTTTAAATCTGACAGCTCAAGAAATTCAAGGAACTCAACAAGCTGCCTTACGCCCTCGGATGATACTTTGAATATACCTTTTTCAGTCTGTCTGTTGTCACCTTTGTGTAGACCTGCGTTGTCGAGATGTCGGAGTGACCGAGCATTTTCTGGACGGACCGGAGATCGGCCCCCCCTTCAAGAAGGTGTGTTGCAAAGGAATGTCTCATCACATGTGGAGAAAGTTCGATGCCGAGTTTCTTTCCGAATTTCCTCATTGTCTGCCAGAAACGCTGTC
>Ga0208980_10003064_pt1 | contig 10144 bp, 9 predicted proteins | sample WetSurMetagenome_3_FD_187993 | JGI IMG/M metagenome (GOLD analysis project Ga0208980, IMG submission 187993) | Wetland microbial communities from Twitchell Island in the Sacramento Delta, sample from surface sediment Aug2011 Site A1 Bulk (version 2) | ecosystem: Environmental > Aquatic > Marine...
CGGTGTGACCGGATTGCATACAGGCTAACAAAGAGTCCCCATGTTTTCTTCCCGGTAAATTCATCGGGCGTATAGCAGGCATCAGGAGCAAGTATGATCCTCGCCTTCTTCCTTATTGCATTTGTCGCGCCGGGGAAGATCTTGTCAGGATGGGTACATCTGACTGTCATACGATAATACCCGATCTCGTATCGCTCCTGAAGAGTCAGCAAAGCCTTGAGATATCTTTTGCCGTCAATCCATTGTTCTTCTGACACCGCGAGTTGATCGACTGATACCGTTTGCATTGCTTGATCGCACAGGGTATCTGTCTTTTCCTTCAGCAAATCAATGAGTGATACGGGGTTCTCCTCGTTCTCCATGCACCAAGAAATCCTGATGCTTTTTTCTTCACCTTCCTTGATTGGAATATACACGGGTATTGCCACCGGCTGTTCATTGACAGAGATGACATTGACAGGATCAATAAATTCTCTCCATGTTTTCCACTTTCTCATCTGAATTTCATGGACAATGTCTTCTTCTGATTTAATCCTGCACTGCATTGCCCTCAGTATCCCTTTCACGGTTTCAGGTGATGTTGTGTGTTTTTTTCCAAAAATATCCCAGTATTCAGGGATAATCCCGCAGAGGTTGGAGAGTTCACGGATCAATTCTTCATAGGGGTGATTTGTCATACCTTCTATTATACGACTTCTTTTTTCTCAGGACGAGTTCTTATTCACCCGCCTTGTTTTCTCAATAATTTAAAGAAGGGATATGGTTCAATTTCTGAAGCCAGATCACGGGTAACTTCGATGAGGCTGGAGACGAAGCGGAAGCCTCGCGTATAAATTGTGTGAAAACATTCCAGTCGAATAGAGGTATATATATAAGTAAAGATAGTTTAGCTGGCTTCAGAAATTGAGCCATATCCCGTAGCCTGAATATTTCAGAAAGCATCGATATATAATATTTCCGGGAAGTCTGGTACAATTTCAAAATGCATAAACCACGCGGGCCGCTCGCTGATCGCACAAGAAGAATATTTCTTCTTTGTTCTTTCTTTTTTGCAGCCTATGCCCTTTCTTCCCCGTTCCCTTCATTCGCTGCACCTCCGCAGCGGATCATTTCGCTTGCTCCGAATGTCACAGAAATTCTGTTTGCCATGGGCCTTGGTGATAGAATTGCGGGAGTGACACAATTCTGCGACTATCCTGAGGAAGCTAGGGGAAAAACAAAAGTCGGCGGCATGTCCAACCCGTCTCTCGAAGTGGTCATTTCCCTGAAACCGGATATCGTTGTTCTGACTACTGACGGAAATCCGAAAGAATTCGAGGAGAAGCTTCGGTCTTTGAAGATCAGGACATATGTCTTCAGGTCACGGAGACTCACGGAACTTCCTGCTGGCATCAGAGAACTCGGCGCTGCACTTGAAGCATCGGATAAAGCCGAGGCTCTTGCGAAAAAAATTGAGGATACACTTACCAAGACATCACTTCGTCATGTCCGCACACAGGACAAGAAAAAAATTCTCTTTGTCATTTGGCCTGAACCGCTAATTGTTGCAGGCAGCGGAACGGTAATAAACGACACCCTTACCCTCTTCGGCCAAGAGAACATAGCTGCCCGTGCAAAAACTGCATACCCGAAATATTCAGTGGAAGAAGTCATCCGTCAGTCGCCGGATATTATTTTTATCGGCAAGGGACATACCGACATCACGAAGATGTCGGAGGGGTTTCTGAAAAAAATAGCAATGGTTCCTGCTGTGAAGAACAGGAAGGTCTTTTTCCTGAGTGATAACCTCTACCGGATGGGGCCAAGAATTCTCAAGGGGATAGAGGAGATGGCTGCATGCCTAAAGTAAAAATCACCATACTTACTCTGCTCTGTCTCGGGGTTCTGCTCCTTTCCCTTTTTCTTGGACCAACCTCTGTCAGTCCCTTTAGCGCTGATCCTGTTGAAAAAGAGATCCTGTTTTCGATACGGCTCCCCCGTGTTATCGTAGCGTTCCTCATAGGCATAGCACTCGGTGCGTCAGGAGCAGTACTCCAGGGCATCCTGAGAAATCCTCTTGCTGATCCCTATGTGCTTGGCATATCAAGCGGATCTGCATTCGCAGCCGCATTGGTGCTTGTGTCCGGCATATATATCCTCGGCAAATTGACGATCCCCCTTTCAGCTTTTGCCGGAGCCTGTGCTGCAAGTGTTCTGGTGGGGATATTCGGATGGAAGCGCGGGAACCTCCTCCCGGAGAGGCTTCTCCTTGCAGGGATAGGCCTTGGCTTTCTGTTTTATTCCGTCATGATGCTCCTTGTAAGCCTTTCTACCAGTGAAGGGATGCGGAGGACTGTTCTCTGGATCTTTGGCGACCTCTCGATGGCCGACTGGTCCCTTATTCCCTATGGGATTGTTTTCATTGCCTCCGGGCTCGTCATATCGCTTTTTAGGGCAAAGGCGTTGAATGCGCTTATCCTCGGAGATGAACTGGCGCATAGTCTTGGTTTTTCCGTGCAGAGAGAGAGACTGCTGCTCTTTATCGCTGTCTCACTCATGACCGGCGCTTCTGTATCCCTCGGCGGCACCATCGGGTTCATCGGACTTATTATTCCCCATGTAGTCAGGTTTTTCACCGGAGCAAACAGCAGGTATGTCATTCCTGTTTCTGCACTCTGCGGCGGAGCTTTCCTCTGCATTTCAGATCTCATTGGGAGAACACTCCTTGCGCCGATGGAAATCCCGGCGGGGATTATCACCGCACTTATCGGCTCACCGTATTTCTTATATCTCCTGAGGAGGCGGGATGTCTTCCAGGCCTGATATTCCGATACTTGAACTCTCAGGGGTAGGATTCAGCTATGACAGGAATGAACCCTTTCTTTCCAACCTTTCCTTTTCAGTTCAGAACGGTCAGTTCATCGGACTTCTTGGTGCAAACGGCTCCGGCAAATCGACAATCCTGAAGCTCGCAACCGGTATTCTGAAACCATCAACCGGTCGGATTCATCTTTGGGGGAAGTCATTGCACGAATACAGACAGAAAGACAAGGCTAAACTCATCTCGTATCTGCCCCAGTTTCTTGATATGCAGATACCATTCACGGTCAGTGAACTTGTCTCCATGGGACTGTATCCCTACGACATCCTCCCCGAAATGACCGCTGACGAAGCGCTGGAACTCGTAGGCCTGAGGGAAAAATCCGGCACCCCTCTGACACAGCTGAGCGGAGGCGAGAGGAGACGGGCATTTATCGCAATGACACTCGTCCAGGGCGCCGGACTTGTACTCCTCGATGAACCCCTTGTAAACCTCGACATAAAATTTCAGATCGAGATCTACCGGTTGTTAAAGGATTTACAGATGAAGAAAAATATCTCAATCCTTATGGCGCTTCATGATATCAATTTCGCGATGCAGTTCGAGACGGTAATGCTCATCAAACATGGGACTATACTCGGTTCCGGCAAACCTGAAGAGGTCCTAACAAAGGACAGGATAAAGGACGCCTTCGATGTCGATGTTACGGTTCACAAGCAGGATTCCGGAGGGATGGCTATCAGGTATACAAACGGTCCCAAGTGAACTACCCCACAGCAGAACTGCAAGGTATCAAAGATTGTCATTCCGTCTTGTCCGGTCTACAACTCATAGAGAATCTTTCTTCGTTTTGCTATATGAGCATGAAACTGCACCGGAAATATTCCCGACAAGTCTACGACTCGTAGAGCGGGAATGACAGAGCAAAGAATAGTAACTCGATGCAGGGCATTGAGGAATTCTTTTGATTAAATAAGGGTATATATAAGCTTTTGAATAAAAAAAATTAGAAACAGGTAACGTCTTCCACAGAACCGGCAACAATGAACACTTTGATGTTATTGGTTTTGCTGTCCACGGGCCTTAAAAAAAACCCGCCTTTTTTCGTTTCGAGAAAAAAGGCTTTTTTCCAGGGGACATCTCCTTCAACATGCCCCACAAGCGTTTCACCGTCCTTAAAACGCACCATGACTCTTTTTCCTGAAGATGTTGAACCGCTGAAGGATTTCCACTCTTTATGGCCTTTATTCCCCTCAAATGTTTTTACAAAAAACACTGCCTTTAATTCATTCAGGGCTATTGCATGTCTGTCCGATGATTGATCAAGGAGCATAATAGTATTGTCTTTTGGAGAAAAATCTTCCACATATCCTTTTATTATTCTCCGGTCTAAAAAATTCAGGACGACTTTCTGTTTTTCCATTATGAATTGAAGTTTACCATAAAAAAACTGCCAAGGGAAATTGTTTGTATAACCTGAGAAAGCCTGTTGCTTACCGTTCTCTTAACCCGATGAGTTGATTGAATACAGCGTGGGACCGCTTTTCTATTTCTTCATGAAGGCTTTTTCCGTGAGCATCCATAGTGAGAATAGCCGGGAAATTTACAATATCAAGCAACCACATCGCTTCAGTCATACCAAACTCCTCAAGTTTCCAGACATCAATCACTTTTTTTATTCTTTTGGCAAGATACACAGCAGCCCCGCCGATGGCATGAAAGTAGACACAGCCGTTTTCTTTCATTGCACCCAGCGTTGCGCTGCCCATGCCCCCCTTTCCCATCACTCCCCGCAGACCATATCGGGAAATTACCTCTGGTTCGTACATATCGAGACGCATGCTCGTCGTCGGTCCGCCTGCTAAACATTCAAATCTGTCCGCCGCTTTTTTCATAATCGGCCCGCAGTGGTACATGATTGTCCCCCTAAGGTCGAAAGGGATTTCCTGTTTCGCTTTTTTTCCGTTGCAAAGGAATTTATGAACTTTATCACGCCCGGTCACAATCTTTCCGCTTAATAACACCATGTCTCCGACGTGCAGGGATAAAGCATCTTCCCTGGTCATCGGCAGATGTATGTTCTTTTTCCCCTGCATTGTCAATTGTGAATGGTAAATGTTGAATTGTGCATATTCAAAACAAGCCTTGCTCTCCTGTCAGCCCAGCACATGAACGACACATCGACAAAATATGATGCCGGATGTCTGTGATTCACACCGATGTTGACAGCAAGCGCTGTTGTCTTTCCGCCAAGCCCGAGCGGCCCGATGCCAAGCCGGTTAATACTATTCAGCACATTCTTTTCCATTGCCGATAATGAACTGTGCGGGTTCACGTCGTTCAGCCTCCTCAGAAGCTGCTCCTTTGAAAGTCTCGTCACCTGATCCTTTGAGGCGCCAACCCCAATTCCAAGGATGTAAGGAGGACAGCCCTTTCCCTGTGCCTGGACCACAGCATCGAGCACGCATTTTTTCACTCCCTCAAGATCTCGTTCCGCCTTCAGTTCTGCTGCGGGCAGTTTGTATAACTGCCCGATATTTTCACTTCCCGCTCCTTTCAGCATAAGGTCTATGACAAGTTTTTTCCCTGAGCTCTCTTCGCAATACAGAATAGGGAAATTGATGCCTGTGTTGTCTCCTGAATTCTTCTCGGTGAGAATATCCACAGCATTCGGTCTGAGTGGTATGCTCTTTGTCGCAATGCGGGTAGCTTTCTCAATCTCCTCCCTGATCTTACGGTGACTCAGACCAACAGGTATTTTCACAAAAAAGACGGGAACTCCTGTGTCCTGACAAAGGGGTCTTCCGGTTTCCCGCGCAAGACGCACATTGTCAATAATTACGGATAACACATCTCCTGCCCCGGAGTACTTTTTCTCTTTTTTGACAGCCCGAAGCAACCCATCTTCCACATCTTCAGGAAGTGCAGTTGCAGCCTGCCTGTAAAGCTGGACTATGGCTTCTCTCAGTTCTATCATGGTTTATTATCGCAAATAATGCAGAAATTGTTCAAAAATTATTTACCCTATATTAGTTTGTTAAAGACAGGACAGAGTATTTTGAATAGCAATGATTATTCAAGAAAATAATCTGAATAACAGAAAAGTTACTGAAGCACCCATAAGGCTTCCGAGGACAACCTCCCAGATGGTGTGGGCCTTTGTGGCAATCCTGCTCTGTGCAATGAGTACTGCAATAACAAAAGAGAGTACCGACGCAGTGAAATTTTCGGTCAGATAGGTTGTTGCAACCCAGGCTGCAAAAGCAAGTGCTGCATGGCCGCTCGGCATTCCACCACGAAGGGGAAGACCTTTTCCCCAATATGCCTTGGTGATCACAACAAGAAGAACGACAAGAATAAATGCTATCAGGGCGATTTCTTCCTTTGAATGTTTTGCAACAGTCAATCCCGTGTGGAATGAATCACGCAGATAGGGGAACAGGACGATATAGCCGATGACAGCCACACCAAAAGCAGTGATGAGCACAGCGCCTGCTGCGATATCCTTTGCGATACGCGCCTTCTCGGTCTTTTCAGGCGAGACAATGTCAACAATCACTTCTATGGCTGTATTGAACATTTCGGCAAGCAGGACTGCTATAACCGAAAGGGCCAGGATCAGAAATTCTGTCCTGGAAACTCCCAGGACATAGCTCAGGAGAAGGACAAAAGCAGCACTGAAAAAATGATACCGGAGATGCCGTTGTGTCGTCGCAGCATGAAGTATTCCTTCAATCGCGCAGTTGGCGCTCCTCAGCCATTGCCTGAACGGCATGGATGTCTATCCCCCTTTGCCCAGGAGCTTTGCCAGTTCTTTGATAAGCACAGCGTTTTCTTTATGTGATTTCACCGCGATATGGAGATACGTGTCGTCAAGCCCCCGAAAACCGGAGCATTCACCTAACAGGATGCCTCTTGCTTTCAACCGGATACTCATCTCACTGGCATTGCTGCTTCTGACAAGATAGAAATTTGCATCGGAGGGCAGGAATTCTATCCCCAGCTTCATAAAATTTCTTTCGAGAAACCTTTTTTCTTCACGGATTACCCTATAGGTTTCGTTCTGATATACCTTGTCTTTCAATGCTATCGCTGCAACCCTCTGTGCAAGAGAATTTATTGTCCATGGTTCCCTGCATCCCGCCAGTTCCCCGGCAAGTTCCTTCGCAAAGATACCATATCCGATTCTGAGGCCTGCGAGAGCATGGAAATACGTCATTGTCCTCAGGACAATAAGGTAGGGATTCTCTGCCACCTCTGCGATGACCGATTCACCGGGGCAGAAATCAATAAAAGCCTCATCGACGATCAGATAGCATCTGTTTTCCCTCGCCGCCTCAGCTATTTTTCTCACTTCGTCCTTCCCGGTCAATCTTCCGGTGACACTATTCGGATTGCAGAGAAATGCCATACCGGCAGACGGTGAAGAATCAGGAGAAAGGAGGGAAGGATTCCCGACTCTTCTTAGTGCATCGATATAAGTATCCACATTGAATTGAAAATTATCTGATCTTTCCGACTGGTGATAAATAATACAAACCCCTGCCCGTTTATCACCCTGCTGGACTCTTAAGACTGCCTTTTCATATCCCCGGTTCTCCGGTGCCGGGATAAGAACTCTCTGAGGGTTTACCACCTTTAAAACAAGCTGAAGAAGTTCAGAGCTTCCATTGCCGCACAGGATCATCTCAGGATCAATGCCATGGAACTGTGACAACCTCTTCCGTAATCTTCCGGCTTCAGGGTCCGGATAGATATGCAGATATTTCAGATGCTGCCGGAGTTCTGCTTTCATCTTCTTTGAAACGCCCAGAGGATTGACAGGAAAGCTAAAATCCAGTATTTTTCTCTCTGGTATCTTTAATTCTTCAGCGAGACGGTAAACGTTCTCCTTTTTCTCAGATGGTGCACAATACAATCTGTCTCCTTCAATAGCATGCGATGATGTCATAGTAACCGGTTCCTCTCATTTGTCATATGTATCATTTTACCCGAAAAATGCCATTGAAAAATGCAAAGGGTGTGAAATTATTTATTTTTTGTTCCGTGAGTGCGCCTTTTCAAGAATAGCCGAAGGGATACAGTTCAATTTCCGGGTTAAAATCACGGGTAATCTCGATGAGGCTGAAGACGAAGCGGAAGCCTCAGTTTTGAATTGCAGACAACATTGTAATCAGAAAAAGCTATGATTTTTCTCAAAGGTAGTTTAGTTTAATTCGGAAATTGAACTGTATCCCTTCATTTCCTATAGGTTGAAATATTTTTATACAGACCTGCTCCGTGATAAACTATTGCTGCCATGACAAAGAACAATCCGGCAGACCATATCAACTATCTGAAAAAAATATATCGTCAGAAACAGCAGGAAATCATTTCGCGCCTGAATGAATTCTCAAAAATATGGGATACAGGTAATGACCATGATATTTTTTGTGAACTCGCATTCTGTATCTTCACCCCTCAGTCAAAAGCAAAGGCCTGCTGGGCATCGGTAACAACGCTCTGCCGGGAGGATCTCCTGTTCAGGGGAACGCCTGCTCAGATTAGGAAAAACCTCCATTGTGTGAGATTCCATAACAAGAAGGCTCTTTATCTTGTAAATGCACGCAACTTGTTTATGCGGGATGGCAGAACATCGGTCAAACAGGTCCTCGCTTCTTTTTCTGATCCAGCTGCCTGCAGGGACTGGCTGGTAAAGAATATAAAAGGCATCGGGTACAAGGAAGCGAGTCATTTCCTCAGAAATGTCGGTTTCGGCAGGGAGCTGGCTATCCTCGACCGTCATATCCTCAGGAATCTTGTGGAACTGGGGGTGATCGGGGAGATTCCCGAATCCCTGAGCAGGGCACGCTATCTTCAGACAGAGAGAGCTATGCTGGCGTTTGCTAAAAAAGTACGGATTCCCATCTCTCACCTTGATCTTCTGCTCTGGTATAAAGAGACAGGAGAGATTTTCAAATAATTCTGCCCCCCTTCCCCCCTCATCAGAGGGGGAAAAGAGAGGAAAATAATTATCATCAATATTACAGAGGGCAGGATTCCGATACAACGCAGCGTGCGCCTTCCTTCAGAGAAACTACATGCACTGCACATGAAAGACACGGGTCAAAGGAATGGATAACCCTCATCACTTCAACGGGCTCATTGACATTTTCGACGGGGGTTCCGATAAGGGCCTGTTCTATCGGGCCTAATGTACCGGACTTATCTCTCGGTGAAGCATTCCAGCACGTCGGTGTGATTATCTGATAGCGGGAGAGTTTGCCTTCGTTGATTTCTACCCAATGCCCCAATGCACCTCTCGGAGCCTCTGTAAGACCGGTGGCCTCTGCGACAGGAGGGATCGAGAACTGATTGAATACCGGTTTCCCAACCGCTATCTGGTTCACCCAGGTCTGCATAGCTACTGCGACTTTCTTCGCTTCATAGGCCCTCGCCCTGTGCCTGTCGAGCGCCGATATGCCGCGCCTGTAGTCGCCGTTCACCCACATCCTGGCAAGCGGCCCTACCTCAATTGCGTTCCCCAGGTATCTCGGCGCCTTCAACCAGGAATATGCACCGGCCTTGGGATACTGGGCTGTGGTAACACCGACATCTGGATTGAGACCGTCCGTGCTGTCTGCATACCATGAATATTTCACATGTTCTCCGATATAGCGGACATCCACAGGCTGAATGGATGGAGAACCATTCATTGTCATACCTCTTTTCAGAAGCCTGGTTTTTCCCGCAGCATTAAGGTCAAAGACACCATAAGCAAGCAGGTTCTTCGGCCCTGTTCCAATCTGATAGTAGTCGCTGTAAAGTGCAGCTATCTTCTCAATATCAGGTATATACACAGTGTTGATGAAGTTGACAATCTCACTGAGATACGTCTTAAATTTGCTGATTTGTGCGGACGAAGGAACTTCTGTAAAGCCTCCGGGAAGATAGGTGGGCGGATGGGGCATACGACCACCAAAGATAGCTCCCATTTCGTGAGCCTTTCTCCTGATGTCCAGCGCCTTCAGATAATTGTTCACAAGCGCCGTGGTTGCGCCTGCGTCAAATCTCCTGTCCGTCGCCCAGCTGGGCTGCCAGGGTGGCATGTCCGGCCCTTTCACGAAATCAGGAAGTGTAAGGTGATAAAAGTGCAGGACGTGAGACTGGATAAAGTTAGAACCGAGCACCAGATTTCTCATAATTCTTGCATTGTCAGGCACCCCAACCTTAAATGCCTTATCAAGTGCCATAACTGCAGCCAGGCTGTGGGAAACAGGACAGACTCCGCAGATTCTCTGCGTCACATGCTGGGAATCAAGCGGATGCCTTCCGACAAGGAGCTTTTCAAATCCCCTGTAGAGC
>Ga0208980_10003065_pt1 | contig 10143 bp, 13 predicted proteins | sample WetSurMetagenome_3_FD_187993 | JGI IMG/M metagenome (GOLD analysis project Ga0208980, IMG submission 187993) | Wetland microbial communities from Twitchell Island in the Sacramento Delta, sample from surface sediment Aug2011 Site A1 Bulk (version 2) | ecosystem: Environmental > Aquatic > Marine...
TGGCGGCGCGGATGCTGCGCGGTTCGGCCTTCGCCACATACGGTTCTTTCAGGAGACGGTCGATGTTGATGACGAAAAAGCGAGGCACCCGCTTGAACCATTTCTTGGCGCGGGGGTCGGCGACACGGGCGGCCAGCTTGGCGATCTCGTTGTCAATGTCCTTCACGTTTATGACGTTGACTTCGAGTAGCAGGTCGACGAGTTCGAGTGCGTTCACACGATAACTACTTGGGATGATCGAAAGAGTCGTATTCTACACCCGTCTGGAAACGTGCAAGGCGTGCGAGTTCTGGCGCGGAGCGTGCCTGAAAGGTCATGTCTTGCAGGGCACGCTGGGCTGTCCCCTGAAGAAATTCGAGGGGGTGCAAGGCGTGGGCTACATGGATGATCTGCCGGTGCCGACGCCAGAGCTTCCCGCCGTCAGCGGCCAAGGCTGCTGCGGGGCCAAGCCGGACGGTGAGCTTGTTCCTCTGACGTGGGGCGAGGTTTGGCGGCATCTGATGGCTTCGATGGCTCAATGGCAAAAGGAGGGTTTTCCGGTTGTCAACGGCGCTCCCTACGTGGAGCGCATCCACATCTGCCGATCTTGCCCCAAAGGCCAGTACCAGTGGTTCCAGTGCAAGCACTGCCGCTGCATCATCTACTCCAAGGCGAAACTGGCGACCGAGGACTGCCCGTACGGCCTGTGGCCCAAGCTTTCGTAGTTAGAGAAGGGCCGAAAACTGCCGTCGGCTCCCGGCTAACAAATGCGGGTGGCAGCCGCGCAAATACGAACTATGAAGACAAAAAACCTGTGGCTGTGGCTGATTGGCCTGTTGATGGTACCGCTGGCTGTGCTCGCGCAAACGAACACGCCCCCTGTGCTCCCGGCTGATTTACCGCAGTCTGTGAGCCAGTTCTGGGATTACGGTATCTCGCTGGTGACGCCGCTCATCGTTATGGGCGTCTACAAGCTGGTGCCGAAGATTCCGAAATGGGTTCTGCCCACCATCACGCCCTTCGTGGGCATTGGGCTTGGTCTTGCGGTCAACGCATTGACCAGCGCCAATCTTGGTTGGGTGGATATGGCCAAGGCTGGAGCGCTCGCGGTGTTCATTCGTGAAGTCATCAATCAGGCGGTTACGAAGAACATGGCCACGCCTGCCCCGAAGCCACCAACTCCGTAAACAACCGGGGCGGATCAGGCCGCCCCCACCCTTTTATGCCCAAAGCCTTCGCCGCCAAATTCAGCGACCTTTCCGGCCCCACCAATCCCACCGGAATCATGTCCCCCGCCTTTCTGGCTCTCAAGCAACTGCTTGACCGGGGCGACACGCCGGAGAACGTGCTTCAGGGGCTTTACGATTGGCTCAGCCAGAAGAACATTCAGCCGAGCCACGTGGATCGCATTCTTGAACTGGAGCCTCCGGCGGCGCTTGATGCGCTGATCGGGCTGATCGGCGGCAAGCTCAGTCCAAAAACCCTCCCTCCATTAGTCCTCCAGACGCTTGAGCGGGCGGTTCAGCATGTGGCTCGTCAGTATCTTCAGCGGCGGGAGGGGGAGCTTGAGCAGGAGCGCGGTCGACTTGGCGCTTTACGCGCTCGCTATGGAGTAGAGTCCGCTCCGCAACTCGTGCGTCGGTTGCTGGGGTCTTGATACCAAGCCGGGTGACGCGATTGTATAGCGTCTGACGCCCGATCCCCAGCGCGTTGCTGGCGGCGAGCTTGTTCCACTTGTGCTCGCAAAGCGCCTTCACGATGGCGGCAGCCTCCGCCTGTTCCATCTTGGTAAGCTCGCCCACAGGCCGGGTCAGCCACTCTTGAAGGTTTGCATCCCCGGTGAGCAGTTCAGGCGCGATGTTGAGGTCACTGATGCTGATGGTACCGTTGCACAGTACTGCGCACCGATTCATCTCGTTTTGAAGCTGCCGCACGTTTCCGGGCCAATCGTATCCCTGTAGCGCTTTGGCGATGGTGCTGTCGAAAGTCGGGATGGGCCGGTTGAGCATTCGGCTGTAGTAGCCAAGGTACGCCGCTGCCAGCGGGATGATGTCCTGCGGGCGGTCGCGCAGCGGCGGTACCGTGATCGTGACGGTGCTCAGCCGGTAGTAGAGGTCTTCACGCAGTCGTCGTTCTTTCACACATTCCATCGGCGGTTTGTTGATGGCTCCGACGATGCGCACGTCGACGGATTCTTCCCCGATGCTCCCCACCCGGCGTATCTTCTTGTCCTGAATGAAGCGCAGCAGTTTGCTTTGAAGGCCAAGCGGCATCTCGGAAAGCTCATCAAGGAAAACAGTGCTGCACTGAGCGTGCTTAAAGATGCCCACGCGGTCGAGGCTGCCTGTAAACGAGCCTTTGCTGGAGCCAAACAGTTCGCTCTCGATGAGTTCGGCAGGCAGCCCGGCGCAATTGACGCACACCATCTGCCTTGACCTGCGAGGACTGTTCGCGTGGATCAGTTCGGCGACAACTTCTTTACCGGCTCCGGTTTCACCTGCGATCAGTACTGGCACGTCCGACGGCCCAATTTTCTGCGACAAGGCGACAATCGCCTTCATCGCCGGGCTTTCAAATATGCGCGGCGGCTGCAAAGCTACACCACAATGGAGGCGTTACGCGTAACGGACAACCACAATCTCGCTGATCTCAAGCCCGATTGTCGCGTACGTCCAGTAGAGACTGACCGAATCGAGCAGGCGATTGGTGGAAAAGTTAACGGCGCGGTCGGGCGCTGCGTCGGCACCGTTCGCGTACATTTCAAATCTTCGACCGAAAGTGTCGACCGTTGGAATAGCGGAGGGTGTTCGATAAGTGACGAGGTAACCGGTGGCTGTCTGCTCGATGAATAGCGTCCACCAGTCGCGGTTTGTTTTGGGGATGTAACTTCCACTAGAAACATTTCCGACGAACGTCAGGCTTGCTCCAACTTTGTATCCCCATCGGGGATTTGAGCCTCCTGTGCCGATGGCCGCTGGAGGCCCGGCAGTATAATTCCAGCCGCCCCCGAATACTCCAGCAACATAGATTCCAACCCATTCGTCCGTCGTGCCCTTGAAGGTGTTGGTCGTGCCTTGGCAGAGGCCAATGTAAAAGTCGGCGTTGGCGATGTTACCCACCCACTGCCCAGAGAGGTTTACCCAAATTGCCAAACGTTTCCAATTTGCTCCCCAAGCCATTCTCCGAACGAATTCCTCGTTGGCTAGGCTGAGGGCGTTGTCGCCGACAAAGGTTTGGACGATGCTTGCCATAATCAGGTGTAGCGCACAACGGCGAGCGTGCCAATTTCAGTGGATGGCCAGCTTCGCGGGCAGACAATCGAGAGCGTGTCAAACAGCCCGGCCCCGGTGTAGGCAAGCGTTTTGGCACCGGCTACGGCGGTGAGTGTCGGTGTGCCTCCGCTCTCCATGTTGGTTAAAAAGGCAGCTTCGGTGAGGTTTGTTTGAGCGTTGGCTGCGCTGTTGGTGTAGTAGATAGTGATTGTATACGGAGAGCCTTTAACGATGTCCACGTAGCAGCCGCAGAATAGCTGGTTGCCGTAGCCCGCGTTCTCGCCGGAACCCACGATGTAGATGCTGACTGAACTTTCGGCGGTGAAGGTGTAGCTGGAGCCGGTCTTTCTGAGAGCGTTGGGCCTTCCCAGATTCATCAGGTAGTAGTTGGGCGATCCGGCATTGAAGGCAAGCTGACCACTGGGTTGAGCGGTGCTGCCGATGTACCCTCCGCCGATCCAGTCGGTCACTGTGTCGGCCAAAAAGCTCGTGCTGGCTCCCTGCGCAACGCCAAGGTACATGCCGTACCCCCAGTTGCCGCCAGCGTAGGTGGAGCGAGCCGAATCATTGACAGAGAAGCGCACGCCGATACGCACGGTTTGCCAGTTGGTGCCAAAGGGCAGCGGGCGCAGGAATTCCTCCCGGCCTATCTGGAACCGGCGGCTGTAGATGTATCGGTCAAAAATCCACGCCATATCAGTAAATAGACCCGTAGCTCGACCAACCGGTGCCTGCGTTCAGCGTGACGCCGCTGGTGACGACTCCAAGCGGATACTGGTCGAACGTGTCGGTGGGCACGCCGCCGGAGGTTCCGAGCAAGTTGATGACGGTCGTGCCGTAGCTGAACCCGTAAATGGTTCCTGCGTCCGTGAAGCCTGTGCCGTAGGCAAAATCTGTGATTTGTGTGTCCGCCGGGTACTGCTGCGAAAAGTCGATGCCCCCTCCGGCGGTGCTGGCGTAAGGCGCTCTGGTGACTGGATCAATGGTGGGGTTGATAACCACGGCTCCAAGCGCGTAAATCTCCAGTGGAAACGCGTTGTTGCTCCAGAAAATCTCGAACGTATCAAGCGGGCCAAACTCGTCTCCGATACCGATACTGGTAATCGTAGTGCTCGCGCTCAGGGTTGTGTTGTAAACAGTGGGCGTCCCTATCTGGTCAAGGCCGTCCTGCAAATGGTCAGGCCGGAAATCAAGCTGAGCGGTGCCCGCGACGGCGACACCGTAGACGGTTACCGAAGTCGGCCCACTCCCGCCGAGCGTACGTGTGATGTCCACGAAGACCGGAAACCGGCGTTTTTGGGTTCCGGTACTGGCTAGTGGCAGGAAAAAGGAACCGGCGGCTGCGCTGACCTGAAACCCAACAGGCGTTGTTTTCCGGTAGACCACGCCGCTGCTCATGCTGTAGTAGGGAAAGCCGCTGTTGGCCGTGTAGGTGAGCGTTCGGGCACCGCCTACAACGGGGCTGCCGACGAACGAAAATCCAAATCCACTCTGCGTGTTGTAGCTGCTCGCGGGGTAATTTTTGCCGGAGCAAAGGCCCAACATGAAAATCGCGTCACTGACGTTGTTGGTCGAGTTGGGGGCTACTCCAACAAGTGCTCCAATCCGAATGCGCGACCATGCTGCGCCGTAGGTCAGCGAACGCAAAAGTGACGCGCCGCCCAGCAGCAGAGTCTTGTCGTAGACCGTGTAAAAGTCTCTTTGGACGATGGAGGCGGTGAAAGGCATATCAGTAGTAACGCACGATGATGATGTCGTGAACCTCTACGGTTGGGCTGGAGTGACCCCAGTAAACGCTCACCGTGTCCAGATCGACAACGTTCGACATGGTGACAGTTCGAGCATTCATCCATGAAAAATAGGTCGCCGTGAAGGCGCTGGTGCCCACTTCGTCATCAAGCGAGCGCAACAAGTGATACGTCACGGGCACGTTGGCGTACTGTGCATCGGTGGTGTAGCTGCCGTTGACTTGAATTGATGTGGCGCTCAGTTTGGTGAACTGGGCAGCGACGATGGATGTGCGGCCAGAAACCCCTGCGGCGTAGTTGCCCGGAGGGTGGCCTGCGCCACCGATGATATTGTAGGTCGCTGTTGCGCCGACCTTGGTAACGTAAGGGCAGTTGCTCGATTCTTGAAAGGCGTAGGATAATAGAGCGCCGTTGTACCCAAGGTTGCCTAATTCGTTGGTCGGATAACCAACGTATTGTATACAACTGGCTGAGGCAAAAGTGTAGACATCGCCGACGCAAAGGCCCAGTTGAAATCGGGGTGTGGCAATGTCAGCGGTGCCGTTGACGCACAGGCGACAGCCGATTCTGAGCTTTGTCCAGTTGGTGCCGTAGCCCAGTTTTCGGACGAATTCCTCGTTGCCCATTTGCAGGGCTTTGTCGCCGGAGATGTTTTCAACAATCGTGGCCATAAGTCATACGAAGCGGACTACCGCCATCTGGTAAATGTTCAAGCACGGAACGGTGCGCGACCAAGAGACAAACATGGAATCCCAGTCCTTTGCGGTGCGCAGCGGCAGGTTGGCTGTCGATAAGGTGTCGCTGTCCGTATTGACCGGGGTGGTCGCTTCCATCGCTGCCAAAAACTCGCCTCGTGTTCGGTCAACTCCGCCGTTAACGTTCTGACCTGTCCACATCGTCATTGCGATGGTGGCGTTTCCGACGGTTCCTTTTGTGATGTCTAAAAGCATCAGGCAGCGGACATAAGGGCTTAGAGACAAGGCTTGCAGGGATGTGGTTGCCGATCCGATGTTACCCGTGCTTGATCCAACTTTCTGGATGGCGGTAGTGCCTGTTCCGCCAAGCGTGTAAGCCCACACCGCCGGGCTGACTCCGCCTATGGTCAGAGATACGGCGGGAGAAAAGAAGGGCATCCAAATCGCATCTGTCACTCCCACGTCGTAATCGGACTTGTTACCTGTGCAGAGGCCGAGGCGCGGAGCGCCGATGTCGGATGGAATCGGCTGTACGGTGGCGTTTACAGCACAGAGCACCCCGATGCGAATGACCTGCCAGTTGGTGCCAAAAGCAAATGGACGGATCAGCGACTCAGTTCCAAGCTGCACCGCACTATTAAAATCGTATACAGTGAAAGCCATATCACGAAAAACGCACAACAGCCATGTCGTAAATGCACAGCGACGGCGTGCTGCGCGGCCACGCCACAAACATCGAATTCCAGTCTTTGACCGTGCGAAGCGGTAGTCCGGTTGTGGTCACGCTCAGGGCAAACATCGTAGCAGGAGTGCCGCTCGTTTCCATGTAGGCCAGAAAATCGCCTCTGCTGGCATCTGTGCTGCTGAAACCTCCGTCTGAGCGCCGGTAAAGTGAATCCATGTTGAAGGCTGACGCGCCAACAGTTCCTTTGGTGATTTGCATAAACCAAAGTGAACGCAGGGTGGTTGGGTTGGACGAACAGGCCGGACGAAGGACGGTTGCGCTGCCGATGCCGGATGACGTGGTTCCCACGCGCTGATAGCCCACCGTGCCAAGGCTGGATTCTTGCGCCTGAGTGGGCGGTGATCCAGCGTAAGTCAGGCTGGCTCCTTGCTGCCAAAGCGGAAACCAAAGCGCATCTACCGGGCTGCCGTACGAAGCCACGCTGCCCGTGCAAACGCCCAAGCGAAAGTCGATAGCAGTGAGCGCCGAGTAAGCATTGATGGCCATGCGAATGCCAACACGGATGACTGACCAGTTGGTGCCAAAGGAAAAAGGGCGGATCACTTCTTCGTTTGCAAGTTGGATGCCCTTGTCTCCCACGAATTGTTCAACGATGTAAGCCATATCAGTAAATGGAGCCTGCTCCGGCCCAAAATTCTCCGGCCACCAGCGTCACACCCGACACGACTGCGCCTGTGCCGTATGACTCAAAGGTATCGTACGAATTGTACGCCGTTCCGGTCAACGTCTGGGTGCCGACAAGCGCGGCGAAGTTGGGTGTTGTGCTGCCAAAATAGTTGAAAAATCGACCGCTGTTGTAGACAGTGCCGGTTGTTCCCCAGAATGAGCCGTCAGCAAACACGGAGGTCAGCGAATTACTGCCGCTGTTGGTACCGTAGCTGCTGAAGGTGTCATTAGGGCTGTAAGCTGTGCCGGAAAAATAGCCAAACAGTACAGAGCCGAAGTTGAACTGACCCGATCCGTTGAACAGGCCAGTGTCGCTGGAAATGGCCGCTGGACTTGACCAATAAGTGCCTTTGTTCAAAGTCGTGCCACTGTAGACACTTCCTGTGAAGTACTGGTCAAACGGGTCGTTGGGTGAATTGGTTGTGCCCACGAACTGCGCGTAGGTTTGTGGGGCAAGGTTGCTGGCGAAACTGAGCGAACCGTCCGTGTATGTTTCAGTGCTGTTGACGCTGGCCGGGCCGCTCCAGTACGATCCAAGATTCACAGTCACATTGCTGTAAACAGAGCCAAGGGCATACTGTGCAAAAGTCTCGTCAGGGCTGGTGGTTGTGCCCACGTACTGACCGTAAACCTGCGGGGCCAGATTGCTGGCGTTGTTCGTTCCGTTTCCGTAATCCAAGGTAGGAAAGGCCACGCCTTGACTCGACCAGCCAGAACCCGCCGTCAGGAACGTGGACGTAACCGTTCCCGCGCTGTAGCCTTCAAACGTGTCCTCTGCAAAGCCGATGTCGGTGTAGACCAAGGTGCGGATGATGGTTGCTCCGAGCGCACTGATTTCCAGCGGAAAAGTGGCGCTGCTCCAGAAGACCTCAAACGTGTCTACATCACCGGCCACCGGGCTGAAGTTCACCACAGCGGTAGTAAGCACGTTGGTCAGCGTTACGCCGCGCACAACCGGTGTGCCCGGCTGGTCAAGCGCGTCAAAAAGTTGGTCTGGTCTTAGATCGACGGTTTGGGCTGAGGCAGCGGTTGTGTTGCAGTAGACATTGATAGTCGTGGTGCCACTCCCTCCCGTGGGTCTGGTGATGTCGACGATGATGATGGCTCTGCGCGAGTAGTAGCCGGTTTGTGCCAAAGGCAAAAGCATGGCCGATGAGGCGGCGCTGTTGCTCAGGATCGTGTTGTTGACCTTGTGGAAAGCCACGCCGCCGGTACAGGAGAAGTAGGGATTCCCAGCGCCCGCAGTATACGTCAGCAGGCGCGTCGCACCCAGCGCGGGAGAACCGACGACTGACAGGCCGAGAAAGTTGTCAGACGAAAGTGCTGCTCCCGGCGCGGTTGAACTCGCGCTCAGCCCCAGAAGGAACAGCACGTCGCTGATGTTGCTGGCGCTGTTAGGTGTGACGGCGCACAGGACTCCGAAACGAAGGCGCTCCCACGGCGCTGCCAGCGTGGGGCCGCCCATCGGGCGCAGCCAAGAAGCTCCACCGAGCCGAATCACCTTGTCAGGGACACAGCAGAAAACTCGGTCGACGATGGAGGCTGTGAACGGCATATCAGTAGAATCTCAGGATGCAGATGTCGTTGATCTCTATGGTCGGGGTCAGCTTGTTCCAGTAAATGCTCAGCGTGTCCAGTGAGCTTCCCAGCCCACTGGCGAGTGCGGTGCCCAGAATGTTTACAAAGGTATCTGCGTATCCGCCGGTAACAACTTCGTCTTCCATGCTGCGCACGAGGTCGTAAAAACGCGGCTGCTGAGCGATGTCTCCGCCGTCGGCAATCAGACCTCTGACGGTGTAGCTGCTGGCACTGGTGCGCACCAGTTCGGTCATGATGATGGACGGAGCGCTGCGAGCCGTGCCGCTGATGTAGCGAGTGGAGTTGTTGCCGGTGCTGGTGTCGGTGACTGTTGCTCCGACTTTGGCGGTGACATAGCTCACGCTTCCGCCTGCGTAAAGTCCGTACCAGTTATTGACGCCATCGTACGTCCAAGCCCCACCGCCATTGATGCCCCAACTGATTCCGGCCCAACTCACGCATGACGAAGACTGGTACGTGAACTGGTTGCCGCTGCAAAGGCCGACGGCGAGGCGCTGTGCTCCTGCCGGGAGGTTGCTCGTGCCGTTGATCGCGAGGCGCATTCCGATGCGGATTTTGTTCCAGTCGTTGCCGCAGGAAAGTGGACGAACAAATTCTTCGCCACCTAGCTGCAAGGCTTTGTCGCCAGAAATGTTTTCGACGATGCTTGCCATAAGTCATTGGAATCTGACGACAGTCATACAGTCGATGACCATTGTCGGTGTTACGCGCAGCCAGTTGACGAACATTGAATCCCAGTCCTTGACGAACCGGGTGGGCAACGTGGTTGCAAAACTACCGAGGCTCATCGGGCTGATCCCGGTGGTTTCACTTTCCATCTGCGCCAAGAAAGTGCCGCGAGATACGTCAGTTGCGCCAGCGGTTCCTCCGCTGCTGTGGTAAATCAGGTCGCAACTGATGGCCGCCGCGCCAACGGTTCCTTTGGTCACTGTGAACATGAATCCGTTTCGGGCGTTGCCGGGGTTGGCTGAAAGCTGTGCGTACATCGAGCCAAGACCCGCGCCACAGTTAGCGTCGGCGGAGCCTACGCGCTGGATTGGAGTGTTGGTGCTGGTGCCGCCGCCGAGCGCGTAGTAACGATTGGGCGCTACTCCCGCGATCTGCATAGTGGCGAAACCATAGCTGAACCGCATGAACAGGGCGTCCGTGCAAGAGTTCGACAGGCGGGCGTTGTATCCGGTGCAGATGCCGATGGACGGAAAGGTGACATCGGGCATGTTGCTGTTTCCGTTCATGGCGCACAGGATGCCCACCCGGAGTTTCTGCCAGTTGGTGCCGAAGCTGAAGGGCCGAATGATGTCTTCGTATCCGATCTGGATGCCCTTGTCTCCCACGAATTGTTCAACGATGAACGCCATAATCAGTAAATTGAGGCTGCGGTGCCAAAGTAGCTACCTGCGTAAATGGCACCGCAGCCTCAATTTACTGATTATGGCGTT
>Ga0208980_10003066_pt1 | contig 10140 bp, 9 predicted proteins | sample WetSurMetagenome_3_FD_187993 | JGI IMG/M metagenome (GOLD analysis project Ga0208980, IMG submission 187993) | Wetland microbial communities from Twitchell Island in the Sacramento Delta, sample from surface sediment Aug2011 Site A1 Bulk (version 2) | ecosystem: Environmental > Aquatic > Marine...
CCCTGGTCTTCCACTTGTTGATTTTCTGAAGAGCTGCGCATTGGTCTGATTGGAGTAACAATAATCTCTTCGTCGCATGAGGGGCAATAATAAATTTCACATCCGGTACAGACTACACAATTAGAACAATGCTTATTTATTCCACCCCTTTCAAACCGATACCCGCATTCGGAGCAAATAATATGATCCTTCTGGACCATCATACTCAGAAACTATGTTTACTGCTTAACTAACTCCACCCTGCGGTTAAGGGCCTTGCCCTCTTCAGTGTCATTGCTTGCCACAGGTGAGATAGGTCCACTGCCACAGGCTTTGAGGCTTGCTGTATTAACAGAATACTGAGATACCAGAGCATTGACAACAGATGCTGCTCTTTCCATTGAAAGTTTCATATTAGCATCAAATGTCCCGGTATTATCTGTATGCCCCACTACATAAAGTTTAAGGCCAGTATCAGCTTTCAATAATTTTGAGATCTCCTCCAATGTCCCTTTTGATTCGGCTTTCAGAACAGACTTCCCTGTATCAAAATAAATACCATATACAGCAACTTTTCCTGTCTGTTTTATTGTGTTTGCCATACTGCTGGCATCCGCAACCACATCCTGATTCATTGATTCCTTTTCAATAATATTTATAAAGTACATACCGTTTCCGGCACCGGATACTTTAGCCCACACCTCCTGTCCGTTTTTGACAAGTTTTAATGTTACATACTGTACTCCTCCATCCTCATATTCATAAATTAGCTGTCCTCCCAGTTTCTTGATTGCATTGGTGTAATTCCTTACAATCTGCAATCCGCTTGGAGCCTGGGCATTTTCATTAAGGTAATAATTGACATAAACAGAGTGACCTTCTACAGACTGAGTTTTATCGGAGCTTATATAGAATTCAAACTTATCGAATTGAATATCTTCACATCTGTATATGTGAAAATTGGGCATTCTTGTGAACAAAGCCGGATCTTTACAGCCTTCAGCATCTTCCTGAGCATAAAGGTTTGAAAATCCTGCAAGAACTAACAAAAATGGAATAATGATCTTTTTCATAACGATTTTTTTATTTAAAATTTCTTTTGCCTCAGAGTCTCCTTTTTGCAAAATTCCCGGAGTAATCAGTATAAATTTAACACATTTTACAAAAGTGAAATGAATTCAGGAAAATTTACTCAATCTTTCGGAGGTTAAATCTTAAAATATTCGCTTTCCCTCCTCGCCCTTCATTTGAAATAAACAAATCACCTGAGGGTGAAAAACATATTCCTTCAGGTTGTTTGAATATCCTGGAATTAAGATGGTGAACATCCAATACATTTCCATTTCTGTCCATGATAATCAAAACCTTACCGGTTCCGGAGATCAGATAAATCTCATCCGAAACAGGGTGAATAGCAAGTCCTGCAGGCTCATAACTTTTTTCAGTCCTGATCAATTGTGGTTTTTTATGTAGTTTCATCTCCATGAGATCAAACCGATATATAGCTTTATACCCTTTATAAGGATTAGCCTTTTCAATAGAAGGTGATCCTTTACATGCGATTAACAGTGAATTTGAAATCTTATCATATGTCAGGCCCTCGGTATTATTTTTTGCAGATAAGGGAGTATTATGATCTGTTACTTTTCTGTTTTCCGAATCGAAATTTTCAACTTCGAAGATATGCCCGTCGCTTCTAATCAAATATGCTGTCTGACCAATAACTGCAATATCCTCGTAATCACCTTGCTTTCCAAATTTATATTTATCATCAATTTTCATATTATCAGTGTTAAAGACATAAATTTCAGCTTTTTCGTCCTGAACACATAAAATCATCTCTTCATTATAATATGACAGTCCTGAAATTTCTGCAAGATATTCCGGTAAAGAATATTTCTTATCAGGATTATCCAGATCATATGGGAAGGAATCGTAAGAATGTATAGGGCTTATTATGTTATTATTACTGATGCCTGAAACAGTTACATCTGAAGAATCAGAGGCTACAAATTTGTTTTGTTCCTGCCTGTTTTTTACACTATTTGAGCTGTTGCAGAATGAAAGGGAGGTAATAACGACTGAGAAAACGGATAGTCTTGTAACTTTTAAAACCGCGCTTGAAATTTTTATAACCGTTTTTACCAATTGTGAGATCATAACGTTAACTAATCATTTAAAAAAATAAACTGGTCAATAAGGCAACTTGTCCGATTGAAGTTCAGTATATGCAAAAATAATTTATTATTGACCGGTTTTTATTAATTTTGGCAATTTATTTATTGTTTGTTCTTAAAGCAATAGGGTATATTTGTGACCCTATATTTAAAGGAAAAACAAAAAAATAATGATTTTTCAGGAAATTGATTTTTTTTGAATCTTGTCATACTAACCTGTAAAGTTGATAAAATTCTATCTGATTGTACCGGTATTTGACAAAACTTAATTTTATACAATATGCATATAGATACACTTTTGGCAGACAATACATTATTGAATTTACTGGTAAGGTTTATTATGAATCTGGTGGTGCTCTATATCCTTGTGGTAGTTATCTATTATAGGTTTTCAAAGAAAGAGGAATATTTGTTCTCTTATATCCTTCTGGGACTTATGATTTTCCTTATCTGTGCAATACTCGGGACAATAGAGCTGCATGTGGGAACGGCTCTGGGGCTGTTTGCTATTTTCGCTATTATCCGTTTCAGAACCGTTCAATATACTGTCAAGGAGATAACATATGTTTTTGTTATTATCGGAATTTCAGTGATCAATTCTCAGGCTAATATTCCTCCACCAATACTCGGTGCAGTTGTAATTAACTCGAGTATTCTTCTCATTACCTTTCTTCTCGAGATCTTTCTTCTGAAAAAGAGCCTGACTAAACTCTTATTAACCTATAATAAGATTGAATTGTTGAAACCGGGAAATAATATTGAACTTCTAAAAGATCTTTCCCGCCAGACAGGACAGAATATTGAAAAGGTAATAATCAAGAAGTTAAATATTAAAAAAAGTAATGCCCAGCTTGAAGTTTATTTTAAAGACAAAAAATCAGGATCATCTGAAAAGAACTCATGAAGGTATTCCGTTTCGTATTAATGTAACCTGAATTGATTATTCTACACTTGATTCTTAAGTCAGGTAGAAAGCAATCTGGAAAAGCCGGCTATAATTTAATTCTTTTACCTGTACCCAGACCTTCATAAAACAATCCATTTTTATAGATAAGCATTTCACCGGGTTGATCATTAACCAGACCGGCATCAATTCCAAATATTTTATTATCAAAAAGCGATTTGATTTCACTTGATGTAGTATGTCCTACGACGATATGTTTTTTGTCATAAAAGCCAAGAATTGAATCCAATTTACTAATGCAGAAATTTTTATCAGTAAAAAACCCTCTATACCAGATTGGACCATCTCCGTTTGTTAAAAACCTCAGTTCGGCTATTTCATCATCTGTACGCATCCTTTTCCAGAGTATCATATCAGAAAAAGCCTGGTTTATTTCCTGCACTTTCATTTTACGATGAATCATTTCCATTGAGATTCCTCCGTGAACAAACAATATGTCATTAATTGAAATAATAGCAGGTTGATAACGTAACCATTTACCCAACACAGATTCTTCGGAATACAAATCAGAATATTCAATACCTGAAATTCCAACAACCTTAAGATATTTCTCATTCACATATCTCAAATCCTTGCCGAACATAAGAGTTTCATGATTTCCCAGCAACACATGAACCATACCACCGGCTTTTAAAGCCTGTTTTTCTAATCCGAACAGATGCCATAGTACTTCAGTTACCATATCCCCCCTGTCGAAGGAATCACCAAGAACCACTAAATGTCCCTTACCAAATTTCCAGTTGAGGTTATTATCTATAATGCCCAGCGATTTCAAAAGATTAATATAGCTTTTATATTCCCCGTGAATGTCGCTTATGGCAGCTATGCTATCTACACCACTGTAAGACTGGTTATAGTCTGGTTTTGTAAGTTCAGAATTCTTAAGATCTTTATAATCAAATAACAAATTAAATTTTTTCTTGGTGTCGGCAAAACTTTTTGATTTTACATAATCAGTTTTAAGTAAGTTATTTTCAACCCACTTTACAATAAATCTGCTATTTACATAAAAAATATAGGGACCATCATTAATTGAATCGGGCCTGTATCCTTCAGAATAACAGGCTGCATAAGAGTATAAACAGAACAATAAGCTGATTGACAGATAAATAAGTCGTTTATACATGCTTTTTCTTATTAATAAGAAATTTTGAGCAACTGAGAATATTTCATAATGCTAACATATATTTTAATATGTATTCAAAATTAACTACAAAGAAATCAGTAAAAACAATAATAAAAATCATTTCTCTTATTTATCACTTTGCCCGTACAGATTCTTAACTTTGTTCTAAAACAAAACAGAACACTCATTTGTTTAAAGAATAACTAATAAAAATTCAACTTTGAAACGGATAATTTTTATCTCAAGACTTAACTATCTGAAGTTTTCAGTCTATCTACTGCCCTTTATTTTAAGTATAAATACAGCATTGGCTGATAAGACCGACAGCCTGTTCAGGTCTGATATTATAATTAATTTGGAATTGAGATCTGATTTTTCAGCCATACAGGTTGACAGGGTGGAAAATCCGCAATACCACACTGGGGAGTTAATATATCGTGCGCCAGACGGCAATACAACCAAGTTTTCAGTTCAGGTCATGGCCAGAGGTGGTTTTCGCCGTAACCCAACAAACTGCAACTTTCCGCCACTGACCCTGAATTTCAAAAAAAATGAAGTCAGGAATACTTTATTTGACAACCAGGACAAACTTAAACTTGTCACTCCATGCCAGTATGACAGGGATGTAATTGATGAATACCTTATCTATAAAATGTATAATAAGGTAACGGACCGGAGTTTTAAAGTAAGACTTGTAAAGGTCCTTTACTTCGACACAGGCAAAGGCAAAAAGCTTTTTGAGAAGTACAGTTTCTTTATTGAACACGAAGACCAGGTAGCTGAACGAAATAATTCATTTGAAATTGATAAGGTTTTGACTCCATATGATATTGACAGGGAAACCTTTAAAAAAATGGCATTTTTTCAGTATATGATAGGAAACAGAGACTGGTTCATCACATCGCGACGAAATGTTGTGCTAATGCAGCCAAATGATACTACCAAGGCACCTTATGCTATTCCATATGATTTTGATTTCGCAGCTTTTGTAAATGCCAATTATACATACCCCAAAAATGTCCCGACAGAATATCTGGCAACCAGAAGGGTATTCAAAGGGATATGTTACGAACCTGCCGAATATACGGAGGTATTTGCTTATTATAAGTCACTCAGACCTGTCTTTGAATCAGTCATAAAGAATATGGTGCTTATTCCCAGGTCGGTCAAAGAGCAGAATATTACATATCTAAACAGTTTCTACAATATCATTGAGAACAATAGCCTTGTTAAGCAGGAATTTATTGATAAATGTGAAACAAAAAAAGCCTACAACATAACAAATTAAAAAAGTTTTATTTGCACCATATAAACAAAGAACCCTGCAAGTAATTGATCTTGCGGGATTTTTTTTAATAGACGGGGAAGCAGTGTCTGTAACTTTTTGAAAATTTTCTTATGATCATTTCAAACTCTCGGAACTATTAATTGTTTATTTATTTATCTCACTTATATAAAATTCAGGTAGCAATTAAAAGCCAATACTATGAGCAGAACAGATAAAACTACAATCACGGTGTCAGCAATGATTAATGCTCCGGTTAAGACAGTATGGAATCTCTGGACCGGTATTAATCACATTATGCATTGGAATAATGCCTCTGATGATTGGCATACAACAAGAGTAGAAAATGATTTAAATATCGGTGGAAAATTTCTTTCGCGTATGGAAGCCAGGGACGGCAGTGTGGGTTTTGATTTTACAGGCGAGTATAGTAAAATTTTACCTTATGAACTGATAGAATACAAAATAAGCGATGGCAGGTCGGTCAGGATAACATTTGTATCAAATGGGAATGGAACTAATGTGGAAGAATCATTTGAAGCGGAACAGACTAATCCCGTTGACTTACAAAGATCAGGATGGCAGGCTATCCTCAATAATTTTAAGAAATATGCGGAATCATATGGTAAATCTGAATTGATGCATTTTGAAATCAAAATTGACTGTGAGCCTGAGAATGTTTACAAATTAATGCTGGATGAAAATTCCTATAAAGAATGGACAATGGTATTTAATCCCACTTCTCATTACAAAGGCTCCTGGGAAAAAGGTTCAGAGATTCTTTTCCTTGGATCAGATGCTGACGGAAATACTGGTGGAATGGCAAGCAAAATCAAAGAAAACATTCCCGGCAGGTTTATAAGCATTGAACACCTGGGCAGTATCAGGAATGGTAAAGAGACAACCAGTGGCTACATTGCTGATGAATGGTCAGGTTCTCTTGAGAACTATACTTTTACAGATTTAAAAAGATCAACTTTGCTACAGGTCGACATTGACTGTATACTGGAATTCAAATCTTACTTTATTGAGACCTGGCCTGCAGCACTGGACAAGCTGAAATCAATTTGCGAGAAATAGTAGTAAATTTTAATTTTAAAAGTCATGGCAAAAGTCAGTACCTACCTCAACTTCCAGCGGAATACAGAGGAAGCATTTAATTTTTACAAACTGGTTTTTAACAGCGAATTTACAGGAGGTATTTCCCGTTTCAGCGACATACCTCCTTCAGAAAACATGCCTCCATTGCCCGAGGCAGACAAAAACCTGGTCATGCATGTAGTGTTACCAATACTTGGGGGACACAATCTTATGGGAACAGATGCCCCTGAATCAATGGGTTTTAGAATAAATTCCGGCAACAATGTTTACATCATGCTTGAGCCGGATACAAGAACAGAAACAAAACGATTGTTTAACGCCCTTTCAGAAGGTGGTGTTATAGAACAGGAGTTGCAGGATATGTTCTGGGGCGATTATTATGGAAGCTGTAAAGACAAATTTGGAGTACAATGGATGTTTAACTGTAAGTCTGAAATTGAAAATCCCAAAAATAGTTGATTCGATAGACTAATTAAGTGGTGCCACATCCAGAACCATGAAAGTACCAGGCTTGACTGCAGGCCTTCGATTTGTATTCCCCGCAGAAGGACTTACAGTTTCATATTCAGCAGTCGACATGAAAATATGATGTGTTTTCCTGTCGACAGTAATAGTTCTTGCACCGGGAAGAGTCGGGACATTTGCAAGCACTTTGAATTTATCAGGGCTTAATTCCTGAACCACCGTCAAAGTACCCTCTCCATTTGAACTATAAGCGCGTTTCAAAGCAGGGTCAAAGGCAGCGCCGTCTGATCCTTCACCGATAGGAAGTGTGGTTATTACTTTACCTGTTAATGCACTAAGAACAACCATTAGTTTATTACTGCAAACAGCGAACAGAAGGTGATTTTCATTATCAAGCGCCATACCACTGGCTTCTTCACCGGGTGCAATACTCCAGGATTGTTCGACTTTGTTTGTTGTTGCATTAATGACCATTATCTCGCTTTTATCCTCAATATTCACATATACCTTGCCCTTACCATCCGTAACTGAATTCTCAGGTTTCCCGCTAAGTTTGATTGTTGATATTACCTTGTTTGTATTTCCATCGATAACAGTCGCATTTGCTGTTCTGCCATTGTAAACGAATACCCTATGGCTGAATGGATCATATAGAATTGCATCAGGATTCTGGCCTGTAACAGGAACTTTAGCAATGAATGCCAGGGATTTAAGATCGATAATGGTTACCGAAGAGTCCCTCCCGTTGCTTATAAAAGCTTTATTCAGGTCAGTTGCAATGGCAATGCCATGAACCCCTTTTGTATCAGGAATTGTTCCAAGCAGTTTGCCATTATATTCATCAATTACCTGAACCACAGAACTGTGTGAAACAAAGATTCTGCCAGTTGACTCATCAACATTAAGGTAGTCCCATCCGCCATCTCCTTCTATATGGAATTTGTTAACTACTTTATATCCCGCAGATTCATTCTGAGCCTTCAGAAAGCAACTCCAGCTGAGAAGAAGGAAGCAATTAATAATAAGAATGTACTTTTTCATTTTACCTGATTTAAAGTAATTAGATGTAAAGGTAAATCATTATAATGAGGATTATGTTATATCTTCTTACTGAAATTCTTAGGGTAACTTTCACCGATAAAAGCAGGTCTATTTTCCTGATAATGCAAAAAAAAACCGATAACTAATTATTATCGGTTCTAAATATTCCGGAAAGGATTTAATATGCTTTTATACAGTTAAAGCACATATGCAATTATTTTAGTATCAAAATTCAGGCTGACTGTAAATGACATTGGCCCGCTTACATTACCAGAAACGGTAAGTGTGATTTTCTTGTCACTGGTTAACTTGGCTGCAACAGAATTAAGTGTCCCTGATGCTATCACCGGAGTAAATGAATTATTACTCATTGTGATATTGGTTTGCGTAAAAATATTCCCGACACCCGTAACATCCAGTGAAACAGAATTGATAGTCTGACCAGCAGTCAGGCCTGTAATAGTAACTACCAATGAATTCAGGGTTATCTCTTTAATCTTTGAGAGATACGGTGCAATATCAGTGTTATCTGCAAGCTTAAGATCATAAGTTTTTGTAAAGGCAAGAGCGTTAATCTCAACAGCTGATTTCGTACCTGAGGTAACTACTACGGGGATATCGGCTTTTAATTTTGTTGAGATTGGGACTGTGGCCTCATCCTTAATTTTATCGCATCCGGCAAATACAGCAATTAATGCCAACAAACATAACATCCTGGTCTTCATAAGCATTAGTTTTATAGGTTTTGTAATCCTAAACAAAAATATTAAAAGTTGAGATAATAATCAAAAGAATTAATGGTAATTGATATAACTATTTTCTGATTGCTGCCCAGTATCGATTCGATTTACGTCTCAATCTCCGTATTTTTCGCACATATATCACGAAATACATAACAGGTATCAGAACCAATGTCAGGAATGTAGCGAAGCTCAATCCAAAAATGATTGTCCATGATAATGGGCCAAAGAACATTACATTATCACCTCCAAAATGAAGATGTGGATTTAAATCAGTCAATAATGTTCCAAAATTGATGTTCATTCCTATTGCTAAAGGGATAAGTCCAAGAATGGTAGCCGTTGCTGTAAGTACAACAGGTGTGATACGCGTCAGTCCTGCCTGAATGATGGCTCTGCGGGTTTTAACTCCCTGTTCTTTCAATTTATCAGTAAACTCCACAAGCAGTATTCCGTTCCTTACAACTATACCGGCCAGAGCTACAATTCCCATACCGGTCATAATAATTGAAATAGTCATGCCGAAGATCATGTAACCTAATAGCACTCCGATCAGGCTGAATATGACTTCAGATATGATTATCAGAGCCTTAGACATTGAATTGAATTGCGTAATCAAAATAAACATAATGAGGAACAAACACAGAATCATTGCCTTTGACAGGAAAGCCATTGATTCAGCCTGATCCTCCTGTTCACCAGTAATTCGGATATCAATATCCGATGACTTGGTAAACTGGGGTATCACCTTTCGTAGCTGAGCATTTATAAGGTTTGCATTGAATCCATCAAGTACGTTCGATGATATTGTGACTACCCTTTTCAGATTAAGCCGGTTAATCTGTCCGTAACTATTTACATAATCGAGATGTGCTACTACTGAAAGCGGTATCTGGCGTAATGTTCCTGAGTTCATATCGCGGTAAGTAATTGTAAGATTGAGCAGTTGTTCGATATCTTTCCGCTGGTTTTCCTCAAAACGAAGAACTATAGAGTACTGTTCCTCTCCTTCCCTGTATTTTGAAACCTCTTTTCCTAACTGGCCTGTCCGGATTGCGTCACCAACTGCTGCAGCGCTTATACCTTCAATATTGGCTCTTTCACGGTCAAGATTAATGATAATCTCCGGCTTGGTTGTGGCAAAATCGGATTTTAACTCTTCAATACCATCTATCTGCAAGGAGTCAACGAATCGTTTAAAACGGTCGGAGGTTGAAGCAAGTTGCATCAGATCTTCTCCGGATATTTCGATATTAACCGGC
>Ga0208980_10003067_pt1 | contig 10139 bp, 8 predicted proteins | sample WetSurMetagenome_3_FD_187993 | JGI IMG/M metagenome (GOLD analysis project Ga0208980, IMG submission 187993) | Wetland microbial communities from Twitchell Island in the Sacramento Delta, sample from surface sediment Aug2011 Site A1 Bulk (version 2) | ecosystem: Environmental > Aquatic > Marine...
TGGACCGGCTGGCACCAAAAGGCTACGTCAACTTCCACGGAGAGTACTGGAAGGCTGAGGCAGAGGAGACGGTGGAGAAGGGGCAGAAAGTAGTGATAGTAGGGAAAGATGGGTCGGTGCTGAAGGTCAGACGTAAATAGCTATTAGATATTTTTGTTAAGGCTAAATCACTCGAACATTCTTCTTCGCTTTCACCTTCTCATGCAGCTTCTTGTCCAGGGTAAAAAGAGGTGCTCGTTCTTTATCTGCAGCTGCCAGAAAAAGAGAGTCATAAAAAGCAATTTTGGGCGACACTGAAATCTCATATGCTTCTTCAACCAGATCAAACGATCTCAAGAGCGCGCATGAACCGGCAATGAAATCCCGGCAATCTTGAAGAGCCGCCAGCGTTGTGTCTTCATCTTCCTCATAAAGGATTGCACGCTCCCAGGCAACGTTTCCTAATTCGGCTACAGCCAGATCCAGGGTAATAAAATCAATTTTTGCAGCAACTTCCTCCGCTCGTTCTGAGACCTCACCTTCTGGGAAGAAAATCGCTGCAATGACGCTTGAATCGAGAACGACTTTTTATCTGGCATTTCTGTCCTCTCCGATCATTTCAGCGGCACCAACACCAATGTTTTTTATGCTCTTTCTCCGTTCCTGTGCCTTCGCCAAGATCCTCTGCTTCCGTCTATCCCTGACCTGTTCCTCGACCATCTGCCCGATCTCTGCCTGCCAGTTGATGTCGCTCATCTCCTCCATCATCTGGCGAATACTGTAAACATAATTCGAGGACATATGCTTATAATATCTATCACAAATATGTACTTCTTTCGAGCTGGCGCCATTCTCAGAATCCGTTCTTGAATTTCCTGAATTACCAGGATCGGGCCAGCCAAGCCGGTAATTGGCCAGATCATCCGAAGATGGGAAGGATTTGATTGGTGAGCAAGTCAGGAGCAATTCTGCAAGCAAGCAGAAGTGATCGTAACAACATATGCAAAAATTTTTATATGCTTGATAACCTTATTAAGGTCACCTTCATCCTGCATCGATTAGCTTTAGATACTTTGCACCAATTAGGACCAATGAGAAATGACCGCCGATCCAGTCGCCAAATGGGATGAGTTCCTAAGCTCAAGATACGGGAAAGAGATTCTGGAGCTGGCCGACTCCTACCCGGACCAGCGCAGCCTAATAGTGCATTTTTCCGATCTGACCAAATACGATCCCGATTTCGCAGACCAGCTGCTGGAAGAGCCGGATTCCCTGCTGGAAGCTGCACAAGCTGCGCTCCTGGAGATCGATCTGCCCATGGATGTAGTCCTGGACAAGGCTCACATTCGAGTGGTTGAGCTTCCAGAGCATTTCAAGACCCGCGAACTGCGGGCTGACCACATCGGCAGGCTGATCTCCATTGAGGGTATGGTTCGCACAGCCACTGAGGTCCGGCCCAAGATCGTCTCCGCTGCTTTCGAATGTCAGAGATGCGGCTTCACCTTCTACAAGGAGCAGACGGGCACCAAGTTCGAGGACCAGAACCTGAAGTGTCAGAACCAGGCTTGCGATAGGGGCGGGCCTTTCAAGCTGATTCTATCCAAGTCCAAGTTTGTGGACGCCCAAAAAATTAGAGTCCAGGAGTCGCCAGAGGAGCTTCGGGGCGGCGAGCAGCCCCAAACGCTGGATGTTGAATTAGATGATGACCTGGCTGGCAGGATCTTCCCCGGAGACAGGATAATCGTCAATGGCATCCTGAAGTCCTATCAGCGGTCCAATCCTCAGGCCGGCAAGAGCAACTACTTCGACCTCTTCCACAAGGGCATCTCTGTGGAGATGAAGGAGCAGGATTTCGAGGAGATCGACATCTCACCGGAAGACGAGAAGATCATCCTGGACATGTCTAAGGACCCGGAGATCTACGATAAAATAAGAAGGTCTATCGCTCCTTCAATCTACGGCTACGAGGACGTCAAAGAAGCTTTAGCCCTTCAATTGGCCTCAGGCTTCTCCAAAAGGCTGCCTGATGGGGCCAGGATCCGGGGAGATATCCACATCCTCTTGGTGGGCGACCCAGGAATTGCCAAGAGCCAACTCTTGAGGTACATGACCAAGATCTCGCCACGCGGCATATATACCTCGGGCAAAAGCTCCACATCCGCGGGCCTTACGGCTACGGCCGTCAAAGACGAGCTTGGAGATGGCAGATGGACAATCGAGGCAGGAGCTTTAGTCCTAGCTGATAACGGTATCGCTGCCGTGGATGAAATGGACAAGATGGACAACGAGGACAAGAGCGCGCTGCACGAGGCGATGGAGCAGCAAACGATAAGCGTCGCCAAGGCAGGTGTCATGGCCACCCTAAAATCCAGATGCGCCCTCCTGGCCGCTGCAAACCCCAAGCTGGGCAGGTTCGACAAGTACGAGCCAATAGCTCCCCAGATCAACCTCACTCCTGCGCTCATGTCCAGATTCGATCTCATCTTTGTGCTCACAGATGAACCGGACAGCAACCGCGATTCCCAGATAGCCCAGCACATCCTCAAGAGCAACTATGCCGGAGAGCTAGCCACCCAAGGAGAGTGGAACCAGTCCATCTCCCAAGATGATATTGATGATGCCATGGTGGTCATAAAGCCAGAGATTGAGCCAGAGCAGCTTCGCAAGTACGTGGCCTATGCCAAGAAAAAGATATTCCCCACTCTTACCAAGGAGGCCAGTGAGTATTTCGCCCATTATTACGTAGGCCTGAGGACCCAGGGCCAAGATTCCAACAAGCCCGTTCCAGTTACCGCCAGACTGCTGGAGGGGCTTATCCGTTTGGGCGAGGCCAACGCCAGGCTCAGGCTTCGCAGCACTGTCACCATCGAGGACGCTCAGAGGGTTACCAAGATTCTGGAGGCATGTCTCCGAAAAGTGGGTGTGGATCCAGACACCGGCCTTTTGGATGTGGATATCATCGCCACCGGTGTATCCAAGGCCACCAGAGATAAGACTAAATTGATGCTAGACATCATTAAAGATATCAGCAAAGAACAACAGGGATCAGCTCCCTTGGACATGGTTCTGGACAGAGCAGAAGAACAGGGCATAGAACGTGGAAGAGCCGAGGAGATAGTAGCCAGGCTCAAGCGGGACGGCTCTATAATGGAGCCTAAACATAAGATGCTGAGGGTGGTGTGAGGTACTAAATGGATGATAAAGAACTGAAGTCATTCAAAGTTGCCACCGAAATCCAGAAAGATGGACTGCAAATAACTCAGGAAGAACAACAACAGATGTATTTGAAGACCCACCAGTGCGGAACAGAAACGCTGATCGCAGTCTGCGATTGTGCCCTTATGGGAAAGAAGTTCGAGGAGGGGCCTTTGCATGTTGAAATCCAGCCCGACTTTTTTGGGGAGCAAAAGGCAACCATGAAGGATGTGGAGAGAGCCCTAGCCCAGGCCACAATCGCCAATTTGGTAGGAGAGCAGTCTGTAGGCCATGCAGTTAGGCTGGGGTATATAGACCAGGAAAATGTGCTGAGAATAGAAGGCATACCTTGCGCCCAAATGGTGTTGATGTGAAGCAGTCCCTCTGTCCCGGATGCGGCCTGCCTTCTCCTGAAGGGCTATGTCCGGCCTGCATGCTCAAGTCCACGAACGTCCTCGGCTTTCCTAAGCATGTGGATGTGACCATCTGCTCGGTATGCGGCGCTAAGCTAATCCGGGGCAAATGGCAGATCACAGAAAGGACCGCCGAGGAACTGGCGTATGAGGCATCTTATTATTCCCTGCAGGTCCACCATGATATCCAAGAGCCGGAGCTGGATCTTAGGCTAATGAAGCGAGGGGCTACTAGATATCTGGCACAGTTCAATCTGAAAGGGACATTCAAGGGCATCCCACTAGAGGAGAGCGGGGAAATCCCGGTAAAAATAATCCAGACCGCATGTGATCGATGCAGTAGGATGGCCGGGAAGTACTTCGAGGCAGTGGTTCAGATAAGGGGAAGTTCAAAGCCGCCTTCTAAAGCTGAAATGGATAAATGCAGAGATATTGCCTTCTCTTTGGCGGATGCCGCTTACCGCAGCGGAGACCAGCTTGCTTTTATTCAGGATATCAAGGAGACCAAAGGCGGCATAGACCTTATCATCGGGTCAACCCGTCTGGGCAAACAGATAGCCAGATCCGTATTCGAACATTTCGGCGGCCGGATATTGGAGTCAGCCAGCTTGGCCGGGAAGAAGGATGGAATTGATATTTACAGGACTACCATACTAGTCAGGTTTCCCCACCTGAAGAGAGGAGATATAATCTCACATCAGGGAATTCTATTTGAGGTCATAGGCCTTGCCGGGAGAAAGACGCTGCTTAAATCCCTGGAGGGCCATCGAAGAGCTTCCTTCAATGAGGAAGATGCTGAGAAGATCGTGGTGCTAGGAAATCGGGCTGATGCTAAAAGGGCTGTAGTTGTGGCAAAAGATGACAAAGTTCTGGAGATTCTGGACCCGGATAGCTATCAGATTGCCGTCGCGTCACGACCGAGTCGCTTTGCTGTAGATGAAGGTCAAGAAGTATTGGTGGTTAGAACCGGAGAGGGTTTTATTGTATTAGGGTAACTTTTATATATTTTAACAACATTGTGACAATTACCGTCACTACCACAAAGTTATTAAACTAGTTTTATGCATTTTCTTATGGTAGAAGCACGCATTTGAGCTTCGAATTTACATGATTATTAAGCCCTATTTAAAATTGCAGGGCGATGAAATACTGTATAATGTCGGAAAAGTTCAGCGGAAAGAATGCTCATTTGTGGGCAGTTCTATCAGATGAACCATCAAATTGATAATTGGACACTGAAATAGTTAGATGAATGCATAGTCACGACTGATCATCACTCACCTAAATGCCCGCCAGCATTGGCAGAATCGCATTAGCATTGAAGGGATGTGGCAATACCTTTGATAGCTTTGCTTGGGTTTGTGTGTTTATGACTTTTATCTGGCTATTTTAAAATTTGGGGTGTCATATATGCAAAATGTTGATACAACTAAGTATGTAATTTATGCAGATATTGGTGCCGACGGGATAGTAGAAAGGCCCGACGTGGTGGGGGCTATATTCGGCCAGACTGAAGGACTGCTAGGGAGCGACCTGGATCTCAGGGATCTGCAAAAGACGGGAAGACTTGGCCGCATTGATGTGCAGATAACCTCTAGCGGTGGCAAGTCGAACGGAACCATCTCCATACCATCCAGCTTTGACAAAGTTGAGACAGCAATTTTAGCCGCAGCATTGGAGACCATCGACCGGGTCGGACCTTGCATTGCGCGTATTGCTGTCAAGAAAATTGAAGATGTACGAGCGTCCAAGAGAAGGTATGTTATCGATAGAGCCAAGCATATACTCGTGGAGATGTTCGATGAGAATATCCTGGAGACCGAAGAAATAACCGAGGAGATTAAGCAGTCAGTACGAGTGGAGGAGATAACCCATCTGGGCAAAGACAATCTGCCTGCCGGACCCAATGTGCTGGACTCTGATGCCATCTTGGTAGTCGAGGGAAGAGCTGATGTGCTCAATCTGCTAAAATATGGAATAAAAAATGCAGTGGCTGTGGGCGGAACAAATGTGCCGCCTAATATTGCAGAATTGTGCGCCAAGAAAGTAGTAACAGCCTTCACTGATGGAGATAGAGGAGGGGAGCTGATAATAAAAGAGCTTCTCCAGGTAGCTGATATCGATTACGTGGCCAGGGCACCAGAAGGAAAAAGCGTTGAAGATCTCACTCAGAAGGAAATTGTGAGGGCACTGCGGCAGAAGATTCCTGTAGAGCAGGTACTGGATCTGTATAAGATCAGGAATCAGCCTAAAAGAAGGCGAGAAGTTGCAGCCAAGAGAAAAAGCCTAATTAAGGAAAGCCCACTGGCTGTCAGGAGTGTGCCTGAAAGGGTTGCCGAGAGGGCAGAGGCCATAGCTCCCCGCAGAATTATGCCTCGAGAGACGGTGAGGCACGTGGTGCCCCCGTCCGAAGATGTAGCAGAGATTGTACGTGAAGAGCCAGTGGTCCAAGAGATGGAACCTCAAAAAGAGTGGTTTGAGCAGCATGTCGATGAGCTCAATGGCACGCTTTCGGCAAGGCTCTTTGACAGGAGCCACAATATCTTGAAAGAAGTGGCTGTTCGAGATTTGGCCAGGGAGTTGAAGGAGGCAAATGGAGACGTCAGCGGAGTGATCTTCGATGGCGTAGTTACCCAGCGTATTGTGGATATCGCAGCAGAAAAAGGACTCGAATACCTTATCGGGGCCAAGATGGGCAATATTGCCAAAAGCCCAGTTTGCGTCAAAGTCATGACCAAAGAGGCCTAGCGGCCCTCTTTGCTCCTTTTCAGCTATTTCTTTTTGGGACATAATTTCGATGGCCACAATCTTATTTGATATGAGGCTATTCTCATGGAGTTTAAACAGTGCATATTGATTAGAGAGGACCTAAAGCTCTCCCCTGGCAAGCTCGCAGTTCAGGTAGCCCATGCTGCAGTGTTGGCCCTGGAGAAGGCAGATAAGACGACAGCGGCAAAATGGCGATCCGAAGGCCAGAAAAAAGTAGTGCTAAGGGCGGAGGGCCTTCCAGTTCTTTTCCAGATCAGGGAAGAGGCCGAACGGGCGGGGCTGCCGTGTGCCATTGTGGCCGATGCCGGGCTTACGGAAATACCTCCTGGCACGATTACTGCTCTGGGCATAGGGCCGGCTCAAAGCAAGCAGATGGATAAAATTACGGGAAAGCTTCGCCTTCTGTGAGTAATGATGATCCCTGCTTCAAAGCAAGATTGGAACTTGGGGATGGAGTTTTATATCACCGATGCTCCGGGATGTCCAGGTCGTCTGCGCTTCATTCCCGAGGACTTCAATGTGGAGGAAATCTACCCTGACCTCAATTATGAGGGTGGGCGGTATCTGATCTTGGAGGTGGAGAAGAGAGATTGGGACACCCATCATCTCATAAGAGAGCTTGCCAGACAGCTTCGGATAAGCCAAAGAAGGTTTAGCTGGGCAGGAACGAAGGATAAGCGGGCAGTGACCAAGCAGCGTATTAGCATAATGAATTTGCAGGAATCAAATCTCAGTCGGATTACCCTTCCGGATATCAATATTCGCGTCTTGGGACGGACAAATCGCAATATTGGGCTGGGAGATCTCCTGGGAAATAGGTTTAGAATCAAGATTCGTGAGATAGACTGCCCCAATCCAAAGCATCGTATGGAGAGGATTACAGAGGAGATTTTTGAGAATGGAGGCGTTCCCAACTATTTTGGGGTTCAGCGATTTGGCGATATCCGGCCTATTACTCACAAAGTCGGTGAGGCTTTGGTTCATGGAAAATTAGAGGAAGCCATCTTCATCTATTTGGCTATGCCGTTTCCAAGCGAGCCAGAAGCTACTCGCCGGGCCAGGCAGGATCTTTGGGAGTCGAGGGATATTTTGCGATCCGCAAAAAGCTACCCCGCCTACCTGCGGTATGAATTGGCCATCCTCAACTATCTAGTGGAAAAACCCGGAGATATTGCCGGATCATTCAATGTCCTATCACCCAATTTAAGACGCATGTTCGTCCATGCTTACCAATCTTATATTTTTAATCGCATTTTAAGCCAAAGATTGTCGAAAGGCCTGTCTCTGAAAAGGGCAATAGTAGGAGACATAATCTGTTTTGCCAGTGGAGATCTTCCTGATGCGAATAGGCTTCAGCATGTCACACCTGCCAACCTAGATGCTGTGAACAGGCTGATAGATCGCCGCAGGGCATTTGTGACCTTGCCTCTTATCGGCTTTGAAACTCATTTAGCCAGCGGGACTGAAGGTGAAATTGAGAAGGAGATTTTGGAAAAGGAAGGATTGACTCTGGAGCATTTTCGCGTAGCAGAAAATGTCGAATTGGGTTCTCGAGGGGCCCGCCGTCCCGCCTTGATGCCAGTCGTTCCCAGTATAAAAATGGAAGGGAGCTGTGCTGAAATGGAGTTCTTTTTGTCTCCTGGAAGCTATGCCACGGTAGTTCTCCGAGAGTATATGAAAACCGGCAGCCTTATGGAAAAGGAGTGCCCTCCCAGAGAAGAGTTCATGGGGGATTAGAGTGAGCACGCTTGAGGACCCTTACGTCGTAGTATATAAGCAGATTCATGCCCTAGCCGAGCCATGCGGGAATCTAGTGGAAATTTTGGAACGGTCTAGCTGCTATGGCGGATCGGCCTGGGCTAGATACCACTTCTCTAAAGGACCGTTGATCAAAAGCTCGTACTCAATCGGTGAATGGTTCCGCTATATTGTCAGGCCTGGAGCAGTAGACCTGGACCTGACCTCCTCCAAGAGGTCGGCAGGAATTGAAGGCGTTTTAATCAGGGGCGACGAGATTGAGATTACATACGCCGGGCTGGGCGGCGGAGGGGTGGGAGCAACGCTTACCAGAGCCGGAGCTGATGATGTTCTCCGCCATCAAGTCACGGAGAGCGGGGGAGGCAGAATTGCTCGAGGCACCATAGTCGTTCCCAGAAGGGAGCGGCTGATCATCGGCGTGGATGACACAGACAATAAAACCACAGGTGCCACTTGGGCTCTTGTCCATAATATTGCCTCCAAGGTAGACCGGCATGAGGCTAGGTACCTCTCTCATTCTCTGGTGCAACTTTTTCCCGTTCCCACCAAAACCCAGAACTGCGTGTCTACAGCAGTTGAGTTTGCATGTCTGCCAGGAAGGTGCGAAGGCATGATTGCGGATTTTAAAATGCTTCTGCAAAAATATAGCGTCTCCCAGAATACGGGCATGGCAGTCTATCGTGGCTTTGATCCATCTGTTCTAATGCCCTATGCCAAGAAATGCAAACAAGAGCGATTGACCTACGAAGAGGCGCTGTCCACGGCAAAAGAAGCTGGAGCGGTGATGGCCATGGATGGCCGGGGCTTCATCGGCGCCCTGGCGGCAATCCCTTATTTTGGCAGGCCGGACGAATCCATAATCCCGGGGGTTTAATTGCAGGAAATTTCCGGACTGGATGCTGTAAAATATTCAGCAGAGGACTGCAACATTGGCACTATCACCTGGGTTCCGGGCTATCCGATAACAGAAATCGCTGAGTCGCTGGGAGCCAAAATCGCTGTAAACGAAAAAGTGGCTCTGGAGGTGGCCTTAGGGGCATCGGTAACAGGTACTCGCTCCATGGTCATCGTCAAGCAGGTAGGAATGAATGTGCTGGCAGATCCGCTGATCATCTCTGCTACCCACACCATAGGCTCCGGCCTGGTAATTTTGGCCGGTGATGATCTGGGCCCCAGAGCATCTCAGGCGGAGATGGACGGCCGGGCATTCGGGCCGCTCTCCCTGCTTCCAGTCCTGGACCCTAAAGATCCGGACGCTCTTTACAGCTCAATCCAGGAAGCCTACCAGCTTTCAGAAAGACTGATGATACCCTGCATCGTCAGAGCCACAAAGCGGCTGATCTCTTCCACAGGAAAGGCTCATCCCAGGAAGCCGCTACACCAAATTGGACAAGAATTTGATAGAAGTGTCTGGAGCCTGACCAGCCGGGCAAGATATGTCAGACACTACCACGAGGTAATGGCCTTGGCGCAGCAGGCCTCAGAAGCCACGCCTCAAAACCGCATTCAGATCTCCGGGAATATAGGAATCGTGGCCAGCGGCTATCCTGCCTACCTGGCCGAGGGCTTGGGGGTCTCTACTCTTCTCTTGGGTTACACCAATCCCCTGCCATGGAAGCTGATTAGGCGTTTCGTGGAGGGCTGCAGGTTCATTTTGGTGGCCGAGGAGCCCCATCCTTTCATAGAGTCTCAGCTAAGGATAAGCCCCAAGGTCAAGGGAAAGCTGACCGGCCATCTGCCTTTCGGCCCCTTAGAGAGATCCGATATCATCAGGGCATTAGAAGGTCTGGAAAAAGTCCCCGATACGAAATTACAGATCTACGAAACTGCAGCAGAGCGGGGCTGGGCGGGGATTTGCGATGAATGTCCTTTTGTTCCTCTATTCCGGGCGCTTCGCAAATTGGATGTGCCTGTTGCCGGCGATGCGGGTTGTGCTATACGCGCCGCTCGTAGCCCATTTGAATCTGTGGACGTGGTTTACGGCCTGGGCTCATCCATCGGAGTGGCATCGGGCTTTGGGAGAAA
>Ga0208980_10003068_pt1 | contig 10137 bp, 6 predicted proteins | sample WetSurMetagenome_3_FD_187993 | JGI IMG/M metagenome (GOLD analysis project Ga0208980, IMG submission 187993) | Wetland microbial communities from Twitchell Island in the Sacramento Delta, sample from surface sediment Aug2011 Site A1 Bulk (version 2) | ecosystem: Environmental > Aquatic > Marine...
AACGACAACAAGACGGCGACCCAGTTGCAGGGCCACAGCGGCACCATCGTCGAGTGCGCCACCTGCCACACCAACGAGTTGGACAGCCTGTCCACGCTCGGTGGACCGCACGGTCTGCATCCGGTCGGCACCAATACGCCGTTTGCCAACCGCAGCATCCATGGCAGCAGCACCATCTGGGGCTCGGGCGGCTACAACGACGCCACCTACCAGAGCAAGTGCCAGTCCTGTCATGGTGGCACCAGCCGCAGCACCAGCACGGGGACGGTCCTCTCCCGGGCCTTTGCCCAGCGGACACTGCGCGGGCAGACGGTGGCTCTGGGCACGCCGATCGCCTGCACCCGGTGCCATTGATGCGGGTTGCTAGCTAGGCGGGCGGCAGGGATGCCGCCCAGGTAACCAGGGCCCTGCCGGGCAATCCGGCGGGGCCTTTTTTTCGACTGGAGCGCCGCGCGAAACCCGTGCACGGGAATGCGGCTCCTCATGAGGGTGCCGCGGTAGTGGCTTACAATTTGCGCGGGGCCTGTTCGATCTGTGGAGGTTTTGAATGGGAAATGCTGGTTGGCTCATGAACGGGCTCCTGATGGCCCTGCTGGGGTCGACGATGAGTGGTTTCGCAACGGCTGCGGATACCGAACCGGTGCCCACCCCTTCAGTGGTTGGCGGAACGGCGCCAATGGCTGCTGAACCAACTCAGGCGGGAAAGTCGACGCTGGCCCCTCCGGTGCAGGCTCCTCCAGTCTCAGAGCCCGAGATGGTCACCATTCAAGGGGGCTGCTTCCAGATGGGCAGTCCCGCATCAGAGGAGGGGCGCTTCGATCACGAGCATCCCCACCAAGCCTGTGTCGAGGGTTTCCAGATCGGCAAGTATGAGGTGACCCAGAGGCAGTGGCGCGAGGTGATGGGAACCAATCCCTCCTTTTTCGCTGGCTGCGACACCTGCCCTGTGGAGCAGGTGAGCTGGCGTGAAGTGCAGAACTACGTCCTCAAGCTCAACGCCAAGACTGGAAAGCGGTACCGGCTGCCGACCGAAACCGAATGGGAGTATGCCTGCCGCTCCGGTCGGGCCGGGGAGGCATACTGCGGAGCCGGCGATCTCGATGCGCTGGCATGGTTCCGGAGCAATAGCGAGTCCAAGACCCACGTCGTGGGCAGGAAGCGCGCCAATAACCTTGGGCTGTTCGACATGAGCGGGAATGTTTGGGAGTGGACCTGCTCGGCGTTCGACGAGAGCTACCAGGGTGGGGAGACCAAATGCGCTAGCCCTGATCATGCGGGTCAGATAACAACTCGCGGCGGCGCCTGGTACAGCGAGACAAGGTATCTCCGTGCCGCGGTCCGGGACGGCATGCGGCCCGGCGACCGCCACGATGGTCTCGGTTTCCGCCTTGCCCTGGACTAGCTCACCTGTAAAGACGTTGGCTATTGACGAGGCTTCTCACGAGCCGGCCACTGCACCGGACGATCGGGAAGCAGGCGGTTGATGTGTCCCAGGAGCTCCTCCAGCCCCCAGTCTGCATCACCAAGAATCCGGTACGTGAGCTGCCCGGAGGAATCCACGAGGAAGCTGGTGGGGAAGAACCGGACATTCCATTTCTTTGCCTCCTCGCCGTCGCTGTCGAGCAAGAGGTGGATGTCTGTTTCACTGAAGTAACCGAAGCGACTTGCCGTGCCGCGCGGCTCGGCGACGTTGACGGCGAAGATCTCAAAAGGACGATTGCTCAGATCCCTTTTCAACTGTTCCAGGGAAGGGATTTCAGCTAGACACGGGGGGCACCAGCTCGTCCAGAAATTGACGAGGACGACACGACCACGGAACTGGTCCAGCGACCGTACCTCCCCGGCGACGTTCTGCAGCTGAAGCGGTGAGGGCGGCGAACCGGTTATCTGAACTATCTCGAACGCAGCGGCCGGCATTCCCAGGGCGAGTAACAGGGAGGGCAAAATGACGTGCTGGATTCGCATCAGGATATCCAGACAACCCCAGATGTCGCGCTCAATATACGGACCGCTTTTTGGCTAGCGTGCCCTGTGAGCGCTCGTCCGCCCATTCTCCCACCGTTCGGAACAACGGGCGGACAAGGTCAAAGGATGCCGCCATCGCCACTGAAGTGTTGTCAGGTTGTATGCGCAATTGTGCGATTTGGATGATAGGTAATTCAACGGCCCCAGGCGAAGTCCGGCCGGGGCGGTGAGTCGGCGCATGGGCTCCCGTCGCAGGTGACACCAGCGAGGGCCTCGTCTGGGCTGGGGCCCGTGATGCGCAAGGGCCGGCGGTCATCCCCCGCCCGGGGGCGCTGTCGCGGCCGGGTGCCGGCCGGGGCCGCTCCGCAGTTCCGTGGCTGGTCGGCCTTGGCTGCAATCGCGCCCCGAGGCGGGTGTAGTTCGATGGTAGAACAGTAACCGGCTTCCGAGAGTGCGCGATCGACTGCAGACGAAAAAAGGCCCACCCCTTTTCGGAGGTGGGCCTTGGTCAGGCCTGGTGAGCCGTCGGCTACTTCGCCGACGCTACCTGGCTCGCGCCAGCCTGCGGCCCGAACGGGTTGGCGTGGCAGGTGCCGCAGCTCACTTTGTCTTCCATCGTCAGCGTGACGGTGCCTTTCGTCACTTTGAGCTTCTTGTCTTTCGAGACGAAATCCGGAACTGCCACGACGCGCGTGATGGCGACCTCCGAAAGGACGGTGCCCTCGCCGCTCTTGCCATGACAGACACCGCACTTGTCACGCAGGTCGTCCGCGGTCGGATTCTGTCCGAGGTAATGCCCGTGATTGTTCACCCACCACTGCGAGTACCCGCTGTCCTCCTTGGTGTTGGTCCCCCCGACCGGGTGCATGCCGTGGGGGCCGCCGAGCGCGTTCTCAAGCGTATAGGTACCGGTGTGGCAGGTCTTGCACTCGATGATCCTGCCGGTGTGACCCTGCAGTTGCCCCGCAGTCGCGTTGTCGTTGGCGACGAACGCGCCAGCAGGCGGCGGCCAGGCCCCCTCGTAGTTCGGGGTCACCGGCCACTCCGCGTGGGTCGGTCCATGACACGCCTCGCAGAACACCCCGCGATGGCCCGTGCTCGCCTTCAGGCCGCTCGTGTCCAGCGTGATGGTGTCTCGACCGCCGCGGCTGAGGCGGAATAGGATGCGGTTGACGCTCGACTGGTCCTCGGCGAAACGCGAGTTCTTCGAGGCAATCGGTGCGGCATTGGCATCGCCCTTGCGCCACGCCTGGATCAGCCGGACACCCTCATCCGAGTAGATGAACCCCGTCGTATCGGCCGGCTGGTTGACCGCATCACCCACGTGGCAGGACTGGCAGCCCGGCTCGATCGCCCAGGGAACACGCTTCGTCAAGGTCGCCCCCTGCGGGAACGGATTGGCCGCGGTCATCGTCTGCGAGAAGTCGTCGCCGACGTTCGCCAGAGTGCCGTGGCAGTCCTGGCACAGCATGCCGTTGGCACCCATGGCACCGCGCAGGCACTTCGTGTACTTGCCGGGGTGGCAGTTGTAGCAGGTGTTCTCCACCACGCACTCGGCGTACGGCTTGCCGGTGCAGGCATCGCACTGGGCATACACGCGGCTGCCGGGCTGCGCCTGGACACCCTGCGAGTTCGGCTTGTTACACGTCGTGTCCAGCGGTCCGGTCACGATGTAGTCGCGCAGGGCGGTGTTGTCCGGCGACGGCATCGGGAAGGTGTTGCTGAAGCTCGCGTGCCGAGTGTGGATCGCACGCGACATCGACCCCTTGTTGCGCTGCGCCCGGCCATTGGCGACGCAGTTGCCATAGGTCGGGTCCGCACCGCCGGTCCCGGTGGGACAATCGATCGCCCCACCATTGTTGGTGGCATCGTCGTACTGCGTCGCGCCACCGATGGGCCCGACTTGAGTCAGGTCCAGCGCCGGGGTGTAGTGACAGGTCTGGCAGACCACCGGGTTACCATTCATCGCCTTGTAGGTCAGGCAGTTCTCGTCGCCGTTGGGCCAGGTGGGCTCTTCCTGCAGCGGTATCGCCGGGGTGCCGTTGCTGTTGTTGAAGCCGGCCGCCGGGCGGTATTTCCACCGGCTGATCGTGCAGTTGTGAACCTGGCCGGCGCTGTCTCGGTACCCGCGGTTGGCGGCGCTACCGGTGCCCTGGGTGCCGAACGCACGGTCGTGATAGCGCAGGACGTTGAGGTCCTGGGCATATTCCACGCTGACGGCCAGCGGCACTTTCCCGTAGTCCGGATCATTCCATGCCGTGGCAGTGTTTCCAGGATTATCGACGTTCCCATTGGCATCCACGTGGTCGAGGGAGACGCCCTGTGCCGTGGCGGTGTAACCGCCGACGCCCCCATTGGCGGGGTCGTTGTTCGTGTGGCACAGCTTGCAGTTCGCCTCGCCCGACACCGGGGTAACCGTATCGACTGTCGCGAGGAGCCTGCCCGTCTTGTTGTCCCTGGCCGAGACCCGCATCAGCGGATAGGGATTGACGCGTCCCGAGTCGTCGAAGGTCGTGATCGGGATGCCGTCGGCACCGAACCAGCGGACGTTGCCGGTCGTGTAGCCGAACGGGAAGCTGGTGAAGAACGGCAAGGGCCCGTCGAAACGCTCGAACTTCTGTGGAGCGTTCAGAGAATAGGCACCGCCGAACCCCGGCATCGCCTCCTGGGCAACGGTCAGGCTGGGGAGGTCAACGGGGTCAGGCACCACGAGTCCCTTGTCGACCGGGATTGGCAGCACTGCGTTGAAGTCGATCGGGTAGAACGGGTTGTATGCGCCAAGGTTCAGCGCGTCGTCCCACCAGTTGGTCTTGTACACGCCGGTGAAGGCCCCGCCACCACCGACCACGTTGAAGCCCGCTGGCTGAGGATTGTCCGGGCTAAAGACGATGTCCCACGGGCTGGACGCGGCCGAGTAGTAGACAGTGATGTCGTCGGCCGTCTGGATCTGAGGCTCGGCCCCCTTCTTGAGCACCACGGCGTGCAACACGTTGTAGGGCGGCAGGATGCTCGCCAGGCGCGTGTCGAGGTCCCCGCAGTGCATGCCGAGGTCGTTGACGCCGATGACCGTGTAGCCCTGGCCTTCGTTATTGACGACCTGCTGTTCCGGAACCGACGTCGTCGGAACAGAGTCGGAGTTCATGCTCGTCGAGTTGATCGACTTGGGTGGCGCGGGCGGCGTAGGCTTCGCGCTGTGGCTGACGGCTGGTAACAGTGCCCATGCAGCCGCGACCACGGCGCCGCCAACCAGCAAGTTCGCTGTTCGTTTCATTTTTCTCCTCCTACTCCCATCAGCATCGGTCCCGAGTGACCGCCTGCTCGCTATCGTTAGTTATTTCCGCAACGACCACGCACGCCGCGCGGAGCCGAAACGCCTACGCCTCGCGAGGCACGGCACGCGTGACAGCGCCGCACCGAGGCGACATCAGACCCTGGCGGCGGATACCTGCAGCCCGACCGCCCGGGGCGACGACACAGCTATGTTTGGGAATCTAAGGTTCGGGGCTGAAAGGTTGCCGCTCGACGTCTAACGTCATCGAGTGGCGGCTCTAGTCCCAGACAGGCATTGCGCCCGCCGGCAGGAGTGGGGCTGCCCCCCCCTAACTAGAGCGCCGAGTCGCTCCGAGCTTCGCGCAAAGGATGACTACGAATTGTCATTTGATGCCAATCACATTTCTTTATTGAGGTTGATGAATTCGCAGATCCCGCCGCGTCTTGCCCAGCGCATAAAACGGATTTGTGAATAGCCCCTTCAAGATTCCGGCTGCGGACGCGCCGGACGACTGGCTGTTGCGGCAGCAATAGCCGCCCAAGGATGTTGCCTATGGCGTGAGCGTGGAACCGGCCGGGGAAGCCGTTTCGCTGGGGGCCGCGGCCGACTTCGTTGGCACGCTCCGCGCCTTGCCCTTGGAGTCGAGCGGGATCAGGCTGTTGACCTTGCGCCGGAACTCCTCGGTGACCTGCAGGGCCGCCGTGCGGTCCATGATTGCCCGCGGGGTGATGATCACAAGCAACTCAGTCCGCGCCTGGGCGTCGCCCTTGGTGCCGAAGGCGGCCCCGATGACGGGGATCTTGTGCAGGATCGGAATGCCCGACTCGCTCCGGTCGCGGGCGTCGCGAATCAGCCCGCCCAATATGATCGTGTCGCCACTCTGCACCGCGACCGTGCTGTTGATCTTGCGGGTCTGGATTCGCGGTGTGAGCTCGTTCTTGTTGTTGTCCAACGGCACCCGGCTGACCTCCTGCTTGACGTCCATCGTCACCAACCCGGTGACGTTGACACGCGGCTTCACGGTCAGCATCACGCCCGTCTCACGGTACTGGATGCTGTTGATGATGTTCGGGCTGGTGACCCCGCCGGAGGTGGTCGCCTGCTGCTGCTGCGTCGTGATCGGCACCTCGTCGCCGACCTGGATCTTGGCCTCCTGGTTGTTGAGGACCAGCAGCGAGGGCGAGGACAGCACCGACAGGTTGCTCTCCTGCGCCAGCGCGTTGAGCACCCACCGCACGTCGCCGTTCAGCGCCGTGAGCGCATAGGAGAACCCCGGAACCTTCGCCGCGACTCCCTGGTCGCCGAGGTCCAGGATCGAGACGCCGTAGCCGTTGAACCTGTCGGTGTTGATCCTGTTGCTGAAGTACCACTCGACACCGTACCGCAGGTCGTCGCCAAGCGTCACTTCCGCGATGGTGACGTCGACGAGCACCTGCAGCGGCACGACGTCCATCTGCCGCAGCGCCGACAGGATCTGCTGGTATTCCTGGTTGGTCGCCATGATCAGCAGCGCGTTGTTCGGCTCGTCGGCAATCACCCGCGTCTTGGGCTTGCCACCACTCGCTGTCCCAGAGCCGGGTCCGGCGAGTTGTGCCCCGGCGGCGGTTGCCCCGAGCAGGCCGGCCGCCGCGTCGGGCGGGGGCGCCTGTCCACCCTGGGGCTCGGACTGGATGCTGGCCGGCTGCAGACCCGGGGCGAGCGATGGCGGCGCTGCGCCCTTGGCCGTCATCTCGTAGCCGAACACTTTGTTCAAGGCTTCCGCCAGAGCAACGGCCTTGCCGTTCTGGACGCGATAGACAAACAGGCGCGCGCCACCCTCGCCGCTCTCCTGGTCGAGGCGCTGCACCCAACCGCGCACCTGCGCGAGGTAGTCCGCGCGGGGCGTCACGACCATGACGGCATTCATCCGGTCGATCACCAGGAACCGCACCAGGCCGGCCATCAGGCCATGTTCCGCGTTGCCGAGCAGCGCCTCGAGCTCGGCACCCAATGTCCGCGCATCCACGAATGTGGGCGTGAACATGGCCACCGACATGCCCTTCATGCGGTCGACGTCGAACACCCGAATCGCCTCGAGCAGGCGACCCATGTCATCGCCGTCGCCGGCCAGGATGATGACGTTGCGCTTGGTGTCGGCCCGCAACAGGTTCTTGCCGTCGGCGACGAAGGGCTCTAGGACCTTCGCCATCTCATCAGCAGACACAAATTTCAGCGGCACGATGCGCACACCGTAGCCGTGCGGCAATGGAATGTCCGCATCACCAAGCTGCGGCGCGCGCACGCCGGTTACGGCCTTCGCGATGGGAACGATCCGATAGATCTGCCCGTCCATGACGATCGCCGCGCCGTTCATGCGCAGCAGCAGCTCGAGGGTCGGCACGAGGTCCGTGCGGCTCAGGGGGCGGCTGGTCTGCATGGTGACCTCGCCCTGCACGGCGGGGTCGACGACGTAGGTGGCGCTCAGCATGTCGCCGAGAATCACCTTCACCACCTGAAGGAGATCGGAGTTCTGGAAGTTGAGCTTGATCTGCCCGTCTTCTACCGCGACGTCGGTAATGGGCTTTGTGGGCGAACCAAGCATGCGCCCGGTCCCCTCGCGATAGAAACCTTCGTTCCGGCGGCGGGGGGTGGGCGACGCGACGGCGCCGGTACCAGTGCCGAAGGGTGTGGTGCTGGCGCCCTCTCCCGTCTGGGCCGCGCCCTGCTCACGGGCCTCGAGGTCGCCTGCCCACGCCGGCGAGCGGTCGTCGATGAACCGCTGCTGCGAAGAGCAGGCCGCCGCAACGAGACAGGTCGCAGCCAGAAGCGGGAGCCGGAACAGGCGCAGTGGCGAAACCGCCAGTCTTTCGCTGCTGCTCCGGGTAGTCGGCATGGGGATGGTCTGTCAGGTCATCCGTAGGGCAATTTGGCAGAGGATACCTGCTTCTTGTCAAAAAAATAGTTATGGGAAGGTTTTATTTCTCCTGGGAGCCGGGGGCCTGCTGGCCCGCCCGGCTGGCGTCGGCGCCACCTCGCCGGACGGCCGGGCGGACGGCCTGCTTCGGCGCCCGCGGCTCATACGTCCGCAGCGGGAGAACGGCGCTCTGCCCGCCGGCGTCCAGCAGCACCATCTCGTCGCCTATCTCCACGACCTTCCAACCGTCGACCTGGTCGCCCTTGCGCACGCGTACCGGCCGCTCCTGGCCCTCGGCCTGGACCAAAGCCGTGCGGCCACCGTCGGGAGCGACGATCACCGCGCTCAGACGAACCGCCGGCAACTTGCCCGCCGCAGTCGCGCCGGCCGCCGCCTCGCCGCGGGTGTCGGGGCGCCGGTCCTCGTTGAACAGCGGCCGCTCCAGCGTCGCGCGCAGTGACGCGAGGTCCGGCGCCTCCACGTCAAGACCGGCCGGTTCCGCCAGCACGGCGTCCCCACCCGCCGTCGGCGGCGCGGGGACACTTGGCGTCCAGCCCAGTTCGTAGAGCAGCCACCCGGCCAATGCCGCCGCCGTCACCCAGCCGAGGTAGGGTCGTCGCTCAGCCACGCGGCGCGCCCCCAGTCTCGGCCCGACGACGCAGGCCGTAGACCGTCAGGCGGGTGTCCAGGCTCGCAGTCGGGACCGGCGCGGCCCCACGCCGCCTGGGACGCTCCATGACCGCCAGCTCTTCGATGAACAGGTACGGCTTCCTCGTCTCCACCTCGAGCAGGAGATCCTGCAACCCCTCGAGGGTCATCTCGAGCCGCGCCTCCACCACGATCCGCTCGAAGGATCCGTCTGCCGCGCCCTTCAACACCCGCGTGCTCAGGATGCGGCCGTCGTGCGCCAGGGCTATGGCCTTTAGCCGTTCCTGCAGCTCCGCCGCGGCCAGCGCGTCGTTCGGCGCAGTGACGAGGAAGGGAACGACCAGATCCTCGTCCCGCAGCTGGCCGCCCTGCGCCCGCATCGCCGGCAGCTGCGCCGACAGCCGCTGGTAGCGCTCGAGCTGCCCCCGTACCAGCTCGATGCGCTCGCCCTCCGCGGCGTAGGCCTTCCAGGCGGGAACGAAGACGAACTGCGCCAGCAGCAGGAATGGCACGAGGAGGATGCCCATCGCCAGCAGACGGCCGGTCGAACCCGTCGGCAGCGTCATGACGTCTTCTCCCCGGCGAACGGGGGCCTTGTCGCGGACACGAGGCGCGCGACGATGTTGAAACGCTCCTTCCCCGTTGCAGCATCGCGTGTCACGGACGATTCGAAACGCACGTCGGCCAGGAGCGGCGACTCCTCGAGCAGTCGGATCAGGTTGGTTGCAGCAGCGGACACGCCGAACAGCCGGACTTCACTCTGATGCACCTCGAAACGCTGCAGATAGGTGTCGTCGGGCAGGCGCCTCGACAGATCCTCCAGCACCTCGACGAGCTGCGGCCTTGCGGTACGCCGGTCGACCAGCGTGCTCGCCGCCCCGCGCAGCTGGTCCGCCCGCTCGGACAGCTCCCCGGCCTCGGCCGCATCGCGCCTCACCTTGGCAACGGCGTCCTGCAGCTGCCCCAGTTCCGCGTCGCGGTTCTGCAGGTGAACTACGACGGCGGCGACGAGCAGAGCGACGTTGGCAACCACCAGCACCCATCGGACGCCGGTGCGCTTTTCGCGGCGCAGCGCATAGCGCAGCGCGAAGGGCTGATCGGGCAGCGGCGGCGCGCGAGTCGGGCGTGGCATGAGATTGCGAGGCTCGCCGAGCCAGTCGAGCAGCTGGTGGATGTGCCCCGCCGGTGCCGCAGCCATCCAGACCCCGAGACGCTTGGCGGCTGGATCGCGCTCGCGAATGCCGCATTGGAACACCACGGCGTCCGCATTGAAGGGCGTCAACCGATCGAGCTGCAGTTCCACGGCCTCGCGCAGGTTGTCCTCGGCCGCCAAGGGCAGATCGAAGTCGCGGCGCAGGTA
>Ga0208980_10003069_pt1 | contig 10136 bp, 7 predicted proteins | sample WetSurMetagenome_3_FD_187993 | JGI IMG/M metagenome (GOLD analysis project Ga0208980, IMG submission 187993) | Wetland microbial communities from Twitchell Island in the Sacramento Delta, sample from surface sediment Aug2011 Site A1 Bulk (version 2) | ecosystem: Environmental > Aquatic > Marine...
CTGATTACCCATTTTGTAATTGTCTGACGGGCCGGAACATTTTCGAATTTATCTATTTCATCGGAGAAAAATGGCATGGAAAGAGTATCGCTCTTTTTATCGTAGAGTGCAATAAAAAAATTATTTGTATCCCATATCTTGCTTAATTCATCAACGATTGTGGGATAGATATCCTTGATATCCATCTGGTTAAGGGCAGCTGTCGAAATATTGTACAGGATCTCCTGGATGATCTGGTTCTTCCTTTCAAGAGATATATCCCTGTAAATACCGACATAAGAGACTATCTCATTATTAATCTGAATTTTTGTTGCAATGAGTGAAACATGAATCATGTTCCCGTTTTTGTCCTGTCTAATGGTCTGCCTGATTACCTTATGTTTCTCTTCAGCAAGAGTTTCAAGGCTAACAGCTTCATTCTTAAGTTCATCAGGAACTATCAGATCATCAATGTGTTTTTGAAATGCCTCCTCCGGTGTATAACCAAAAAGATCTGCAAATTCCTTATTTATTTTTGTGATCTTATCGTTGCAGTCAATAATTACAACAGCTTCAGGCATTGAATCGATAAGGTGCTCAAGGAATGCCTTTTCCCTGTTTATCTGGTTCTCATAGTTCTTATGTTTTGTAATATCCGTTACTACTCCACGGTATCCCACTATTCTGTCATGATGGAAAATTGCGAAAGAATGCGTCAGAATTGGAACTTCAGTGCCATCCTTCCTTCTGGCGAAATATTCATTGCTTGAAACCTGTTCGGGGGAAGTCAGCCCTTTAAGATTTTCTACCATTTTAGTATAATTAAGAGGGAAAACTTCCGATAAATAAAGACCTTTGGCGATATCTTCCTTTGTGTATCCGAAAAACTTCAGACCATGGGTATTCCCATAAAGAACCCTTCCTTTCAGATCGACTTCATAGATCATTTCCGGAAGCATTTCCGCAAACTTTTCAAAAATATGACTTTGCTTTAACAGGTCATCTTCACTCTTCTGGTGCAAACTAGGCTCCCAGGTAATCAATATATAGCCGGATGTAAGTTTTAATCCTATATAATGGCCTTCTGAATCATCATTCCTTACTGAAACAGTTTTTTTGTTTGCAATACCTGTTTTATTGACATGGTGTATCAGTTCAACCAGATTAATTCTTTTGCTGAGCGGTGTGTCGCCAATGTATTGTCCTTTAATTTCATCTTTCCTTACCGACTCTACGTCTGCAGCCTTTTCATTCAGGTCGAGGAGAATGATCCTGTTATCATCAGAAATTCTGAATACAGCCAGATAACTACTTATAGTATCGAGTATTTCTTTAATAATAGTATTTGGATTATCGGTGTCATAAATATACCCGTTAAGATCCTCCCCCGTTGTGTTCCGGGCTTTTATTCTTAATGAATCTACCTCTTCCTTCAGCTTCCTGTTGGCCTCAAGGAGTTCCTCATATTTTGCTTTGTTTTCAGCCATATACAGGTTTAAAAGTCAAACATAATTGAATATAACATTGCATTTTTCAGAATTGTATAGTGAAAACGTGGATTTAGGCTAATACTATATATAAGGAACCTATTTCCCTTTATTTTTTTCAGTATAGTATTTGCAGAAATCCTTTAAACCGCACTGGCTGCAGAGCGGATTTCTGGCCTTGCAAATGTATCTGCCGTGAAGAATGAGCCAGTGATGTGCTTTATGTATCAATTCTTCAGGTATGTTTTCAGATAGCTGGATTTCCGCGCTTAATGGTGTTTTAGCATTCCTTACAAGTCCCAGTCTTACAGAAACCCTGAATACGTGTGTGTCAACAGCCATCACAGGCTTACGATAAATAACTGAGGCCACAACATTGGCGGTTTTTCTGCCAACCCCTGGCAGTCTCTGTAAGTCGGATGGTTCCGAAGGAACAATGCCTCCAAATTCTCTGACAAGCATCCTGGCCATTCCTGAAAGATAATTTGCCTTGTTATTAGGATATGAACATGATTTAATGAATTCAAAAATCTCATGTGGTTCTGCTTCTGCCATTGATTTAGCATCAGGATATTCTTCAAGCAAGTGAGGAGTTATCATGTTAACTCTTTTATCGGTGCATTGAGCTGATAATATTACTGCAACAATAAGTTCAAAGGGATCGGTGTACGTTAACTCCGTTTCCACATCAGGTCTATTTAACTGGAAGTATTCAATAGTTCTTTTGTATCTTTCTTTAATGGTCATGGTTGTCTGAAATGGAAAAGGGTTGAAAGGTAATATTTTTTATTATAGCTTAAAAACAGGTCATTAAACCGGCTGACAATTATTGTCAATAGTACGGTTTTCGATACGGATTTACAGATGTTTTTTTAACTTTAGCTGGTAATAGAAAAGTTGGGTGGAAAAAATAGTCATAAAAACAAATAGTTCCGTTTCTGAAATACATATCGGAAGGAAATGGGATTCTGTTCACGAACTTCTTCCGGAATCAGGTGTGGTAATTATAACTGACAATAATGTTCATCGTATTTATGGTGACAGGTTTCCGGATTTTCCAGTATATCAGGTTAAAGCAGGTGAGTCGAGCAAGAATCTTGAAGTTGTGGAATCTCTGGCCGAAAGGTTAATTGAATCAGGTATTGACAGGACAGGCTTTATCCTGGGCATAGGAGGAGGAGTTATATGTGATATAACCGGATTCCTGGCCTCAATATATATGCGTGGTGTAAGGTGTGCATATGTTTCATCATCCCTCCTTTCTCAGGTCGATGCCAGTACCGGAGGTAAGAACGGAGTAAACCTGGCAGGGATAAAAAATATACTTGGATGCTTTAAACAACCCGAATTTGTGATCTGCGACCAGGCTATGCTTCAAACATTACCTGAAGATGAGTATTTTTCAGGGCTGGCTGAACTTATTAAAACTGCAATAATTGGGGATGTGGAGCTTTTTGAGATAATTGAGAAAAATAATGATGGAATACTAAAAAGGGATACCGAGCTTCTCTCAATGCTTATTTCAATGGCAGTGAATTTCAAAGCATCCATCGTATCAGTAGATGAGAAAGAATCAGGATTAAGAAGGATCCTGAATTTCGGTCATACCTACGGACATGCGATAGAAGCATACAAATCTTTCAGGCATGGGTATGCAGTTGCTTCAGGGATTGAACTTGCATCAAAATTCTCATTATCCAAAGGAATGATCAATTCTTCGGAATATGACAGGATTATTAATCTCTTAAGATCATTCAGGCTTCTTCGCAGACATGATATACCTGACGATCAGATAAGTCAGCTGGTTATGAGAGATAAGAAAAAATCGGGCAACGAGGTTTATTTTGTTTTTATTGAAGGGATAGGTAAGGCAGTATCCGGGAAGCTCTCTTTAAACGAGGTAATAGATTTTTACCGGCAGAATAAACCTGGCAACTAATACATAGTAATTATGAATTCATTTGGTGCTTTGTTTAGAGTATCTGTTTTTGGTGAATCGCATGGAAGCGCTATTGGAGTTGTTATTGATGGCTGTCCACCAGGGATTTCCGTTGCGCCCGATGATTTTATATCCGATCTTTCGAGAAGACGGAGCGGAAGCAAAGGCACAACCAGCAGACATGAAGCTGATCTTCCCGAGATATTAAGTGGCGTTTGCAACGGGCATACCACAGGATCCCCTATCACCATAATGACAAGAAACAGTGACAAAATCTCCCAGGATTATGACAACTTTAAAAGTGTCCCCCGACCGGGTCATGCTGATTATGTAGCCGGGATAAAATACTCTGGATTCGCTGATCTTCGTGGCAGCGGCCATTTTTCTGGCAGAATAACATGGGGTATTGTTGTTGCCGGCGTAATTGCAAAACTGATCATTCGTCCTGCAGAGATTAATGCCAAGCTTATTTATGCAGGTGGCATCGCAGATATTGACCTGGCTCTTGAAAAAGCCATTGCTGAAGGTGATACCATAGGAGGTATTATTGAATGCACAGTGACCAATCCTGAAAAAGCTCTTGGTGAACCATTCTTTTATTCAGTTGAGTCTGCTATCAGCCACATTGTCTTCTCAATACCGGCTATTAAGGGAATCGAGTTTGGTTCAGGTTTCTCAGCTGCCTCAATGAAGGGATCAGTTCATAATGATCCGATTATTGATAGAACGGGCAGGACACTGACGAACAACGCCGGAGGTATAAATGGTGGCATAACAAATGGCAATGAGATACTTTTCAGGGTAGCTGTCAAACCAACTTCTTCAACTGGCATACCGCAAAAGACTTTTAACTTTAATGAAGGGAATATAACGGAGCTGAATGTTAAAGGCCGTCACGATACATGTATTGCACTCAGGATGCCTGTCATTATCGAGGCAGCAGCAGCAATCTCGCTCGCCGATCTGCTGCTAACTGACAGAGGGATCTATGGTTCAAGATAATTTAAGATTTATTATTCTGCTTAAGTCCTGGACTTGGATTTTTTTAAGAATCTCCTGTTTATTACGCTGATTTTCTGCATATTAGCTATCTGGAAATCTTTTTGATTCAATCTGAAATATTTTGGTTGTAGAGTCTGTTACTTTAAATCTGTCATCAAGCCTTTCCCCGATTATCCAGACTATACAACCTCCGGATTCAAGGATAATAGCTTTTTCCTTATCAGCAAGAGAATATTTCCTGTCAATAAAATAGTCGCTAAGCTTCTTCTTCTGTTTCATTCCAAGCGGGAAAAAATAATCACCGTTTTCCCAGGCACGGATCAGCAGCGGGAATTTGAGCTTATCAAAATCAATGCAGGCAATATTTTGATTATCAGATATTTCATAAGTTGGTTCGCGTGTAATTATTCCGGCTGATACAATACCTGGCATCATTAAAATATCTTCAGGGCTGTTTATTCTGTAATTTTCAAGCTTTTTTTTTCTGAGGGGAATAACAATTAGTTCATTCCTGCTCCTGATCAATCTGTGAGTCCTGGTAAAAATCTGTTTTCCCGAATTACTTTCAAAGACCTTTAATAAATCCCCGGAAGTGGCTCCAGTTATGCCGAATGGACTGAAAAGTTCAAATACCAGAGTTTTACCTGCCTTCAGATTCCTCAGCTTTTCAATATTAAAAATAATCGTCTCACCGTTTTTTACCGATAATTGTGTTCTGATACTATTTACATATTCATTAACAATTTCATCGGTACCCGCCAGTTTATTAGCTGTCTCGGTTAATGTTTCTTCAATTGAAGGATTGATTTCCTTTAAAAGTGGAATTAGCATATGCCTTATTTTATTCCTTGTGTATCTTGTTTCAGAATTGGAACTGTCTTCCCTGAAGGGGATCCGGTTTTGGCTGCAATAATCCTCTATTTCACTCCGCAAAGCAAAAAGCAATGGACGAATGACCTTTTCACTGGCTGGCCTCATCCCTGAAAGTCCGGTTATTCCGGTTCCCCTGATGAGATTTATCAGCAAGGTTTCAATATTGTCATTAAGATTATGTGCAACTGCGATAAAATTGAAGCCATTTTCGTCCCTTACGTTTTCGAACCAGGCGTATCTCAATTCCCTGGCTGCCATCTGGACTGAAATTCCATTTTCCTGTGAATATTCTTTAGTTTTAAACCTTCTTGAATAAAAAGGAACTCCATTTTTATCCGAAAAACTTTTAACAAGTTCTTCATCTTTGTCAGATTCTTCATCTCTAAGGCAAAAATTACAATGGGCAATCCCGATTATTGTTTCAAGTTTCAGAAACAGGTGAGCCATGACCATTGAGTCGATTCCTCCGCTAACAGCCAGAAGAATTCTGTTATTGCGTCCGAAAAGATTGTTTTCGCTGATAAAGTTCAGGAAATCCTCATAAAGAGTTGAAACCATATAGCTTATTTGAATTGTAGTACTGATGGTCGCGTGGGTTCAAAATTATCGGGTTTAAGAAGCTGTTCCCCGGTTATTATCAGATGGTTTATTTTTGAATAATCCGGCAGATTTGGATAGAAACACAGTCTGATCTGAAGGGTATTAAAGACAAGATTGTCATTTCTGATCCTTACACCAAGCCCAAGTGATGATAGAATATCGCCACTTCCCAGGTATTCGTGCGTGCCAAACAGAAATCCACAATCAGCAAATCCATAGATAGCAAACTTGAAACCATAGAAACTACCAGGGCTGAACAGGACAGATTCGTAGCTGACTGTCAATCTCTGGGAGTTACCCGTTGAATCATTCCTGAATCCCGAAAATCCATTTTCAGAAATAAAGTCAAGGTATTCGTCGGTATATCTGCCGATACCCCTTGTGTAATCAACATTCATAAAATGCCTCATTCTGTACCTTCCGAGGTGTGACATGTTTGAAAAGAAATTTGTCCTTAGGAGGAACATCCCCTGTTCGGTTTTTCCTTCATTCTGAAAAGCGGCCAAACCCGCAGATGTATAGAAATAGCCAAGTCTCCGGATGGGTTCGCCTACCGACACTGTAGTTCCAATGTAATATCTGTTTTTGAATTCATTTATTTCCTTTCCAAATGTAATGTTTATCAGTCCTCCATGGGGTATATCCTCTGTTCTCCCGTAACCATATATAAGACTTGCTTTATAGTATTTCTGTGCTGACAGCGAAATGGAGCCAAGAAACATCTGGTATTTCTGTAGCTGATGATACGAATCAGGCTCAATATAGGGGCGACTGAACACATTGTTATTTATGTACCTGGCTCCAAAGACCAGCCTTGTTACAGATTCTTTGCTTAACAGGAAAGATCTTAAAACCCAGTAATCCTGCATTGTGAACTTAACCGGAGCAGGTTCAGGAAGTGTATCGAGGTCATCAGAAGTAAATGTTTCATAAGCTGTTATCCCTCCGGCATATTTCGTGGCGGCGCTCATAAGCTTCCGGTTCAGGTCGATTCCGAAAGTCTTTTTGCCGAGAGCATCATAATAATAGGCCTTCAGGTTTATAAACGTCCGGCTGAAATTATTGATCAGGTAATTTACTCCAAAACCCGGAGCACTTGCTAGATTTGAATTATATGGGATTTCTACTCCAAACTGGTGGCCCATCCCGAACATGTTCTTTTCAAATACCGAAACAGATACCTTGTCAAAGCCTTTGAAATTGACATTAGCCCCCAGAGAGTATACATCTTTGGTCACTACAATAATGTCAGCTTCATCATCCGATACTGGGACTACAAGTATTCTGGCATCATTGATATAAGGTAGCTCTCTTATATACCTCTCGTTGTCACTTAAGGTAAGAGGAGAGATAGTATCTCCTTCATGGAACAGGAGGTTTTTTCTAATTATATTTTCATTAGTGTTAAAATGTGTCTTATTCAGTAAGTTTTCAAGTTTATTCGGGGCATAATAATCGGGTGTATTTATACTGGTTCCGAAAACGCCAAGCCGTTTGATTTCAATTTTCCGGATTTTCATTCCGGTAAAGTTCACGAAGCTGCGATCGCTTGAACCGTCAGCTACTTTGCCGGTTCCGGGCTCGGGAGAGGTTATTGTTAATTCGTATAATCTCCTTGTAATTAATGTTTTAGAAGCTCTGTTTTTTAGTGAATCAAGAAAAATAAGAGTCCTTTCATTTTCCGAATCTGTGGGAGGCACTGGCTTTGATGTAAATAAATTTACGGGGCCGTTAAATGTTATTCGAACGTTTATTGTGTCGAGCGCTGGTATAGTGTCGCGGTTAGTGGGAAGGGAATCCGGAATTTTTGCTTCCTGAGAATATGATGAGCTGAAAATAAAGAGGAATGCCGGAAAGTAAATTATTCTTCTGGAAAGGTGGTAAATTCTCGTATAATCAGATTCAGGTTTCATGTTCAGGTTTGATCAACACATCATCGGAGTTAAACTGGAAGCCCAGACGTTTACCTGTTATTACCCTTGAGTGTTGAATTTTTGCCTCAGCCTGACCGACGGTTGCAATTTTTACGGTATCATATGGTGGCACAAGAAGATCAAATTCAAGGGAATACTGAATTGAAGTCGAAATTATGACCTGTAAAGAAGACCTGGTTAAGGCTTCGTTTCCATAATTTGAAAACAACATTCCCATCTGCCTTTTACCTTCAACAAGGTATTGATTTTCATGGTTTATAAAAATCCTTGCGATCAGGTATCCCAGATCATCCATTCTTGAATACTTAAATGAATCGAACAGGAAATTATAAATGTTTATAATCCCTGAATAAGCATTGTATTTATTTTTCTGGATATAGGGTGTTTTCCATGCCGGGTGTTCCCTGTCGAACTGAAAGATATTTGAATGCATGCTGAATAGCAGAATATCACCTGCAACCTTCAGCTGTGCGTCAAAATTGCTTCTGTCGGTGTACTCCATCTTTATTCTGGAGTCGATATTACCAAGGTTTGAGTTTACATCTTTCGAAAGGTTTTTCAGAATATCCTTAATTGTACTGAACCATTCGAGAGTATTGTCATAGATTTTTTGCTTTAACAGCGATTTTTCCTTGAGAGTACCAACAATAATCTTTTTCTTTTCTTCCAGTTCCGACATGATACAATATTTTTGATAATGCTGCCCTAATTTAGTAATTAAAAATTAAAAATCACCGGTTCTGGTCAATATGATCTTGCGAACAGGACTCGCCTTTTTGATGGTTTTCCGGAATAAACACAGTTTCCTGCTTCATCGGGAGCATCAAAAGTAATGCACCTTATAGTCGCTTTTGTTTCCTCCTTTATTTTTTCCTCTGTCTCAGAGGTTCCATCCCAGTGGGCCATGATAAATCCTCCTTGATTATCAATTATTTCCAGGAATTCGCTCCACTTATCGACATAGTAGGTGTTGTCTGATCTGAATTTCAGCGCTTTGCTGAAAATATTTGCCTGAATATTTTCCAGAAGGCTGATAATGTGATCTGTCACTCCTGTCATAGGAATCGTTACTTTTTCGAGTGTATCTCTGCGAGCAATCTCAACGGTACCGTTTTCATAGTCGCGAGGACCAATTGCAATTCTTACTGGAACTCCTTTCAGTTCATAATCTGCAAATTTCCAGCCTGGTTTATTATTATCCCTGTCATCATATTTCACTGATATTCCGGCCTTTTCAAGATCAGTTTTAATTGTTTTAACTCTTTCAGATATGCTGCTCAACTGTTCGGAAGTTTTGTAAATAGGTATTATTACCACCTGCAGTGGTGCAAGCCTCGGAGGAAGGACAAGTCCAAGATTGTCTGAATGAGCCATAATCAGTGCTCCAACCATTCTGGTTGACAGACCCCATGATGTTGCCCAGACATAATCAAGTTTCCCGGTTTTATCTGTGAACTGAACATCAAATGCTTTTGCAAAATTTTGTCCGAGGAAATGGCTGGTTCCTGCCTGGAGGGCTTTCCCGTCCTGCATAAGAGCCTCGATTGTATATGTATCAAGAGCACCGGCAAAACGTTCATTTTCAGTTTTATAACCTTTGATAACAGGAAGAGCCATATAATTCTCTGCGAATTCAGAATAGACATTGATCATCTTTTCCGTCTCCTCAACTGCTTCTTCACGTGTAGCATGGGCTGTATGTCCTTCCTGCCAGAGGAATTCGGCGGTCCTGAGAAAGAGCCTGGTGCGCATTTCCCATCTGACAACATTTGCCCATTGATTAATCAGGATAGGAAGATCACGATACGACTGAATCCAGTTTTTGTATGAATTCCAGATAATTGTTTCGGAAGTCGGACGGATAATAAGCTCTTCTTCAAGTTTTGCAGCAGGATCCACAACTATTCCCTTGCCATTCTCATCCATCTTTAACCTGTAGTGAGTCACAACCGCGCACTCTTTCGCAAATCCTTCCACATGAGAAGCTTCTTTGCTGAAAAATGATTTTGGTATGAAAAGAGGAAAATATGCATTTACGTGACCAGTTGCCTTGAACATCTTATCTAGCTGAGCCTGGATCTTTTCCCAGATAGCATAACCATAAGGTTTTATAACCATGCACCCCCTGACTGCTGAGTTCTCAGCCAGATCGGCCTTGATAACCAGATCGTTATACCATTGGGCATAATTATCATCCCTGTTCGTTAAAAACTTTGCCATTATTTTGGTACAGTATTTGAATTATATGATTTAACCAGAAAACTGGTTCGTAAAAATAGATAAAACTTGGAGAATTAAAAAAACGGAGGTTCATCATGAAAG
>Ga0208980_10003070_pt1 | contig 10134 bp, 6 predicted proteins | sample WetSurMetagenome_3_FD_187993 | JGI IMG/M metagenome (GOLD analysis project Ga0208980, IMG submission 187993) | Wetland microbial communities from Twitchell Island in the Sacramento Delta, sample from surface sediment Aug2011 Site A1 Bulk (version 2) | ecosystem: Environmental > Aquatic > Marine...
AAAATAAGGAATATGATATTCCGGAAAAAGAAATTACAAGGATTATACCGGATGAAGAGATAAAACAATATACTGATGAACATGAAAAAGAAATGATCCGGATTTATAACTATTTAGTTTCCAATGGTATAAAAAATTTAACCGGAAATAATTTTTTTAATATCCAGGAGAATATTCTCCTGGATTCAAATTCAGACCATGCCGATCTATACTCTGATATCCACCAGATATTTCAAATTACAGAAAACAGGTTTATTGCAATAACAGATCTGCCTGGTGCAAAAATTCAGCCGGAAGATCAGAAAGATAAGAAAATAAAAGGAATATTAGGGATAATCGAATGCCGGAATAGCTTAGGCAATGCATGGATAGAGCCATATTACGAAGAGAGACATAGAAAAAAAGAAAACGTTCAAGAGGAAAATGAAGAAGCAGAATTAGTAGCTGATGTATTTTTACCGGAAACAGACAGTAAAATTGGCAATAATCTTATTCATGCCAGAGACATCATGGATATGGGCGCAGTTGAGTCATTAAGCCTGGAGATTGAAAAACTCAGCCGGGATTATACCGGTTATATCATCGGAAAATCGGTTTATATCCGAATTATCCGTCCTGCCCGCCTGGATGATTTAACTACGATGATTGAAATTTTGATGAATTTTAAGTATTAAATAAATACACCTTCATGTTCCATTTTTCATTTTGCATTTTTCATTTTGCATTATAAAAAAAAGGAAGGCCGCAGGGCAAACTTGCCAGGTTTTTTAACGCCCTGCAGCCAATCATGGAAAAAAAAACTCCCATAAACCCAACCATATGTTTATCCGGTTTTTTTGAAAAAATACCCGGTCAAAATGAAATATTTTTAAAATATTTTTTTATTTATTGATTATCAATGAATTACTATCGATAAAAAGGGCTCCCTTACATTTATTTTGTTAAAATAATGTTAAATACCTTAGTGTGAATGCATTAACATTTCAGGATATCTCCATTTTAATAATTTTGCAATGATATTTAACATTAACCATCCCTTTAATTCATAAATATTTTATTCTAATCCTACCCAACTGAGCTGCAACGTGAACAGATTTCTAAACTAATGAAAATGCATTATTTAAAAGTACCGGGGAGTTATATAATTCTTGCTTTAATGGCGTTCTCCATTATAACTCAAACCACATATGCCCAGGGAACAAATTATGCCTACGAAAAGATAAAGATCGGGGAAGCGAAAAACATGCTGGTATGGATGGCATTGCATCCTGATAATAAAACCCTGGCTGTTAGCAGCACCCAGAGTTTTCCCCTCTATATATATAACCTTGAGACAAAACAGGTTGAAAATCAATTTAATGTAGGTAACTGGAATGCCGGAGCAAGGGCTGATTTTTCCAAAAATGGTAAATATATCCTGCTGTCACAGCTCTTTTATATGGACTACGCTCCTAATAAGGACAGAACGGTCAATTTTCAGGTATTAGATGCGGCAACGGGTAAATCGATGCTGAATTTCGGCGATTATCACGATGCCAAGATCACGCCGGATGAAAAGTACCTTGTCACTCTCAGTGAAGGAGATAAAGTCGGAATCCACGAAATTGAATCCCGGAAGGAGATCCGTTCTTTCTTTGTACCGCAGGCTACCAATTCGCTGGCAGTAAGTACCGACGGCAAACTTATCGCCGTCTCGCACAATACATACAAATCTGACCTGATTACAAACCCGGCGTATAAAAACAACAAGAATAACCGTCCTATCCTCGAAAAGTATAAACAGCAGGTTACCGTTTTCGACTATAATACTTCCGAAAAGCTTTATACAATTGATGCTTTCTACGACCTTGTATACCGTCTTGAATATTCACAAGATGGAAATTATCTTTTTATTTATAGTATTCCTCATACAAAGCTGCAAGGCCCGAATGGCAAAAAGAGCTACGTGGAAGTCGTCAATGCCAAAACCGGTGAGCCGGTCAGCAAGTCTTTCGGCTCCCTTGCCTTTTACGAGCCTGATTTTAAAATGAGCCACAATAACAAATATTTCGGGATCATTTCGATGAGCACCAGGTTTCCGGAATTACACATTTATGATTTCGAGACCAATGAATTACTTAAGAGGTTCGAATTAAACAGCCGCCTTTTCGAAAAGACGGATGAAAAGGAATTTCCAACAGACGGAAGAGCCTCTTTTATTTTCCTGCCGGGCGACGAAGAAGTGCTCATCGTCTTTGGCAACAGGGTTATCAACTGGAAAATGGATTTATAAAACCGAATTAATATGAAAAGATTATCACTACTTATTTTATTGCTATTGATGGGAGCTGCTTCTTTTGCCCAGAAGAAGGAATTAATAGATGACAAGGACCTGATCATAGAGATGGCAAATACTGAGCTTGACCAGGCTATGACTGCGCCGGAAGGCTCCATCTATCTTTATACGTTGAAAAATCCCATTAAAGGTGAATACACTTTTGATATCAGCCTCTGGGAAAAAGGTGCTGTTACTTCCATTTTCGTTGTTGAAAGCAAGAATGGGACAATAGATGCTCAAAACCGTTTTAAATCATTCCTGATGAACTATACTTTCAATTTCAGGATGCCGAAAGGAAAGAGTTATAAATTCAGGCATACTTTTGTTTTTAACTAAGGTGATATTTACCTGAAATTTATCAACCAACGGATTAACCCGTTGGTTATAAAAAAGATACAAGAAATTTAATTAATCATTAAATCACAATAAACATGAAAAAACAATTTCTATCAATTATCGCAATTTTAGGTTTCCTGGGTGTTTTTGCCCAGGAAGATATGCCAACCGTGTGGGAAACGAAATCCCCATTCAAGATATCCTATAACGGCACTGGCACTGAAGACCGAGGTTACAGCTACATGGCTTCCGACAAGGAAATTTCGATTTTTGCAAATGAGACCGGAAGGATTAAATGGACCAAAACGTTTAAAGAACTGGCCCCGAATCTCAGCAAAATCGATGAGCTAATACCTTTCTGGGAATCCAATACTGTCTTTTTGTTCGACCGTAAAATGGGTAAAGACCAGATTGCCTGTCTCGACATGGAGACCGGTGCTTTATTATGGTCGACCGACAGGTACCAGAATGTCACGGATGAAAACGTGGTTTATATTCCTGAACGCCAGGGTTTTGCTATTTCTTTAAAAGATAAGCTGGTATTCATCAAGGTTTCCAATGGTGAAGAGGTCTGGTCGACTGCAAAATTCGGAGGGGTTGTTGGAAAGTATGTTTATACCAATGACGGGAACCTGGTTACGGTTAATTTCCAGCCATCAGGCCTGGTTGCATTTTTTACCGGGTTCAAGAACATGATCGCCAAGATCAACATGGATAACGGGGATATCTTATGGAGCAACACTTACATCGGCAGGGCCGAAAGGAAGCTTATCTCACGGGATTTCCTCTATGACATTAAAGTTGAAGGGAACAGGGTTATCCTGATGCTGAACGGTATCCAGGTGTATGATTATAACACCGGCGCCAACCAGTGGTCGGCAGCTTTCGATTTCACACCTGATGGCGTGCGGCATCCTGCAAACGCCAAACGCTGGGGGGTTTACGGTGCGGTTGCAGATCCTGTCTTTCTGAATGATACCAAGGAGCTTTATGTACTCGACATGTCAAACCGCTCCAATCAGTTCGTAAAAAAATACGATTCCAATACCGGCAAACTGATATGGACGTCACCTGAAATCAAAGGTGCAAAAGCGATCCCGGGGATGTATGTCGTGGATGATAAGGTCATCTGCCAGATTGGAGGCATAGTGGAAATCCAGACATATGAAGAAATAAAAACCGAATACTATGTTATCTATGTTTATAAGATTTATTTTGATAACGTTAAACCAAACGGTTTGCAGGCTTTTAACACCAAGGACGGCTCGCTGGCCTGGGAATCGGAAAAGTTCAAGAAAGGGATCACTAACGCCTATGTTTACGAAAACAACATTCTGTGTTCCTCCGGAAAAGAGTTGTATAAGATAAATTATAAAAATGGCGACGAGCTGTATTCCATCCCTGTAACTGACGGCGGGGTAGGGCTCGCGACAGAGATCATGCCTTACAAGGATAAGCTGGTTGTCATCGGTGAAAAAGGGATTTCAGCCTACACACCTGAGGACGGAAAATTCATTTACAGCGGAAAATATAAAACTGCCCAGCTGGAAGATGTGTTTGACAACATTCTCATCATGAAAACCGAAAAAGCCGATATTGCCTCCTTTGATCTTGATTCGGGCAAGTTCAAGGAGTTTAAGGCTAAAACGGGTGCCACCACTACCCTTACCACTGAAGGCAAGTTCGTCTATGTTTATGAAGATAAGCTTGTGACGAAGGTTAAGACGCAGTAGTTTCAGACCTGTGAGGTCCTGGGACCTCACAGGTCAAATCTTTTTTCCTGACCTGTGAGGTCCCAGGACCTCACAGGTCTTTTTTTTATGTACATTTGCGGCTTATTTTTTTCTGCATAAGCCAGTGAAAAAGAAAACATCACAGATAACCGGCTTCAGTCTCGCCGGTTTCATTATTACCTTCGGTATTGTTTACGGAGATATCGGTACTTCCCCGCTGTATGTGATGAAAGCTATTGTAGCCGGCGCCAGGACGACTATTGACGAAGGTTATATCCTCGGGGCGCTTTCCTGCATCATCTGGACGCTAACTCTTCAGACCACCCTTAAATACATATTTATAACGCTGAAAGCTGATAACCACGGTGAAGGCGGAATCCTGGCCCTCTATGCCCTGATCCGTAAAAGAAGGCGCTGGATCTTCATTCCGGCCATTATCGGAGGAGCTGCGCTGCTTGCTGATGGTGTTATTACGCCTTCCATTACCGTGATTTCATCAGTTGAAGGTCTTCAACTGATCCGCTCCCAGGTTCCTGTAATTCCTATCTCTCTTGTTATCATCGCACTGTTGTTTATCATACAGCAATTCGGGACCTCTTCTATCGGGAAGACATTCGGACCGATGATGCTGATCTGGTTCTCCATGCTGGCAGTACTTGGAATGAGCCATATTTTAGATTACCCGGCTGTTTTTAAAGCGATTAACCCGGTTTATGCAATTAAGCTTCTCGTAAATTATCCCGGAGGATTTTTGCTTCTGGGCGCAGTTTTTCTTTGCACTACAGGAGCCGAAGCTTTGTATTCCGACCTGGGGCATTGCGGTCTTCACAACATCAGGATTTCGTGGATATTCGTCAAGTCGGCCCTGATCCTAAACTACCTGGGGCAAGGGGCCTGGCTTCTGCACAACCCGGATGTCATTTCCTCCGGCATTAACCCGTTTTTCGGTATCATGCCTGCCTGGTTCCTGCTTCCCGGCATTATCATTTCAACTTTAGCAGCTATCATCGCCAGCCAGGCGTTGATCTCAGGGTCTTATACCATCATAAGCGAAGCCATCTCACTGAATTTCTGGCCCAGGGTCAAGATCACATATCCTTCGGAATACCGCGGGCAGATGTATATTGCCATGATCAACTGGTTCCTTTTCTTCGCCTGCTGCTTTGTAATCCTTTACTTCCAGAAATCTTCAAACATGGAAGCTGCATATGGCCTGGCCATCACGATCACCATGCTGATGACCACTTTCCTCATGGTCTTTTATTTATTGAAGATTCACAGGCCTAAATTTCTTATCGTGGGCTTCCTGATCATCTACCTTACAATCGAAGGATCATTCCTCGTTGCAAACCTGCATAAATTCAGCTCCGGCGGGTGGTTTACGCTGCTGCTGACCTTGCTGATCTTTTCCGTAATGTACACATGGTTCAGGGGAAGACAACTTAAAAAGAGGTTCCTCTTTTTTAAGAAAATTGAACACCATGCCGATATACTGAAGGATTTGCACAATGACACATCAGTGCCTAAAATCGCTACAAACCTTGTTTACCTGACCAGGGCTGATTATAAAACAGACGTTGAATCAAAGATACTGTACTCCATATTCCAGAAACAGCCGAAACGCGCTGACCACTACTGGCTTCTGCATTTGCATATTGTGGACGAGCCCTTTAAACTGGAATATAAAGTCGATAAACTGATCCCCGATATTCTTACGCGGGTTGAGTTTGTGGTAGGATTTAAAGTCCAGCCCAGGTTAAACCTGTTTTTTCGTGAGGTAATTGAAGATCTGACAAAAAGCGGCGAGTTTGATATCACCAGCAATTATGAGTCACTCCGGAAACATCATATTCCGGGAGATTTCCGTTTTGTCCTCATCGACCGCATCCAGAATTACGATTTTGATTTCAGGACTTTTGAGCAGTTCATCATGAATATTTACAATATAATAAAGAGAATCGGCATTTCTGATGTGAGGGCTTTCGGGCTTGACAGCAGCAGCGTGCTGATCGAGAAAGTCCCGCTTGAATCGGAAGATATGCTCAAAGAATTCAAAAACCGGTTCAGGATCAACCGGCTTCCGGAATCGCAAAAGCGATAATTATCTATTATTACTTTGTCTTTCAATAAATTATTTAATTTCGTAGTACATCAATAGTTGTACTACGATTTTTTTTCATCAATAATTCCCGCACCATGATTCGACGAAAAGATATCAAGCCAATCGTGCAAGGAGATAAAAGAGTGATCCATGGTTGGGTTATGTACGACTGGTCAAACTCGGTCTATCAGCTGACCATCACCACTGCTATCTTCCCGATATATTATGCTGCCATGACCCACATCGGGGATAGTTATATCGTATCGTTTTTCGGGATAAAAATCATTAATACGGTATTGTATTCATGGACTATAGCCTCTGCATTTATCCTTGTTGCCATACTTTCTCCGCTCATGTCATCAATGGCAGATTATACTGGGCGAAGGAAAACATTCATGAAAGTCTTCACCTGGATCGGCGCAACGGGATGCGCTCTCCTGTTTTTTTTCGAAAAAAATACTGTTGAACTGGGTGTTATTGCTTTCGGCCTGGGAACCTTCGGCTACGCCGGAAGCATAGTGTACTATAATTCTTTCCTGCCGATCATAGCCAAACCGGAAGATCAGGACAGGATCAGTGCCAGGGGTTATTCCATGGGCTACCTGGGCGGAGTGATCCTGCTGCTGTTTAACCTGGCGATGATCACAAAACCGGGCTGGTTCGGCATACCGGCGGATTCAACACTTCCTCCGCGAATTTCTTTCCTGACTGTCGGCCTCTGGTGGATCGGTTTTTCTCAAATTACATTTACCCGGCTTCCCAAGTATACCTACAAAAAAAGGCAGGGCAAGGATAGCGTCTTATCCAACGGGTATCGTGAGCTGCAGAAGGTTTATCGCCAGATCAGGAAATCCCGCAGTCTCAGTCTTTACCTATTAAGTTATTTCTTCTTCATGATGGGGCTGCTTTCAGTCATGTTTATGGCAGCATCCTTCGGGAAAAAAGAGGTCGGGCTCGACGATGATGTCCTCATCCCGACCTTGCTTTTGATCCAGCTGGTAGGGATTGGCGGGGCATGGTCTTTTGCGAGGCTGTCAGGCAGGATTGGCAACCTGCAGGCCTTAATGATCTCTCTCGTAGCCTGGACTTTCATCTGTGTCGGCGCTTATTTTATAACTGATGCAGGCAGCTTTATCACTGCTGCATTTTTCATAGGTATTGTTATGGGTGGCACTCAATCGCTTGCCCGGTCGACCTATTCCAAAATGCTTCCTGAAACGACAGATCATACCTCCTTTTTCAGTTTTTTTGATGTAATGGAAAAACTTGCCATTGCCGGCGGCACCTTCAGCTTCGGCCTGATGGAATCGATTACAGGCAGCATGAGGTCAGGCGTGGTGGCCATCGGGACCTTCTTTTTGATCGGCCTGATCTTTATCCTCATCATCTTAAAGGGGAAGAATAAATAAGGCATATCATCCTTTTTTATAACTTGCCGGTTCTAATAAATCAGCTTATGATCGTAAAAATCATTATTCTTTCCCTTTACGCTCTCATCATCGTTATCGTGGGATTCATCGGGATGAAAAAGACCACTTCGTTTAACGATTTCTTCCTCGGCGGTGGGAAAGTCGGCGCAATTATGAGCGCTTTTTCATATGGTGCAACCTATTTTTCGGCAGTTATTTTCATCGGCTTTGCCGGAAAAATCGGCTGGGGATTCGGTTATTCAGGCATCTGGATCGGGATATTCAACGGGCTGGTCGGCACCCTGGCTGTCTGGGCCCTGCTTGGATGGAAAGTCAAGCAAATGTCGGTAAAAATGGGGGTCCATACATTAAGCGAATATCTTGAAAAGAGATATAACAGCCCGATGATGAAGCTAATTGCTTCCCTCTTCATATTCATCTTCCTTATCCCCTATTCAGCGGCGGTTTTCATCGGCCTGTCCTACCTTTTCGCCTCCTCCTTCGAAGGACTCCAGTACTGGCATGCCGTTGTGTTCATGGGTGTATTCACTGCAGTTTATATCGTGATGGGGGGATATAAGTCGATGGCCATGATGGATACAGTTTTCGGTATAATCATGACAGTTGGTGTACTTGTACTGGCAGCTTATACCATGCACGCCGGCGGCGGGATTGTTAATATAACAGCAACCCTTCACTCTATCGATCCGAAATTGATAGCTCCTGTGGGCCCTCCCGGCTGGTGGCCGCTGCTTTCCCTGGTGATCCTGACGAGTGTCGCTCCATTTGCCATGCCCCAGCTGATGCAGAAATTCTATGCCATCAAGGACCGCAAGGCTATCCGGACCGGCATGATCGCTTCCACTATATTCGCCCTCCTGATCGGCGGCATTGCTTATTTCCTTGGATCTACAACCAGGGTTTTCCTGAGCCCGGATATTGCGCCTGCCGCTTTCCTGGCCGACGGCAAGCCCAATGTTGATGCGCTGATGCCCGAATTATTGGCCAGGGTCATCCCGGAATCCTTGTCTATCATCATCCTTTTGATCATCCTGGCAGCCTCGATGTCCACGCTTGCAGCCCTTGTGCTTATCTCCAGCTCTTCATTCACAAAAGATTTTTATTCCGGCTTCTTCAATAAAAACCTCTCTGACAAATCCCTTACCAAAATGATGAGGTATTGCAGCCTGTTTTTTGTGCTGTTATCCGTAATCATCGCCCTTATCAAACCGGCAACCATTGTAGCTATTCTTGCCATGTCATGGGGTGCGATAGGGTCGGCTTTCCTCGGGCCTTTCATCTGGGGATTGTTCTGGAAGAGAACCACGAAGGCAGCTGCTTACACTTCCATGTTCCTGGGCCTTGGAACCTGCATCGGGTTGACAATTGCCGGATTTTCCTCACCCGAATCAGGGACGATCGGGATGGGGGTGTCGCTGGCGGTACCTCCAATATTTAGTGTTACGAGGAAATGAAATGATGCCGCAGGCATCACATATTTATAGAAAACGCATCAGGCTATACATTATTCGACCCCGGATGGGTCGTATGGCTGTTTTATTGCTTCACAAACTTTCTCATCTGCACAGTCCTGTCGTCCGCTACCTGCACGAAATAAATCCCAGGTGGAATGGTGCCAATATTAATCAACGTCGTTTGTTCCGTCATTTGGTGCCTCATGAGTTGCTTACCGTTTATGTTAAATATGGTCAGGCATGTGTTTTTTATGGATGTGGTATAAGGCAATTCTATGATGAGGTTTGATGATGCAGGGTTGGGATATATGTTAATGTGGCTTTCTGATTTGGTTTTTTCGTCCATTCCGACCTCACAGGCGGCTAAAATTTCTTCATCGCTGTTGCAACCGGTAAGGTTGCTGCCGACCTCAATTATACTATTCGGACTGGCTAAATAATCACAAACGCTTTTTATTTCACATGAAGATAAATTATTGTTATAATAGATTGTCAGGTCATTGATTGATCTTGCATTTATATTATCCAGCCCTGATAAACTGGTCAAAGCGTCGTTCGCCCATATTTTAAGGACACCCCCGATGGAAGTCAGGTTGACCAGTTCCGTCAGATCGTTAAGTACAGGATTTCCCTCAATATTTCCAATAAAAAGGTAATTCCCGACAGTAGTCAAATTCTCCAGTCCCGTAAAACTGGTCAGCATGTCGTTATTATCAATATAAAATGTTCCGCCAATGGATGTCAAACTTTCAAGCCCTGTCAG
>Ga0208980_10003072_pt1 | contig 10133 bp, 10 predicted proteins | sample WetSurMetagenome_3_FD_187993 | JGI IMG/M metagenome (GOLD analysis project Ga0208980, IMG submission 187993) | Wetland microbial communities from Twitchell Island in the Sacramento Delta, sample from surface sediment Aug2011 Site A1 Bulk (version 2) | ecosystem: Environmental > Aquatic > Marine...
GATTTTGTCGTCAACGTCGGTGAAGTTCTTGACGTAGGTGACCTTGTAGCCCCTGTAGCGCAGGTAGCGGGTGATGACATCAAAGTTGATGGACGAGCGCGCATGGCCTACGTGGCAGGTGTCGTAGACGGTGACTCCGCAGGCGTATACCCCCACCTCGCCTTCCTTGACGGGGACGAAGTCCTCCTTCTGACGTGTCAGGGTGTTGTAGAGACGCAGCGCCATGGAATATCCTCCTTTGCAAACATTGAACACGCGTCGATTGCATTTCCTCCCGCGTGTGGCTACGGGAAGAGGGCGATCATGTCCAGGGCGGTATCCTCCCGGAGGCCGCACATGAGGTTCATGTTCTGGACGGCCTGTCCGGAAGCCCCCTTGACGAGGTTGTCGATGGCGGAAAGGATGATGACCCGGTTCGTCCGCGGATCCACGGAGAGCCCCACATGACAGTAGTTGGTCCCCTTCACGGAAGACACATTGGGGTAGAGCCCCTTGCGCAGGACCCGGACGAATGGCTCGCCCTTGTAGAAGTCAGTATATAAATCAATCAGCTCGGCCGTGGAAAGCGTTTTTTTGAGGCTTGCGTAGATCGTGCTGAGGATACCCCGGGTCAGCGGCAGCAGGTGCGGCGTGAAGGAGACTTTCACCTCCGAGCCCGCCAGCACGCTCAGTTCCTGCTCGATCTCGGGGCTGTGCCGGTGCTCATTGACCTTGTAGGCCTTGAAGCCTTCGTCGACCTCGCAGAAAAGCGAGCCGATGGCGGGGTCCCGGCCGGCGCCGCTCACCCCCGACTTGGAATCGATGATGATCGTGGCCGGGTCGATGATCTTTTCCCGAAGCACGGGCGCCAACGCCAGGATGGCACTGGTGGGGTAGCATCCGGGGTTGGCCACGAGCTGGGCCTTCCGGATCTTCTCCCGGTAGAGCTCGGGGATGCCGTAGACGGCCTTCTTTGCAAGCCCCGGGGCCGTGTGCTTGTGGTACCACTTCTCGAAGACGTCGAGGTTGCGTAGCCGAAAGTCGGCGGAGAGGTCAATCACCTTTTTCCCGGCATCGACAAATGCCGGCGCGACGGCCATGGCCTCCCCGTGGGGAGTGGCCATGAAGATCACATCGGCCATCCCGGCCAGTTCCCCGGGCGATGCGTCGATGAAATGGATATCCGTAAGGCCATCAAACAACGGGTATGTGCCGGACAGGGGCTGCCCCTTGAACTTGCGCGAGGTGAGCGCCGTCACCTTGACATCGGGGTGCCTCAGCAGGATCCGCATCAGCTCCAATCCCGTGTAGCCGCTTCCTCCGTAAATGCCGACCCGAATCATGGGTTACATCCCTTCACATAAAAAAGGGGGTTCCGAGAACCCCCTTGTCGTTTCGATTAGCGCTTCGAGAACTGGAACCGTTTGCGGGCTCCGGGCTGGCCGTATTTCTTGCGCTCCTTCATGCGGGAGTCTCTCGTGAGGAAGCCGGCCTTCTTCAGGGCGGGCCGTAGTTCCGCGTCGAACTCGCACAGGGCCCTGGAGATGCCGTGCTTGAGCGCGTCAGCCTGACCGGCAACGCCGCCGCCGCCGACATTGACGTAGAAATCGAACTTGCCCATCTGGTTGGTGATCTCCAGGGGCTGCTGGATGATCTTCTTGAGGACTTCCCGGGTGAAGTAATCGTCGAAATTCCGGTTGTTGATCGTGAACACGCCGGTTCCGTCCTTCATCCAGACCCGGGCAACCGCCGTCTTTCTCTTTCCCGTTGCATAAATACTCTTGTCGGTCATAACCACTCCATCTCCGGTCGATCTTACAGTTCAAGCAAATGGGGCTTCTGGGCGTCGTGGGGATGCTTGCCGCCGGCGTAGATCTTGAGCTTGCGAAGCATCTGCCGGCCAAGCGGATTCTTGGGGAGCATGCCCTGCACGGCACGCCGGATCAGCTCTTCCGGTTTCTTGACCAGGAGCTTGTGTGCGGGCCATGCCTTGATTCCGCCCGGGTAGCCCGAATGATGGTAGTAGATCTTGTCGGTGATTTTCCTGCCGGTCAGTCCGATCTTCTCGGCATTGATGACCACCACGAAGTCTCCCGTGTCGGTGTGGGGCGTGAAGATGGTTTTATGCTTCCCGCGAAGGCGGTGAGCGATCTCCCGGGCAAGCCGGCCCAGAACCTTTCCCTGCGCATCCACGAGGAACCAGTCGCGGTCGACGGCATCCTTTTTGGCCATAAATGTAGTCATGGGCACACCACTCTCGTAAAATTCGAAAGAGTGAGAATAGGTGAATCTTTGATTTTTGTCAAGAGAAAAAACAGAAAGAGTGGAAGGTTGGAAACCTGGAGCAATGGAATGATGGGTTAATCTCTTTTTTCAATGATTCCCGACCATTTCACTGCCTTTTCTTCACCCCGTACCCTGTCTTTTTCTTTCCTTCACTCAGACACTTCCGCACTCAGACACTCAGGCACTTTTCAGAAGCCCATCGTCTGCCTGGAGGCCGATAACCCCCCGACGCGGCCAAACCCGGTAAGGGAAAAAAGAATCTTGAAGCTGCGGTCATCGACCAGGTCGGAGTAGCTCACTTCCACGCCCCAGCACTGGCGGCGGTACTCAAAGCCGACGGTTTTCTCCAGGGTCGCGTTGTTGAACTCGTCCTGGCGGAACCCCGCGAAGAGATCCAGGGAGTTCGTGACCCGGGCTCTCCCGAACATGCCGACCGACTCGATGGAATTCTTCGTGTAGCGGTAGACGAGAGACAGGCTGTCGCCTCGGGTGTCGCTCAGAACGATGTCCTGATTGATCTGCGCCCAGGACGTCGTGTTGACGTCGTAAGCGGCTCGTGTCATGAACCCCAGATACTTATACGGATTGATGTCAACCTCCAGATCGACAGGCCTGAAGGGTTTTGTAGGATCCGCCGGCAGCAGGGTGGGCGTTCCTGGTACCACAAGAGCAGGCTGCGTCACGTAGATCGTCGGTGTCGTGATGTTGTACGTCTGGCTCAGCTTCAGCCGGAAGATCTCCCGGTAGTTTATGTTCCCCTTGTCGTCACGGAGCCTCGATATCAGGGTGTTCGTCAGTGCGTACGTAATACTGTTCTCTGCGTCGACGGAGGCGGCGACCCCCCCTACGGTCGTGTTCCCGACAGGCAGGACGAAATCGGGTCGCAGACTCGGCCCGGCGGAAGGGATGTAATTGTACGTGATCTCGGGTTTGATCGCGTGACGGACCTTCTCCACCTCACCCCAGTTGACATCCAGGACACGGAAGAGCTCGGTGGATGCGTTCAGGGCCAGTGTGTAAACGGAGCGACTCGCTGAATCGCCCGTCGTTGAGGAACTGTTGCTCTCCGTGTCCCACAGTGTCTCGCGGAAGCCCGCCGTCGGGGTGACCTGCAGGTACTCGCCGAAGGACCAGGGCAGCGAGAGCTTCGGGTACACATCGAACACATTGCCCTTCTCCCCGAGGGTCCTGTAATAATTGCCGTAGAGGCTCGTAAATTCCCAGGTGAGGCGGGTCCCGAAGAGGGGCTGCTTGAAACCGGTGAAGGTGATTTCCGGGTAGCGTTGCAGGGTCTCATCGTTGGATGGGCTCGTCAGGTTGTCCGTATACTGTGCCAGGGCCGTCAGGCTGTAGTTTCGCCATTGTTTGACGATGCGGGCCGTGGAGTCGTAGCTCGTGAGCTGTTCGTTTCCCACGAAGGAGATCTTCTGGAACTTGCGGTTGAGGTTGCCGGCAAAGTGATCCAGGTAGTAGTTGTGGGAACCGAAATCCCGGAAGTAGTAGATGTCGGAGACTTTCTTGAGATCAGACCGGAAGGTGAACCCGGGCTCGAAGGTCGTCTCGTGGCTCCAGTACCAGGACCAGCGGTCCTGCTTCTCCGTCCAGGTGCGGGGAATGCCGCCGAAGGTATCCGTGCCTGTCCATTGATCTTTCAGGAAGTCCCCGTAGAACAGACCATAGGTGCTCGAGCTCGGATGGTATCGAAATTCGGCGCCCTCCTTGAGCCCCCGCTTGTCCATGTAACGGGTGTAGAGCGTGGCGTCCTGGCTGTCCGAGATGGCCCAGTAGAAGGGAATTTCCGCATCGAAGCCCAGCTTGTCCGCCGAGTAACCGAAGTAGGGGAAAAGAAAACCGCTCTGGCGCGTCGTCTTCGCGGGGAACGCCGCCCAGGGAAGCCAGACGACGGGAGTGTCGCGAATCTGGAAGGAGCCGTTCTTCAGGGTCCCATAGCCGTCGACGGTGACGTCTCCTTCCTTTCCCGTAAAGCGCCAGTCGGCCAGAGGCCCGTCGCAGGTCGTTGCCGTGGCATCCTTGACGCGGTAGGTCGCCTCGCCGGTTTTCTCAATTTCGCTGCCCGTCACATAGAGGTGATTCTTGACGAAGAACATGCGCCCGTCTCGTGCCACGCCCTTCTTCGTCTCGAGATTGAGCTCGATGATGTCCCCCTCCAGGGTATCCCCTTCGCTCGAGAGGAAAGCACGGCCATGGGCCCAGGCGTCGTTTGTCGTTCGGTTCATGGTGACGGAGTCGGCCTTCAGGAAACCGCCCGTGAAGGTGATCACCACGTTGCCCTCGGCGCGGTACGTGTCGGAATCCTGATCATAGGAGAGGCGGTCCGCCTCGATCCGGATGGGCCCTTTCTGGGCCTTTTTCAGGTCGAGACTCGGCTGCCCGCCGGCCGGCGCGGCCAGGAACAGCAGGAGCACGAGGATGATCCCCGATGCCCGGGACAGACTCGTAAAGCCCCCCGTTTTACGATCGCCGGTCATTTTCCGCCAAACCCGGAACCTTTCGATGAGATGAACAGGGGACGCACCGCCCCCACGAGATAAAGCGACCCGGCCACACAGACGAGATCGTTCTTGCCGGCCATTTCCATGGCTCTCCGGACGGCCTCGCGGGGCTCTTTGACGGCATCCACGCTGCCGCTCCATCGCATCGCCTCCGCCGCCAGCGCCTCCGGTGCCAGCGCACGCTCCTCCGGGGGCCGCGTCAGAATCACGCGATGGGCCAGCGGGGCAAGCCGCCGGATCATCCCCCGCCAATCCTTGTCCGCCAGGATCCCCAGCACGAGGATCAGCCTCCGGTACTCGAATTCGCCCAGGGCCCGCTTGAGCGCCGCGGCACCGGCCGCGTTGTGGGCTCCATCCAGAATGACCGTGGGGCCCTCCGCCACGATCTCCAGCCGCCCTTCCCAGCGCACTGCCGCAAGACCTTTGCGGACGGCCTCGTCGCCGACCTTAAACCCTCTGCCGCGCAAGACCCCCAAGGCCCCTAGGGCACAGGCGGTGTTTTCCCTCTGGTGTGGCCCCTTCAGGGCCGAGGCCAGGTTTTTCCCTTCCATCCCCGGGGACCGAAAGTCGAACCGATCGCCTCTCCTGGCCCGAATCCGAATCTCCCGGCCCACCCGCAGCAGTCGCGCCTTCCTCTGCCGACAGACGGCTTCCAAAACGTTTAAAACGGGGGGTTGCGTGGCCGCCGTGACGCACACGCCGCCTCGCCTGATGATCCCCGCCTTCTCCAGGGCGATGTCTTCTAGGCGCGGCCCCAGGAATTCGGCGTGGTCCAGGGCAATGTTCGAGATGACGGAGAGTTCGGGCCGGACGACATTCGTGGCATCGAGCCTGCCCCCCATGCCGACCTCGAGGACGGCCACGTCCACCCGGCAGCGGGCAAAATGATCAAAGGCCAGGGCCGTCGCGAACTCGAAGTAGGTCACCCCCTCAGTGTTCGCCCTTCGCACCTGCCCGATGCGCCGGCAGAGGATCTCTTCGGGAATCATGGCCCCGTTCACCCGGATACGCTCCCGAAAATCGACAAGGTGGGGCGACGTGTAGAGCCCGACCCGGTAGCCTGCCGCCCGGAGAACGGCTGCCAGGGTTGCCGCGATGGAGCCCTTGCCGTTCGTCCCGCCCACGAGGAGGCTGCGATAACGCTGATGGGGGTTCCCCAGCCTGCCGAGCAGCCTTCCGATCGGCCCGAGCCCCGGCCGGATGCCGGCACTCTTGAGGCTGTCCAAGTAGTCGAAGGGCTCAAGATTCATGGGTTCACGGGTTCAGGGGTTCAAGGAGCGAGGGTTTATCTGGCCGACAGGGCTTGCGCCTTGTGATCTTACCCTGGACCATTTCCTTGCGTCTTTGGCGCAAGACGTTATCATAGCCCCGCCGTTGCGGGCAACCTCTTTGTCGCCTGAAATCCGGGCAAACAAAAAGGGCCGCAGGATAGTAATCTCCTGTGGCCCTGTCTGACAGATCAGGCAAACCTCCCCGCTAAAGGGATACAGAAACCAAGCTCCAGCTTCGAACTAGTCGACTCTGGTATCTCCAGGCTGGTCAAAAATGCCTGGATGCAAGGCAGCCGCAATCCCGAGGACTGAGGCGTACTTCGCTTGTACGCCGCAGGGACGAAGGATGCGGTAACGCCGCAGACGGACGTTTTTGGCGCCTCAATCTGCTTCGCGGGGCGCCCCGGCAAGGAAAGAACCAGACATGATTGCGCACCCTGACGGGATGCGCCCCCGGTCACCAGCCTTACTAGTCCGGGATGACCTTGAAGACCTCATCGCCGGGCCTGGTCCGGTCTGCCACCTTCACACCGATGAAGTCGCCCGCAACGGCCTTTTCGACCTTTGCGTTGTTGACTTCCATGGATTCGATGACGCTTTCGAAGCTCGTCGTATGGCCCACAATCTTGATCGTGTCACCCACCTTCAGCTCGCCAGCCGTGATCTTGATCGCCGCGACGCTGGGCTTCGCGAAGAATTTTACGATTTCGCCTATTTTCTCTTCCGCCATAAGTAAAATCCTCCTTTCTTCCAGTTACCTTCGATCGTTGCTTCTTATAATTTCCCGCGCTGAAAATCAAGTATTTTGCCGGAACGGCCGGAGGCGGGCACAAAAAAAGGCAGGGACCATGGCCCCTGCCTGGTATTCCAGTGTTAAAGAGGGTTTTTACTCCTCCTTGCCGGTCTGCTTCTTGGCCGCCGGCTTTTTCGCCGCCGCTTTCTTCGGCTTGGCCTCTTTCCCGGCCTTCGGGGCCTTTTCGGCTTTCGCGGCTTTGGGCTCCTTCTTCGCCTTGGGTTCCTTCTTGGCTTTAGACTCCTTCTTCGCTTTCGGCGCCGCCTTGACCTTGGTCTCTTTCTTCGCCTTGGTCTCTTTCTTTCCCTTCTTCTCGTCGGGCTTGTCCATCAGCTCGATGACGGCCATGGGAGCGCTGTCCCCGGCGCGGAAACCCGTCTTGACGATCCTGGTGTAGCCGCCCTGCCGATCGGCAAAACGGGCGCCGATCTCGTCAAAGAGCTTCTGCACGACTTCCTTTTCCCGAAGCACGGCCGCGGCCTGCCGGCGGGCATGGAGCCCCCCCCGCTTTGCCAGCGTGATCATCTTCTCGGCCACCCGCCTGAGCTCCTTCGCCTTGATATCGGTGGTCTCGATCTTCTCGTATTTCAGAAACGACGTAACCATATTTCGAAGCATGGCATCTTTGTGACTGGTCGATCTGCCAAGCTTTCGTCCGCCTACCTGATGTCGCATGTCAAACAATTCCTTTCAGATCAGAAAAATATCAGGAATTCCCGAATACCCTGTTCGGGTTACTCGGCGCTTGCTGCCTCTTCCCGGTTCTTGGGAGGCCATTCGATCTTCATGCCGAGGGAAAGACCCATCTCGGAGAGGATTTCCTTGATCTCGTTGAGGGACTTGCGGCCGAAGTTGCGGGTTTTGAGCATCTCCGCTTCCGTCTTCTGCACCAGCTCGCCGATAATGTGGATTCCGGCATTCTTGAGGCAATTGGCCGACCGGACGGAAAGCTCGAGCTCATCGACGCTCTTCAGGAGGTTTTCGCTGAGCTTCTCGCTCTGCCCGGCCTCCTCCTGCACCTTCTCTTCCTCGATCTCCTCGAAGTTGATGAAGATGTCGAGCTGGTCCTTCAGGATCTTCGCCGCAAAAGCAACGGAATCCGCGGGCTGCACGCTGCCGTCGGTCCATACCTCCAGCGTGAGCTTGTCGAAGTCTGTGATCTGGCCCACGCGGGCATGGCTCACGGTATAGCTCACCTTCTTGATGGGCGAGAAGATGGCGTCGATGTTGATGGTCCCCTCGGGCTGGTCGGGGTCGCGCTCGCGCTTGGCCATGACGTAGCCCTTGCCCATCTTCACGACCATCTCGGCCTTGAGCTTGCCTCCGCTGGTCAGCTGGGCGATGTAGTGATCGGGGTTGAGAATCTCTACATTGGCATCCGTGATGATGTCCCCGGCTTTGACCTGGCCCGCCTTGGAGGCGTCGATCTTGATGGTCCGGGGGACATCGCCGTGAAGCTTCAGGCGGACGCCCTTGAGGTTCAGGATGATGTCCGTCACGTCCTCTTTCACGCCGGGGACGGTGGAGAACTCGTGCAGGACATTGTCAAAACGCACGGACACGATGGCCGCTCCCTGGATGGAGGACAGCAGCACGCGCCTCAGCGAGTTCCCCAGGGTGATGCCGTATCCCCGTTCAAGGGGCTGCACGGTGAATTCGGCGTAAGATTTGTTGTGGGTCTTCTCGTCGATCTCGATCCGTTTCGGCCGGATCAGGCTGCGCCAGTTTCTCTGCATAATCAATTTTCCCTCGGGCTGTCAGGCTCACGAACCGCCTGGAAAAGGGTTTCGTCCGGAACCTTCCTTGACGGGTTACTTGGAGTAAAGCTCGACCACCAGCTGCTCCTGGACGGGCATGGTGATGTCTTCGCGTGTCGGGAGCGCCTTCAGGACACCTTTGAAGTTGTCCTTGTCCAGCTCCAGCCACCCCGGGATGCCCCTGCGGGCCACCGTTCCCAGGGAGTCGAGGATGGGAAGGACCTTTCTGCTCTTCTCTTTCAACTCGACGACGTCGTCCTTTCGAACCATGTACGAGGGGATGTTGACTTTTTTCCCGTTGACGAGGAAATGGCTGTGGCGCACGAGCTGCCGGGCCTCGTTGCGGGACGGGGCAAAGCCCAGCCGGTACACCACGTTGTCGAGCCTCCGCTCCAGCAGCATCAGGAGGTTGGAGCCCGTGATGCCTTTCATGCGGTCGGCCCGCTCGAAGTAGCCCTTGAACTGCTTCTCGAGCAGCCCGTACATCCTCTTCAGGCGCTGTTTCTCGCGAAGCTGGACGCCGTAATCGGAGCGCTTCTTTCTCGCCTGCCCATGCTCGCCGGGTGCATAGCCCCTGCGCTCGAAGGCGCATTTTTCGGTGTAGCAGCGGTCACCCTTGAAAAAAAGCTTCAGGCCTTCTCGACGGCAAAGCCTGCATTCTGATCCTCTGTAACGTGCCAAGTTGTGCCTCCCTGTAAATTCTCGTGGGTTTATCCTTGCGCCTTACACGCGCCGTCTCTTGGGCGGACGGCATCCGTTGTGCGGGATCGGGGTCACGTCGCGGATCAGGCTGATCGAGATTCCTGTCGCCTGCAGCGCCCTCAGGGCCGACTCGCGGCCGGACCCGGGGCCCTTTACATAGACCCGGACGGTGCGGAGCCCCTGTTCCTTCGCCTTGCGCACAGCGCTCTCGGCGGCCATCTGGGCCGCAAACGGGGTTCCCTTCCGGGAGCCCTTGAACCCCGACATCCCGGACGATGCCCAGGAAATGACGTTCCCGGCCAGGTCGGTGATGGTGACGATGGTGTTATTGAATGTCGACTGGATGTGGGCAATCCCCTCGGGGACATTTTTCTTCTCGCGCTTCTTTCCGGTCTTTCTTCTCGGATTGGCCATGGGTCCTCCAGGTAATCAATGAGCGTGTTACTTCTTCTTGCCGGCGATCGCCCTGCGGGGGCCCTTGCGGGTCCGGGCATTTGTGTGCGTGCGCTGGCCGCGGCCGGGAAGTCCTTTGCGGTGCCGCAGGCCCCGGTAGGTCCCGACGTCCATGAGGCGCTTGATCGACATGGAAACGTCCCGGCGGAGATCCCCCTCCACCTTGTGATCCTTGTCGATGACGTTGCGGATGGCCGTCACTTCCCCGTCGGTGATCTGGTCCGTCTTCGTTTCGTAGGCAATCCCCGCCTCGCGGAGGATCTCCCGCGACTTGGAGCGGCCGATCCCGAAGATGTAGGTCAGGGCGATCTCCATGCGCTTGTTCTTGGGTAGGTCAACGCCTGCTATTCTTGCCACTGCTCGGGCCTCCTCGAATGGT
>Ga0208980_10003073_pt1 | contig 10132 bp, 8 predicted proteins | sample WetSurMetagenome_3_FD_187993 | JGI IMG/M metagenome (GOLD analysis project Ga0208980, IMG submission 187993) | Wetland microbial communities from Twitchell Island in the Sacramento Delta, sample from surface sediment Aug2011 Site A1 Bulk (version 2) | ecosystem: Environmental > Aquatic > Marine...
GGATTTTGGATTGGGGTTGCGATCCTGATCAGCATGGCGGCGCTGATCGTGTGGCAACTCGCGCAAGGCCAACGCCCCGACGATCTGCTCACCACCTTTCCGATCGTTCTGCTGCTCATTTTGCCTGCGCCGCGACGCAATCAACTATCAACATTCAGCACTCAGCAATCATTAGTCACACGCTTTTTGCTGGTGGTGCCCCTGGCTTTCGTCGCGCTCGTCATTCTGGTTAGCCCGTTTCACGGCGGCATTCAGTGGGGACCGCGTTTCCTGCTGCCGATCATTCCGCCGCTAAGCGTGCTGGTGATCGATCGCGTGGCGAATCTGTGGGGCGCGATCAATCGATCGAGACGGGCGGGGCTGGCCGTTGCTTTTAGCGCGCTGTTCATGGCGGGCAGCGTAGCGACGTGGCAGGGTGTGCAGTTCATGCGGCAGGGACAGATCGCCAGCGAATTTATGGGCGAGATGATCCGCAACATGCCGGAGCGCGTGGTAGTGGCCGATGCGTGGTTCCTGCCGCAGATGGCGCCTTATACGTTTGCCGACAAGATCTGGTTGTTGAGTGAAGACGAGCCGGGGTTATTCAAACTGCTGCAGCGCTTGCGAAAGGAAACCGACGAGCCGGGCTTCATCTACACCTCGGCGTTGACGTGGGCGCACATGGATCCGCAAATGCTGATGGGGCCGCGCATCGTGCCGCTAGAAGGCTTCGAGAAAATCCACGTCGATGCGCCTACACAGTATGTGGAGATCAGCCGGTATCAGTTGTTGAAGTAGCACAACTGATCAGAAATCGGGTTTCTCCATTCCTGTCGCAATTAAGACCGAACTGGAGAAACCCGATTTCTATTTTCACGCAATCCAATAGCCCTTCGTAAATAACAGCGCCAGCACGCCTTGCAACAGCAACGACGGGATCAAGATCAAGCGATCGGCCCATTCCTGTTTACCGATCAGCGCCAGCGCGATGAAGGCCGGGAACATCGGCACGACGAAGCGCGGCAGCGAGATCAAATCGCCGCCGATGAGCGAGAACAACACGACTGTCAGCATATACACGCCGTACACCCTCGGCAGGCGCGCCCACACCTCCACGGTCATGATCAACAAAAAGATCAGCGCCGCCAGTACCACGCTGCTTTCCGTCGAAGGCACACCGTTCAGGAAACCGAAGAGATAATTCGCCAGCGTCGTACCGGGGAAAGTAGGAAACGCCTCGGCGCGAATGCCTTTGAAGAACATCGTTTGAATCTGAAAGTATGGCGAGAAGTAACCGGCCGGTTGACCGAACTGCGCGTTGAGATAGAGATTGAAAGCTAGCACACCCAGTGGCGCGCCGAACACCGCAAGGATGCTGGCTCGCGCAGGTCGAGAGGTCACCGCGCTTCGCGCAAAACTCTGGCGTAACCATTCATACCCCAATGGCACGATCAGCAAGGCGCCGTGCAAGCGCGCCAGTCCCGCCAGAAACGCGATCGCGCCACTCCACCACCACTGACCGCGCCGCGCGAAATAGAACGCGCCTAACACGCACAGCAAATACAATGCTTCGCTGTAACCGATCGCCAGATAATACGCTGCTGGAAAGGCGATGAGATACAACACGGCACGTCGCGCTGTACTTGAATCATCTGTTTCGCCGATCGTCAGTTTATACAACACGAGACAGGCGAAGAACGTGATCACGGTGGACACGATCGCGCCGCTCGCCTCGACGGGCAAACCGGTGACGCGCATGATCGCGCCGTTGACCAGCGCGAACAGCGGAAAGAAACCGACATTCGCCGCTTCACGCTCGCCCGCGTACTGATAGCCGTGCTCCGCGATGCTGCTGTACCACAGCGCATCCCAACGCTGCCACGTGCCGAAGGCGGCCTGCGACCATGACGTGACCGGCTGCGGTAAAACCTCCGGGCAGCATTCGCGCACGCCCTCTAGGCCGTTGCCCACAATCGGAATCAACACCAGCACGATGCGCCACATCAACACTATGGCCAGGATGAAGGTGATGTCAGAATGCGGGATGTGAAATGTGGAATGCGGAATGCTCGCACTGTGCGTCGTTGAACGATCGCTTCTTTTCAGGCGCCATGCGATCAACCACGCGACCATAATCGTCGCCGCGATCCACGGGCTGTTGTGCGCGATCCACAGGCGGAAGCCGATCACGCCGATCGCTGCGGCGATCAATACGATTGCCGCAATCACTAAGCTCACGCGTCCACTCACCCCGATCGTTTTACTCAGCCCGTACGCGCCGATCACGCTGGCGATCAACAGCGCATACACCATCAACGGCGGCACGATCAAGCCTGCGCCGTAATCGAGTTTGATCTGATCGACGAACAGCCCCAGATCGCGCTCATCGGTGCTATTGGGTAGGGTGTCCTTGGGGCGGAACGTGTCCGAGCGCAGATCGATCACGGCATCGCCGCGCCAATCGGACGCGGGGAGATCGAAATCATACGCGGCGAGATCGTTTGTGGGCGTAAAGAGCGTGATCAGATTTCCATTGAGGGCGATTGTTACTGGTTGTGGTGTTAACGGCGCGGGGCGCAGCTCATGCAGTTGCACATGCAATTTCAGCGGCACACCGCCGCCCACACCCGGCAGCGTCGCTTGCGCGTCGCCGCTGGTCCAGCGGAAAGTCACGCCCGCCGTTTCTTCGTTGGGATAGAAGCCGCGCGTGAGGTACAGCTCTTCGGCGGGTGCAGTCATCTCCAATACGATCGGCGCGCGGAATTGATACGCGATCGCCAGCGTGACAGCAGAGATGATCGACAGCCAGATCCACGGTTTGCGCATGATGCAGGATTGAAGGAAAAACAAACGGGGCGAGCTGTCACGCTCGCCCCGCCGAGATGCGTGACTTACGCGGCTTTGCTGCGCGAACGCAGGCCGAAGAACAACGCCACGCCTGCCAGCAGAATCAGCGCGCCGCCGCCCAACAAGGCAATCGGCGCGGAACCATTGCTACTGTTGGGTGCGGCAACGGCTGCGGCGGTGGGCGCGGCCGTCGGTGCCATCGTCGGTTCGGCAGTGGGCGGCGCATTGACGCGCGTGCCCAGCATGATGTTGACATTGGTGCCGGCCAACAGCGACATTTGCCACGCTGAATCAGTGGTCGCGGTAAGTTCGCCGGGCAGCTGCGTATTGACCGCATAGCGGCCATCCGGCAAGGTGCTGAAGCAGTGCGGCTCTTGTGTGCCGTTCGTGGTGTAGTTGACCGCCGACGTACCGTCCAGGCTCTTCACGTCAAAGACGACGCCCGGCACGAGCGACTCGTTAGTATCACGCACGAGATTGTTGTTGAGATCATCAAAGGCCTGCACGCACAGCCCCGACGTGGCCGCAATCACCATGGGCGTGGCCGTGGGCGAAGTTGAAGTCGTTACCGCCGTAGCGGCGACAGCCGGAGTGGGTGTGGCACTTGGCGCGAGCGTCGGTAAAGGCCGCGGTGTGGCCGTCGGTGCCGTGGCGGCCGGCGTCGCTGCCTGACCGGAGACATTGATCACCTGTCCTACCTGGATCACGCTCTCGCGCGTGAGGCTGGGATTGAGCGCCAACAACTGATCGAGCGTGAGATTGAAGCGCTGCGCGATCAACGATAGCGTATCGCCGGTCACGACGGTGTACGTGGCGGCATTCGGTGAAATTGTCACAGTGGGTGCGGCTGTTCCGGCTGGTTGCGTGGGCTGTGTGCCTTGTGTTGCTGCGGCCGTTGGGGCCGGGCCTTGCCCGGTCACGACCAAGCTGGCGCTGTCCACGTACGTTTCTAGATGTTTCTGCGGGTATTGCGGCGCTGACCACACAAAGACTGTGGCCTTATCGCTTTGTGCCACGGCTTCGACGGACTGCTGCACATACGCATCCAATGGATTGGCGTAGGACGACCAGACGATATTGGAGCTAAAGGGATTGGTACCGCCGGTCGGGTCAATGCCCACGCGCAAAGAATTCAGGCCAGGCTCATATGAATAACCCAGCTGCCCCACCCCGCCAAAGCAACCGCGATCATCACTGCAATTGAAAGCCTGGGTGTAGGCCGAGAAATTCAGACGCGCGCCCGGTGTGAGGCCGCTGACCTGTTGATAAACGCCGCCGATATACACATAGTAGAATGCGCCCCACTTCTGCGCGTTGCCTGAGATCGAACGCGGCGGCACGCGTGAATCCTGTGGCTGGGCAGCACCGTAACTGGGCACGCCGTAGGGCTTGCACACGTCGGGGTTGGAGTTCATTGGGCAACTGGTAGGATAATTAACGCCATCGGGGGTGATGTACCACGGCTGCCAGCCATTGGCTACGCCCGCGCTAAACGGCTCTTCAAAGCCGGGATTGACCAACAGCTCACCGGATTGCAACCGGGCCGATCGGGCGGTTACCAAACCGATCGGCATAGCGAGCACCAACGTGCTGATCAAGATCAACACACTCATCCGCAAAATCGATCGATGCATATGCTCCTCCACGTGCAGGCACCCCCGGTGGGACTTGAACCCACAACCTGCAGATTAGAAGTCTGTTGCTCTGTCCAATTGAGCTACGGGGGTAACGATCATGCTCGTTGTTTGGCAGCCGAGCGCAGCGAACGCTCAAAATCACCGTTGGCGACAAATGCGCAGAACTCGTCAAGGTTGGCAAACACGCGGGTTGCCAGACAGCGGACAACCCAATTATAAACCAGCGGCGAAATGGCGAAGATGGGCTTCCCGGTCCGATAGGCTTCCCACATTTCCAGCGCGGTGCCCATGCTGGCTTCCGGCACATACACTACGGCCGCATCGGCCTGGCTGGCGGTTTGCGCCAAAGCAATCAGCGTGCGGCGGGCTTCGACGGTGTCATAGGCGACGCTGTTGGGATGCAGCTCAAACGGATCGATCACTTCGACGTGCGGCAGGTGGCTGCGCAGACACTGGCCGATGATGTGCCGATAGTCTTGCGCGTCGATGGAATTCTCGCGCCGCGAGCCTTGCATGATGCCGCCGATAAACACCCGCCACGGCTCGTTGCCCGCCCGATCGGATCCGCCCACCACCGGCGGAAACAAACGCACGAAATCACCGGAATGTAAGGGCGTTTCGACGGTGGCGTCTGCGCCGTTGACGAAGACGGCGTGTACGCGTTGGGGCGGAATGCTAAAGTGTGCGACGGCCTGGCGCACCAGGGCCGCCTCGTCCACCTCGATCTCGAATTGATCGATCTTCACGTCCGGGGGGCGATAGTCGCGCAGGATGCCGTGCAGCTTGACGGTGATCTTCATCCGGCGGTTGGTCGAATGCCCTGGTAGACCTGCTTGCCGCCGATCGTTCTCAGGATAGTGTCGGCATCCCGATCGATCCGCTCGGCGAGTTCGCGCGAGGTCAAGGGCTGATTGTCGTTGGTCAGGAAAATGCGGAAGGCCGCATCCACGATGCTGGAATGTTCGCTGATGAAGCTGGGCTGCTGGGCGCAGTGCGCCTGCATCAACAGTACCAGCGCGTCCACGCGCTTCACCTCGGCGGTGGCTGGATCGATCGAGTCAACCAGATCGCCGTCCAGATTGGCCTCGGCCAATTGTTCGCGATGCTCGGCGCACAGGTGACTGCGCAGGTAGACGCGCAAATCGCGGTCGCCTTTGCTCCACCAGTCGTAGTCGATGTGAAAGGCTGTTTCCAGCGTCGGTCGCAATGACCGGATGGGTTTGGTCGGTAGTGTCATGAGCCACTGAGCCATTCAAAGAAATCGGCAGCTCCGTGAGGAGGCCGCCGTTGATTATACCACTGAACACACGCGACAATAGCCGTGGCGCGCTGCCCGTGTGCACGCAAAGGATTTTTACGAGTATAACGCAAAAGTGTTGGTGACTTTTCTGCCAACGCTCCCGCTCGCGTAGTGTGACAATCCAGCGGTTTGGAACGGCGGATTGTCATCCGTCTTGAGCACGCCCTACAGTTTTACGTTATACCCGATTTTTACTCGGCGCCATGTTTGACAAGCCCGATCGATAATGCTATCATCCACGCGCGGTCGCCCCCGGACCGATCGGTTGTGCGCATCCCCACAGGAGTTCGCCGGCATGGGCTGGTTCGACGGCTTGCCGCCACGACAACGGCGGCTGTATTTGATCTGCATAGGCATTATCGCACTGACGCTGCCCTGTTACTGCATCGGCGTCGCGACCCTGGCCCTGGCTCCCAGCGGGCGCACGCCCGCGACCATTGCCGGGACACCCACTCCCACGCCCACTAGCGGCGCCGCCACGGCCACGCTGCCGTCCAACACAACGCTGGAACCCACGCCCACCAACTGGGCGCCGCCGACGATTACGCATACTCCCTCGCCCGGCCCTACGCCCACCGCCACTTTGACGGGCACGCCAACCCAGACGCCCACGGCAACCACGACGGCCATTCCCACAGCCACGCCGACCGTCGCTACCAACACGCCGGAGCCTACGTCGACATTCACGCCGACCACGGTGCCACCCACGGCCACGTTTACGTATACGCCGACGCCAACGATTGAGACGCCTACCGCATCGCCCACGGCCACGCCGACGGCCACGCCCACCCCCACAGCGACGCCCGCTGGTGGATAATCGCATGAATACTGCCGCGCTGCTGAAGCAGCTATCGCATACGCCTGGCATCTCCGGTCACGAAGCAGAGATCCGATCGGTGGTGCTCCGCGAATGGGGACGCTGGGCTGCTGAAACGCGCGTGGACAAAGTGGGCAACGCGCTCGCGGTTCGCCGCGGAACCGATCGGGCGGCCACATCCCGCCGCTCCGATCGAACCACGACGCCCCGCCGCTCGATCATGCTGGCCACGCACATGGACGAAATCGGCCTGATGGTCGCCGGCGTGAAGCATGGCTTCATTCATGTGGTGGAACTGGGTGGCGTCGATGCGCGCATCCTGCCCGGCCAGGAAGTCATCGTGCATGGCCGCCGCGATCTGCCGGGCCTCGTCGCCAGCACCCCGCCGCACCTCTTGAAAGCCGCCGAGCGCAGCAAAGTCATCCCGCTCGATCACTTGTGGGTTGACGTGGGCCTGCCCGCGCGTCAGGTGGAGCAGCTGGTGCGCGTGGGTGATCTGATCTCACTGCGGCGATCCGTCATTGAATTGAAGAACGGCCTGCTGGCGGGCAAAGCATTTGATAATCGCGCGTCAGTGGCCGCTGTGGCCGTCTGCCTGGAGCAATTGCAGCAGACGCAGCAGCAGTGGGATGTGCTGGCCGTGGCCACTGTGCAGGAAGAAGTCTCCTATTTGGGAGCGACCAGCAGCGCCTTTGCCTTGCAGCCCGATGTGGCCATCGCCATCGACGTGACCTTTGCGGCGCAGCACAACGTCACCGACGTGGAAACCTTCGCGCTGGACAAAGGCCCGACGATCAACGTCGGCCCCAACATGCACCCCCGGATGGTGCAAGGTTTGCGCGACGCCGCCAAGCGCCTGGAATTGGAAACGCGGCTGGAGCCGTTGACGGGACATAGTGGCACGGACGGCTGGGCCATTCAAGTGGCGCGCGAAGGTATTCCCACCGGCATCGTGGCGATTCCGATCCGATCGATGCACACGCCCGTCGAGACGGTGGCGATCGCCGACATCGAGCGTACCGGTCGCTTGCTGGCAGAGTTCATTCGCGGGCTGGATGAGGAGTTCTATCAAGCACTTGTGGACCTTCCTGACAAGATGACAAGATGAAGGGATGACAGGATGATCTCGTATCAGGATCACCTTGTCATCGTGTCATCATGTCATGACTGAAAGCCGTTATGGCCAGTTTACTCACGAACCTCAAAACACTCTCCAACGCCCCCGGCGTCTCCGGCGATGAAACCGCCGTGCGCCGGATCGCGATCGATCTGATCAAGGATCACGTCGACGAATGGCGCGTGGATACCATGGGCAATGTGCTGGCGGTGAAGCACGCGCGCGGCAAAGCGCGGCTGCGCGTTATGCTCGATGCGCACCTGGACGAGATCGGCTTCATGATCTTCGGGGCCAACGACGACGGCTCATTGAAGTTCCGCGCGGTGGGCGGCATCGACGATCGCATTCTGCCGGGCAAGGCGGTGCTCGTCGGGCCTGATCGGATTCCCGGCGTCATCGGCGTGAAGCCGATCCATTTGCTCGACGGCGAGATGAACGTTGCAAAGATCGAGGACCTCGCCATCGACATCGGCGCGGCCAACGCCGGCGAAGCGAACAACCTTGTCACCGTCGGACAAACGGCCACCTTCGCCACCGAGTTCCGCACGTGGAACGGCGCAGCGAGCGGCAAGGCACTGGACGATCGCGCGGGCTGCGCGGTGCTGATCGAAATTCTGCGCGGGCCGCGTTTGCCGGTCGAAATCCTGGCGGCCTTCACCGTGCAGGAAGAGGTGGGCTTGCGCGGCGCGCAGGTGGCGGCGCACACCTTCGATCCCGATGCGGCCGTCGCCCTCGATGCCACGCCCGCCAACGATCTGCCGCCCGTCATCGATCAGGACCTCAGCCCCAATACGCGCCTCGGACACGGCCCGGCCATCTACGTGATGACGCGCCACGATCTATCTGATCCGCGTTTGGTGCAGCACTTCATGACCACGGGCGATGCATTGAAGATTCCGTATCAGATTCGACAGCCGGGCGGCGGCGGGACCAATGCCGGCGGCATCATTCCAACCCGATCGGGTGTGCCGACGATTTCGGTTTCAGTTCCGACACGCTATTTGCACTCGCCCGCGTCGTTGATCTATGTGAAAGATGTGCGCGCCGTTGTGGCGCTGGTGCGCGAAAGCGTGGCGCGCCTAACACCGCAAGTGTTGCACAGAAGTTAGAAATCGGGTTTCTTCAAGATTGAGGCAGACGTGAAAGAACTCATTCGCAAACTCGTTGAAAGTTTCGGGCCGGTGGGCTTTGAAGATGAAGTGCGCGCCCTCATCCGCGCCGAGATCAAAGACTTCGCCGACGAAATCCGTGTGGGCAAGCTAGGCGATCTCATTGCGATCAAGAAGGGTCGCAGCGGCGGTCAGAAGATCATGCTCGTCGCGCACATGGACGAGATCGGCTTGATGGTGACGCACGTGGACAAGCGCGGCTTTTTGCGCGTAGCGCCGCTCGGCGGAGTGTTTCCGCTGTACAGTGTGGGTGCGCGCGTGCGTTTTGCCGATGGCCGTCTGGGTGTGCTGGAAACCGATCGGCGGGAGGACACCAGCAAAGCTCCCACGCTCGATCAGCTTTACATCGATGTGGGCGCGACCAGCCAAGATGATTGTCCGGTCAAGGTGGGCGATGTCGCCATCTTCCATCAAGGGCTGGAAAACGTAGGCGATCGGCTAATTGCCAAGTCACTCGACGATCGCATCGGCTGTGCGATCCTCATCGAAACGCTGCGCCGCTTGAAGCAGACGCCGCACGAGGTGTACTTCGTGTTCAGCGTGCAAGAAGAGACCACCTCGGCCGGAGCGCGCACGACGGCCTTCAGCATCGATCCCGACATTGCGATTGCGGTCGATGTGACGGGCACGGGCGATACGCCCAAAGCGCAGCCGATGGCGGTGGAGATGGGCAAAGGTCCCGCTATCAAAGTGCGCGATGCCGGCATGATCGCCGATCCGCGCGTGAAGAATTGGATGGTGCAGCGTGCCGAAGCGGCGAAGATTCCGTATCAACTGGAAATCTTCCGGCTCGGCACCACTGATGTGCAGGCGGTACAGACCGTGCGCGAGGGGGTACCGAGCGGCGGCGTGGTCGTGCCCGCGCGCTACGTCCACAGCCAGGTAGAGATGATCGATCTGGCGGACGTGGAGAATACCGTGAAGCTGCTGGTGGAGTTGCTGAAGAAGCCGATCGTGATGAGTAATGCGTAACGAGTGACGAGTAACGAGCCCCACAGGGATGCTGCGCAATGAAATCAAAAAGTCCGATTGAGCCTCTCAGCCCGATCGGACTTTTTTGTGCGATTTTGAGGTTGCTCTACGCCCGCGTCCCCGCGGGCAGCCCAACCGCGAGGACGCGGTTGAAGAGCATGCTTCAGACGATCTTGGCAATTACGCCGCCGGAATGTAACTCAGTTCTTCCAACTTGCGGATGACCTTGGCCGCGCTCTGCTGGGGCGTCTCGCGTCCATCGGTGTGGCAGATCACTTCGGGATTGAGCGGCGG
>Ga0208980_10003074_pt1 | contig 10132 bp, 7 predicted proteins | sample WetSurMetagenome_3_FD_187993 | JGI IMG/M metagenome (GOLD analysis project Ga0208980, IMG submission 187993) | Wetland microbial communities from Twitchell Island in the Sacramento Delta, sample from surface sediment Aug2011 Site A1 Bulk (version 2) | ecosystem: Environmental > Aquatic > Marine...
CCCGGGGCAATACTTTTCCATATCGCGCACGATATCCATCAGCATCGGCAGCGTACGCATAAAACGAAAAATACCGCTCGGTCCACGGGTATCCCCGACATTGAGGTCCACACCGTATTTCTTGGGGATCTCGATATCATGGCGCCAGACTTCCGTGCCACCCGCCAGGATGGTGGTCAGGACAAAATCGGCATCCTTTAATGCTTCAGCCCGTTCCAGTGTAGCCTGAACCGTAGCCGGATAATTCCCCAGAGTGATGATCTTCTCAACCGATCGCCTGGCAAATTCAAGGCGTTCCGGATCGATATCCATTAACGCCAGGGTGGCATTTTCCAGCAATGGAAAGGTGAGAATATCCCGAACCAGTTCACGAGTGAACCCCAAACTGCCTGCACCGATGAAAGCGATCTTGGTCATTTTCCACGTCTCCTTGAATGATTGAGAATTCTAAACCATGCTGATTATAAAAAGTACACATCATAAAGCGGTACCAATAAACCAGGATCAATGACAATAATCGCTGCCGCTATCACTAAAGGTATCTCCTCGTACCGGAATGAATACCCATGAATACCCTTCTGGAAAAAGGTTGAACTTCAACACACCAAAGGAGGTATTATCGCGTACTTCGCTATTGGGCTTGATCACACCAAAACCTTGATGGGATGCGCCCCCAGTCCCGACAATGAATTCACGGATGCCGCCCTCAAGATCCAATTGACCGGCTGGATCCTGGGGAGCAAAGCGCTCATAAATGTGATCGTGCGCACTTAACACGACTTCTACGCCATGGTCATAAAGAACCTGGATGACCGGAGCCATTTCATCCATATTTCCCTCGCCACCCGACGACCAGCGCGGGTAATGCCAGTAAGCCAGGCTGCACAAATTGGGGTGGCTGGCCAGGTCTGCCTTCAACCACTGCATCTGTTCAGACCCCTCGCCTTCATTAATAACGCTGTTGATGGCAATAATATGCCAGTCACCCACTTCATAACTATAATATCCCTTCCCATATTCACCAGCTCGCGATCCAAAATAATCAAAATAACTGGCGCCACCATTGTAAGCATAATCGTGGTTTCCGGGCACGGGGAATAGCCGGTCCATATAACGCCCCCAGGAGTAATTAAAGCAATCGGCATATTGCTGCGGTTCCCCCCGATCGTTTGAGTTATCACCGATTGTGTAAATTGATCCAGGGATGGATGCCAGCAGCTCAGAGGTGTGGTTATCACCATCCTGGTTACAGATACTGATATCCCCGGCACCTACCAGGACGGAAGGCATTGACTCCGGGGTATTAGTTACAGTGGGTGTACTGGTGAGTGTCACGGTGGGTGTCTGGGTTGGAGTGGATGTTGGCGTTGGGGTGAAAGTGAGGGTCACTGTGGCGGTATTGGCTACCGGTTGGAAAGGGGTATGCGTGGGTGAAGCATTAGGTGCAACCGTGACCAGGTTGATGCCCTGAACTGTTTCAGGTGCCAGGGGTTGCCCTAAATTCACCGGGAATTGACAGGCAATTAAAAGTAACAACAACCCTCCCACCGGAAATAACCACCGGTTCATAATCATTCGGAAAATTATACCCTGCTGTAGAATTTGAAACCCGCAAGATCGGGTTTCGACTGTACTTCTCAGTGACAGGCATCACTACCGGTATCGGTAAAATCCATCCCTTCCACCGGAATGAACTCCCAGTCATAACCGTTCGTAAGGAGATCGAATTTCAACACGCCAAAGGTGGAGTTCTCCCGCACCTGGCTGTTGGCCTGAATTATCCCGAAGCGATAATGGGATGCTCCACCGGTTCCAACCACGAACTCACGTATGCCATGGGTAAGATCCATCTTCCCATCCGGATCAAGGGGCGCAAAACGCTCGTACATGTGTTCATTACCATTGACGACCACATCCACACCATGGGCATACAAGATTTGCCAGATGGCTGCCATGCGTCCGTCGTTCCCGGATTCACCTGAGGTCCAACGTGGATGGTGCCAGTAAGCCAAAGTGCACAGGTTTTTATGCGATGCCAGGTCCTCACGCACCCATGCCACCTGAAGTGAATCAGTACTGATATCAATGACGCTATTGAGCGCGATGACATGCCAACTTCCAAGGTCATAGCTGTAATACCCTTTGCCACGTGTGAGCGGGCCGCCGGAAAAATAATCAAAATAAGGGCTGGCATTATCGGTCACGTAATCATGATTCCCAGGTACAGGGTAGAGCCGGTCCAGAAATTGCCCCCACGAAGGACCGAAACAATTCAAGTATTCATACGCTGTCCCGCTCTCATTAGAATTATCCCCCACGCTGAAGATCGTCCCCGGGATATTTGCGAGCAGGTCAGCGGTTTGATCATCCCCTTTTTGCCCGCAAATGCTGATATCACCCGCCCCCACAAGAATGTGCGATGATGGTGTTGGACTTGCAGCTATCGGATGAATGCGAGTCCGGCTGAGCAAAGCATTTGGGTTCTGCGTGACAGGAATATTCCCTAAAGTCCCATCAGGGCTCAAGGATTGATTCTGAACCACAGTTGACTGGCAACTATTCAAAAGGAAAACCAAAACCGAAATAAGGACGATCTTCCATCCACGAATCATAAGATGCTTCAGACGTCTAATGGCAGGATTCACTCCCACTATCATGAAAACCATTACCGTTTACAGGCAGGAATTCCCAGGAATACCAATCTGAATAAAGTTGGAGCTTCAGCACCCCAAAGGAAGAACTATCCCGCACCTCGCTATTCTCCAAAACCTCATTGAAACCCAGCAGGGTGGCACCACCTGTGCCCACGACGAACTCCCGAATGCCACTCGCATAATCCACGACGCCATCCGGATTCTGAGGTGCAAAGCGTTCATAATTGTGGTTATGCCCACTTAAAACAACATCTGCACCGTAATCGTAAAGAGTCTGCATGACCGGAGCCATATAGTCGCTGTTGCCCATCCCCCCGGAAGACCAACGCGAGTGATGCCAATAAGCCAGCGTGCATTGACTGGGGTGAGTTGCCAGGTCAGTACTCAACCAATTTAACTGTTCAGATCCCTGCTCCACATCCGTCATGCTGTTGATTGCGATGATATGCCACGCGCCCACATCATAACTATAATAACCTTTGCCATATTCACCGGCTATCGATCCAAAGTAATCGAAATAGCTGGCACCATTGTTGTAGGAATAATCATGGTTTCCAGGTACCGGGTGGAGTCGGTCCATATATCGACCCCACGAATAATCAAAGCACTCCGCGAATTGCTGCATCGTGCCCTTCTCATTGGAATTATCTCCAAGGGTAAAGATCTCACCTGGGATCGAGGCCAGCAGTTCAGAAGTTTGATCGTCGGCATCCCTGTCACAGACGCTGATATCACCGGCACCCACCAGGATCGCCGGTAAGGGATTCGGGGTGATGGTTGCAGCCGGGGTGTTCGTTACGGTCGGGGTATTGGTCATCGTAGCGGTTGGCGTCTGGGTAGGAGTTGATGTTGGTGTGCTTGTGGGGCTATTGGCCACCGGCATAAAAGGCGTATGGGTTGGAGTCGCATCTACAGGGCTTGTGACCAGCCGTATTTCCTTGACCGTGTTCGGTTTCACCGATTGATTTAAATCAATGGGAAGTTGGCAGGCAAGTAACAAGATCAGCAAGCATGCTATCGGGAGAAAATAATGGACTCTTCTCATTACTAATGTAAGATCCTTTTTAGTCAACGAAAAGGATGCATGGTTCGTTCCAGCTTCATTTTATAAATAACCTTTTTAGTATCGGAAAAAACAATCCACCTCAGAATCCAATTAATATGCAGTTTAAGAACCCCACCCAAATCGTTATTGGTCAGCCTCTCTCAATTTGAACAAATCGCCGGTAGAGATGATTCAATAATGTTCGGGCAAGCAGCCCTGACAGGCTACCAAAAGTAGAAGTCGAGAAGGATCCTAGAGCTTCCAACCACTCCATGAAATGATTGTCGATGTTGCATTATTCTGATATAAAGTCTTTGAGAAGACGGAATGAAAATTAATTCAACTGTTCGTCAACTGATCCTGCTCTGGATGGGATGGGCTGTGCTGCTCTCGGCTTTCCAGTATTGGGCCGTTCGCCGCATCGACCTTACCCAGCCTGATAACGTGCTGCGTTGGACAGCGTCTGAATCCAACCAGGAAGTCCAGGTTGGTAAACAGTACCTGATGGAACCATTCTTGAACGAACACGTGGCCTGGGATTCGGAGTATTACCTTTCAATCGCGATAAATGGGTACGAAGATCCTGAGATTCGGGGGGTTCCACAGACCGGGGACAAAGGTTGGTATGGGACTTTTTGCATCGTGGGACGTACATCCCGCTGCGTCTCTCTTTCGCATGCCTTCTTCCCGCTTTATCCTCTTCTCTTGCGCTGCCTGGCTGCGATAATTACCTTCATCCCGATCAGCGAGATCGCCCGCTTCACATTAGCCGGCGTCCTGATCAGCCTGCTGGGAACACTGGCGGCTATCTTCGCCCTGCAATACCTGATGGATGAAGCGTGTGAAGAAACAGACCGCCTGCGGGTTGCTTTTTACCTGCTGGTTTTCCCGGGGGCCATCTTCCTGGCACAGGTCTACAACGAAGGCTTGTTTCTGGGATTGACTTTTGGCGCACTGGCCTGCCTTCACCATCGTAAATGGCTGCCGACAGCTATTTTGGCCGCACTGGCATTCTGGGTTCGCCCGGGGGGTGTCTTATTGATGATACCCATGCTGACCGTTTGGTTGATCGATAGATCCTGGAAGAAAGGCTGGGAAAGCGCCCTGTCTTCCGGGCTGGCGGCTCTCTCGCCCTTGTTCTTATACCTGGCCTGGTCGCTGACCTCGCTTGCGGATAAATTCCACGTTATCGAAGTGCGCTTCTTCGGTTCCGGGCGAACGGATGTTCCCTGCGCCACCCAATATGCATCCCTGGGGCTCCCTCACGAGCACTTCTGGATGTACGATCTGCGGGGCAGTATGCTGGGGTGGAACAGCGCATTGCAATCCCTGAGCATGCTCACTCCCCAGCGGGTTTTTTACTACGGGATCGAAATTGCGGTCGTATTGCTGGCAGTGGCTGCCTGCCTTATCATCTTCCGAAAGCGGCCTGAGATCGCCCTGTATGGCCTGGCTGTAATCATCACGAGTGTGTTGAGTGGTGCCCCACAGGGTATGTTGCGATATATGCTCGCGGTCCCGGCGCTTTATATGATCCTGGCAAAATGGGGCCGCCATCCAGTTTTCGATCGCATCTGGACGCTGGCCTGCATTTTGTTATTGGCTTTGCTGTCCTTATTATTCAGTTTCAATTATTGGGTCGGGTAAAGCTCTTATGTTTACACATTTTACACGAGTAGGATGATGAAAGGAAAACCGGTTTCCTTAAATTTAAAACCACCATCCGGAAATCACAGCCAGACCAGGAACGTGATCCTGATCTGGCTGGCCTGGGCCGTGATCCTATCGGCCTACCAGTTCTGGGTTACGCGCCGGATCGATCTGACAAAAACAGATACCGTCCTGGCGTGGACTGCTTCTGATATGAACCCGGATTTCCTGGCCGGCAAACGATACCTGATCGATCCATTTCTGAATGAACATGCCGCCTGGGACTCGGAGTATTACCTGTCGATCGCCATGGCCGGTTATGATGATCCGGAGATTCGGGGGGTGTCTTCCAATCCCTCCGGGAATCGCTATCAATTCATCTGCATAATGGGTACTTTACCGGATTGCACATCGCTTAATTATGCCTTCTTCCCACTCTATCCGGACCTCATGCGAATCCTGGCTGCGGGCTTGACCTGGTTGCCCATCACCCCTGTCGCCCGCTTCAGCCTGGCCGGCTTTTTGATCAGCCTGCTGGGCACGCTGGCTGCCATGCTTTCGCTGAACAAAATGGCCAGCCGGGAGGACGGGCTACGGTCCGCTGTTTACCTGATCATCTTCCCGGGCAGCCTATTCCTGATGCAGGTGTACACCGAAGGGTTGTTCCTCGGCCTGACCTTTGCCGGGCTGGCATGCCTGCAAGATCGCAAGTGGCTGCCTGCGGCTCTGCTGGCCGCTCTGGCGGTATGGACCCGTCCCGGTGGTGCCCTGTTGTTACTGCCGATGGCAATTGTGTGGGTGCTTGATCGCTCCTGGACCAAGGGATGGGAAAAAGCCCTCTGGACCGGATTGGCAGCCCTCACCCCGCTATGCTCCTATTGGATATGGACTCTGACACCGATGTCTGAGAAATTCAAGCGTGTCGAAGCGCTGTTCTTTGGACGGGGATTCCTGGATATCCCGGGCAGCATCCAGGTCTGGAGCCGTGCATTCCAATCCTTCGGCCAAGCCAACCCACAGCGGTTTTTTTATTATGGGATCGAGGTGGCAGCTGTCGTACTAGCCGTGGTCACCTGCCTGGTATTAATCAAAGAACGCCCGGAGGTTGCGCTATATGGGCTGGCTGTGGTCTCATTTGCCGTCCTGAGTGGTTCGGCCCAGGGCATGGTGAGATATATGATCGCAGTCCCTGCCCTGTTCATGGTTCTGGCCAGATGGGGGCGTCATCCAGTCTTCGATAGCCTTTGGACGCTGGCAAGCTGTCTCTTATTGGGCTTGCTGGCATTGTTGTTCAGCTTTAATTATTGGGTGGGATAAACAGGTCGGGAGCCTTCAAGCTACCGTTGACAGCGCTCTGGATTCTATGTATAATGAACAAAGCTAAGAGAGCGCTCTCACGAAAAACCCATTATTTTTCCAGTCATTTGGAGACTTTGGATGCCGGAACTGACGCTCGAAGATATCGCAAAGCAAGTCGGTGTTTCTCGCTCAACCGTTTCGAGAGTCATTAATGGTTTCCCAAATGTTAATCCGGAAGTTCGTTCAAAAGTAATCGAAACCATCCAGGAGACTGGATACCACCCCAATGCAGCTGCACGTTCCCTGGCTTCTCAACGATCGGGAGTCATCGGCCTGGTGCTTCCCCGCACTGTCAGCTCCTTTTTCATCGATCCCTTCTTCCCCCAACTAACCCAGGGCGTTGCCTATGGGTGCAACAAGAATGATCTGACCCTTTCCCTGTACCTGGTCAGTAATAAAGAAGATGAAGAAAAAATATACCCGCGTATTTCCAGACGCGGGTTATTAGACGGTATCCTGGTCCAGGCTGGACAACCGGATGTGCGCATGATGGAATACCTGGCCACATCCCGGGTTCCAAACGTCATCCTCGGACGCCCATTTGTTCCTGAAGGAGCAAATTATGTAGATGTAGATAATGTAAGCGCAGCCGCAAGTGCCACCCGACATCTGATCAAACTGGGTTATCAGCGCATTGCCACCATCACCGGAGAACGGGACAGTGCGGCTGCCATTGACCGGTTGGATGGGTATAAGCAGGCACTTAAAAATGCCGGCCGGGAAATCGACGAATCCTTGATTGTGGAAGGCAATTTCACCGAGCCGGGTGGATATGCAGCCATGCAGAAATTACTGGCCGTCAAGCCGGATGCGGTTTTTGCTGCATCAGACATCACCGCCATCGGTGCGATGAGCGCCGTATGGGATGCCGGGTTAAGAATTCCGGAGGATGTGGCATTCGTGGGTTTCGATGATGTACCGATCGCCACCATGGGGAAAATTAAGTTGACCACCGTCCGTCAGCCCATCATGGAATTCGGCATCAAAGCCGTGGAGTTGTTAATTGACGTCATAAATAATGGCAAAAAACCCGCCAGACGACTCACGATCGAAACCGAATTGATCATCCGGGAATCATGTGGCGCGCAAAAAATGGGAGTTTAACGATTCAACGTGGATAGGACCGAGAGAGCGCTTCCATGGAAAGAATTCGATGAAAAATAGGATTCATGACATTTATCATGTACGAGGTGTGACATTTGTCATAATTGCAATCCATGACAAAATATCTGATACTATGTTTGTTTATCCACGCAACAAATTATTAATGAAGTCATAACCTGATGCAAAACAACCAGACAGCTGACCAGGATTCTATTCGCAAGGTAAACACATCCCTCGTGTTAAATGCCTTGCGTCTGCATGCCCCCATCTCGCGTGCCGACCTGGCCAATCTGACCGATCTGAATCGCAGCACCATCACGAATATCGTGAATGTCTTGATCGATGATGGCCTGGTGCTCGAGTTGGATGCGATGGAATCGAAAATCGGCCGACCTGGTATAGCCCTCTCCCTCAGGCCGGAAGGCGGTGCTGTTATCGGGGTTGAGATTGGTGTGGGATTCATTTCGACCATCCTGACCGACTTTGTCGCAACCATCCTTTGGAGGTCCCGCTTCGAATTCTCACCAACAACACCACAAATCGCTGTCATTTCTAAAGCCGAAGAACTTATCGACCAGGCCATAGCCTTTGCCGATACCAAACAGTTGCGTCTACTGGGTATCGGTTTGGGAGTGCCAGGTCTGGTCAATGTTCAAAATGGGGAGCTGCTTTTTGCTCCCAACCTGGGCTGGCGGGACGTGCCATTACGATTGATGTTAAGTCAAAGGTTTCACATACCCATCTACGTTGAAAATGAAGCCAACCTGGGTGCCCTGGGTGAGTATTACTTCGGTGTCGGCCGCAACGTGGAGAATTTTATCTATCTCAGCTCCGGGGTTGGCCTGGGTGGTGGTATCATTATCAATGGCAAGTTGTTAAAAGGGGGACGTGGTTTTGCGGGTGAGATCGGCCACATCCAGCGCGACCCTCAGGGAGAGATTTGCGGTTGTGGCAGAACAGGCTGCTGGGAGACCCAGGTGGGCCCGCGAGCCATTCTGCAGCGTGTCAGACGCTCGATAGAAACCGAACCACATAAGACACTCTCCAAGATGGTCGATGGCAACCTGGATAAATTAACCTTCAATCAGGTCGTGGACTGTGCTATGCAAGGAGATACGCTCTGCCGGACCGCCATGGAAAAAGTAGGTGAAAATCTGGGAACCGGGATCGCCGACCTGGTCAACATATTCAATCCTGAGATGGTGATCATCGGTGGCGCATTCAATTATGGGCGTGAGATCATTTTACCTGTCCTTGAAAAAACGATCGCCGGAGAAACCCTGCCCGCAGTCAGGCAGGACCTGCAGGTCATCATTTCAGATCAAGGTGCAGATGCCACCGTTCTGGGTGCGATCGCTGTTGTATTGGACGACATCCTGAGGAGCATCGCATTGGTGTGAGTACTTGGAGCACGCTTGCGAGTAAGATGAGGCGTTCTCTCGTAATGAGTTCATTCTTGAAAGGAGGTGGTGGTTAGAATCATCCAATTGAAAGGTAATTGATCGTGCAACCAAAATTTTACAAGGAGAAAAAGAAAATGAAACGTTTGTCAATTGTTTTATCGGTTTTGATCGCAGTTTCCATGCTTCTGACAGCATGTGGCACGCCTGCGGAAGAAACCACCGCACCCGAAGCACCCGCAGCTACCGCTGCCCCTGCTGAGGGCAAGACCGTCCTCAATGTCTGGTCTTTCACCAATGAAATCCAGACCATGGCCATCGCTTATGAGAAGGATCATCCGGATGTGGATGTTGTCTACACCATGATCCCGATGACCAACGGTGAATATCAGACCAAACTGATGGCCACCCTCGGCACCCCGGATGTCCCGGATGTGGTTGCCCTCGAAGCCGCCTTCGTCAAGCAATATGTCGAGAGCGATTTCCTGGCCGACCTGACTGATATGATGACCTACGCTAATGAACTGAAGATGTTCCCCTTCGTGTACGAAACCGCTACGAACGAAGGTGTAGTCAAGGGTTATTCCTATCAGGCGACTCCTGGTGGCTTGTTCTATCGCCGCAGCCTGGCCAAGGAATACTTTGGCACCGATGATCCCACAGAGATCCAGGCGCTCCTGAGCGATATGGACAAGTACACTGCAGCCGCTGAAGAAATCAAGACCAAATCCGGTGGCAACACCTTCATGGTTGCTTCGAGCGGTGACTTCATGAACCTGTTCTATGCCAACCGCGAGCAACCCTGGGTTGTCGATAACACCCTGACCGTCGACCCGATGGTTGACAAGATGGTCGAAACCGCCAAGTTATTCCGCGATAGTGGTTACGAAGCCCGCGCCACCCAGTGGCAGGAAGGCTGG